>Ga0066789_10000574_pt1 | contig 15073 bp, 16 predicted proteins | sample OrgsoiDNA2013049_FD_70960 | JGI IMG/M metagenome (GOLD analysis project Ga0066789, IMG submission 70960) | Permafrost soil microbial communities from the Arctic, to analyse light accelerated degradation of dissolved organic matter (DOM) -... | ecosystem: Environmental > Terrestrial > Soil >...
CGCTGCTGGTGGGCACGCAGACTAACGCAGGTAGCAAGGGAATCTACTCTTACCGTTGGAATGCCGCGACGGGCGACATGGACCAGCAGGCTGTGGCCGCCGAGGTGGCGATGCCGACATTTATCGTGCTGGCTCCGGACGGCAAGCGGGTCTACTCCGCGAACGAGCTGGAAAAAGGGAATGGCAAGGTAACGGGCTTTACGCTGGATCGCGCAACACGCAAGCTGACAGAGATCAACTCGGTCTCTTCTGAGGGAGTGGCGCCATGCCATGTGGCGCTGGACCATACGGGACGCTCGCTCTTCGCCGCGAACTACACCAGCGGCAGCGCGGTCTCGTTCCAGGTGGCGAACGATGGGAAGCTGAGCGACGTGGTGACGCACCTGAACTACACCCAGCACGGTCCGAATGCCAAGCGGCAGGAAGCGGCACATGCGCATCGCGTCACCGTGTCGCCTGACAATCGCTACGTGCTGGTGAACGATCTGGGCGGCGATGCCATTCATGTTTACCGGCTTGAGGCAGCGACTGCGAAGCTGACGGCGAATGAGCCGCCAATGTGGAAAGCCCAGCCGGGATCGGGGCCGCGCAGCCTGAGGTTTCATCCCAATGGGCGCTGGCTATACGACGTGAATGAGCTGGACTCCACTGCCGAGTTGCTGGAGTGGAATGGGAAGGCGGGCACGCTGACTTCGATACAGAAGGTGGCACTGCTGACAAATGGTCCGGACGCAACCGCGACCGCTTCAGAGAGCGCAATCGACCGTGGCGGCAAGTTCGCTTATTTCGCTGTTCGCGGGCCGAATATCTTAGTGAGTTGCAAGATCGATGCGGCGAGCGGCAAGCTGACGATCTTCGATCGCATGGACTGCGGCGGCAAGGTTCCGCGGCACATTTCGCTCGACCCTTCGCAGCGGTGGATGTTGGTGGCGAACGAGGCTTCAGGGAATATCGCCGTCTTCCGCCGCGACGCGACGACCGGAAAACTGAGCGAGACGGGGAAGGAATTCGCGATCAGTAAACCACAGTGCCTGCTGTTTGTGTGAGAGACGTGAACGGTCCCCCGCACCCTAGCTGAGAAGTTCGACGGGGTCGTTTTCGCGCAGGAGGCCCGGTTGGCGCACGGCGCAATCGAGTGCGAGCTTGCCGCCCATCTCTGAGACGATGCGGAAGAGGACGTTGCGGTCCTGCACGAGGGTGTCGGGGTCGTAGGTGGTCATTACGCATCGTGCCCTTAGCTGGACGACCTCGATCTCGACTGGTCCAATGCGCAGGAAGCGTCCCGGCCATTCGCGCTCGGCCAGTCCGGCAACGCCGGCGACGATGATGTTGGGGCGTATGCGGCGGCTATCAATTCCGAGAGCGTTGATAGCGCCGTCGGTTGCCACCAGCAGCGGAAGAATGTCGAAGCGCTCGGTGCTGGATCCGAGGTCTTCGAGGTCGACGTGCTCCTTGGCGGCTTCGTCGACGAGCTGGCGTGCCTCGGCGCTGTTCCATGGCTTGCCGTTGATGGTGACGCTGCCGTCGTCCTGGACGGCGCGCTGAGCCCGAGCAGACCAGGATGAGTTCGCGATGTGATGAATCTTCCAGTGGTGCGCGAGACGACCACGATGCTGCGGTCTCCGACGAGGCCCGTGCGTAACACATCCGACTGGGTCAGGCGTTGGCCGCGCATACTTTTGACCGGGTAGCGCCAGATCTCGCTGACATGCATAGCCAGAATCTCCAGTGTGTGACGGCTAGTATGTCACCAGCAAGGGCCTATATTGGGCTCGGCAGAATAAGAGTTGATCAAAGATCAGGGTCTTCGCCGAGGCAACCTACGCGGGAGCGAGAGTCGGTTTCAATTTGGCGTGCGAGGGCCGGGGTTTGTCGAAGGGGAGATGAGCAACCTCCCATGTGGAACGGTCGCGGCGCAGACGCGAGACGAGGGCGGTGTGCATGGCGTGTCCGGCGCGCTCTGCGACTACGCGGCCCAGGATACAGTGCTCCGCTAGGGCGAGGTCCCCGATCAGATCCAAAACCTTGTGGCGAACAAACTCATTGGCGAAGCGCAGCGGTCCATTCTCAACGCCCTGCGTGCCGACGATGATCGCGCTCTCGTCGGAGACGCCGCGGATCAGTCCCATGTCGCGCAGCTTCTGCTCATCTGCCTTGAAGCCGAAGGTTCGCGCCGGCGCAATCTCGGCGCCGTAGGTGCCCGCTCCCAGATCGACGGCAAAACGGTGTCGACCGATGGGTGCTGGAAAATCGATGGCGTAGTCGATGGAGTAGGTATCGGCTGGGTAGACGCCGATGAATTTGTTGCCCTCGTGCACCTCAACGTCCTTGAGGATGCGGAGGTACTCCCGGCGGCGACGCTGGCGCGTGAGTCCGCCAGACGCGAAGGCCTCGATGTATGGCAGGGCGCTGCCATCGAGGATGGGTAGCTCGAGATTGTCGAGTTCGACGATGACGTTGTCGACACCCATACCGGTAAGCGCGGAGAGCAGATGCTCGGTGGTGGAGATGAGAACGCCCTGACGCATCAGGCTGGTGGCGTAGCTTACCTTGGCAACATTGCGGCCAGTAGCGGCGATCTCAAAATTGTCGAGATCGGTGCGGCGAAAGACGATTCCGGATCCGCCGGGCGCAGGCAGCATGCGCATGTGCACCGGCGCGCCGCTATGCAGGCCGACTCCCATGAATTCGATGGGAGCCGCAATGGTATGTTCGAAATGCTGAAGTTCTGCCAAATGCAAAGTCCTGAGGCAGGCCGCCGTTTGACCCAGGCGGGGCGCACCATGGATAAGACTACTTGCGGAATATAAAGTTGCCGTGTGGTAGTTTTGCCACACTCACGACTTAATTCTGATCAATTTTCTGCGCATTTCAAACGTTTGAGGAGAGCAGATGGCGAAGGGCACGGCCGAGGAAAACGAAGGGCTTCCGGCAGAAGCCGGGCGGCGGCAACGGAGTTTGTTGGAGCTGCTGGAGGCGCTGGTGCGGACAGAGTCTCCGACCGAAGACAAGGCTGGGGTGGACGCGTGCGTGGCTCTGGTGGAACAGCGTTGTATGAGCCTGGGCGGCATCGCCAAGAGACATCGCCAGAAAAAACATGGCGACCTGCTCGAGGTGCGCTTTGGACCGAATGCGCGCGGACGCAAGCCGTTGATGCTGCTGGGGCATCTTGATACGGTTTGGCCTCTGGGGACACTACAGAACATGCCCTTCAGGTTGCGGGAGGGGTGTGCCTGGGGACCGGGCATTCTGGATATGAAGGCCGGGGTAGCGATGGCCGTGACGGCATTGGAGATTCTCGGGTCACGGGGCATGCTGAGGCGGCCCGTAGTGATGCTGCTGAACAGTGATGAGGAAACGGGAAGCGTAGTCTCTCGTGCGGTGACTGAGAGGATTGCGCGCAGGTGCGAGGCAGTGTTTGTGCTGGAACCGGCACAGGGCGTGGAGGGTGCTTACAAGACCGCGCGCAAGGGCGTGGGCGGATTTCGCTTGCATGTGCGCGGCGTTGCGGCGCACAGTGGCGTGGATTTCGAACGTGGTCACAGCGCGATTACGGAGTTGGCGCGTCTAATCGGCAAGCTCTCTGACTTTACCGACCTTGATCGCGGCATCACAGTGAATGCGGGCGTGATTGCCGGGGGGACGCGATCGAATGTGGTGGCGGCGGAAGCCTGGGCCGATGTAGATGTACGAATTGCAAGACGTGCGGATGCGGCCAGGATTGAGCGTCGCTTCCGCGGGCTGCGTCCAGAGGATAAGCTATGCGCTTTGACCATCGAAGGCGGGTTAAATCGACCTCCGATGGAGCGGGCGGCAGGAACGCTGAAGCTTTTCCGCAAGGCGCAATCTCTGGCTTCGAGGATGGGATTCATGCTGGACGAGGCTGCGACAGGCGGCGGTTCGGATGGCAACTTTACTTCGGCTTTGGGGGTTCCAACGTTGGACGGCATGGGAGCGGTGGGAGATGGGGCACACGCCGCGCATGAATCGATTGTGCTGGAACACCTGCCCAGGAGAACGGCACTTCTAGCGGCGATGATTGCGAATGTAGACTGAAACTGAGCGGAGGAGCAGGCATGTTGAAGGCGATTGAGTTGGGACTGCTGGCGGTCAGCGTGCTCGTCTTCCTCGGCCTGGCGATCACGGCTCCTGCACGCCGAAAGAGCAGAACGGATGCCCAGGCGGACGATGCTGCGCGGCAAAGCGATGCGGGCCGCGAGTAGACCCTGAGAACCCGTCATGCTGCCAGCCCGGGTTAGCGGTGCTTGAGACGGCGATGCATTCCCTCCACCAGAATGGAGACCAGTGACAAGGGCAAACCCACAACATTGAAATAGCAACCCTGGATACGGGGAATCCAGCGGGCGGCGCGGCCCTGGATGGCGTAGCCGCCGGCTTTGTCCAGCGGCTCGCCGGTGGCCACATAAGCGGCAATCTCCGCCCGGGAGAGCTTGAGCATTCGGACGAAGGTGACTTCGGCGGCGGCCTCTAATCCCGCGCGCGAGATAAGACAGACCCCGGTAATAACCTGGTGCGTGCGGCCGGAAAGACGAGCCAGCATGCGGGCTGCGTCTTCGGCGTCGACGGGCTTTCCCATGATGTCGCCATCCACTACCACGACCGTATCCGCGCCCAAAACAAGCAGCGGGCTCTCGGGTGTGTCGAGGCCTGATTGTTCGTCAAAGATGGCCTGGGCCTTCTCACGGGCAAGGCGGGTGGCGAAGGTGATGGCATCTTCCCCGGCTTGATGCTCCTCCGGAACGGAGGATGGGATCACCTGGAACTCAAAGCCGGCCTGGGTGAGCAATTCTCTGCGTCGGGGCGATGCGGATGCCAGTACAAGCATGCGGTCCATTATTGCAAAGAACGCCCTGGGGTTCGCGGGCCGGCGGCGCTCACTAGCTCGACGGCTCGCGGGTGATGCCGGATTCTAAGCCGGCGGTGGTGGCGACTCCCCAGGCCATGCGGGGCGTGTTGTAGGCAATGCCATAGCGGCCATCCGGTCCCAGCAGGATGATGCCGCCATGGCCATTGAGCCTGCGGTTGAGATAGGCGATCGCTTCCTGCGCCGAGCGGTCCGGAGCGAAACCAGTAGCCACGCGATCGACGGCCCATTTGCCCAGGACGAGCTTCATGATGGGCTCGCCCCATCCCGTAAGGGAGGTGGCGGCGCTGAGGTTGTCAGCGTAACAGCCGCACCCAATCAGCGAAGAATCGCCGACGCGACCGGGAGTCTTGTTCAGGGTTCCGCCGGTTGAGGTGCCCGCTGCAAGATTGCCGAAGGTGTCGAGGGCGATGGCGCCGACGGTGTCGTGCGAAGTGTAGGACGGCGGCTCCAGCTCATTGGGCGGTCCGGAGAAGCTGCGGTCGGGATGGCCCCGGCGTTCCAGCTCCTGCGCCTCGGCAAGCCGCTTGCGTTCGCGATCCATAACCAGCTCTGCGTTATCGATGAGAGTAATTCCCTGCGACTGGGCAAACTGCTCGGCTCCCTCTCCTACGAAATAGACATGGGGACTCTTATCCAGGACCAGCCGCGCGGCATGGATCGGATTGCGCAGACGCTCTACGCAGGCGACGCCGCCGGCACGCAGGTTGGAGCCATCCATGAGCAGGGCATCCATCTGGACGCGGCCATCGCGCGTAAGGAAGCTGCCAAGGCCGGCGTCGAAAGTATCGTCATCTTCCAGAATCGCGACTGCCTGTTCTACAGCGTCGAGTGCCTTAGCTCCGGCCTTGAGCAGTGCATACCCGGCTGCGAGAGCCCTGGCCACGCCGTTCTGGTGCGCTTCCACCATGTCGTCGGGGATATCCCAGGCGCCGCCGTGGACTAGAAGGACAGGAGAAGTTGGCATTTGTTTATCTTAGCCGCAAGCGGCGGTGGGGAGATCTGTAACAGAGGTGGGCGCGTACAGTATTGGCGACCGGGCCCGGAGAACGAATGGGCGTCTCGTGGCAAGACCGTGAACCTTGCTACGCGACGCCCTGATATTCGCAACCAGCGCGGGTCGGAAGTGTATCCCTAGCTCTTCGCGACCGTACCCAGTTCTGCCAGGACCTCGTCGCTGTGGTGCGCAGGATCAACGCCCACCCATACCTTGACGATCTTGCCCGAGGGATCGATGAGGAAGGTGTTGCGCTTGGCGATGGTCATCCCCATGTAGTTGCCCATGGATCCGTACATCGGCGTCACCTTCTTGTCGCTATCGGCGAGCAGGCGGAAGGTCAGACCTTCCTTGGTGCAGAATTGCTTGTGGCTGTCAGTGGAGTCGAGACTGACGCCGAGGATCACCGCGTTGTACTTGTCATATTTGGCTTGGTCGCGCTGGAAGTTATGCGCTTCGAGCGTGCAACCCGATGTCATGTCTTTGGGGTAGAAGTAGAGTACGACCCACTTACCCTTAAAGCTGGCGAGGCTGATCTCGGAACCGTCCTGCGATGGCAGCGTGAAGGTAGGCGCAGGGGCACCGACCGCGGGCATCTGGTCGTCCGCAGCCCGCCCGTGACGCATGGCGACGGCAAAGACAAGAACGCAGAGCGCGAGCAAAGCAATAGATGTTTTCGACACTGTGGACTCTCCGGAGAAGATTTGCCGTGTGGCAGGAGCCACCGGTGGAGTTTGATTATGCTTGTTCGACAGCAACAATCGCAATGCCTGCCTCGTCGGCCAGGGAACGAACTGTGTCCACATCAAAAACAAGGGTGCGGCCGGCCTCGATCGCCAGGCAGGTAGCGCGCACCTGCTGCATTTTCCTGATGGTGTGGACGCCGATCACGGGCACGTCGAAGCGCATGTCCTGCCTGGGCTTGGCGACCTTCACGATGGTCAGATCGCGGGCCAGGGTTGAGGCATCCCCATCCGCAGCAAGGCTTTCCATCAGGTGTCCGGCGCGCTCAATGGCGGCGTCGGTTCCCTCCATCGCCTCGACGGCCACGCAGGCTTGTCCGGCAACGACGACGGTCTGCCCTATGTCAAAGGCGGCGATGGCGTTGGCGACGGTGCGGCCATACGCGATGTCCTTCAGTTCTTCCTCACTGGGTGCGCGTGCGGTCAGTTGTCCAGGCTTTGCCAGCAGTGGCTCCAGGTAGACAGTGGACGAGACGAGTTCGATGCCCTCATCTTTCAACACTTTCGCTACGGCACCCAGCAGCATGTCGGTGTTCCGGGTACGCAGGGAGAGGAGGAGTTTGGCCAGTCGCCAGTCTGGTCGGATGCTGGAGAAGATCTGTTTGTGCTTGACCTGCCCGGCCATAACGGCGCGGGTCACGCCTCTCGCCTGGAAAGTCTCGATCAGTCTGGATAGCTCTCCCAGCGAGACCCAGAAGACAGTGACCCGTTGGTCGCGGGCCGCAACGGCGTTCATCTCGGGATCGGTCTCTTCCTTGATGGCTGCGACGACGACTTCGTCACCGTGAGCGCGCGCGGCATCGAGCAGCAGGAAGGGGAAGCGTCCATTGCCGGCGATGAGGCCAAGTTTCATTGTTACTTGATGACTCCACGGCGGGAGCGCTCGACGCATTCGATCAGGTAGGCCACATCGTCAGTGGAGGTGCCTTCGGAGCGTAGTTGCGCAATGGCCTGCGTTGTGTTTCGCCGCGAGGCGAGCAGTGTCTTGTAGGCATGCTGCAGGGCCTTGAGGCGCCCCGGCGAAAAGCCGCGGCGCTGCAAGCCGATCTTGTTGATGCCGTAGGCGCGCGCTTCACGCTTGGCGGCGGTCAGGGAGTAGGGCAGCACGTCCTGAGTGCAGATGGTGCCCCCGCCGATGAAAGCATAGCGGCCCACGTAGCAGAATTGATGAACCGCGGAGAAGGCCCCTACAGAGGCGTAGTCCTCCACAGCCACGTGCCCGGCGAGCGTGGCTGCATTCGCGAAGAGGCAGTGGCTTCCGACCTGGCTGTCGTGGCCGATGTGGGCGCAGGTCATGAAGAGACAGTCGCTGCCAATGCGCGTAATACCTCCGCCCTTTACGGTGCCTCGCGAGATAGTTACGCTTTCGCGGATGACGTTATCGTCGCCCATTTCCAGTTGCGTGGGCTCACCGGCGTAGCTGATGTCCTGCGGCGCAACCCCAACGGAGGCGAAGGGATAGAATTTGTTTCGCGCGCCAATGGTAGTGTACCCGTCGAGCACCACGTGGGAGACGAGATCACATTCCTCGCCGAGAACAACGTTTGGCCCGATGGTGCAGTAGGGGCCGACCGTGCAACTCGCCGGTACAACCGCCGAGGAAGCCACGATGGCAGTGGCGTGAACGCTCACTCCGTGCTCGCCGCAGGAGCTGGGGATGCCGCAGCCTGCCTGTGGCGCGGAACGAGCTGGCACATGATGACAGCCTCGCATGCGAGCTTGCCATCCACCTTGGCGGTACCCTCCATGCGGCAGGCCTTCGAGCGCCAGTTGAGAACCTTGACCTCGAAGCGAATCTGATCGCCGGGCACTACGGGGCGGCGAAACTTCGCGCGTTCAATGCCGGTGAAGAAGGCGAGGTGTTCGTCACGGTCGGGAAACTCGGTAAGCAGGAGGCATGCACCCGCCTGAGCCATCGCCTCAATCACGAGCACTCCAGGCATGACCGGATAGCCGGGAAAGTGGCCCTGAAAAAAAGGCTCATTGATGGTGACGTTCTTGATCGCTGCGATGCGCTCCCTGCGGACTACCTCAACCACGCGGTCGATGAGCAGAAACGGGAAGCGGTGCGGCAGAATCGACATGATGGCGGCTATGTCCAACTGCTGGAAGTTCTCGGGAGTTGCGGTTTGCGTGTCCATAAGTTTGCAGCGCCGATTATACAATTTACGGCCGTCGATCTGAATGACGAGTTACGTGCTGCAGGCAGAGGGGCTTGCCAGACATAGAGATGCAGTCACAATCCGGCGGCTACTTCTTTATCTTCGCCGCGGTTGCGTCCGGATTGAATATGTCCGGCGGCAGACTCATGTTGTAGCTGGCCTTGAACAGGAACCGCTGGCCGACCATCTCGCCGTTCTCGTAGTCGGTGATCGTGAAGGGCGTAGGGAAACCATCGATGGTGTGGTAATCATCGTACTCTTCTGAGGTTTCGTTCTTGTCCTTGTAAATGGGATCACGCCACTGGAAGGTACGGCGAACGGGCAGATGGCTCTCCGCATCCGTCTCGATCGTGATGGAGTCATTTTCTGAGTTGACGATGCGTACCTTGTCGGCGAGATGCCGCTGGACGGTGCGCTGTCCATCGTAGAAGAGAATGGTCCGGGGATCTTTCAGCCAGATCTTGATTGCCACTTCCACCGAATGGTCGCGGCGCCGCAGGGCGCTCTCCAGTTGCTCCTTCGGCAGATCCTTTTTTCCGCGGTAGGTAATCTCCCAGCCTTCCTGTCCAGAGATGATCGTGACGACGTCCTTCTTCTTGGTGAACTGGATGCAGTCCTGCTCAGGGAAGACGTGGTATTCAAACGAATCGACAATCCCGCCCGTTGGATTGCCGTGATAAAAAGCAGTGCGCCGGCCCTCGCTATAACGAAGCTTCATGGTGAGCCAGGCGTTTCCGCCCAGAGCCTGCACCATCTGGTCCAGGACTTCTCGCGCCTTCTTCTGATTGGCAATGACGGCTGCGTCCGTATCCTGGGAAAGCGCTGCAGAGGGCGCGATAAGCAACGCCGCCAGCAGGAATACTCCGGCGAAGGCACGCCTGTGAGAGCCTGAGACCATGTGCAGAAGTTCTTGAAGCATCGTGCCTTCCTATTCCGTTGCTAATCGATCATCCCACGAGAACTGCGCCGCCATTCACATTGAACACCTCGCCTGAGATGAATCCCGCGTGCGAGGTGCACAAGAACAATACAGGAGCGGCGATTTCGTGCGGAGTAGCCACCCGCCCGAGTGGGATGGTAGAGAGGATTCTATTCCTGCTCGCCGGATCCGCAAGTGTTGCCGCCGACATATCGGTTGCGACCCAGCCCGGAGCCACGCAGTTCACATAGATGCCCTCGCCCGCGAGCTCGCTGGAGAGGCTCTTAGTGAGGCTGATAATTGCTCCCTTGCTGACTGCATAGTCGGCATGGAAGGCCTCGCCTCGCTGGCCTGCGGTGGAACTGATGAGGACGATATGGCCGGCAGCGTTTGTGCCATCGCGGTGGACTGCGCGTTGCCTTTGAAATTGCGCCACCGCGGCCTGCACCAGCCCGAAGACACTGTCGAGGTTCACAGCCATCGTGTGATCCCATTGCTGCTCGGACATGCTGGCGATAGGCGCATCCTGCGGTGGCCAGATGCCGTGGTTCACAACCAGCGCGTCCAGCCGGCCGAAGTGCTCAACCCCAGCGGCGATGAGTTCACGGCCGTCACGGGCGCTGGAGAGATCCTGCTGCACCGCGACACATTCGCTGGTGCCGCCACACTCCTCCGCCAGCACCATGGCTTGATCCCGGGCCTGGCGATAGTTGAAAACGACCTTGGCGCCAGCCTGGCGAAAGAGCCGAACTGTCTCCGCGCCGATGCCGCGCGAACCGCCGCTGATAAGCGCCACTTGTCCTTCAAGGGAAAGCGAAACCATAGGGCAACGCTAACGGAGAGCACGGCGGGAGCGCAACTTTGCTAGGTCTTTTCCATTAGGGTCTTCATGGCTAGGCTCTCGGAAGTATTGAGTTCCTGGAGGCCGGCCGCTACTCCATCGCGATCTTTTTCGCTGCGGGTCTGGCTCAGCTTCCATTTGCCTTCAAGGCGCTGGATCGGTAGTTCAAAACCGACAATTCCCCTCAACATCGAGGCGACATATTCTTCTGGTGCATCGCCAACTTTCCACGGAACGGGAGAATTCGCTTCGTGGATATTCGTCAGTCGCTCTACATGCGCGCGCAGCCAGTGTGCATTTTCGATAACCTTCAACGGGCCGTAGGCATGCACAACAGCATAGTTCCAGGTTGGCACCACCTTGCCATGCTCCGCTTTGGCCGGATACCAGGAGGGCGAGATGTAATGTTGAGGACCTGCGAAGATGGCAAGTGCGTCGACTGTTGGTGCGAGATCGCTCCATTGTGCGTTGGAGCGCGCAACGTGGCCCTTTAGCAGCCCGAACGGTGAGCCGTCATCCTCCAGGACCATTGGTATATGCGATGCAATGAGGCCGGCCGCGCCCAGGGTCACCAGCGCTGCCAACGGGTTCGAAGCTATCAACGCATGAATGACGGGGACTCGCTTCTCTTCGTTGGCTGTTGGGATATACACGGACGATCTCCTTGTTCACACATCTCAGCGCTCGTCACAGCTCTCTTCGCTCAAGACCTGGCTTTGGGTTTGGATCATCTTTTAGCAGATCTCTCTTTGCATTCAGCAGCCAGCTGCTTTCTTCGCGCTGAAATCAGTTTCTTGCGTTCCCCTGCGGGCATAGCAAGCGCATCCCGCGTGCGTTTGGGCAACTTGGCTTCAACCAGGTCCCGGGCATTTCGCAGCAATGCGCGCAATTCGGCGGTGCGCATTGCATCCCAGCGCTCAAGCGCGACCCAGTAGATTCGCGCCATGTAGGGAGCGGGGAAGACTCCGTCCTGCTCCACCAGCTCAGCATACCGTTCCGCTCCCGCAGCGAAGGAGATCACCCCATGACCGTCCGGCTCGAGGTTTACCAGAGCGAACATTTTGCCGCCGATGGCCTTGTCGGCCACCCAGAAGACCAGGTTGGCACCCCATTGCATCGTCTCCACCACGTCCGGCAATTGCAGGAGATACTCGCGAACGCTCTCGGCATCCATGGGAATAGTATGCGTCTCGATAGTACCCAAGCTCAAGCGGCGACTTCTTTTTCGTCGTGCAATGCGACGATGCGAGGTTGATAGAGCCGGGATATTCGCCTTACTGCCGAAGGGGAACCGCGAGGACGGCAAGTCCCCCTTATACTGTTAGAGCCATGACCACGTTTGCTCCTGTTGAAGAACAACTTGATCTGCTTGAAAAGGGCGCTTCCGAGATCATCCGTCTCTCCGATCTTCGCGAGCGGCTGGAGGCCTCTCGCAAAAGTGGCAGACCGCTCCGCGTGAAGGCCGGATTCGATCCCACCGCTCCCGATCTGCATCTGGGCCACACCGTCCTCATACGCAAGCTGAAGCACTTTCAGGATCTGGGCCACACGGTCATCTTCCTGATCGGTGACTTCACTGGGCTGATCGGCGATCCCTCCGGCCGCAACGTTACCCGTAAGCAGTTGACCACTGAAGAAATCCTGGCGAATGCCGAGACCTACAAGGACCAGGTGTTTCGCATTCTCGATCCAGCGAAGACAGAGGTGCGCTTCAACTCTGAGTGGCTGGGCGCGCTGGGCTTCGAAGGTATTATCCGGCTTGCCGCGCATTTTACTGTCTCGCAGATGCTGGAGCGCGACGACTTCCACAAGAGGTTCCAGGAAGAGAAGCCGATCTCGCTCCACGAATTGCTTTACCCGCTGTCGCAGGGATATGACTCGGTCGCGCTGCACGCGGATGTCGAGCTTGGCGGTACCGATCAGAAATTCAATTTGCTGATGGGCCGCGAGCTACAGCGCCACTACGACCAGCCGTCGCAAATCATCCTGATGACGCCGATCCTGGAGGGACTGGATGGCATGCAGAAGATGTCCAAGTCGCTCGGCAACGCCATCGGTATCAAAGAGCCGCCCCAGGAGATGTACGGCAAACTGATGTCGATCTCCGACGAGCTGATGTGGAAGTACTGGACATTCCTGACCGATCTGCGCCAATCCGAAATCGACAAGATGGAAGCGGACGTGAAGGCCGGGATCCTGCACCCGATGGAAGTGAAGAAGCAGCTCGCGCGAAACATTGTCACCGGCTTTCACTCGCAGGAGGCTGCGCAGCACGCGGACGAGAATTGGGCAGCCCAGTTTCAGCGTAAAGAGGTGCTACAGGATCTCGATGAGGTGCATATCGCCTACTCCGATGTGGAGTGGAACTCGGACGAGCCGCACACGATCACAACTATCTACTCGGCCAGCGGCCAGCGCCTGTCGAATCTTGAAGTGGGTGCGGACGACATTGCGCAAGGTCGAGGCATTCGCCTGCCCAAGCTTCTGCATGCCGTCGGACTTGCGGAGTCCACCACCGCCGCTTCCAACCAGATCAAGCGCGCGGGTATCTGGATTGGGGAATCAACGGAAAAGACGGTGAACATCCTGGTGAAGGAGTTGCCGGCACGCTGGCCACTGCGCGTGGGCAAACGCGCGAAGCTGGCGGTGATTGAGTAAGCTCAGGCTTCGCCGCCTGCAGTCTGGGTAGGCGCACTCTTGCGAAGGCTTCGAATATAGGCTGCCAGCTTGGTCGGCCAATTCTTGTCCATGCACGGGCGCTCGATCAAAACAAAAAAGATCGCGCCCATGAAGATCATCACCGGTGTGATCAGGAAAACTCCCGCGATCAGATGCGGGTAGAAGCCGTGCAGAAAGTGCAGCTTCATCAATACCGCGTAGCAACCCTGCAATACCAGCGAATGAGTGAGATAAATGCTGTAGCACATGCCGCCGATGGTAGAGACAACGGCATTGCGAAAGAAGGCTCGCAACAGCACTCCTTTGAATGCACCGATGTAAACCGCCAGGGCAAAGAAGGGAATCCAGAAGTGAGAGGTTGCGTCGCTCGTGTAGAAGACCGCCACCCAGAGCGGAATGGAGAGCGCGTCCCAGATCCAGCTTTGGCGCACATTTGGCAGCGAAGTGACGAAGAGATCTGCCAGTATGAAGCCGGCCAGAAAGTATTGTCCGTAGTTCAGAATCGACAACGAAGCTCTGCCCACCCCCACATCCACGCCTGAACGCCACTGCAGGTAACCCGCAGCCGCCAGCAGCGCGAGGCACGATATCCGCCGTGCCATCGCGTTCTTATGTAAGAAGGCGGAAAACAGCAGGAAGGCGAAGAGCGGAGCCAGGATGTAGAACTGGACCTCTATCTCCAGCGACCAGGATGGTAGGTGAACGAGCGGCGGCGCTGCGTAAATTAAAACGTGAAGATAGAGCAGGCTCGCCAGCAAATGTGGTGCGATCTGTGTGAATGTCAGATGCTTCGCAGCGGCGACGAGGGGGGCCCGCAGCAGCAGGTTGATGATGTAAGGCGGCTCCAGCCGGGTCAGGCGCCTCATGAAGTAAGCTCGCAGCTTGATGCGCTTGCCACCCGCCAGGTACTGCTGGGCAAAGGGCAGGCCAAGAATGAAGCCGCTGATGATGAAAAACAGTGACACTCCCCGGGCCCCGTGAAACAAAAGGTCAGGGAAGAACGCCTTCCATTTTGACTGCGGCGCAACGTAGGGGTGTATGTAGATCTCCGTCATCCGCCCCACGTGGTACAGAAGCACCGACATGATCGCGACAAACCTGAGGCCGTCGATTTCAGGGATGTAGTTTCCACTGGTAGTGATTCGACGTAGGGACAGCCTGCTCCAGATTGCGCGCAGCCGCGTCATCTTCGGGTCCACGGGGCCATCGGCAGGGGCATGCGCCAGAATTTCTTTCGATGCTTCCAAAGAGTCGATCCCTTGCAAGACTGAAAAAACACTTTGTTGAGTTGATCAGAACCGAAGGATCAACCGGGAAGAAATGCTCTAGTGAACACGATGGGCTAACTCCAGAATGCCCCACTTGGAGGTCGATAGTCGAGGGCCGAGGCCAGAAATCCCTGGCGTCCGATCAGGCGTGAGTGCGCCTGGTTTCCGGCAGCGTCATATAAATCTGCACGATGCAGGCTCCTGCCAGAAAAGTTCCATGCGCGTGGTTACTTTCAGGTCACTTGCCCGAATGTGGACTTGTCCTGCTGCCGACATCGCCGTAGCCTTGCTGCCATGCTCTCTGCACATCATGTTTTTCGCGGCCTGTTGTTCAGTGGGCTGCTGATCGCTTCCGCTGGTTCTCTTCCAGCCGCCAGCAAGCCACACACCGTGGGCTTGGGAGTCCCAAAACGTGTTCCACATACTACCGTCGGCGACCCGGCTGACGCCTCAGCGCGCGGCACTGCCGCCACCGATGGCGACCTGAAGATTCGCGCACTGGTGGTCGATGGCCAGGTCAAGGAGTGGACGACCGGAGAAGCCCACGATATTACTGACCGCAGCTTTACCATCCGTCGC
>Ga0066789_10000575_pt1 | contig 15055 bp, 8 predicted proteins | sample OrgsoiDNA2013049_FD_70960 | JGI IMG/M metagenome (GOLD analysis project Ga0066789, IMG submission 70960) | Permafrost soil microbial communities from the Arctic, to analyse light accelerated degradation of dissolved organic matter (DOM) -... | ecosystem: Environmental > Terrestrial > Soil >...
TCACGGTGACACGGAAACGGGCAAAAGGCCGGAACCTTCCGCGAATATCGAAGGTACGGTGTGACAAGAAGTAACGTCCTGCCGACAATATTAGTGTTGTGACCGGGAGCCAACCTCGGTACAGTAAACCAAATGTTTGCGCCTCATCCCAACCTGAGCGACGAAGTGAACCGGAATATCGTTCAGTCCGAAATCGAGGGAGGCGTGTTCCTTGAAGGTCTGCCGCCTGACACGGTGCTGCAAATTCGGACTCAACACCACTTCTACACGGCACAACTTCTGGGCGAGGGAGCGGCGCTGATCTCAGGGCATCCGCAATACTGTCCGGAACCAGTTCAGGTGACCATCGCGGGCTCGACGTGGGGCGGTTCCATGCTCAAGGTGCGCTTTATCGGTCGCGGTATGCACCTGGAGTTTCATCACCCCGCATACAGTGCACCCATTATCACGTCTCCTATTCAGGAAATCCGCGAGCCCATTGCGTCAGTCAGGGATCAACGCGCTGGGGTGCGTCAAGGCCACTGACTTGCCGTCCGGACGCACACTGAGGCGAATTAGCTAGCCAGAAGGCTTCCACTCGGTTCTCAGTATCGGTTCCGGTGCTTGCCTCTGCGGCCATGATTCAGTACTTTCGTAACTCTCAGTTGGTCAGTTGAAGGCGGTATTCTAGTTGTGATTCTCCCCCTGTGCGTTAGCTAATTCCATATTCAGGGTGTAGTGCGGCTTGTCACCGCGAGGCGATTGTAATGGCGACGATGTTTGGCCGTTTCGAAATTCAGAGTGAGCTTTCCAAGTCCGAGAGCGCCTTGATTTATAAGGCGATGGACACGGAAACCAACCAGGTCGTAGCGCTCAAGACGCAGAGTCTGGAGTCGCTGGGCGACGGTGCGGATGCGTTTGTGGAAACGCTGATTGCCGAGGGCGAGGCTACGCGCGATCTGGTCAGCCCGAACATCGTGCCGCTCTACGGCGCCGGCGAGATCGACGGCCAATTCTGCGCCGCGATGGAGTACATCCAGGGCAACAGCATCGCCACCATGTTGGCACGCAAAGAAGGGTTCTCCATCTGGGATCTGCTCGACATTACGCGCCAGGTTTGCACCGGCATGGAGCACGCGGCCGCGAAGGGGGTGGCGCATTGTTCGCTCGAGCCCGCCAAGATCCTGGTGCAGTGGGACGGGATGGTCAAGATCCTCGGTTATGGCATCTCCAACATGAGCCTGATCGAATCAGAATCGGGAAAGGGTTTGGGCCGTCTCATGCCCTACTGCTCTCCGGAACAGATTCGGGGAGAAGCCATCGACCTGCGTTCCAACGTATTTACGTTAGGCACAATCCTCTACGAGATGGTGGTTGGCCGGAAGGCTTTCGATGCCGCGGATCCGGTGACGCTGGTTAGCCAGATTGAGAATGAGATGCCGGCCAGCCCGTCTTCGGTGAATTCCAAGATTCAACCGGCGGTGAGCGCACTGATCATGAAAGCGCTGGCGAAGGATTCCGCGGAGCGTTATCAGAACGCGCGCGAACTGGTAGACGACCTGGAAAAGTGCAAGGAAAGCGGTAAGAAAGCCACTACGGATCCTAAGAAGACGGCACAGACGCCGAATGTTGCGGTGAGTTCCGCAGCTCGTGCGGCGGCGGCCAGCAAGTTTGTCTCGGCAGCGTCCGGCGCGGTCAGGCCCGAGCCTTCCGCTCGACCTGTTTCGCCTAAAACCGTTCCGCCTAAAATCGACGCGCCGGTGTATTCGCAAACCCATCCGCCAGCAGCCGAAAGCAGAGCCGCTGCGGCCGCTGCGACGGGAGGGGGGGGCGCCGGTGGTTCCTCGCGCGGAAACTTTGATTCGAGCTTTGATTCCACCTTGGGTGGGAACTCTGATTCAAACTCTGGCGCACGACGCATGGGCGATTTCGAAGTAAGCGCTCCCGAATCCCAGGCTGCGCACGGCCCGGAACTGTCGGCGGCGGTGATGATGGAGCCAGAGCCCGTGCAACAATCGCCCCGCGTGGCGAGTGATCCAATGATGTCCGAGCCCGTCGCAAGCTCATCCAGCAGAAGTTTTTCCGACCTCGCAGAAATGCCTCCGCTCAAGGAACCCATTTTCGAGCCGCCAGTCCCCGAGCCAGCTGAGCCGTCGCGTCCCGCGGCGCAGACTTACCAGCGGAAAGAAGAGAAACCAAGAATCCAGCCACGGGAAGTCGCGGAAAAGGCAATCAAGGAAATCGCTACCGTGCCGCCGCGGCTGATGCTCTATTCGATCCTGGGTGCGGTTGGACTGATCCTGGTGATCGTGATCGCACTCTTTTTTCATGTTCGCTCGGAAGACGATGGTTCCACGGCTGCTCCGCAGCCAACGAAAGCCGCAAAATCGAGGCCAGCTCAACCGGTTGCACAGACTCAGGCGCCACGAATCGAACAGTTGGCTCCGCCGGTTGCTGAAGCTCAACCGAGCTTGACTGTACGGCAAGTCGAAAAACGCAACTCGAACACCAGTCGACGGGCGCCCGCTCCGGCCCCGGTGCCGGTCGTGATCCCGGGCCAGGCCCTGATCGACTCCAGCCCGCAGGGCGCGCAGTTTCAGGTCGATGGTAAAAGCGATCCGTCATGGGTTACGCCCTTTAATGTGACTGGCCTAAGTGCCGGTAAGCACATCCTATCCGCGAGCAAGACCGGCTATTCGTCGGAGATACGGTCCGTCGATGTTGCCGCCGGCAGCAAAGCCTCTTTGATGCTTCATTTGTCGCCGGTCAATGCGCTGATGGTGGTGAACAGCACGCCGGCCGGCGCCCAGGTCGTCATGGATGGCAAGCCGACCGGGCGGGTGACCCCGGCGCAGTTCGCCGTGGAAAAAGGAAGCCACACAGTTCTGTTGCGCAAGCAGGGATACCTCGACGAGACCGTCACTTCAGACCTCGGGCCCGGCCAGAATTTCCAGTATTCGCCCGCGCTGCGGGCGCTGGGCAACGCCGAGGATATACGGACTGTCGGCAAGTTCAATAAGCTGTTTGGACGCGGTGGAGAGAGCACGGCTGGCATGGGTTCCATCAGCATTCACACCCAGCCGAAAGGCGCACAGGTCGCCATCAACCAGCGGGTGCTGGATAAGTTGGCGCCCGTTGACGTAATGATGGGACCGGGAAATTACATCGTGGATATCACGCTGACCGGTTTCAAGCCGGTGCACAAGGTTGTCAACGTCGATAAAGGCGGCAAGGCCGCAGTTGACGAAATTCTTGAGCGGCAATAAGCGGCGATCCGGCTGCCTCTGCTGTGCTTACACTTCTGTGACGGCGTGGGCATCTCCCTAGCAACTCGCCTCGCGAAAGACTCAATGCAAAGCGCGGCCGTACCGATAAATCGGAAGACCTAATCAGGAATAAACCTCCCGTCCGCCCGCCCGCAGAAGGTGTAGTCTAAGATCGATAAGTTTTGGTCGCCTGCCGCCTGTTAGTTGGCGCCGTGATCCAAGTCATAGCCCGCCGTTCCGGGGTGTATGCAGAGAATAGGCTAAGGCAGGAGGGAAGATATTGTGTCGTCACAGCCTACGCCGGGCAAGTTGAGTCCCGATCTTTTGCAGGCTCTTCACGGGATCAAATCGGGTCACAGATATTCCCTCTAGAGGCGCCACGTTGTTTCAGCAGGGTTCCGCGGCAGCGGGCGTTTACCTGGTGGAGAGCGGCGAGGTTCGTCTGCTGCTGCCGACCGGTCAAGACCAAAAGCAGCTTGTCGAGGTCGTCGGTCCCGGAACCATGCTCTGGCTCAGCGAGAGCATGAGCGGGGAAACGTATCGGATCACGGCAGAAGCGGGTGACCAGACAACAGCCGTCTTCATTCCGCGTGATGAGTTCCTGGAATTTCTACGGGAGGACGGCGATTTCTGCATGCAGGTGGTACGGCTCTTGAGCGAAGACTTGCACGCGCTTTACCACAAATTCCGCAGCATCAGCGCGCACCCCGGGCGTTTGCGGCAACGTCCTCTGTACGAGCAGTTGAATTAGCCGTCAGCTCCCAGCTTTCAGTAACAGCCCCACTTGCGTCTGGCTACTGACTTCTCGCGCGGGCAAAGGACTTGCCTCTTGATGCTTGCGTTTGCAGTTCTCGGAACTTTCTTCGAGGATCAAGAACTGATAGCTGATAGCTAGTTCGCTTTGAAGTTGATCGTGATCTGCGTCTGGATTTCGACAGGATCGCCATCGAGGTAGTACGGCTTGTATCTCCATTGGCGGACAGCTTCGACCGCGGCGCGCGCAAGGACGGGGTCTCCACTCAGCACTTTCGGATTGATGACGCTGCCTTCTTTGTTGATGGTGGCTTCGATCTGCACAACGCCCTGGCTGTGAACCGCGAGTGCGGCCGGCGGATACTTTGGCTGCACTCGTTTGATCAGAAGTCCCTGGGACACACCCTGGGAAACTCTCACGGTTGCCAGCGAAGGTCTGGGAAGATTTGACGATGCCGAAGACATCAAGCCACTCAAGTTGCTATCGTTTGCGGATGCCGCAGCGAGCGTGCTGGGAAGCGGAGGCGCGGACTCCTCGGCTAGAGTCTGCGTTCTGGCACCCGCCGCGTTTGACTTCACGAGTATCGGGGCAGAGCCGGGTTTCTTTGCTTCCAGCTCAGGGTTGATTGCGATCCGAATCACCGGAGAATTGCCCGCGCCCGCCGAGGGCTTGTCGGGCGATGCCGCGGTAGTTGTTTTGGGAGCTAGGGTTGGGGGTGCGGAACTTGCCCGGTTGGGCGTGTTCGTCGAAGGTGCCCCCACCGGGGAAGACATGGGCGCCAGAGCAGGAGCGGGCTGCCCCGAGTCCTGGGGCGCGCTTACGGGCTGCGGAGTTGGGTTTGCGCCGGCTTTGCCCGCCTTCCCATAACCAAAGTAGCCGATCGCGGCCAGAGCCAGAACAACCACCGCTGCGATCAGGATTTTCTTGTTGCCACCAGATCCGCTGGAATCTTCTCCGCTTAGCGACGCAAACGACGGGGCATCGGTAGCGCTTACTGAACTTAGCGTCGAAATTGGAGCGGCGTCGTGCGACAGATTGGCGTGCAAAGGAGCGACAGGCTCCGCTTCAACCGTCGTATTCTCGTGCGCTGGCGGAGCCTTTAATTCTTTCGCCGGAGCTGGTGCTGCGGCTGATCCTGGGGCGGACGTTAAAACAGCGCTGGTACTTTGGGCTGGCACGGATGTGGCGGAGATGTTTGCTGCTTCGCTTCGTACGTCGCTCTTGACTAAGTCGCGCTTAATTACATCGAGGGAAGCGGGCTGCCGTGCTTCCACGGCTGGTTCTGCCGCGATCGCAATCTTCGTTTGTGCCACCGGCACGGGAACAATCGCCGGTTTGTCCTCAACCTTTGCCGATGCGGCCATTGCGGGAAGCGCAGCCGAAATCGGCGCCGGCAACGGAGCTTCGAATTCAGGAAGTTCGGGGCGGATTGGCGGTGGAGGCATCGCTGTCGCGCCGCGACTCGCCGGCTGGGGTGAATTGCCGGCGGAAGCAGGAGCTGTTTTTGCGGGCATCGCGGGAACGGCAGCGCTAACGGGGTTGGCGCCGGCATCGGAGCTTTTGCGCAGCAGTCCGCGCGCGACCCGGAGCGTTCCTTTTGCCTGCTCGACATTGATCGGCTTGGTGAGCACCAGATTGGCGCCGATGCGGTAGGCCTTAGCCACGCCGGCTTGTCCTTCGACTACAGCGATGGCCAGTGAGCTCTGATTGGAGCTGGAATTTCTCGCGCTCTTGAAGAGCAGGGAAGCGTTCTGCTCGTTCTCGCAGTCCACGGCGATGGCGTCATAGCGCTGCGACATCAATTTTTTGACCGCAGCAAACGGTTCATGAACCGGATCTATGGTGAAGTCCAGCTCGCTGAACACTTGACTCACGACGCGAGCCAGTTTTTCATCAGGACAGAAAAGTAAAGCTTGGTAACCCATGATGAGGTTATCCTAGGTACGCTGTCGGTAACCAGCAAGTTACGGGAGTAATTAAGCTACTGTCGATTTGCCGGTGGATTTTAAGTTCCACGCTAGTTGTGAATGGCGGTTGCGAGCGCAGTTGCCGTCTGCGGTCAAGGCCGCTGAAAGTCAATGATCACGACGGTCTGGAAAGGCTGAGCCTTCCCGTCGCGGACGTAAGGCCGATAACGCCACTGCTTCACCGCATTGATGGCGGCGGTTGCCAGCGCAGCGTTTCCCTCCACCAGTCGCACGCTCTCGACCTTGCCGTTCTCATCCACCACTTCCTTGAGGACGACCGTTCCTTGGGCATCTCCCGAATTTTCTTCGACAGGATACTTCGGCGCGACGCTATGCGCGAGCCGGTTCTCTGCACCCTTGGAAGAGAGAATGATAACGCTCTTTTCCCGGGGCAACGGGGCGTCGGACGAAGTCGCGGTGGCGGCGTCCTTCTTGCTGTCGCTGGGCTTGCTGGCCTCAGGCTTGCTCACAACCGGTGCCGCCGGCATAGTAGTCGCCGAAGGTAGCGGCGCAACTGCCGTGCCTGGAGTCGCCGCCGGCGGGACAGAAGCAGTCGCGGCGGCGGACGGTGTGGGTGAACCTGTTGCGGAATCTGGGAGCGTTGGCTGGGTCTTGTTCAGATCGGTTGGTACTTGCAGCGCAGTCGCCGAGGTTGTGGCTGGAAGCGACGGAGCCGGAGACTTCGCGGAAATTGGCGCCGGAGCCGGGGTTTGCGGTTGGTGCGCTATTCCAGCCAGGTCCAGCACACGGTCAATCTGCGGTTGGGCGATTTCTCGGAATTCGGGCTGGTACATCCACGCGGCATAGAAACCGCTGCCGGCGAGCCCGAGCATCAGCACGGCGACCAGCGGACCCCGTCTTTTGTGCTGGCTTTGCTGGTAGGACGAAAAGACCGGGGCGCCAGTGTCGGCTGCCGGTTTGTCCGACGCTGCTTTGTCCAGCCCCGCGCTCTTCAGTTCCGATTCTTCCAGTTCCGTTCTCTCCAATTCCGCAAGCACCGGATCGTCGGAAGGCTTTTCCGGGAGCGCAGGTTCAGAACTTGCCGAAAGAGCTCGATCCGAAGATGATTCTGACGCCGAGGGGGATTCCGACAAAGACGATGTCGAAAGAGATGCGGACTGCGGATTCAACCCCGCGATAACTGGTGCGGCATCGATTTCGTCCACTACGGAATGCATCTTCGTGGTGAGGGCTGGTGCGGAGAGCGTCGCGCTTGAAGCGGAGGCTGCAACGAAGCTTGGAGCAGGCTCCGCAAAGCTTGTAAGTTGCGAAGAAACGCCCGCGGCTGCTGCCTGCGCGCGTTCTTCAGTCGCGTCCGTGCCCGACGATTGCGCCGGAACACTGTCGTTCGTCTGGGCGTCTTTTCGCAAACGGCTGACTGCGGTGCGGATCGTACTCCGGGCCTGGTCTTTCGCGACCGGCTTGGTCAGAATCAGTTCCGCGCCCAAGCGAAAAGCAGTGGGCAGGCCGGCGCGGCCATCGACGATGGCGATGGGGACAGGGTTGTTGCCATTTTTTCCGCGACGGCATACGTCAAAGATCAGCTTAGCGGCGGGCAGATTTTCGCAATCGACCAAAACCAGGTCGAAGCTTTGCGAATTGAGTTTTTGAGCAGCGGAGACTCCGTCCAGGGGGCGCTCGCAAATTACTGACATTTCTTCTAACACGCCAGTAATTGCGCTGACAGCCTGGTCATCCGGTGACAACAGCAGAGCATGAGGCATAGCTATCTCATGCTAGGAACTGCGGGCAAAAGCCGCAAGTTACGGGGGTAAGCGGGGTCGCTCCCTATAGTTTCATGGCAGCTTCTGGCTTTTTCCGATTGCTGACTCTGGCTGCGGGTAGACAATCGAACCCCGAAAGGCGGCCTTGTCGGCAGGTGCAAAATCGGGGAAGGGCAGCTTATTTTGGTCGCGCCATTGCTGAACCTGCTGCTCGGCGGCCTGGGTTTTCTCCTGGTGCAGGCCGGAATCGCGCGAGATGTAGACGGTTTGCGAAGGAGCAGCGAAACCGCAGCCCGATCTCTGAACGATATCCATGATCCGCAGCAGGACATCTTCGCGGATGGCCGTAAACTCCGCCATATCGCGGGTGAGGATGTAGCTGAAAATCTCGAGGCTCAGGGCGCTGTTGTCGAAACTGGCGAAGCGGATGCGTGCGGAATCGCTTTCCACCTTTGGGTGCTCATACAACATGCGGCGGACTTCCGCCAGCAGATAGCGCAGTTGATCCGCCGAGGTCTCGGATCTCATCACCAGCGTAGGATTAAACAAAAATTTGTCGCGACGGGTGAAGTTCTCGATGTTCATGGTGGCGAGAGCGCCGTTGGGGATGGAGAGCTCGGTGCGTTCCAGGGTGCGAATGCGGGTAGAGCGCAGGCTGATGTCTTCCACGTTTCCGACGCGGTCGCCGAAGCGGCAGAAGTCGCCTACGCTAATGACTTCGTCGGCCAGAACGGAGATTCCGCCGAAAAGATTCTCCAGCGTCTTCTGGGCGGCGAAGGCGATGGCGATGCCGCCGATGCCGAGGCCGGCCAGCACTGTGGTCAGATTGAAGCCCACGATGCCGAGCGTCGCCAGGACGGCGACGATCACCACCAGCGCCGCCAGCAGCCGCTCGCCGAGCACCATCAGGGTTCCGGTGCCAATGCGGCCCGCGCTGATAGCGTGGACGCGCAGGCGCTGCATCGTGAGGCTGCTGGCACGGAGCAAGAACCAGAAGAAGCCGATGCTGATGAGAACCCAGATGGTCCGGGCGTAATAAAGACGTGGCAGCAACGGCAGGCCGACGTAAGCGCCAATCACGCGGTGAGCCACTGCGCTGAATGTGACCAGCAGCGGCGTGGACATGCGGCTGTAGGAATGCAGGTTGGGGCGATTTCCGATCTTGAGCCAAAGGCGGCGGGGAATCGCCAGCAGCAGAACCACCGCCCAACCAATCGCGAGCGCCAGTGGAATCGCGGCAAGAAGCGCCAGCCATTGCCAGAGCGGCATCCCGAGAAACACGTTTCGCACGAGGCTTTGCGGAAGTTTGTTTTCGACCTGGTGAGCATCGAGGTTGTCAGACAGCTCAGGGACTTTGCTGAGCGTCTCGGAAGCGAAGAGCCAGATTTTTCCGGAATTCGGATCCCCGACCCGAACGAGGACAACAGGAACATCCGGGTCGCCAGTGGAAAAAATTCCGATGGTTTGCTGATCGGTGGTACCGAACTCCAGACTGCCTTCGGAATTCGTGCTGAGCCGCCGCAGGCTGCCCACGAAGGTGCGGTCCATAAGCACCTTCAGCTTCTCAGCCAAGTCCGCGCCCTGCGACTGGCGGCGCACGGCGCTCATTTGCAGGTAATCGGCGGCAGTCTTGTAATTTCCGGCTTGTGCGGCTTGCAGGAATCCAAGCACAGTCCCCGAAGGCGTGTCACGTCCCAGCGGATCGGCGGATGCCGGAGCCGGTTCCTGAGCCTGTGTCCCACCCTTCAGCAGGCTGGTCACCGACTGTGCCATCAGCCCATGGAGAGAAATGGAAACGACAAGAACCAACAGCGCCAATTTTTTCATCAAGATTCCAGTAAGTGGAGCGACCGGCGTCTCCGCCCGGCTGGACCCTTCGGCTTCGCTCAGGGCAGGCTCGCGAGATGCCCGTCCCTCCACCAAAAAAACCGCTCACTACTTCTTGGGACGATAGATGTCGGTGGCTTGTCCGTAAAAGACTTCCGCCGACTCCATCATCGTCTCCGACAGCGTTGGGTGCGGATGGATCGTCATACCAACATCGGCCGCCAGGGCGCACATTTCGATGGCCAGGACGCCTTCGGCGATCAGTTCACCCGCGCCCGCGCCCACGATGCCGACACCGAGCACGCGTTCCGTCTTCGGATCGATGAGCAGCTTGGTGAGACCTTCGGGCCGGTCGAGCGTGATGGCGCGCCCCGAAGCGGCCCACGGAAATTTGGCAATGGTGATCTCGCGTCCTTGTTCTTTGGCTTGCGTTTCGGTCAGTCCGGCCCAGGCGATTTCGGGATCGGTGAAGACGACTGCGGGAATCGCGTTCGGTTCGAAAGCGACCTTGTGGCCGGCAATGGCTTCAACGGCGGTGCGGCCCTCGTGCATTGCCTTGTGGGCCAGCATCGGTTCGCCGGCGACGTCGCCAATCGCATAGATCGTGGGATCGGCGGTGTGGCGCTGCTCGTTGATTTCTATGAATCCCTTATGGTTGACTTTGACTTTCGTCTGGTCGAGGCCGGGGATCTCGGAATTTGGGCGGCGGCCTACTGACATCAGCACGCGGTCAAACACCTGCTCTTTTTCTTTTACGTTTGGACCTTCGAGCGTCACGCGAATGCCGGTCTTCTCGTCTTTGAGCGACTTGACCGTGGTGTTCAGCAGGATCGCAGCGAAAAGCTTTTCCAGGCGCTTGTGCAGAGGCAGCACCAGGTCGCGGTCGGCGCCGGGCAGCAAGCCGGGCATCATTTCGACGCAGGTCACCTTGCTGCCGAGCGTGGCATAAACCGATCCCAGTTCCAATCCGATGTAGCCGCCGCCGATGACGAGCAGGGTCTTCGGGATGTCGGGCAGATCGAGCGCGCCAGTCGAATCCATGAGGCGCGGGCTGTCAAGCTTGAGGCTGGGCACAACGGTCGGACGCGATCCGGTCGCGATGATGATGCGGTCGAAGGTCAGCGTCTCTTCGCCACTGGCAGCGGTCTTTGTAACTTTCAGAGTGGTGGAATTGACGAACGCTGCTTTGCCCTGCACGAACTGCACCGAGCGCTGCTTGGATAACTGCCCCAGTCCGCCGGTCAGCTTCTTGACGACACTCTCTTTCCATCCTCGAAGCTTGTTCAGGTCAATTTTGGGCTCGCCGAATTCGACGCCCCAGTTCTTTGCCTGCTCCGCCTCTTCGAGCAACTTCGCCACGTGCAGCAGAGCCTTGGACGGAATGCAGCCGCGATACAGGCAGACGCCGCCGGGGTTCGCCTCCGGATCGATCAGCGTAACTTTCATGCCCAGGTCGGCAGCCAGAAATGCAGCGGCATAACCGCCAGGACCGCCACCAATTACAGCGACACGGAGATTTGAAGTGTTCGACATTTCGTTATCTATCCTTTAATAACTCTTTTTGTCATCCTTCGCTTCGCTCAGGATGACATTGTGGTTCTATGTCTTCTCCCCGAATTCTGCATCCTCTGCGGTTAAAAGCTCCTACCCTTGAACCGAAAGCAGGAATGGCTGCTCGAAGGCTTCCGCGATCCAGCGCAGAAAACGCGCGGCGTCGGCGCCATCGATCAACCGGTGATCGTACGAGAGCGAGAGCGGCAGAATCAAGCGCGGCTCGAATTTGTTGTTCACCCACTCGGGCTCCATCCGCGAACGTGAAAGGCCGAGAATCGCGACTTCGGGATGATTCACGATGGGGGAAAATCCAGTGCCGCCGATGCCGCCGAGATTGGTGATGGTAAATGTGCCGCCTTCCATCTCCTCGGCGGTAAGCTTGCGGTCGCGCGCTTTCTTGGAGAGCTGCGTCATCTCCGCCGCCAGCTCGACAATATTCTTCTTGTCCACGTCGCGAATGACGGGCACCAGCAGCCCGCGATCGGTGTCCACCGCAACGCCGATGCTGATGTACTGCTTGTAGATGATTTCTTCCTTCCCCATATCAATCGAGGCGTTGAACTGGGGAAAGACTTTCAGTGCCGACGCGCAGACTTTCAGCGCGATCGCCGTGACCGTCATCTTGCCGCCGGCTTCTTCCGCTCGCGGGGCGAAACGGGCGCGCAAATGTTCGAGTTCGGTGATGTCGGCGCGATCCTGCTGGGTGACGTGCGGAATCGTGTTCCATGCCTGACGAAGGTGCTCGGCGGTTTTGCGCCGCACGCCGCGCATCGAAACCCGCTCTGTCTTGCCCCACTTGGCGAAATCGGGCAGTTCGGGTTCGACGAAGCTTGACTGCGGAGTTTGTGCCGCCGCGGCCGCCACCGCCAGAGCATTTTTGGCGCACAGCTTCACGTCATCTTCACTGATGCGTCCGCCTGGGCCGCTGCCTTGGACGCTACGAATATTCACCCCGATTTCGCGCGCCAGACGACGCACGTGCGGTGCAGCAGGGACCGGATCGCGGTCTGTGCCGGCGACCTTGCCCAGTTGCACGGGCATGCTGAACGCTTCTGTCGCGGCTGGCGGCTGATCGGGTGGCAGCGCCTGTTCTTCCGTTTTGCCCTCGGCGCGCATGGCCAACTGGAACGCGAGCCGCGCCGCTTGCTGTCCGGACATGTGTTCCACCGGCTCGTGCCTGCGAGCAGGTTCTGCTGTGGCTACACCGCCCTCCAGCGTAAAAATGACCTCACCAACCTTGACCTTCTGACCCTCTTTGACCTTGATCTCGCGCACTACGCCGCTCACCGTGGAAGGAACCTCGACAACCGCTTTGTCGGTTTCGAGTTCCATGATCGGCTGGCCTTCAGAAACGCTCCCACCCACCGAAATCATCAACCGCACCAGATCGCCGGAGTCGATGTTCTCTCCAAGTTCTGGCAGCTTGAACTCGCTGGCCGTGGCGGCCGCGGGCGTCACGCGCCGCTCGGGCTGAGGCGCGGACGCCGGGGCTGGCTTGGCTGGGGCTGCGGGAACTGAAGTCATGGAAACTGGGTTCGCTGAAATCGGGACTGCGGCAACTGCGGCGGGCGGCGCGGATGTTTTCGAGGTGGCCGCTGCTCCAGTTCCGGTTCCGTTTTCGACCGTGAAGATGACCTGCCCCACCCGCAGCTTGTCGCCTTCTTTGACGCGGACTTCCCCGATGGTGCCGGTCACCGACGAAGGCACTTCCACAACCGCCTTGTCGGTCTCGAGTTCCATCACCGGCTCGCCTTCGGTGATGCTGGCGCCGGGCTTGATCAGCAAGCGGACCAGGTCGCCGCTCTCGATATTCTCGCCCAGCTCGGGCAGCTTAAATTCCGTCGCCATTCTTTCGTTTTCCCTCGCGCTCCTTAGTCCGGTGTGGTGTGCAAGTTCGTGGCACAAATCCACATTGTCATCCTTCGCTTCGCTCAGGATGACAACTCAAAATGACAACTCAAACGGATGACAACGCAAACTCATGGCGCACATGTCCGGGACACCACCCTAGCTGGTGGCCGGGTTGCGTTTTTCCGGATCGATGCCAAGATCGCGGATTGCTTTCTCCAGGAGTTTCGTACTGACCGCTTCGGCGCCGTCCTTCTTCTCGCCGGACTTGTCGCCGGCCAAGGCATGCAGCGTCGCGAGCACGATGTGCTTTGCGTCCACCTCGAAAAAATCTCGCAGGGATGCACGATTCTCGCTGCGCCCGAAACCGTCCGTGCCCAGCGCCACCAGCTTGCCCGGAACCCACTGCGAGATACTCTCCGGCAGAACCTTCATGTAATCCGATGCGGCGATGAACGGACCGGTCGCGCCCTTCAGGGCCTGGGTGACGTACGGCACCTTTGCTTTCTGTGTGGGGTGCAGCATGTTCCAGCGCGCGCAGTCGTTCGCTTCCCGATAGAGCTCCTTGTAACTGGTGACGCTCCACACGTCCGCCGCCACGCCGTAGTCTTTTTCCAGAATCGCCTGTGCCTTCAGCACCTCATACATGATGGTGCCGCTGCCCAGTAGCTGGGCGCGCAGCTTCGCATTTTTCTTTTCAGAAGCATGGTAGCGGTACAGGCCTTTGAGGATGCCCTCGCGAATGCCCGGCTGGCTGGGCATCTCAGGCATCGGCAGCGGCTCGTTGGTGACCGTCAAGTAATAGAAGATGGATTCACCATCGACGTACATGCGCTTAATGCCGTCCTGGAGGATGATGGCGATCTCATAGGCGAAGGCCGGATCATAGGCATGCAGATTCGGCACAGAGAGCGCCAGTACATGGCTGTGTCCATCCTGATGCTGCAAGCCTTCGCCGGCCAGCGTCGTTCTTCCCGCCGTGCCTCCGATGAGGAAACCACGGCATCGCATGTCCGCCGCAGCCCAGATCAGGTCGCCGATGCGCTGGAGTCCGAACATCGAGTAATAAATGAAGAAGGGAATCGTGTTGATGCCGTGATTGGCATACGCGGTACCGGCGGCGATGAAAGAGCACATCGATCCCGCTTCGGTGATGCCCTCTTCCAGAATCTGTCCGTTCTTCGCCTCCTTGTAGTAGAGGAGAGTAGCCATATCGACCGGCTCATAGAGCTGGCCCACGCTCGAATAGATCCCGACCTGACGGAAGAGCGCCTCCATGCCGAACGTGCGGGCTTCATCGGGAACCACAGGCACGATGAGGGGGCCAACTTCTGGGTCGCGCAGCAGCTTGGAGAGCATGCGCACGAAGACCATGGTGGTAGAAGCTTCGCGACCCTCGGTGCCCTTGTAGAACTCTTCAAAGAGCGCTTCAGGAACGGGCTTCAGCGGAGTTGAGCGCACCTTCCGAACCGGCATGTAGCCGCCCAGTTGTTTCCGGCGCTCCTGCATGTACTTGATCTCCGCGCTGTCGTCGGCGGGGCGATAGAAGGGCGCGTTGTGAAGCTCGGCGTCTGGAATCGGAATGCCGAAGCGCGAGCGGAAGATTTGCAACTCTTCGTCATTCAGCTTCTTCTGCTGGTGGGTGATGTTCTTGCCTTCGCCAGCTTCTCCGAGGCCGTAACCCTTGATGGTCTTGGCGAGAATGATGGTTGGAGTTCCAGTGTGCTCGACCGCCGATTTGTATGCGGCGTGCACTTTGATCGGATCGTGGCCGCCAAGCCGCATGCGGGCGAGTTGCTCGTCCGAAAGATGCTCGACCATCTTCAGCAACCGGGGATCGGTGCCGAAAAAATTCTGGCGGAAATACGCGCCGCTCTCGACGAAATATTTCTGATACTGCCCGTCGGTAATCTCGCCCATGCGCCGGACGAGCAGGCCATCGCGATCCGCTTGAATGATCGGATCCCAATCGCCGCCCCAAATGACTTTGATCACGTTCCATCCCGCGCCGCGGAAGATCGCTTCCAGTTCCTGGATGATCTTGCCGTTTCCGCGGACCGGACCGTCGAGGCGCTGGAGGTTGCAGTTGACGACGAAAATCAGGTTGTCGAGGCGCTCGCGCGAAGCCAGCGTAAT
>Ga0066789_10000576_pt1 | contig 15054 bp, 11 predicted proteins | sample OrgsoiDNA2013049_FD_70960 | JGI IMG/M metagenome (GOLD analysis project Ga0066789, IMG submission 70960) | Permafrost soil microbial communities from the Arctic, to analyse light accelerated degradation of dissolved organic matter (DOM) -... | ecosystem: Environmental > Terrestrial > Soil >...
CCTCGAGATCGACCGCACCAGTTGCACCAGCTTCTGGGCCAACCAGTTTCGCGTCCTACTCACCGCCGCGGCGTACGTCCTGATGCAGGAGTTGCGCTTGCGGGCTGCCGGTACCGCGCCGACACGTCTCAAAATAGTCGGCGTACTTGTGCGCGGGTTTGCCCAACACAAGTTTCGTGCTTTCTAGCGACACCCGGTGATGTCCGACCTTGCTCATGATCCGATACCCAGCACAGGCAATGGCCATGTTCGCGGCCTGTAGGGCAGCATTGTAGGCAGTCGCAAATCTTCGGTCCGCCGAAAGACCGGCAATGCCGGCGTCTGCGAGGTCGCGGGATATCAGAGCCCGCATGTTATCCAACTCCTTCTTGGAGGTCTTGTGTCTCTGGGCTTCCTTATTTGCCAACAATTTCGTCCAAGTCACTCTGGCCTCCTTCCACAAACTGTTTCCGTCCTCGCAAAACGGCGGCGAGGAAGTGGTCGCGCGATTTGACTTTCTCCCGGAACTCCTCTGGGGAATAGGCCGTGACGTTGACCTCCCTTCCCAACCGATCCTCCGCCTTGCGGAGCGCTGGCGACAGGTCTGCGAGACCAGCCCTGCCAATAACCATTACATCTACATCACTCATCGCATGTTCCCGGCTCCGTGCCACGGAACCATAGATAAAAGCACACCGAATCTTGTTCCCAAGAGGCTTTAGAATCTGTTCCAAGATCGGAGCAAGCCCTGCGGTTTTCTCGAAGAGCTGCTGCAGATCCCGGAAGACCGGGGACTTGGTCTCCGCCTTGAAATAGGCCCTTGTGCCTTCACGACGATGCACCAGTATTCCGCTTGCGACCAAGGATGATAGCTCCCGCTGAAGGCTCGACGGGCTCGTGCCCAAACGGTCGGCGAGTTCCGAAAGATACCACCACTTATCTGGCTGGCCGAGGGTAGCTGCGAGCACGCCTTGCCGTACTTGTGGGAACAACGCAGTCAACACGGAAGGGCTACGCATATTGCGTATATTATTACGCATATTGCGTAAGGTATCAATTACTCAGGAGGGGCGGGCCAGTTTCGGCGGATTACCGAGTAATACAAAGTTAGTTTAGATTTCTCATCGTGTCAGAACGAAGATCGCACACGAGTCGAACAGACTCGAACCGTGTTCGATCTCGTGCGAGCGGTGTTCGCGGGCCCACTGAATCTCCGCACCGACCTAAGCCGAAGGCTTAGGGATGGTGTCTCTCTCCCCCTCCCTCGCACGTAACCCATTCGACCAGTAACGAGATGAAGATCTCGCAGTGGGGCCGATGTCCGACAAATAGGGGCAGCATTAGGACGACTTACGAGCAACAAGTCGTGTAAAATCCTCGAAGGTTTTCCGTTCGATGCTTTTGCGGGAATTGAAGATCACATCTGTGCGACATCAGTAGCCCTTTCCACGCCGCTTGGGATGTGGTGTGAGCTATTTCCCCATCCCTGGTTGCGTCAGCGTGAACTTCTCCCTTTCTTTGGCTTCCCGGACCATGCGGCGCACATCCGCCAGCAACTTCGGGGCGTCATAGACGATTCCATCTTTGATCGTGTAGCGCACGTTTCCGACGCGCTTCACTTCGTTGTGTTCGTCTAACTTGATCGCGCCGGTGCCGTAGAGTACGGCGATATTTTCTAGCGGATTAACTGGGACCACGACCAAGTCGGCCAGTTTGCCGACTTCCACGCTGCCGAGTTGATCGGCTACGCCCAGTAATTGAGCCCCATTTAAGGTGGCCGCACGAAATACTTCGAGAGGGTGGAAACCGGCCTCCCGCAGAAGTTCCAGTTCGCGCACATAGCCAAATCCGTACAAGCTGTAGATGAAGCCTGCATCCTCACCAGTGGTCACACGCCCACCGTGGTTCTTGTAGTCATTGAGGAATTCCATCCAACGCTGGTAATTGTGTTTCCATGCGACTTCGTCTTCCGTCGTCCAGTAGTACCAGTACGAACCATGATCGGTCCGACTGGGGCTGTAATGCTTCCACAACACTGGAAGGGTGTAGTCTTCATGCCACTCCGCACGGCGGGCTCGCATCAAGTCGCGTCCGGCCTCGTAGATCGTGAGGGTCGGGTCAATCGTGAAATCTAGCTTCACCAATTCATCGCGTACATTGTTCCATTTAGTGCTACCTGGAGTTGCAGCCTGCATCCACAAACGTCCGGCCTGACCGAATCGGTCCTGCTCGTTTGAGTAGTTGTAGTTCAGCGGAAAATCCTGGACCGTGCGGTTGTCGAACAAGGCTTCGGGCAAGCCGTACCAGTGTTCCATCGAGCTCAGCCCCAATCGCGCCGCGTCCAGGGTGTTGGCATGCGCAACGAATGTCTGGGAAAGATGAGCCGCAGTGCCCAAGTGTCTCTTCTTGGCTTCGTCGATGGCGGCCTGAAAGACATCCGGAGGAGCACCGATGAACTTGATTCCGTCGGCTCCCGCATCAGCCAGATTGTCAACCCAGCGTCGAGCGGCTTCGGGAGTTGCAATCGTATCAAGGTCGCCGGTCTCACTTTTCAGATTCATCCCAAACGCAATGTAAACCTTAATGCGGGGGGCGGTGATCTCGTTGCGTGCGCTCTTGTCTCGCTGGTCGAGCATCCACGGCACACCATTGTCGCCCCAGACTTCGCGGACCGTCGTGATGCCATGGCCCATCCAGAGCTTGTAAATGTATTCCGCTCCGGTGCTGTGCTCGGGGCCAATATGAACGTGGGCGTTGACGAAGCCGGGCAGCACGTACATGCCGGTGAGATCGAGTTCTTTGTCACCCGGCCCAACCTCAGGGCGAAACTTGTTCTTGCTGCCTGGAATCTTGTCGGCTAGCGGCACGCCGGGGAAGCCGACGTTGACGATTTTCGCGATCCGGTTTCTTTCAATCACGATATCGACAGGGCCGACTGCGGGCGCTCCAGTCCCGTCGATCAGAGTAGCTCCCCGGAGAATGAGATGGGGAAATGGGCCCTCGCCTTCCGAGCGCGGCGGAGCTTTTTGCATGACATCGTCGACGCCCTCCGGAGCTTTCCTGTTAGACTGCGCCTGCGAATTCAGCATCGATCCTGCGAAGAGAAATACGAATGCGACTCTTAGACACCGAACAAGTATCGGATCCACGGATCCTCCTGTGACTCGTGATGAAATCGCGAACAAAACTCACGCTTTGGCGTTTGGCGTAGTACGCCTGATGCCGCGCCTGGCAAAACACCTGTGCGCACTTACTTTGTCGGAAATAGCTGGCTCATGAACTCCTGGTCTGCCAGCATCTTCTTGCCGTCAGGAAAAAACTGCACTTCCGAATCCCATTGTTTCCTAAAATCCGGATTTCCTTCCCTGGCCTTCGCGAACTCTGCCAATGACACTTTCTTATCTCCGGCCGAATAGTCAATGAACGCCAGGCCCATATGGCTGTCGGTGCTATTGGGAGAATATTGCACTGACTTCTCCGCCGCAGCTCTAGCTTTAACTACCTCGCCATTCAGGAGTTGTTTGAATGAAAGATCCTGATAAGCATAGGTCAGGTTCAAATCTAGCAACCGGCGCAGCTCTGCAAACGGTTCAGGGTTATCGTCGACATTGATGTATACGTATCGATCATTGTTGGTGTTGCGGCCACACTCTTTGCAGACAATCAGGATGGAAGCGGATTGACGGCCGCGCTTGTCCCCGCCGACGGCATGTCCGGCTTTCAGCGCGGCATACAGCTTCTCAGGCAGTTCACCCTCGGTGGCCTCGAATGCCTTGCCCATCGCTTCCGGCACTTGTGGTCCGACTAGAATGTTCCCCTGGGTTGCCCAATTCGCGCTCTTCTGTCCGCCAGCCCAATCGGGGGCATTCGGGCCGGTATAGGTTACAACATTGCCTTTGGCATCAACGATGGCAAACTGACGAGCGTCCTTGCCTGGGAAAGTATCTTCAGCAAGTAGCCTGTCGGCGACTTGCTGAGCGGTTAGACCCTGGCGCAGTAGGTCAAGCGCTTTGGGACCGTAACCCACGTTGACGTTGGCTTGGGTCGCGACCGCTCCCACGTCGGCCATGGCCCACGGGACGACCGCTCCCACGGAAAAGTATCGGGAAGCAACCGCGATTCCCATTTGGCCGGTCGCCGCGTCACGGGCGACAATTGAAAACGTCGAAACATTCTGCGGGTGCAGTGGGGAATGATTCTGGGCTATTGCCACACCGCTAGGTAGAACTAGCATCGCAACTACCACCAAGCGTTTCACTGTGAATCTCCTTCTATCGAAATGAAGTCAACTGGGAGCGAAAACATTTCGTCCCAGCGCTAAGCGCACAGAACAATGCCGGGACCAGGCGACGGCCGCCCCTACCGCGCCGTCGTGACAATCAGCGCCGCGACGTTGTTACTGGCGAGGTCTTGATTGAAAGCAGGTACGTCCTCTTGCGTAAACTTCTGGAATTCGGCTTCGACTGCGTTAAGGCCTTCTTCATAAGTCTGAAGCAGACCGATTTGTGTGTCGGTAGGTGCGAAATCAGAACCGCCGGCAACAGCCCCTCCGCCTGTGCCGACTTCGGCGTTGAGCCACAGAAGACGTAGAGTTGGTCCTGCTCGACAAAGTACTTGTCATCGCTGTTGGTAAGGGCGGGCGAGACAAGCTTGTATTCGAATCGCCGCAGCCGGTTGCTTATCGAAGATTGGCACAAAGCGGTTCCCGCCGTCGGTGGACTTCCACACCGCTCCAGAGGCCGCGCCCGCGTAATACGTGCCCGGGTCACCCGGAATGCCCGCGACCGCGGAAATACGATTGCCAACTTTGGGGCCGACAAAGCGGAAACAAAGGTCATTTTGTTCCTCGCTCGGCGGCTGTTCCCCTACCATCTTCAAAGTGACCGTCAGAATGACAAAAAGTGCCACCGTGAGTTTCCGCTTTGATAAATGCATTAAATCAAGACCTCCAAAAGAAAAGCCAACGACACCTACCGTGCCTCGCGAACGTGCGCGCGGCTTGTTCAGAACACGCTGGATCCTGTGTGAGCCAACGCAAACTTACCGGATAACTTGAGACACTAAGAACGTTTGCGCTACTTCTCCGAAAGGTTTTCGCGGCTTAAAGTCGTTTCATTGCGGACGGTTGATCTTTCCCTGGAGATGATATGCGAAGAAGTCATCCACCCGATGCCACGCATCGCTTAAGACGTGTGCCCGTGTGAAGTAGTGGAATTCGCCCGGGTACATCATGAACGAAAGCAACGGGCTCTTTCCTTTCTTCAGCGCCTCATCGATCAGCCAGACGGACTCTAGATACGGAACATTGATATCTGCTGTGCCGTGCAGGACAAGCAACGGCCGCGCAAGGCGCTCGATGTGCGAAATGGGCGAGGCGTTCGCATAGACTTGCGGATTTTGTTCCGGGCGGCCGATGCGGCTCTCTGTCCAATCGCCGTGATAGGGGTCCGAATAATACATGACATAGTCAACAACCCCAGCAACATCGACTCCGGCTTTAAACAAAGTGGGCTGGTCCGTCATCGCAATCAGAGTGAAAAAACCCCCATAGCTCAATCCCCAGATCCCGATTCGATCGGCATCGACGTAGGAAAGCGTCTTTAGGTAGTTTGCCGACATCCACGCATCCTTGGCATCCTTTCCGCCGACATCCATGTAGACTCCGTTGCGCCAGTCCCGGCCATAACCAATGCTGCCGCGGTAGTCAGGAGCGAAGACCACATACCCCTGCTGCAACAGGTACTGATGAAAGCTGTAATAAACGGCATAATTTCTCTGCACATGCCAGCCATCGTAGTTCTGGTTCACGCCGTCGCCGTGGACCCAGACAATCGCTGGATGCTTCTTCGAGCGGTCCAGCCCCGGAGGAACAAAGAGCCACCCCGGCACCATCTTTCCGTCGGGTCCGGGAAAGTGCACGAACTGCGGCTCCACAAACTGTAACTTGTCGATGCTTGCGGGCATCGAGTCAGAAAGACGAACCGGTTTTGCGTTTGCTTTCGCTTCGGCGACGAAGAAGTCTGCGCTGTTGCGCGTGTCGGTGTGCTGGAAAACGACCATCCTGTCGTCGACCGACCAATGCGGTTCGATATTCGTCCCGTTGCCGGAAGTTACGTATGTGACGGTAGTGTGCGCAGGGTCCTTCCCGATCGTAGCGATGCCGATGTGCCGGTCACCGGGCCGATCCGCCTCGTTTGCGTCAAATGCAATGCGCGTGCTGTCATGCGACCATGCGGGCCGCCAAGCTTCGAAATGTCCTTTCGTGAGCTGAACAGCTTCTCCTCCTTCAGTCGGCACGACGTACAGGTGGTCCCATCCATCGCGATCGCTGAGAAATGCAATCCACTTCCCGTCAGGCGAAGGCCAGGGTTGCGCACCGGCCTCGCCCCAGTCTGGAATGCTCCAGAATTCCTTTTCGGTAATTTCGTACACCGAGCGAAGCGTCCCGCTGGAAGCGTCTGCAACGTAGATGGTGTACGTCTTGAAGCCGGAAACACGGTCGAATACGAGGTGGCTCTTGTCGAGCCACGCCAGTCCGCCATACTCCGCCCTAGTCGCGATGGCCACCGGCTTGCCGCCATCGACGTGTAGGGTATAGATCTGCCCCGGCACATATTCTGAAATCCGATAAATAATCTTCGCGCCCGAGTAGGATGGCGCTTCATCGTGGTGAATTGCCCTAGCGCCCGCAATGTACGCCACCGACCGACCATCCGGCGACCAAACAATGCTGTTGATGCCGATATCATCGCTCGCCACTGCATTCTCGCCGCCGTCCGCGAGGGATCGCACCACCAGTTCGCTGTGGCGCGAAGCTTCCTCATCTGAGGTGGGATTCGAGCGAACAAATGCCACGCGCGTTCCGTCCGGTGACGGTACGATTCCGAACTCGACAGTGGGGGTGGTCCACACCGGCTTTCGCGCTCCTCCGCTGACCCCTACCTGCCACAAATCGCCGCCGCGGGGGAAATAGACTGCTTGCGAATCACGGCTCCAGAACATCTGGTCCACTCCGCCCTCGGCAAATGACGTCAGAGCGACCGGCTGGCCATGGCCGTCGGAGCTCGCTACATAGAGATTCGTCACACCTGCGCGGTCCCAAAGGAACGCGACGTACTTCCCGTTCGGTGACCAGACTGGGTTGGAGGGGTGTTTGATATCGATCAGTTGCTCGATCGTCAGTTGCGCCGCACTGGCGGTCGTCTGCGCGAAAAAAATAAGAAGCAGAACTACAACTGCGCTAGGTCCAACCGATTTCTTGACCATTTGCATGGTGCCTCCTGGGGCGACTAGGGAAGAGAGATCAAACAAGAAATAGACGGGTGGGCGGAGACCGCCGCCCACGCCGTCGCAATGACCTGCCTCGAATCCAGCAACTCCTTAGAACGTGACGCGCAGGCCAAACCGCGTCGCGTAGGGGTTGACCGTCAAGTAAGGATATAAGTAGCTGGATCCGTAGGTTGTGACTTCGCCGATTACCGTCTGCCCGTTCGTTACGTTGAAGAAATCCACCGTCGGAATGAGGTGCCAGCGATCTTTGAACACAAAGTCGCGGGAGAGCCTCGCGTTCAACATGTTCACGCTCGGATAACGCTGGACTCCAGCTGGCTGCAGGATGACTGATTCTCCGACGGGCTGGTCCAGCCCATTGGGCACAGGGAAAGTCTGGGTCGGTTGAATTGGAAAACCGGTGTAGTGCTGGAAGTTGACGCTGGTGCTGATCTTCCAGGGCAACTCGTAAATGCTGTCGACCTTGAAGACATACGTCGCATCCAGATTCAGGTAATTGTCTTTCCGGTTGATGTCGTTATTCGGGTCACTGAAGTTGTCACTGGTCGCCTGGTCCGAAAAGCCGCGGCCATACACCCCCTTTTGTCGCTGGATGGTGAACCCTCCCAGAAGCTGCCACTTGTGGGAGAAGCGTTTGACTGCGGTGAATTCGATCCCGTGATACGCATTGTAGTCAAGCTTGGGAATGTTCGTGACTACAAAGTTGAACGCTCCGTACTTGTTGGGATCAGAAGGCTGGAAACTGTACAGAGTCAGCGGCTGGTTCGTAATCGGATTCGTGTACCCGGTGACCGGCACATAATCGGAAGGCTGTACTGCCGTATTATCGAGGCCGATCAGGTTCTTCTTGGTGCGGTAGTAGTAGGTCACACCGACCCGTAAATCACCCCAGACCTTTTGCTCGTACCCAACACTGAGCTGGTCAGAATATGGACGGCTCATGCGGGAATTGATGTGGGTGCTCGAGCCACCGAATGCGCCGACCGGTACCGTATCTGCGCCGTTCGGCAGCCATTCGCTGACCTGCGGAATCCCGTCCTCGTTCGTGTCTGTCCAGGCATAGTACTTGCCGGAAAGCCCCACCGGATTCGCCGTCTCGGCCAAACCCGTACCTTGCATAATGTAGTAGCGGCCGTAACTGAAACGCAGTACGGAATTGCCCTTTCCGGTAACGTCATAGGCCAGACCCAGGCGGGGTGACACCGTGTTCCAGTCCACAAGTTTGCCTGAGGCAGAATAGGTAGTGATCGGGAACAGGTCCGGGAACGTTTCATTGGCATCGCTTTGCTGCGCCGGATAGTAGGTGTTGAAACGGTCGTAGCGGAACCCGAGATTGAGAGTCAGGTGACGCCGCAGTGTCCAGGTGTCCTGCAGATAAAAGCTCGTGTCGCGGAAGTAGTTTTTCTGGGTCGTCGGCGTGTTGTAGGCGAGAACCTCATAGGCATTGCCGCCATTGAGTAGCACGTTAATGCCCTGGTTTACCTTGTAGATGTACGAGTTGTAGCTCTTGCCCCACTCGAACCCGAACTGGAAGTTGTGCGCTCCGCCGAAGTTGCCCTTGTACCAGGAGCCACCGGCCGACCATTTCAGCACCCAGGCAGGGTTGATGAATTCGTAGGGCGCTGCGCCGGTTTCTGTGCCATTGGCCACATCCTGGACGTTGAGGCCCGTCGCGCCCGACTGATAGCCGAGTGGGAAGGTGATCTTATTCCATCCGACCCGGAAATCGAGTAACAGTGTGTTTGAAACCTGGCTGGTCCAAAGTCCTTGCAAGATATAGGCAGGCTCAATCTGACGCCAACTTGCCTCTTGCGACACCAGCGGATACGCAGTGTCGCGGCGGAAGAAGCGATTTTGTTCGTTGTAGAGCCAGATGAAGCTGAACTTGTTCTTGGAGTTGATTTGCCAATCGCTGCGCAGGTCCGTATTGGTCTGGTGGTTAACGTCCTTGGCCGGTCCCCCTGCCGGGTCCTGGACCGAAAGGATGCGCTGGCGCAGGTCGTACCGGCGGTAGGAACCGAACAGCCACCAGCGATCCTTGATGATGGGGCCGCCGAGGCTGGCGCTGGTGTCTCGCGTCATATCAAATGGCGAAGCGGATGGGACCGGCGATCCGTCGAAAATCGGGAGTTTATTATCGGCCTGCACCGCCGCAGTCAGGTAATAGATCAGCGCCTGGCCGTGCAACTGGTTCGACCCGGACTTTGTGACCATGTTCATGTAGACCCCGCCAATCGGCACCGATGCGGGAGCGTTGTCGGCGACAACCTGGAACTCGTCGAAGGAGTCGTGGTTGGTATAGAACTGCGTGTACCCTCCGTTGGCGCCAGGCCAGTTCAAATCGAGACCGTTGAAGCTGTAGATCTGTTCCGCAGGCGTGCTTCCGTGCACCTGCATGGTGGACTGCTGATAGCTGTTGTTGCCCGCCACGTCGAATGTGCTGCTTGTTGAGCCCGGCATCTGCGCCACCGTGGACCACGGGTCGCGGCCGCTTGGAATTTCCTGTAGCAGGCTCTGGTCAAAGGTCGTCGAGGTCTGGTTGTTCTGCAGATCGAGCAGGGCCTGTCCCTGCACCTCGACCAGTTGGGTGACGTCACCAACCTGCAGTTTTGGGCTGACGGTCGCCGTAAAACCAGCGGTTAGAACGATCCCGGTTTGCGTAAACGTGCGAAAGCCGGGTTGGCTAACCGTGACTTCGTACTCGCCCGTGGGAAGCAAGTCGAGCAGATAGCTGCCGTCGCTATGCGAAGTCGTCGACCGCGGTGCAAATAGAGCCGAGCTTTTGGCCGTGATGGTCGCATTGGCAACCACGGCACCTGAGATGTCCGTGACCACGCCGGTGATTTTGCCGGTCGTTGAAATTTGAGCTTGAGCGCTACCCACCAAGAAGATCGCGCCCAGCACTACCAGCAAGGCTGCGAAAACGGTTGAGCTGATTCGGAATGCTGACGCGTCACGAGAATCCATTGCCCCCTCCAACGAGATTCCCACCCGGCAATTTCAAACTCCCGACTACCGGGAAGAAATCGCAAGCATCTTTGAAGAAATTAGCGCACATTCTACACGCTCCCCTTAGCGTGTCAATAACGAAATTCTTCATCCTTTCGTACATTGACCCACAGTGTGAAAGTGCCTACGGCCGTGCCGCTGGAGTTCATGGTGCCCGTGAACAACTGGGACATGATGCCGCACCCGGTGTTTCCGACGGCGGCGATTTGCCATGGCCCCGCTAATTGCGCAACGGTCATTTGCGGCTTAGTTTTGGCATTAGCGATGGGCTAAAAGAGACCGGCAAAGCCACCGAAACAAACAGCAGCAGTGCGCGGAGGATATTGTTTATTGAAAAGCAATATGTGTGAATAGTCTTTCTCCTAAGCTTTCTTGTCTGGGTAGAGCTATCCCCTTCTTTGCCTGGCTGTCTCCCCGATGCAGATTGTGATTGCGTCTCCCTTCTATCTGACACGAGCGCCAAAAACCGGCTGGACGGCTCACGTTTGTTGAGAAAAATCTATGAGCCGAGGGCCCATTCAAACCCGGTTTTGTGTTCAGTCTCATGACATCCTTTACAGAATGTGTCCGGACATCCTTTACACTCTCGCGCAAGCGCTGCGAGCGCGGGAGCAGAACCGGCGATGCCCTGGAAGACGATGGATGTCCGAGAACAACGGGTGAGCTTTGTGGTGGCGGCCAGTCGAGGCGAGAAGCCGTTGAGCGGCTTGTGCCAGGAATTCGGGATCTCGCGGCCAACCGGCTACTTGTGGCTGTCGCGCTAGCGCGAACAGGGTTTGGCGGGCATCGCGGAATACAGCCGGCGTCCGGAGAGGAGTCCGGAGACGCCGCCGAGGTGGAAGAGCAGGTGGTGGCGTTGCGGACACGCTATCCGGACTGGGGGCAGGTGCTGTTGCAGCAGCGCGGCCTCGAGCTGGCGCGGAATACGATCCATCCGACGGCATTCGCTTCGAACGCACTTGAAATTCATCTGCGTGTCAGCTATGTGTCTCTCTACAGGTTGATCTCTAATTTCGAACAGAGCTAGCGTCGGGTTGTGTTGACGATTCGTGCAATGACCGGCGGAGAGGGCTACGCTCAGCGCCATCTCCAGCAGAGCGACTACTACGACCAGAATCGGGCCGTCAAAGGCCAGTGGCACGGACGCGGCGCCGAACTGCTTGGACTCAAAGGAGAGGTCACGCCCGAGGATTTTGAGGCTGTACGGCAAGGTCTCGATCCGCTAACAGGAGAATTCCTCCGACAACGTCACGGGGCAGATCGCATTGCCAGCAATGGTGAGGAGCAAAGTAAGGCACGTTCTCTTTATGACATGACATTTTCGGCGCCGAAGTCCGTCTCTGTCATGGCCATTGTTGGCGGTGATGAGATACTGGTCGCCGCGCACGAAACCGCTGCGCGCGAGGCCCTGGAAGAAGCAGAGAAATACTCGGCCACTAGGGTTCGCCTCGCCGGCCTGAACGAAAATCGAGCCACCGGAAACTGGATCGTGGCTTCCTACACTCACGACACGAGTTGTCAGCTAGATCCTCAGCTCCACACTCATGCCGTCGCGGCTAATCTCACCTACGATGGGACTGAAGGACGTTGGAAGGCGCTCCAGGCTTCCGGTCTGTACGAGCGTCGCAGCTACCTGACCGAGGTCTATCGCAATGCCCTGGCTCGCGAAGTACGCGCCCTTGGCTACGAGGTTGAAAACCGTCCCGATGTTCGTGGTCGTGACAAGGGATTCGAAATCGCAGGATTTTCCCAAAACCTCCTCGATAAGTACAGCCAACGCAGTGCCCAGCGGGATGCGGCCATTCAGGAATTCACCAATTCACGTGGCCGTGCGCCAACGGACAATGAGGTCGCGGTACTGGTCCGGGAAACGCGGGCCGACAAGCTTCAAGAGATATCGACCGAGCGAGTCCGCAATCTTCAGCAAGAACGACTGTCAGCGGATGAGAGGCAAACACTTCGTGAGGTTTCGAACGAAGCTCAGACACAATCCTATTCACCTCGAATCAATCGTGGTATGCACGAGGCCTCGATTGCATACTCTCAGGAGCACATTTTCGAGCGTCTTTCGGTCGCCAGAGAACATGAGGTTCTAACCGAGGCTCTTCGTCACGGGCGCGGCAGCGTCGACCTCAGCGACCTTCAGGGCTCTATCTCCCTTGAGTGTGCGAAAGGGACTCTCATCGCCTCTGGGGGTGAAATTGCGACACACGCGAGCCTCCAGCGCAAGCGCGACATGATCGCGATGGTTAACCGAGGATTGGACCGCTACGACCACCTCGGCAAGGGGCGTGACTTTGAGCTTTCGGGCCACCTCCGTCCCGAACAGAAGCGCGCCGTCGAAGCTGTACTCGACTCTCGCGATCTGGCGGTCAATATTCGAGGCGCTGCCGGTACTGGCAAGACGGCAACACTGCGCGAAATTGACCGTGGCCTCAGAGAGGCCGGACACGAAGTTCTCGCGGTGGCTCCCACCCGAAGTGCGGTGGACGAACTGGAAAAAGTTGGCTTCCGTGACGCGATGACTGTCTCCCGACTTCTGGAGGCTCACACGCTCCCAAGTGGCGGAATATCGAGGTAAAACCGTGGCCCCGACGCGGTGTGGCATGTTGGAGGAAGATGTTCAACACGAACCCACTATATCCACTTTGCTGGGCAGCTTTTGGGAGCAGCCGGTCCTCCTCTGGCAGCTATGACCTGCGATTCTCAGATCGATTGCGAGTTGAAGGAAGCGCCTCAGGCGCCTCAGGCGCAGCCCCTATCCGAGCGACTCCCAAACGGGTAACATTAGGCTGAACGTTTCACGTCCAGGTGTCGCGAGCATTTTGCACGGCAACGGAACGAAAATGATGACTTCTTCACAAACGCGAGATTTGGCCCTGCGCCTTCTTGCTTACCAAAACGCTGCGGGCAAAACCTCCGAGCCGACGGAATTCGCGGCATTTCGCGTCTGCGAGACTTTGCGCCAGCCCCTAATTACACTCGCGGGACTTGCTGGTTTTCGCTCGCTGCTTTCTCGTGCTCTGACGCTGGCCAGGGCGGAAGCTCCCAGACTTAGCGCGGTGCAGGTCGCGGCGGATGGATCCTTACAGGGTCTAGACGAGCTTCGGCCTCAAGTCGACGCGGACCAAGCTCGGGAGGCAGGAATCATTCTCATTACCCAGTTACTTGCGCTGCTTGTCCGAGTTGTTGGCGAAGCTACGACATTGCAGCTGGTGACATCTGAGGTTCTCCCAGACTTTAGGTTCCTCTCGAAGAGCGGTATACCCATCGGCTTTGAAGCGATCGTCAATGAGGTCGATGATCTCCAAGGCGTCAGTGCGCGTCTCGAGAGACTGGCGGAGCAATATCCGCCCGTCGCAGAAGAGCTGATGTCTATCTCGGGAAACGTCCTAAACACGGCGACCGTATTGGCCGTAGTGGCGGCAGTTAAAAGCCCCAAGCCGAACTGAGTACAGCGTTCGCGCCTTGCACGGAAAAGGAAATCGTGAGTCTTCCAGAGTCGCGACATTTGGCCCAACGCCTTCTTACTTACGAAGCCGTTGCGGGCGAGAACTCCGAGCCAGCGGAGTCTGCGGCTTTTCGCGTCTGTGAGAGGTTGCGCCGGCCCCTGATTATACTCGCGGGACTTGCCGGTTTTCGCTCGCTGCTTTCTCGTGCTCTGACGCTGGCCAGGGCGGAAGCTCCCAGTCTTAGCGCGGTACAGGTCGCGGAGGATGGATCCTTAAAAGGTCTTGACGAGCTTGCGTCGCAAACTGACAAAGGACAGGCCAGAGACGGAGGAGCCGTTCTCATTACCCAGTTAATCGGGCTGCTCCTCACTTTCATTGGCGAGGGTTTAACGTTGCGACTGGTTCAGGATGTGTGGCCGGAGGCCGCCTTCGACGGCCGCGTTTCCGAGAAGGAGAGGGAAAAGCTTGAGCACAGCAGATAAGGTGAAAATAAACAAACTGCCGACCGGGGTCCCGGGCCTCGATGAAATCCTGGGCGGCGGTCTCCCGGAATTTTCTTTTAATATCATCGCGGGCGCCCCGGGAAGTGGCAAGACCACACTGGCCCACCAAATCGTGTTCGCCAACGCGACGCCAGAGCGCCCCGCGCTGTATTTCACTATCCTCGGCGAACCCGCCATCAAAATGCTCCGATACCAGCAGCAGTACACGTTCTTCGACCAGGCCAAGTTAAACAACGCTGTCCGCTTTATCAACTTGAGCCAGGTTGTGTTGGAGAAGGATCTGGACGCGGTCTTAGAGGAGATTACGAAAGAGGTTGAGAAGGCAAGCCCCGGCGTCGTGATAGTGGACTCCTTTCGCACCGTGGTGCGGAAGGCGGTCGGCGGTACCACCGAAGTGGAGCTGCAATCGTTCATTCAGCGGTTAGCCCTGCTCCTGACGAGCTGGCAAGCCACGACTTTTCTGGTCGGGGAATATGTCGAGGGTGAGATCCGTGACAATCCCGTTTTCACGGTCTCCGATGGCCTCTTTTGGCTTTACCAGGCTGCGGAACGAAGTTCCATTGTGCGGAAGCTACAGATCGTGAAACTGCGCGGGCAGGCGTCCGTGCCCGGACTGCACACCTTCCGCATTACCCATGCCGGGCTGCAAGCCTTTTCGCGTACTCTTGGGCTGGCTGGACTAGCACGGAAGATACCCAGTTCACGGCGCCTTTCCATCGGTATTCCGGAATTGGACAAGATGCTCGGTGGGGGCATTCCCGAAGGCGATAGTGTCCTGGTGGCAGGGGCTTCGGGGACGGGAAAATCGGTTTTGGCAACCC
>Ga0066789_10000578_pt1 | contig 15039 bp, 13 predicted proteins | sample OrgsoiDNA2013049_FD_70960 | JGI IMG/M metagenome (GOLD analysis project Ga0066789, IMG submission 70960) | Permafrost soil microbial communities from the Arctic, to analyse light accelerated degradation of dissolved organic matter (DOM) -... | ecosystem: Environmental > Terrestrial > Soil >...
GATCACCCACACATCCGCGCCTTCGTCATGGGTGACATACACCATGTGATTCTTCGGCTCGAAAATGATTGCGTCGGTGGGCCCCGAAGTCTTGATGGATTTCACTTCCGTCAGGGTCTCCGCATCCACCACGGCCACACGCTTGGCTTCCTGCACGCTGACGTAATAAAACTTGGAATCTTGATCGACGGCGGTGTCGACCGCCCCGCCCACCTTCAATCGCGTAATGAGGCTATTTTTCTGTAAATCGATGTAGTCCGCCGTGCCATCGTTCTCGTGCGCAGCGAGCAGACGGTGCCGTTTGGAGTCGACCCGCAAAAAATCGAATTTTCCGCTCGAGTGAGGTATTTCGACGGTCGCTCCAGGCTCCAGTTTCAACATTGGGTCGGCGGCTGCGATGGTGGCCGGCGAGGAAATGGCGAGTGAGGCTGCCAAACAAAGTAGATTTTTCATGCGTGTCTTCACCGTGAGGTTGAAAAATGTGCGTGCGTCGGTCCCAGCGCCCTTCGAATATACGTGGGCAACCTGAACGGAGCCTAAATGCCGTGGATTACTGGGGATGCGGCGCGCGCTGGAGGAGCGCTCGACGATGTTCGCGCCGATCGGCGCGAGTATCTCGCGTGTTACGACGCTCCGACGGTGAGGCCCCGCCCCGCAGAGGGGAAACGTCGAAATCCGGTCGGGCGCTTAGGCTCCGGACCCCTTGTGCTCCGTCTTCCACTTCTCGACGGCGGCCATGGTGTTCCCGACATGCTTTTCGGGATCCAGCGCCGTGTACTCGTAGATGATTTTGCCGTTCGGCGCAATGACATACGAAGTACGGTTGGCGTACTCGGGTTTGGCGGCCAGCACCGCGTCGTAGGCCTTGGTGATGCTCTGGTCCGCATCCGATGCCACCGCAAATTTATTGCGGCATTCGCTCACGGAGAACTTGTTGAGCTTGTCGATGGGATCGTGCGATATCCCGATGACCGTGGCACCCATGGCCTTGAATTTGTCGGTGGCCTCGGCGAACTCGTGGGCTTCGACGGTGCAGCCCGGCGTGAACGCCGCCGGATAAAAGTACAATACGACCGGACCGCTCTTCAGCGCTTCGGCCAGGGAGAATTTGAACGGCTTGCCGGCCAGAGTCGCCTGCGTGGTGAAATCGGGCGCCTGGACACCGGGTTTCAATGCCGCATACACGGGGGCGGACAACACCGCGCAGCCAAGGGCAAGAGTCATTAAACGCTTCATGGGTTGAGATTCCTTTGGAGCTGAATCGGATCTGCGGCAGTCTGCGCCATCCGAATTTTGGTCGCAACCGCCCGCGCGTCTGCAGCGTGGACGCAATACCTTGACCGGTCCCGGCTGCAGCGGCGATCGCGCACTTGAATTGAGTTCGTAGTTGGGGGCATATTTAGGCCTTCCAAGAACTACAACGGATTCACGGGGGGTGAAATCGCTAAGCGCACTGGTCGTTTATGGCGTCGGCGCGTTCCGTCCGAGCGATCGGTTTCCTGCCCACGCCCTCGCTAACTCAAATCAATATAAAGGGAGATGCCGGTGAATCCATACAGCCCTCTACTCGCAGCCGCAGTCGCCACATTCGTCACCGTTTCTGTCGGAGCACAAGCGTTGGACAGCGCGCAGCACGCGCGGCCTGCCAGAGCCGTGCATCCACTTGTCATTCAGTTCCCCGCGGTCCCCGGCCTTTCGTTCCCGCCGAGCACCTCGTATTGCCTGGCGAATTTTGGTATTCACTGTTATCAGCCGGCTCAGCTGACTAAGGCCTATAACCTCGATGGGATGCATGCCGCCGGAATCAACGGGTACGGTAGAACCATCGTTATCGTCGACGCGTTCGGATCACCCACAATCCAGAACGATCTCCATGTGTTCGACCAGACGTTTGGTCTGCCAGACCCGCCGAGCCTGACTATCATCCAGCCGGCGGGCCCGGTGCCGGCGTTCGATCCGACCAACGGCGACATGCTTGGGTGGGCGACCGAGACGACTCTGGACGTCGAGTGGGCTCATGTCTTTGCGCCCGGAGCCAACATCTTATTGGTCGAAACGCCCGTCTCAGAGACCGAGGGCGTGCAGGGCTTCCCGGAAATCGTCATGGCAGAAAACTTCGTCATCGACCACCACCTCGGTGACGTTATCAGCCAGAGCTTCGGCGCCACTGAGGAAACTTTCCCGAGCCCTGCGTCGATTTTTGCGCTGCGGAGCTCTTTCAAAAATGCTGCGGATCACAATGTTACGGTGCTCGGCGCATCAGGCGATGCCGGCGCTACCGATTACCAACTCAACCTGATCGATCTTTACACCATGCCGGTGAATTCGTGGCCGTCGTCGGATCCGCTCGTGACATCGGTTGGCGGGACGATGCTGACGCTCGACGATCTCGGCAATAGGTTGTCGCCGGACGTCGTCTGGAACGATGGCTTTGGCGCCGGCGGCGGCGGGGTGTCGGCTGTCTTCGATCGACCTGAATTCCAGGACGGAGTCAAGAAAGTAGTCGGCAAGCACCGCGGAACTCCCGACGTGAGCCTGAGTGCTTCCGTCGACGGCGCCGTCATCTTGTACTATTCCTTCGACCCGACGCGTGTCGGCTACCACCTGGTCGGTGGAACGAGTGAGGCGGCTCCGGAGTTCGCAGGTATCGTCGCGATGGCTGCCCAGCTGGCCAATCGGGGGTTGGGTAAACTCGGCGAGCGGCTGTACGATCTTCACGGCCGCGGCATTGTCGACATCACCCAGGGAAATAACACCTTGTCATTCACGAACAGCGACGGAATCACGTATACCGTTCAGGGGTATAGCGCCGGGCCTGGCTACGACCTAGCAAGCGGACTCGGCACTATCGATGGGGCTCGACTCGTTCGCGCGTTGGCGGAAGAGGAGAGACATTGAATTGAGAGTCGCGTGGCCACACATCGGGTTCACTGCGGGACGCGCACCCGCGACGGGCCCGGTGTGGGGCAGCGGTCATGATCTTCACTTCAACACCTCCCGAAGTTCACGGCACACCCGCACCACATCGTCATCGCTCATCGCCGGAAACAACGGCAGGGTGACCGTCTCGCGCCCGACGCGCGCGGCGACCGGCGTGTCCTCCTCGTTGTAGCCGTGCTCGCGATAATATTTGAGGCTGGGAATGCTCGGATAGTGCACGCCGATGCCGATGCCGCGGTCGGCCATGATTTTTTGGAATGCCGGCCGCGTCATGCCGCGCGCCCGGAAATCGATGAGCACCTGAAACATATGCCAGCTGTGACCCGCGTCCCCGCACGCCGGTAGGGACACGCCCGAAAAGCCGTCGAATTCTTCGAAATAACGCTGGGCCAGCGCACGGCGCCGGGCATTGAATCCGTCCAGGCGGCGCAATTGATCGATTCCGATCTGCGCCGCGATGTCGGTGAGGTTGCTCTTCGCGCCGGGGAACATGACGTCCACTTCTCCGGCGGGATTGCGCTTGATGCCGTGGAACCGGTACTGCTCGATGAGTTCCGCCGCCATGGCGTCGCCGGTACTGATGGCGCCGCCTTCGATGGTCGTCATATTCTTGTTCGGATGGAAACTAAACACCACCAGGTCGCCGAAGCTGCCGATGGGTTTGTCCGCATAGCGCGAGCCGATCGCATGCGCGGCATCTTCCACGACCCGCAATCCATGCTGCGCCGCCAATCCGTAGAGGGCTTCCATATCCACCGGCAGTCCGGCGAAATGCACCGGCATGATGGCGCGCGTTTTGGACGTGATGGCGGCGGGCACCCGGTCTAGATCGATGTTGCGGGTGGACAATTCGATGTCGACGAACGCCGGCTTGGCGCGCAACCGTGCCACCACATTGGCGCTGGCGGCAAAACTCATCGCCGGGACGATCACTTCGTCCTCGGGACCCACGCCGGCGACTTCGAGGGCCATTTCGAGGCCGGCCGTGGCCGACGTCATCACCCGCACGCGGCGTTCGCCGCCGAGGTAGGCCGCGAGCGCCCCCTCGAAAGCCGCCACCTTGGGCCCGCTCGCCAATTGACCCGAGCGAAACACATCGGCAACCGCCGCGATGCTCGCCTCATCGATGGAGGGACGCGTAAAGGGAAGAAAGGCCTTCATGCCGAGCTCCTGGAAACGAGAATCACCCCGGCGCAGATCAACGCGATGCCGAGCACCTTGCCGGGCGGCATGCTTTCACCCAGCCACAGCACGGACACGGCAGCGACGACCACGTATCCCAGAGACAGCATCGGATAAGCAGTGCTCACCGGTGCCTTGGTCAGCGCGGCCAGCCACACGCACACGCTTGCCCCATAACACACCATGCCGGTCCAAAACGGCGGGCTTTTGATCAAAATGCCCATGCTGCTGCTTAAGGTGTCGGCAGTGAATTCCGAGAAATGCGCCAGCGGCCGGGTCGCCACCTTGAGCAGCAATTGTGCGGCGGCATTCAGACCCACCCCCGTCAAGATCAGCACCCAGGTTATCCAGCTCATTGGCGCGCCACCAGGACGCGATTGACGTCCGTGGCAAGCAGCCGCATGGGCACCCCGCGGCTCTTGAGATCTTCGAACATGCTTTTCTCCATCACTGCGAAGGCCCGGGATTGCGGCGACCAGCGGCGAAGAAATTCCGCCACCTCGGCAATCTCGGCGCCGGGCGCCTTGCGTAGTCCGTAATCAAGTTCGCCACGATACCCCACGAGTGTGACGGTTCGCTGCAAATAAAATGTCAGCGATTGATCGTACGTGCCCACGCTGTAGATGGGCGAATCGCGATCGCCGGCGGGAATTACCGCCGCGAGAGCCACCCCGGAGTAGATCGGCGCCACCAAGGCGGCGGCGCGGATCAGCAGCAGCCAGGCGAGGCACCAACCCGCGCCGAGAAAGACTGCGGCGCGGGTCGCATCGCGCACACGCTGCGCAAGCACAAAGGCGCCCGATACCGCGAGCAACAGCGCGATCTGTCCCAGCGGCTTGGCCAGCGGCAAGAAATACGCGCTGCGGTCCGACGATGCGACGACGGTCGGCCAATGCAGGCTCGCCCATCCTAAGCCCACGCCGGCGGCCACGGTCACTATCGCCGTGAACAGAAAATCGCGCTTCAGCCGCCCTGCCGGCAGCGCCGCGATGAGCAGCGCCAGCGCCGGCATCACGGGCAAAATATAGGGCATTAGTTTCGAGTCGGAGAGCGAGAAAAAGACCCCGATGAATACGATCCAGATCCACAGGAACAGCGCCGGATCGAAAAGGCCAGGCGCAGCGCGCCGCCGCCACCCTCCGCCCAAGACCCGCAGCGCAGGCAGCGTCCAGGGGAAGCTGCCCGCCAAGAACACGCCGGCGAAGAACCACCAGGGTGCCTCGCGATCCGCGCTCGGAGTCAAATACCGCGCCACGTGCTCGTGCACGAAGAAAAATTCCAGGAAGTCCGGCAGCCGGTGCGCGGCGAGCCAGTGCCAGGGAACCGTGATCGCGAGAAACAGCGGCAGACCCCACTTCACGTGCAGCCGGCGCCAGGGCGCGAAGTCGCGCGAATACCCGCTGTACAGAATCAGGACGGCCACCGGAATGGCCGCCGCGACCAGACCCTTGGTGAGCACGCCGCCGCCCGCCGCCGCCCACGCCACCAACATCCAACGGCGGGGCTGCGCCGCCGCTTGCGCGAGCAAAAACGCCGCCAAGCTCAAGGTCATCCAGAACGTCAGGCTCATGTCCAACGTCAGCAGTTGCCCCAGGACCACGAACATCAACATGCCGGACAGCACGGCTGCCGCACGCCAGCCTGCCTCAGCGCTCCACAGCCGGCGCGACGTCATCCACACCAGAACGATGGTTGCGAGCGCGGTCAGCGCGCAGTACAGACGGGCGGCGAATGCGCTCGGGCCGAGCAATCGGTAGCTCAATGCAGTCGCCCAGTATTGCAGCGGCGGCTTCTCGATATAGGCCAGGCCGTTCAAGTGGGGAATGACCCAATCGCCGCCGCTCAACATCTCGCGGGGAATCTCGGCGTAGCGCCCTTCGTCGGTATTGAACAGCGGACGAGCGCTCAGCGTTGCCAACCACAGCAACGCGAGCAACGCGGCCAGTGCCCCGTAGACCTTAGGATCGCGCGGCACTAAGCCTAACGGATCGCTCACGCCCGGTCTGCCGAGACCGCCAAAAGGCCGGACCGCCCCGCGACCTGTCCCATCACTACGCCAAGCGCCGGCAAGCGCCGCCGCATGGCAACTTCGTGAATTTTGGCCATGCGTGTCACATCGGCACCGGAATCCCGCCATTTCACCAGCAGAGATTCGAACGCATCGAGCAGCAGCATGCCTTCGAGTTCCGCATGCAAGGTGAACACCTGCACATCTTCCGCAGGGCCGGCATCGCCCGCGGCGGCGGAGAGGCGAAACACGGTCTCTGCGACGGTCGATTCATCGACACCGTCGACGCCTAAGATCTCATCGAAGGTGGGCAAGGTCGTCGGCAGCTGCGGGCAGGAGCTGACGCCCGTGGCCAACAGCGGAAAGAACGGGGGACCGCCGCGCGTGTCGCTGGCGTAGCGCAACCCGTATTCCTGCTCGAGTTCCAGGGCATGGGCATTGATCTGCCAGCCCGCGGCGGCATGCGATTGCGGCAAGAATCCGAACACCCGCTCGAAGGCCGCAAGGCCGCGCTCGAACTCCACCCGGGTCCAGCCCGGCGTGGCCTTGGCCACGTAGTCCTGCCAGCGCACATGGTCATAGGTGTGAAGCCCGACCTCGAAACCCGCATCGTTCACGCTGCGCAGCACCTTGCCTGAGCTTCGGCCGATATCGGGTCCCGGCAGCAGCACCCCGTATAGCAGGGTTTTCAATCCGTAGTGTTTGAGCACGGAAGTGCGTGCAACTTTCTTTGCAAAACCCTTGCGAAAGACGCGACGCATGGCGCGTCCCGTGTTATCGGGCCCTACGGAGAAATAAAACGTCGCGTCTACAGCGTGCTTTTTGAGCAGCGCCACGAGGCGCGGCACGCCTTCGCGCGTGCCCCGCAAGGTATCCACATCGACCTTGAGGCCGATGCGCGTGCCGTCAAGCATCGCGCGACAACAGCGCCGACGCCGAGGGCAGGCTGTCGGCGTAAGAATCGAAGATGGCGTTCAGCGCGGCGCGCATATCGGTCTTGGGCTTCCAGCCGAGTTCAGCGGTGGTGTTCTTGATCGATGGCAGCCGCGCAGGGATGTCCGCATATCCCTTGCCGTAGTAATCGAGGGCGGAAATGTCGACGAGCTGGGTATTGCGCGCGGTGGGCGCATATTCCGGCCGCGAGAGGGCAATTTCCAGCATCATTTCCGCCAGCTTGCGGATGGAATATGAATTGTGCGGATTGCCGATGTTGTAGATCTTGCCGTCGGCGATACCGTTCGGGTTATCGATGATCTTGGTCAGGCACTCGATGGCATCGTCGATGAAGGTGAAGGCACGGGTCTGCTTGCCGCCATCGACCAGCTTGATCGGTTCGCCGCGCACGATGTGACCCAAGAACTGCGTGAGCACGCGCGATGAGCCTTCCTTGGGATCATCCATGCTGTCGAGGCCGGAGCCGATCCAGTTGAAGGGCCGGAACAAGGTGAACTGCAGCCCCTGCTGGCCATAGGCGTAGATGATGCGATCCAGGAGCTGCTTCACGCAGGAGTAAATCCAGCGTTGCTTGTGAATGGGGCCCAACACCAGCTCGGAGGTATCGGAATCGAATTCCTTGTCCTTGCTCGCGCCATAGACCTCGGAGGTGGACGGGAACACCACGCGCTTCTTGTACTTGACGCAGTGGCGAATGATGGGCAGGTTGGCTTCGAAATCCAACTCGAACACCCGCAGCGGCTCGCGCACGTAGGTCGCCGGCGTCGCGATCGCCACCAACGGCAGGATCACATCGCACTTGCGCACGTGGTACTCGACCCACTCCAGATTGATGGTGATATCGCCTTCCACGAAATGAAATTTCGGGTCGCCGAGCAGCGTGCCGACGCGCTCGGATTGCAAGTCCATGCCGTAGATGTGCCAATCGGTGTGCGCCAGGATGTACTTGCTCAGGTGATGACCGATGAAGCCATTGACGCCGAGAATGAGAACGTTTTTCAAAATAAACCCCTGCTCGTGATCTTCAAGGCCTGTTCTTAAGTGAAGCTTAAGGGCAACGGCTGCTGCGCCAAAGCGGGCGGCGCGCGATCGGGCGTCACGGGTAGAGCCTCGATTGCGAGACGCACGATCTTAAGCCTCCGCCCGTCGATGCAATCGGCGTACCACTCGCCGTCCGCCGCATACAAACAGGGCGCTTTGCTCGCGAACCGCGCCGGCTGCGCATCCACACGCGTCTCAAGGACAGCAAGCCTACACCCGTTGACCTCGGTAAAGGCACCCGGAAACGGCGGCGCCACGGCGCGCACCAGGTCGTGTACCTCACGCGCGCTGCGGCGCCAGTCAATGCGCCCATCCTCCGGTCGGCGCCGGCCGAAATACGACCCAAGTCCAAGATCGAGCGGCCGCGCCTGCGCCCTGCCCGCCACCAATAGCGGCAGACTTCGCCGTAGCACCTCCTGCGCGGCCGCGGCCACCTTGAGCGATACGTCGAGCGCAGTGTCGTTCTCGAGAATGGGTATGGATTTCTGATCCACGAGTGCGCCGGCATCGGGCTTCTCCACCATGTAGTGCAGGCTCGCGCCCGTCACCGTCTCGCCTTTGAGAATCGCCCAATGCACAGGCGCCCTCCCGCGAAACTTCGGCAGCAGCGATCCGTGCATATTGAGCGCGCCGCGGCGCGGCACCTTGAGCCACGCCTTGTCGAGCATATAGCGATAGTAAAAAGAGAACAGAAAATCGGGATTTGCCGCCGCCCCCGCCGCCACCCACTCGGGCGTGTTGGGGTTATCCGGCGTTTCGACCCGCAGGCCGTTTTCACCCGCCAATTGCCGTACGCTGCCGAACCACTGCTGCTCACCGGGATCATCGGCATGCGTGAACAACAGAGGAATCTCCACCCCTTGCGCCAATAGCTCGCGCACACAGCGAACGCCAACCTCGCTGTAGGCGAATACCACCGCGCGAGTCACCGCCGATGAACCTCGCTGTATTCCGGCAACGCCCGGGCCGCGATCGTCTGGTCCAGATCCGCGTCATCCTGCTCCAAAACGGCCTGCACGATGTAGCGCGGCCGCTCGCGTACCTGGGCATAAATGCGCCCCACGTATTCTCCCAACAAACCGATGCCGAACAGAGCCACTCCGATCAGAAAGAACACGATCCCGAACAGAGTGAACAAGCCTTCAGCTTCCGGACCGAAGATGATGCGGCGCACGAACAAGACCAGCACCAGCAACGCCGACAGGGTCGCCACCGCCATACCCGCCATGGAAAAGAGCTGCAGAGGCACCACGGAAAAACCCGTGATCAGGTCGAAATTCAGGCGCACCAGGCTGTACATCGAATATTTCGACTGGCCGGCAAAGCGCTCCTCATGAGAGATGGGCACCTCGATGGGCCGCATGGCATACAAGGAGGCCAGCGCGGGAATGAAGGTATTGACTTCCCGCGTCTGGTTGAGCGCTTCGACCACTGACCGTGCATAGCCGCGCATCATGCAGCCCTGATCGGTGATGCGCACCGGCGTGATCCGCTCGCGCAGCTGATTGATGCGCTTGGAGAACCAGCGCCGCCACAGGGAGTCCTGGCGCTGCTGGCGAATCGTGCCGACATAGTCATAGCCCTGATCGAGCATGCCGACCAGCTTGCCGATTTCTTCCGGAGGATTCTGCAGATCCGCGTCCAAGGTAACCACGTATTCGCCGCGCGAATAGGCCAAGCCCGCCATGACGGCCGAGTGCTGGCCGAAATTCGCATGAAACAATACCACTCGAGTGTGCTGCGGCCGCAGCGAGAACTGTTCCCGCAGCAGCGCGACCGATCGATCCTTGCTGCCGTCATTGACGAACACGATTTCATACGGAATCCCGAGGGCATCGAGCGCCGGATACAGCCGCCCGAACAGCGTCGGCAACACGGCCTCTTCGTTGTAAACCGGAATGACCACGCTCAATTTGGGTGTGAGGGACATTGCGCTCAAGCGTCCGCGGCGACCGCGCCTTGCGACTTGAGCACGGCCAGCAGCTCTTCGGTCTTCGCCTGCATGAGCGTCACCGAGCCGCGTGCCTCGACATTGAGCCGTATCAAGGGTTCGGTATTGGAACTGCGCAAATTAAAGCGCCAATTCGCGAACTCGAAGGACACGCCGTCGGTGCGGTCGAGGACGATGGCCTGCGGTGCGTAGCGGGCTTCGAAGGCCGCGATGGCCGCCTTGGCATCGGGAACGCGGTAATTGAGTTCACCGCTGACTGGAAACAAGCTTATGCGCTCCCGAACCAGGTGCGAAAGCGTTTGACCGGACTCGCACAGGAGTTGCGCAACGATGAGCCAGGGGATCATGCCGCTGTCGCAATACGCGAAACGCTGAAAGTAGTGGTGCGCGCTCATTTCTCCGCCATACAGGCCGTCAACCTCGCGCATGCGCTCCTTGATGAAGGCGTGACCGGATTTCGACAGCACCGGCACGCCGCCGCTCGCCTTGACCAGATCGATGGTATTCCAGGTGAGGCGTGGATCGTGCACCACTTTGCCGCCGGCATGGCCGCGAAGCAACACCTGGGCCAAGAGCCCCACGATGTAGTAGCCCTCGACAAAGCTGCCATGCTCGTCGAAGAAAAAACAGCGGTCGAAATCACCATCCCAAGCGATGCCGAAATCCGCGCCGTGCCGGCGGACGCCTAAGGCGGTGGGCGCGCGATTCTCCTCGAGCATGGGATTCGGGATGCCATTCGGGAAATGGCCGTCCGGATCGTGGTGGACTTTGATGAACTTAAACGGCAGATGAGGCTCGATCTCGTCGATGATCAGGCCCGCTCCGCCATTGCCGGCATTGACCACGACTTTCAGCGGCTTGAGCTTCGGCGCATCGACATAGGACAACAAATGCGCGACATAGGCCTTCGTGGTATCGAGACGCCGGCGTACGCCGGCGCGCGCCGGCGCGGGAAACTCGCCCTGCTCCGCAAATCCGCGAATGGCCTGCAGACCATTGTCCCCGCTGATCGGCTGGGATTGTGCGCGCACGAATTTCATGCCGTTGTAGTCGGGCGGATTGTGGCTCGCCGTAATCATGATGCCACCGTCGTAACCGCCGTCGAAGGTCGCGAAATACACACCCTCCGTCCCGCAAACCCCGATGTCGAACACATCGACGCCGCTGTCGGTCAAACCGCGGCACACCGCGTCGGTGAGACCGGCGCTCGACAGGCGAATATCGCGCCCGACGACGATACGTTTGGGTGCGAGAAACTGCGCGTAGCCGCGTGCGACCCGGTAAGCCACGTCGTCGTTCAACTCGGCGGGAATCCGGCCGCGCAAATCGTACGCCTTGAAGCAGGTGATCGGTTTCAAGTCGTCGTCCCTTTACGGCCGTAGTTGTCGTCGAAGCGCACGATGTCGTCCTCGCCGAAATACGATCCCGATTGCACCTCGACGATGTGCAGCGGCAGCTTGCCGGGATTCTCGATGCGATGCGTTGCACCGATGGGAATATACGTCGATTCATTCTCCGACAATAAAAACGTCTTGTCGTTGCAGGTGACGCGCGCGGTCCCCTGCACCACGATCCAATGTTCCGCACGATGATGGTGCATTTGCAGCGACAACACACCGCCCGGCTTGACCGACAGGCGTTTCACTTGAAAGCGCTCGCCGTTGTCGAGACTGTCGTAGCTGCCCCAGGGCCGGAAGACCTCCCGATGCCAGGACGACTCGCTGCGGCCGGCTTTCTTGATCATGCCAACCAGTTCTCTGACGTCCTGCACCCGCTCCTTGGGCGCCACCAGCACGGCATCCTTGGTCTCGACGATGATGTGATCGTCCATGCCCACAGCGGCGACCAAGCGGCTGGTCGAGTGCACATAGCAATCGTGCGTGTCGTGCACCAAGACATCCCCCTGCAGGACATTGCCCTCTTCATCGGCCGGCAAGGCGTCGTACAGCGAGGACCAGGAGCCCACATCGCTCCAACCCGCATCGAGCGGCAGCACCACCGCATCGCGCGTCTTCTCCATCACCGCATAGTCGATCGACTCGCTGCGGCACTTCTCGAATTCAGTCTTGTCGACGCGCACGAAATCCAAGTCCGTCTTGGCCGCGCGCAATGCGGCTTGAGAGGCCTCGAGAATGTCCGGTGCGAAGGCCGCGAGTTCCTTCAAATAACGGTCGGCCTTGAAGACGAACATGCCGCTGTTCCAGAAATAGTCGCCCGACGCGACGAACTGCGCCGCCACATCCAGCGGCGGTTTTTCGATGAATTGCGCCACGGGGTAAGCCGGACCCTCACCTTGGCCGCGGCGGATGTAACCGTAACCCGTTTCCGGCGCATGCGCGACGATGCCGAAGGTCACGAGCTTGCCACTTTCCGCCAAGCGCACCGCCACTGCGGCCGCCGCTTGAAAGCGGCCCGCATCGCGAATCACATGGTCCGCCGGAGCCACCACGAGCGTCGCGCCGGGATCGATCTCGAGTGCCTTGAGTGCGGCGAGTGCGACGGCAGGCGCGGTGTTGCGCCCGGCAGGCTCGAGCAAAATCGCGGACGCTTCCAGCCCCAAGGCGCGGATCTGCTCGGCCACCGTAAACCGATGCGCCTCGTTGCACACGACGATAGGGGGCCGCGCGCCGGGAATCCCCGCCAGACGCGTGGCGGTATCCTGCAGCATGGTGTGCTTGCCCGTAAGGGCCAGCAATTGCTTGGGATACATTTCCCGCGACAGCGGCCAAAGCCGCGTGCCGGCGCCACCGGATAGAATCACCGGAATCAGTAGGGTCACGATTCGCTCACTCGACGAATGCCACGGCCGATCGCATAATAACTGAAGCCTAATCGCGCCATGTGCGCCGGGTCGTAGAGGTTTCGCCCGTCGAATATCGCCGGCGTGCGCAACGCGCTCTTGATGGCGTCGAAATCCGGGCTGCGAAATTCCCGCCATTCGGTCACGATGGCGAGCGCATCCGCCCCCTCGAGCACTTCGGGGCTGGTCTTGCAGAGGATCAGATCGTCCCGCTGACCGTAGATCCGTGTGCACTCGGGCATCGCGACCGGATCATAGGCTCGCACCTTCGCACCTGCCGACCACAAAGACTCCATCAAGACCCGGCTCGCCGCCTCGCGCATGTCATCGGTATTGGGCTTGAACGCAAGGCCCCACAGCCCGATGGTCTTGCCGCGCAAGTCGCCGAAATGCGTCTTTATTTTATGAAAAAGCACCTGCTTCTGCCGGTTGTTGACGCTCTCCACCGCCGCCAGCACGCTGGCCTCGTAACCCACCTCGTCCGCGGAACGCTTCAACGCCTGAACGTCCTTGGGAAAACAAGAACCGCCATAACCCACGCCGGGGTAGATGAAGGCGTACCCGATGCGCGGATCCGAACCTATCCCGACACGCACCGCCTCGATGTCGGCGCCGAAGTGCTCCGCCATATTGGCCAACTCGTTCATGAAGCTGATTTTCGTCGCGAGCATGGCGTTGGCGGCGTACTTGGTGAGTTCTGCCGAGCGCACATCCATGACGATCATGCGGTCGCGGTTGCGCGTGAAGGGTTCGTATAGAGTCCGGAGCAGCTCCGTGGCGCGTTCAGAGTCCGTGCCAATGATCACCCGGTCCGGCTTCATGAAGTCATCGATGGCCGCCCCTTCCTTGAGGAATTCCGGGTTCGAGACCGTGTCGAACTCGACCGACGCGTGCCGCGCCGCCAGGGATGCTCTGACCGCGTCCCGTACTTTATCGGCGGTGCCCACCGGCACGGTCGATTTCGTCACGACCACCTTGTAGTCGGACATGTGCTCGCCGATCGAGCGCGCGACCTCCAAAACATGGCGCAGGTCCGCCGAACCGTCCTCGTCAGGGGGGGTACCCACCGCGATCAATTGGAACAGCCCATGCTGCACGCCCTCTTTGGCACTCATGGTGAAGCGCAGACGTCCCGCATCGAAATTGCGTTTGACGACGGCATCGAGCCCCGGCTCGTGGATGGGTACCTTGCCTTTCTTGAGCATGGCGATCTTTTGCGCATCGACGTCGACGCACACCACGTTGTTGCCGGCGTCGGCCAAGCACCCGCCGGTCACCAGGCCCACGTACCCTGAGCCAAAAATCGTGATTCGCATGCGTAATATTCTGATTTAACTGGGAAAAGACGCGGAAGCCTAGCGGTTTTGGGAGGTCAAGTAAAGCGCGGCCGGGATGGGCGTCGGCCTAGATCCAAGGCTCCCGCTGCAGCTTCTTCTCCCACGCGAGCGAATGGGTCACGATCGCCGCCAGGTCATCATAGCGCGGTTGCCAACCCAATTCTGCGCGGATGCGATCCGCCCGCGCGACCAGGTACGCGGGGTCGCCGGGCCGGCGCGCCTCCTCCCGAATGACCAGGGGTTTGCCGCCGACGGTTTCCACCATGCGCAGCACCTCGCGAACCGAGTACCCATGGCCGTAGCCAACATTGAGCGTGACCGACTTGCCGTTGCCGCGCAGGTAATCGAGAGCGTTCAAATGCGCCGCAGCAAGATCCTCGACGTGCAGATAATCCCGCATCCCCGTGCCGTCCGGGGTCGGGAAGTCGCTGCCGAACACGGATACGTGGGGCCGTTTGCCGACCATGGCTTCGCAGGCCACCTTCGTCAACAGCGTGGCACCCTGCGTCGCCTGACCGATCCTACCGGCAGGGTCGGACCCCGCCACATTGAAATACCGCAATGCCACGTAGCGCAGCGCGCTGGCCGCGGCCACATCGCGCAGCATCCACTCGCTCATGAGTTTGGAGGTGCCGTAGGCATTGATGGGATTCGTCGGCGAGTCTTCGCTGGCATAGCCGTCTGGCGGCATACCGTAGACCGCGGCCGTGGACGAAAAGACAAAATTCTTGACGTGATTTTCTATACAGGCTTGCAACAAGCCGCGAGTCGCGCAGGTGTTGTTGCCATAGTACTTGAGCGGCAATGCCACCGATTCGGGCACGAC
>Ga0066789_10000579_pt1 | contig 15034 bp, 15 predicted proteins | sample OrgsoiDNA2013049_FD_70960 | JGI IMG/M metagenome (GOLD analysis project Ga0066789, IMG submission 70960) | Permafrost soil microbial communities from the Arctic, to analyse light accelerated degradation of dissolved organic matter (DOM) -... | ecosystem: Environmental > Terrestrial > Soil >...
CATCGACGATGAGCACCCGCTCGCCCGGGGCGAACGCGTCGCGATGCACCTCGATCGTCGCGGTCGCGTACTCGAGCGCGTAGCTCGTCTCGAAGGTTTCGTGCGGCAGCTTGCCCTTCTTGCGCATCGGCACGAACCCGGCGCCGAGGTGATAGGCCACCGGCGCGGCGAGGATGAACCCGCGCGCCTCGATGCCGACCACCTTGTCGATCGTGCCCGGCGCGTGGTGCTCGACCAGCGAGTCGACGACCACGGCGAAAGCCCGCGCGTCGGCGAGCAAAGGCGTGATGTCTTTGAACAAGATGCCCGGGCTCGGGTAGTCGGGGACGTCGCGCAGCAGGCCTTCGATCAGCCGCTCGACGTCCGCGCTCTTCATCGTTTGCGTTTCTTCCCTGACGGTCGCCCGCCCGGACGCCGAACCGGTGGCGATGGGCGCCGAGTCGGCGGCAGCGGCGGCCGGCTCGCGGGGCCGGGAGACCGGCCCACGGTGCCGGGGTCATCCCCGTCGTCGCCGCTGTCATCATCGCCACCGAACGGACGGTCCGCCACGGCCGTCGACGTGCCGCCACCGCTCGAGGCGGTCGACGTTGCGGTGCTGCCAGCCGAGCCGCTGATCGTCGATCGAGTCGAGCCAGAACGAGCCTGCACCCGGCGGGCGAGCGCGATGTACTGCGCCTCGCGCTCTTTGAAGAGCACCAACAACGGGGTCGCGATGAAGATGGATGAATAGCTACCGGTCGCCAAACCGATGAACAGTGCGAGTGCGAGGTCCTTGAGCGATCCTGCGCCGAGCAAGCCCGCCCCGACGAACAGCAACGATCCGACCGGCAGCAATGCGATGACCGAGGTGTTGATCGACCGGACCAGCGTCTGGTTGACCGCCAGGTTCGCTGCTTGGGCGTACGTGTAGCGACTGCCGCCGGCGATAGGTGCAGTGTTTTCGCGCACCTTGTCGAACACCACGACAGTGTCGTAAAGGGAGTAACCGAGGATCGTCAACAGACCAATGACCGTCGACGGCGAGACGTCAAAACCGACCAGCGCATAGATGCCGACCGTGATGACGAGGTCGTGTACCAATGCGATGAGTGCCGCCGCGGCCATCTTCCATTCGAATCGCAGCGACAGGTACACGATGATCGCGATCAAGAACAGAATGAGGCTGGTTACTGCCTTGTTGGTGATCTGCTTACCCCAGCTCGAGCCGACGGTGTCGGTCGAGACCGTCGGCCCACCGAGGTGCGCGGTGATCGCATCGGTCACCGCTTTGAGCTGCGGCTGGGCGAGCACCTTGGTCTGCACCTGGTAGTCGGGGCCGTGGCCCACGTTCGACAGGTGCTGAACAACGGGTGACGGCGCGCCGGCCGCGGTGACGACGTCAGTTACCTGGGTAACCGAAAAACCCTTATCGGGAAAGGTGAATTGCGTGCCACCTTTGAAGTCGAGGCTAAGGCTGAGCCCGCGGGTAGCGAGCCCGATGATGCCGATGAGGATGACAACACCCGACAGCACCAGCCAGCGACGCCATTTGCCGACGAACTCATACGACGACTGGCCGGTGTAGAGCTTGTGGCCAACCGTGCCGAGCCGGCTCATGTGGCACCTCCCTGGCGCGGCGAGCCGCGTCTGATCATCGCGGTTCCGGTGCGTAATCGCTCGACGCCGAGGTGACCGGCGTCAAGGCCGGAGAGGCGGTGACCGTCGCCAAAGAACTTGGTGCGCCCGAGCAGGGTGATGAGCGGCTTGGTAAAGAGGAACACCACCACGAGGTCGATGATCGTGGACAAGCCGAGGGTGAACGCGAATCCACGAACGTCGCCGATGGCGACGATGTACAGAATCGCCGACGCAATGAGCGAGACGATGTCGGCCGAGATGATGGTGCGCCGCGCTCGAACCCAGCCGCGTTCGACCGAACTTCGCAGTGAGTTGCCTTCGCGCACTTCATCGCGCAACCGTTCGAAGAACACAACGAACGAGTCGGCGGTCACACCGATGGCGACAATCAGACCGGCGATGCCGGCGAGGGTCAACGTGTAACCGATGCCCTTGCCGAGCAAGACCAGGATCGGGTACTGGATCGCCGCAGAGAGCGCCAGGCTGCTCACAGTGACGATCGACAGGCCTCGGTAGTAGAAGATCGAATAGAGCACCACAAGAACAAGACCGATCGAGCCGGCCAGCAGGCCCGCGTTCAGTTCGCTGCTGCCGAGCGTGGCCGAAACGGTGCGCGCAGTTTGGGGTGCAAACGCCAACGGAAGCGCACCGTATTTGAGCGAGTTGGCTAACTGGCTGGCCGACTTGTGGCTGAAGTTGCCGCTGATCTGGGTGTTGCCCCCCGGAATCGCCGACTGGATGAACTCGGCCGACGTGACCAGTCCGTCGAGAACGATGGCGGTGTCTTTGCCGATGTTCTTCGCGGTGAAGTTGGCCCACCGCCCGGACGCCGCGCTCTTGAAGGTGAGGTCAACGCCCCACGTGGTGCCCGTCTGGTCAGTGAGCACGGCCGACGCGCTACCGATTTCTTTGCCCTGGATCAGTGTCGGCATGAGCATGTACTTGTACTGAACTTGTTGTTCGGTTTGCGGGTCGCCGCAGGTGATGAGGAAGGTCGTCGGGTGGTCGTCCTGGCCAGCGACCTTCTTCTGGTCTTTCGTGCAGTCGAGTGCGTTGTAGAGAGCCTTCTCGGCATCTGTCGGCGTCGTCTCGGCTGTCGTTGGCACATCACCCGTCGGCACCGCGAAGCCGTCGCTCGGAGCCGCGCTGGCGGGGGCCGCGCTCGCCGGAGCCGCACTGCTGCTCGCGGATGCGCTGCTACTCGGAGATGCGCTGCTCGAGGCCGGAGCGCTCGTCGCGGCCCGCACAAACCCGGCGTCCTGCACGTGGGTAGCGCCACCGCGGCCCAAGGCTTTCGGGCTGGTCGGGGCGGGAGTAGCCGAGGGGCTGGCGGCCGAAGGAGTCGCTGACGGCGTCGCCGGCGCCACCGAAGCCGACGGCGACAGGGTCGGCGTCACGGTGGGCGGTGTCACCAGCGCGCCGGTCATGGATGGGTTGTTGGATTGGTAGACCTGCCGAATGCTCAGCAACGCCGTCTTGCCGACGTTGTCGAGTACGCCTTGGGTGTTCTTGCCCGGCACCGAGATGACAACGTTCGAGCCCTCGCGCTGCACTGTGGCGTTGCTGACGCCGAGGCTGTTCACCCGGTTGGACAGGATGTTCTTGGCCGTCTCGAGGTCGGCGGCGGTGATCTTGGTGCCGGCTGTCGCGGTCGGCGTCAGAGTGACGGTCGTGCCGCCCTGCAGGTCGAGACCGAGTTCGGGCGAGTAGCGCCCGCCAAGTGCCATGCCACCCATCAACACGGCGACCAGCACAAACACGGCGGCCAACGCACGGCCGGGACCTGACCTCTTGGCAGGTGCCACCTGACATCTCCCTGTTGCGTGTGAGTCTGTTGCATATGGGCCGTGGTGCTCATGAGTGGGACGCGGTGGTCAGAACATTCTGGCAGCGCAGCAGTATGTATGTCCGACGGGGTTCAAGACGGGGAAACGGGCCCGGATTCTCCATCGTTCCCGACGTCATGATCATCAGTTTCGTCCGGCTGGTCGATCTCGGTCGTCGGATCCGGCAACACCCGAAGCACCGCCGCCTTCGCATACCGCAACTCGACTCCGGGCGCGGCCTGCACGGTGACGGTGTCGTCGTCGATCTCCACAACAGTGGCGTACAGCCCCGACGTGAGCATGACCTGACTGCCAGGCTCGACCGAGCGCTGCAACGCGGCCGCCTGCTTGCGGCGTCGGCTTTGCGGCAGCATGACCGCCACGTACAAGAATCCGAACAGCAACAGCGGAATCAAGAAGCCGGACTTCACCGAAGATCCTTCCAGTGGGGCAGCTACCCCAGCTGCGGCGCGCAGTCTATGCGATCGGTTGATTGCCGCCGTCGGCGTCGGCGTCAAGTGCCTCGAACAAGGTGGCCGCGCCGAGCGCGCCGAGTGACCCCACCGGGGGCACGAGGCCCAGATGGCGCCAGCCCGCAGCGGTCGCCACCCGGCCGCGAGGCGTCCGCACGATGAAGCCGGCCCGGAACAGGAACGGTTCGGCGACTTCTTCGACCGTCTCGGGTTCTTCGCCGACCGCGATGGCGACTGTCGAGAGCCCCACTGGGCCGCCGCCGAACCGCTTGACCAGGGTTTCAAGCACGGCTCGGTCGAGCCGGTCGAGGCCCAGGGCGTCGACCTCGTACACCTCGAGCGCGGCTGCCGCGACCGCCCGGTTGATGGTGCCGTCGCCGCGAACCTCGGCGTAGTCGCGCACGCGGCGCAGCAGCCGGTTCGCGATGCGCGGGGTGCCGCGTGACCGCCCGGCGATCTCGGCCCCGCCGTCGCTCTTTAAGTGGACGTCGAGCAAACCGGCCGATCGCACCAGCACCCGTTCGAGTTCGGCTGGGTCGTAGAACTCCATGCGCGCCGTGAACCCGAAGCGGTCGCGCAGCGGGCCGGGAAGCAGACCCGCCCTCGTCGTGGCGCCGACGAGGGTAAAGGGCGCAAGGTCGAGCGGAATCGCGCTGGCGCCGGGACCCTTGCCGACGATGACATCGACGCGGAAATCCTCCATCGCCATGTAGAGCATCTCTTCGGCCGGCCGTGACATGCGGTGGATCTCGTCGAGGAAGAGCACCTCGCCCTCGGTCAGCTGGGTGAGGACGGCGGCCAGGTCGCCGGCGTGCTGAATCGCCGGGCCACTGGTGATGCGCATCGGCGCGTTCATCTCGGCCGCGATGATCATGGCGAGCGTGGTCTTGCCCAGGCCGGGTGATCCCGACAAGAGCACGTGGTCGGCTTGGCGACCCCGTCGCTTGGCGCCGTCGAGAATTAGTGAGAGCTGCTCGCGCACCCGTTCCTGGCCGACGAACTCGGCGAGGTTCTTAGGCCGAAGAGCCGCGTCGACGAGCCGATCGTCGCCATCGGCATGCGGGTCGACGATGGACAGTTCGGCCGCCGGCCCGCGCACAACCGAAAGCTCGTCGACCACCCGCGCGCGCTCGTCGGTCATGCCCGCGCCCCACTCGACGCCCGCAACGCGCTGCGCAGCAACAACGCGACGTCCGGATTCTCGTCGTTTGCGGTCATCGCGTCGGCTTCGCTGGCAACCGAGGCGACCGCGTCATCGGCCTCGCGCGTCGAATAGCCGAGCCCGAGCAGCGCGCCGTGCACGCTCTCGCGCCAGCTCGCGGACGCTCCGTTCGGCAGGACGATGACGTCGTCGGCGAGGCTAGTGCCGGCCAACTTCTCCTTGAGTTCGAGCACGATGCGTTGCGCGATCTTGCGGCCGATGCCGGGGACCAGGCAGAGGGCGGCGAAATCGTCGCTAGCGACGGCCCGGCGCAACGCCGCCGGCGGGTGCACGCCGAGCATCGCTTGCGCGAGCCGCGGGCCGACGCCGGTCGCGGTTTGCAGCAGCTCGAAAACCGTGCGTTCGTCGTCGTCGGTGAAGCCGTAGAGCGTCAGCGAGTCTTCGCGGACGACAAGGGACGTCGCCAGGCGGGCTTTCTCGCCGACCCGCACCTTGGCGATGGTGGTCGGTGCGCAATAAAGCTGGACGCCGAAGCCGCCAACCTCGACAACGACCGAGTCGGCGGAGATGGCGGCGACTCGACCGGCCACGAACGCGATCATCGGTGCGCCACGGCTCGAACGGGAGTTGCCGCGGCGATTCGAGCGTCAGCCGCGCCGCGCCAGATCTGGCAGATCGCGAGGGCGAGTGCGTCGGTGGCATCTGCCGGCGCGATCAGGCCAGGCGTGCTGAGCAGCTTGCGGACCATGAACGCGACTTGATCCTTGTCGGCCCGACCCTGCCCGGTGACCGCGGCTTTGACCTCGCTCGGAGTTCTGAGCGCCACCGGAATGCCGTGCCTAGCCGCGCAGGTGATCGCGACCGCGGCGGCTTGAGCCGTGCCCATGACCGTGCGCACATTGTGCTGACTGAAGACCCGCTCGACCGCCACGACGTCAGGACGATGGCGCAGGATCCAGCTCTCGATGCCAACCTCGAGCGCCAGCAAGCGGGCGCCGATGTCGGCATCGGCGGGGGTTCGCAGGACGTCGACCTCGACCAGGCTGACGCGGCCGCCGCCGACACCGTCGACCACGCCGATGCCGCAACGGGTCAGGCCAGGGTCGACGCCGAGCACCCTCATCGAACGCATGTTCGGGAGCCTAGCGGCGTCGCGACCCAGTTCAGCGCAGCGACGCACCGAGCCGTCAGGCTTCGGCCATGACTTCGTCGGACACGTCGAAGTTGGCCCACACGTTCTGGACGTCGTCGCAGTCTTCGAGCGCGTCGACCAGGCGGAGAACCTTGCGGGCGACGTCGTCCTCGAGTTGCACGCTCACGCTCGCCAGCCACGAGATGTCGGCCGACTCATAGGCGATGCCGGCCGATTTCAGGGCGTCGCGCACCGCGGGTAGGTCGGTCGCCTCGCTGATCACCTCGAACGCGTCATCGAGGTCGTTGACTTCTTCCGCGCCGGCGTCCAAGACGGCCAGCAACACGTCGTCCTCGGTGCGGTTGTTCTTCGGCACGAGCACCACGCCCTTGCGGTTGAACAAATACGCGACCGAGCCCGGATCGGCGAGGTTGCCACCGCCTCGCGTCATCGCCGTACGAACTTCGGACGCCGCGCGGTTGCGGTTGTCGGTCAGGCACTCGATCAACATGGCAACGCCACCAGGGCCGTAGCCCTCGTAGGTGATCGGCTCCCAGTCGGCGCCACCGGCTTCGAGGCCCGCGCCGCGCTTGACCGCGCGGTCGATGTTCTCGTTCGGTACCGACGACCCCTTCGCTTTCGCGATCGCTTCGGTCAGCCCGGGGTTACCGGATACGTCGGCGCCGCCGGTGCGCGCGGCCACCTCGATGTTCTTGATCAGCTTCGCGAACAACTTGCCTCGCCGCGAGTCGATGACCGCCTTCTTGTGCTTGGTCGTCGCCCACTTCGAATGGCCGCTCATGGCGAAGATCCCTTCACATACTCGCGAACCGAATTGGCGAACAGCGCGTGCACGCGGTAGTCACCCGTCAATTCGGGGTGAAAGGCCGTCGCGAGGAGCGCGCCCTGCCGCACCGCGACGATCCTACCCGCGGCGGCACCACTCTCGACCCGGCCGATCACCTCCACATCGGCACCCACCTCGTCGACCCAAGGCGCCCGAATGAACACGCCTGGAAACGGTCCGCCGTCGACGCCGACCAGCTCAACGGGCGCTTCGAACGAGTCGACCTGGCGGCCAAACGCGTTGCGGCGAGCAATGATGTCGAGACCGCCGAGCGTCACCTGCCCGTCGATGCCGTCGGTCACCGTGTTCGCCAGCATGATCAGACCAGCGCATGAGCCGTACGCCGGCATGCCCGAGCCCACCCGTGCACGCAAGGGCTCAAGCAGGTCGAAGGCGATCGCCAGCTTGTACATGGTGGTCGACTCGCCACCCGGTATGACTAACGCGTCGACGTCATCGAGTTCGGCCGGCCGCCTGACCACGCAGGCCGCGACTCCGCTGGCCGAAAGCGCACGCACGTGTTCGCGAACGTCACCCTGCAGCGCGAGAACCCCGACCCGCGGCGAACTCACCAGCCGCGGGTGGCAAGCCGGTGATCGACCGGCAGGTCGGCCACGTTGATGCCGACCATCGCCTCGCCGAGCCCCCGCGACACCTTGGCGATCACGTCGGGATCGTCGTAGAAGGTCGTCGCTTTCACGATCGCCTCAGCGCGTTGCGCCGGGTTGCCCGACTTGAAGATGCCCGAGCCCACGAACACACCCTCGGCGCCGAGCTGCATCATCATCGCCGCATCGGCTGGGGTCGCGATGCCGCCGGCCGTGAACAAGACAACCGGCAACTTGCCGGCCTCAGCAACTTCGCGCACCAACTCGTACGGTGCCTGCAATTCCTTTGCAGCTACGTACAATTCGTCTTCTGGTAACGACGACAACCGCCGCAATTCGTCGCGCATCTGCCGCATGTGCCCGGTCGCGTTCGACACGTCGCCGGTACCGGCCTCGCCCTTCGACCGGATCATCGCGGCACCCTCGGTGATGCGCCGCAGCGCCTCGCCGAGATTCGTCGATCCGCAGACGAACGGCACCGTGAACGCCCACTTGTCGATGTGGTGGCTGTAGTCGGCCGGCGTCAAGACCTCGGACTCGTCGATGTAGTCGACCCCGAGCGACTGCAATACCTGCGCCTCGACGAAGTGCCCGATGCGAGCCTTGGCCATCACCGGAATCGACACCGCGGCGATGATCGCGTCAATCAGGTCGGGGTCGCTCATGCGGGCCACGCCGCCCTGAGCCCGAATGTCGGCCGGCACGCGTTCGAGCGCCATGACCGCCACCGCGCCAGCATCTTCGGCGATCTTGGCCTGGTCGGCGGTGACGACATCCATGATCACGCCGCCCTTGAGCATCTCGGCCATGCCGCGCTTCACCCGCACGCTGCCCGTCACGCCAGCGGCGCCCACCGTCGACAATGCATCTGCAGTCAACCCACCCGTTGACGATTCATCGGACGGCGGTGGGCTGGCGTTGTCGGTTGACACTGAGACCTCTCACGGCAGATCGACGCACCCGTCGCGGGTGTCGGTACCTGCTCAGTCTACGTCGGCGGCTTCGTCGGGCGCCCCTGCGTTTGGCTCGACCTCAGCGATCGTGACGTGCGCCGGTGGGCCGTCGTCCATCTCGAAAAACGTTGGCGCACCGACGTGACCGGCCAGCCGTAGCCACCGCACCAGTCGGTACCGACGAATGGCCAAGGTCGCGGTCACCGCATCGTTGAAGAACCGGCGGGCCAACAACACCTTGTTCGTGGCCGCCTCGAGTTCGGACAACAGTTCCCGACCGGTCGGCTCGGCCGCCAGCGTTTCGGCCTCGTCGGGGTCGGCAAAGGCGGCTCGCAAGGCGACGGTCAGCCGGCTCTCGACCACCTCGCGGTCGGCGTCGTCGCCAAAACCGGCGCGCGCCTCATGTGCGGCGCTTGCCAGCAGCACGCTGGTCGCCGGATCAAGCAACCCCGACGCGGCAATCTCGAGGGTGACCGCGGCCCGGCGAACCAGCTGGGCATCAAGGGCGGCACGCGTGACGTCGAGCCGGCCATGCAGCCGGTCGAGCCGGTTGCTTGTCGCCGCCAGATAGCCCGCGATCAACACGACGACCACAGCGATCCAGAACCACCACGGCACCGGCTATCGCCGCCCGAGTGGAGCGCGAGGGGTGCGTCGGCCGGGCGCAACTGGCGGCGCACCCGGCGCCACCGTCTCGTAGACCCGCACGATCTCGCGGGCCACCACCGACCAGTCGTAGCGGCGAGCGGTTGCCCTACCCAACGCGGCCAGCGAAGCGCGGGCCGCAGGATCGTCGAGCAGGTGGCCGGCCTTAGCCGCTAGGTCGGCAGCATCGCCGTTCGCGAACAACCGACCGGAATCGCCGTCGCCCAACACGGCCCGAAATGCTTCGAGATCACTGGCCAGCACCGGCGTTCCGACCGCCATCGCTTCGAGCAGCACGATGCCGAAGCTCTCGCCGCCCGTGTTCGGGGCTACGTAGACGTCGACCGATCGCAACATGCGGGCCTTGTCGGCGTCGCTGACCTGCCCGAGCAATTCGACCCGGCCAACGAGTTCGGGCGGCAGCTCCCGCCAGACGACATCAGGGTCGCCCGGCCCAGCGATGAGCAGTCGCAACCCCGGTCGGGTGACCGCCAGCTGAGCAGCAGCTTCCAGCAGCACCGGCAGACCCTTGCGCGCCTCTTCGAACCGGCCCAGAAACCCGAGAGCTCCGCCCTCGCCCGGCCAGCCGGGGAACGGCGCAACGTCGGCAAACGCCGCCATCGACACACCGTTCGGGATCAGCACGGCGTCGCCGCCCAGGTGCTCGACGAGGGTGCGCCGCGCGGACACCGAGACGGCGATGCGCGCACTGATTTTCTCCAACGCGGTCTGCAAAATCGGGTATGCGGCCGCCAAGGTTCGAGCCCGCTGAACCGCGGTGTGGAAGGTCGCCACCAGCGGCCCGTCAAACGACCACGATGCCAACAGCGAGAGGCTCGGCGTCGTCGGTTCGTGCACGTGCACGACGTCGAAGTTGCCGTCGCGCAGCCACCGCCGCACCCGTCGCGCCGAGAGCGGACCGAAGGCCATCCGGGCAACTGCGCCGTTGTACGGAACGGGCACGGCCCGGCCGGTCGAAACGATGTAGGGCGGCAGCGATGCCTCGTCGTCGGCGGGCGTGATGACCGACACCTCATGACCCATGGCGATCAGCGCGATCGCAAGGTCGTGCACGTGTGCCTGCACTCCCCCGGGCACGTCCCAGGTGTACGGGCAGACCAGCCCGACCTTCATTCCGGGCCTACCTTCAGGCCGGCTGGCTCGGCCGTCGCAGCAGCCCGCACATCGGCCAACCACATCGGTTGAAGCATGTGCCAATCTTGCGGGTGCTCGGCGATGCCGGCAGCGAAAATATCGGCGAGCTCTTGCGTCATCGCCGCCACTTTGGTGCGCCGGTCGCCGGTTGGCGGCGGCATGATTTCGCCCTTGATCCAGCCACACCACGTGCCGCCAGGGCCACCGTCATCGCTGTACCAGAGATACGCCGGCATCAGTGCAGCACCGGTCGCCAAAGCGAGGGACGCCGGACCGGCCGGCATCGTCGCCACTTCGCCGAAGAATGACACCTCGACACCGCTATCGCCGATGTCGCGGTCGGCCACCAGGCACAGCAGCCGGCCCGCACGCAGTCGTTTGAGCAACGTCGCAAAGGTGTCGCGCCCACCACCGGTGAGCGGCAATACCTCCATGCCCACCTTCTCGCGCGTCGCCACGAAGCGATCGAACAACGCCGCCGGGCGAAGTCGTTCAGCCACGGTGGTGAACGGGAATCCGATTTTCGCCAGCCACGCGCCAGCTTGGTCCCAGTTTCCCGAATGCGGCAACGCGAGGACCACACCGCGACCATTCGCCAATGGCTCGACGATGTTCTCCTCGCCCTCGAATCTCATCCGCCCGACGATGCGATCGGGCCCGTAGCCGGGCAGGCGGAAAAACTCCAGCCAATACCGTGCGTACGACCGCATCGCCTTGCGTGCCAACGCCGACAACGCGGCGTCCGGCATTGATGGCCCGACGACCCGCCGCAGGTTGCGCTCGAGCTGCTGCACGCTCGGGCCGTGCCGACGCCAGACCAGGTCGGCGGCGAGGCGAAAGACCGGTCGGGTGAGGCTTTCTGGGACGAGACGTACGACGGTAGAACCGGCCACGAACGCCATCGTCAGCACGCGCTCGCGACGCGACACGGGCGGGTCGGTCATGCGTCCTCGGGAGCGGCGGCCACAGTAGGACCCGTGACATCGGCAGGAGCCGCCATCTGTCGGTACACGACGACGAACCGCTGGCCGACGGTGATCGTGCTGGCCACTGCGAGCAACCACAGGCCGATCGCCTGAATGAACGGCACGCCCAGGCCGCTGACTCCGGTGGCCACCAGAATCACGATGGTGCGCTCGGTGCGCTCGGCGATACCGACATCTGCGCGCACACCCAGCCCCTCGGCGCGCGCTCGCGTGTACGACACCAGGTTGCCGCTGATCAAGCAGAAGATGCTCAACCCGACAAGCACCGGTTGGTCGTCGCGGACGAACCACCAGATGAGCCCGGCAAAGATGGCGGAATCGCCGACGCGGTCAAGGTTGGAGTCGAGAAAGGCGCCCCAGGGGCTGGCCGTGCCCCGCGCCCGAGCCACCGCGCCGTCCACCAGGTCGGAAAGCACGAACACGGTGATGGCAAACGAGCCCCAGAACAGCCAACCGCGTGGGTAGCAGACCAACGCCGAGGCGCACACGCCGACCGAGCCGATGGCGGTGACGACGTTGGGGCTCACGCCGAGGTGTGCCAACGATGCGCCGAGCGGACCGAGAACACGTTGCAGCGGAAGCCGTGCACGCTTGAGCATGTCCGTCCGTTTCGTCTCCGCGAGACACCGGCCGCCATCGTAGCGAGCCGCCCTCTTGTGGACGCTCGTGCACAGGTGGAGAGTCAATGTCTAAAGCCCTCGATTCGAGGAGGCGTGACTCATGTCAGACAAGATGACCAGTCCCGCTGGAGCCGCCGGCAGAGCACCGGCGGCCGTCCAGCCAGCCCAGATTCGCAACGTGGTGCTGGTCGGCCATTCAGGAGCCGGGAAAACCACGCTCGTCGAAGCCTTGCTCGCCGCCACCGGCACGATTCCCCGAGCGGGGCGGGTCGAAGACGGCACCACCATCACCGATTTCGAAGACGCCGAGATACGCCATCAGCGATCGGTCTCCCTCGCGTTAGCGCCGGTCGAACACGACGGCGTCAAAATCAACCTCCTCGACGCACCGGGCTACGCCGACTTTGTCGGCGACCTGCGGGCAGGCCTTCGAGCCGCGGACGCGGCGCTTTTCGTGATGTCGGCAGTCGACGGCATCGACGGCGCCACCCGCATGCTGTGGGAAGAATGCGCGCGCGTCGGCATGCCGCGTGCCGTCGTGGTCACGAAGCTCGACTCGCCACGCGCCGACTTCGACGCAGTCGTCAGCGCATGCACCATCACATTTGGCAGCGGGGTGCTGCCGTTGTATCTGCCGATCCGCGAGCAGCGCGCAGGTGCGGCCCCGAGCGATTCGCCCGTGACGGGGTTGCTCGGGTTGCTCAGCCGCCAGGTCAGCGATTACAGCAGCGGACGCCGAGAGGTGCGCGACGCGGAGACCGCTGAACTCGCGGCAGCGAGCGCCGCCCGCGATGCACTGCTCGAGGGAATCATCGCCGAGAGCGAAGACGAAACGCTGATGGACCGCTACCTCGCGGGCGAGGACATCGACATCAAAGTTGTCATCGAAGACCTCGAAAAGGCTGTGGCGCGCGGCGCTTTCTACCCCGTGCTCGGCGCATGCGGTACGACTGGCCTCGGCACCACCGAAGTACTCGAGATGCTCGCGCACGCGTTCCCTTCCCCGCTCGAACACCCACTACCGGCGGTGTTGCCGTTGTACGGGTCGGCAGTGTCGGCCGTGTCGTGCGATCCGGCTGGCCCGCTTGCGGCGGAGGTCGTCAAGACCACTACCGATCCCTATGTTGGCCGCGTTTCACTCGTGCGCGTCTTCTCGGGGACGTTGCGCCCCGACACGGTGGTGCACGTATCGGGGCACGGCATGGCGGCCCGCGGACACGAGGACCACGACGTTGACGAACGGGTCGGCGCACTGAGTTCGCCACTGGGCAAGACGCAGCGCAGCATCGATTCGTGCATCGCTGGCGACATCTGCGCTATCGGCAAACTGAGCCGAGCCGAGACGTCAGACACCTTGTCCGACAAGGACAATCCGCTGTTGATGAACGCATGGGAGATGCCAGAACCGCTGCTGCCTATTGCCGTTGTGGCCAAGTCGAAGTCAGACGAAGACAAGTTGTCGCAGGGGCTCGCGCGACTTGCTGCCGAAGATCCGACGCTGCGTCTGGAGTTGAACGCCGAAACTCATCAGCTGGTGCTGTGGTGCATCGGCGAAACCCACGCCGATGTCTTACTCGATCGGTTGAAGACTAAGTACGGCGTTGCGGTTGAACAGATCGCCGTGCGGGTGCCGATGCGCGAGACCTTCGGTGCGAAGGTGACCGCGCATGGTCGGCACGTCAAGCAGTCGGGCGGCCATGGTCAGTTCGGCGTGTGCGATATCGACATCGAACCGCTCCCCCAAGGCACCGGCTTTGAGTTCGTCGACAAGGTCTTCGGCGGTGCCGTGCCGCGGCAGTTCATCCCGTCGGTCGAGAAGGGTGTGCGCGCGCAGATGGCGCGCGGCGTGGCGGCGGGTTACCCGCTCGTCGACTTGCGCGTCACGCTCACCGACGGCAAGGCGCACTCGGTCGACTCCTCCGACATGGCCTTCCAGATGGCGGGCGCGCTCGCCCTGAAAGAAGCCGCCAAGACCGCGCCGATTCTGTTGCTCGAGCCGGTCGATGCCGTCGACGTACTGGTCGGCGACGACTACGTCGGCGCGGTGATGAGCGATCTATCGGGTCGTCGCGGCCGCGTGATCGGTACCGAGCCGGTGGGCGTCGGCCGAACACTTGTGCGCGCCGAGGTACCGCAAGTCGAGATCACTCGCTACGCAATCGATCTGCGGTCGTTGTCGCAAGGGACTGGCACTTTCACTCGGCAGAATCTGCGCTATGAACCCATGCCGTCGCAGCTGGCCGCGAAGGTGATCGCCGCGCACAAGGACGAGTGAGCCCACTACGCCAACAGCCGGGTCATCCTTGGTAGCAGTTCCTGTGCGCCTCGGTGCGGCGTACATGCCCCACGTCATGTGGATGATCTGACCTGGGCTTATGGCACGGTGGGGTGATGAGGATCGTCGTGCGGGTGCATCCGGGAAGCCACCAGCCGGGCGTCGGCGGCTCACATGACGGCATGCTCGTCGTCCGCGTGGCGGAGCGGGCAGTAGACGGCAAGGCGACGGCCGCTGTGGTGGACGCCGTCGCCCTAGCTTTTGGTATCGCGAAGCGGGACGTCGTCCTGGTCAGCGGGTTGGCCAGCCGGACGAAGACCCTCGAGATTCCAGACGCCGCCGGCGACGCGTTGCATGTGCTGCTAGCGCGCTGATCGACAAGGCTTGCGATCAACTCGCAGACGCCGACAAGGATTTCCAGCCACACAAGGAGTGTCGGCGCTTGCGAGCCACCCTTCGCGTCAACGCCCGCCATGCTCGATCGCACTCACTTGCCACGATGACGCGCATCCTGTCGCGCCGATTGTCGGGAGGGTGTCCGACGTGTTGGACGCGGCGCCATGACGGCCGGGGTCCACGATTGGCGGGAAGATCAGCGACAGTCCGGATGTTTGGTTCGTCATGAAGCGCATTGGATTCTTGTCGTTTGGACACTGGACGGCCTCGCAGCACTCGCAGGCTCGGTCGGCCTCGGACGTGCTGTTGCAGTCGATTGACCTTGCGGTCGCCGCCGAG
>Ga0066789_10000580_pt1 | contig 15013 bp, 11 predicted proteins | sample OrgsoiDNA2013049_FD_70960 | JGI IMG/M metagenome (GOLD analysis project Ga0066789, IMG submission 70960) | Permafrost soil microbial communities from the Arctic, to analyse light accelerated degradation of dissolved organic matter (DOM) -... | ecosystem: Environmental > Terrestrial > Soil >...
AACATGATCAACACCCTCGGTGAGGACTACGTGACGTTCGCGGAGGCCAACGGGCTGCGCCCGCGCACGGTGGCGCTGCTGTACGCCGCCCGCAACGCACTGCTGCCCAACGTCACCGCGTTCGGGCTGTCACTGGGCGCGATCATCGGCGGGTCGGTTCTGGTCGAGGGCGTTTACAGCTACCCGGGGGTGGGCAACCTGCTCTACGTCGCCGTGACCAACCATGACTTCCCGCTGATGCAGGCCCTTTTCCTCGTCATCACCTTGAGCATGCTGGTCGCGATCTTCGTCGTCGACCTGCTCTACGTCCGGCTCGACCCGAGGATCCGCCAATGACCATTGTTACCACCGGCCCGCCGCCACTGAACCCTGGCGACCTTGCCGAGATCACGCTCGGGCATGCGAGCGCTCTGCCCGTCTGGCTGCTCTTTGTCGGCCGCGCGCTGCGCACGCTGTGGAGCAACCGGAAGGCGCGCATCGGGCTGGTCATCCTGGGAGTCGTCATTCTCACCGCGCTGTTCGCGCCGGTGCTCGCGCCCCACTCACCGACGGCGACCGACTTCAAGCCCTACCAGAGCCCCAACAGCAACAACTGGTTCGGCACCACCGGCAACGGCCAGGACGTCTTCTCCCAGATGCTGTATGGCGCCCGCGTCTCCCTGTTCGTGGGACTCGCCTCGGGCCTGCTGGCCACGCTGGTGGCAGTGACCATCGGCCTGGTCACCGGCTACCGTCCCGGCATCGTCGACGAGGTCCTCAGCTTCGTCACCAACCTCGCCCTGGTGATCCCGGGGCTGCCACTGATGATCATCCTGGCTGCCTACCTGAGCAGCCGGTCGGTGTGGACCATCGTCCTGGTCGTCGCGTTCACCAGCTGGGCCACCGGAGCGCGGGTCATCCGCAGCCAGGCCTCCACGCTGCGCGACCGGGAGTTCATCACCTCGGCGGTGTTCTCCGGCGAGCGACTCTTCCGCGTGGTGTTCCGCGAGATCCTTCCGAACATGACCTCGCTGGTCGCGGCGAGCTTCTTCGGTGCGGCCACGGCTGCGGTCATGGCCGAGGCCAGCCTGGAGTTCCTCGGCCTTGGCAACCCCAACACGGTCAGCTGGGGCACGATCCTGTACTTCGCCCAGCAGCAGAACGCGCTGCTGACCGGCCAGTGGGTGCTTGTCTTCGCCCCCGGCCTGGCCATCGCACTACTGGCCGTCTCGTTCACCCTGATCAACTTCGGTGTGGACGCGCTGTCCAACCCACGTCTCCGGGAGAAATGATGGCACTTCTGGAGGCCAAGGGCGTCAACGTCGTCTACGAGCCCAACCGCGGCCAGCGGATCTGGTCGGTGCGCGATGTCGACCTGACCCTGCAAGAGGGCGAGTTCGTCGGCCTGGTGGGGGAGTCAGGGTGCGGAAAGAGCACCCTGGGCTTCGCCTTGACGCGGATGCTGCGGCCACCGGCGCACCTTGAGGGGGGCGTCATCCGGTTCGACGGAGAGGACATCTGCGCCCTGGAGGGCGAGCCGCTGCGACGGCAGCGCCGCAACGGCTTCGCTATTGTGCTGCAGAGCGGCATGAACGCCCTGAACCCGGTCCGCAGCGTCGAGCACCACTTCGCTGACATCCTCAAGGCGCACGCCCGAGACAAGGAGGACCTGGCGGCCGGTACGTTGCGGGCTCGCGGTGCGCAGTTGCTGCAGAGCGTCCAACTGGACCCCGACGTGCTCGACCGGTTCCCGCACGAGTTGTCCGGCGGCATGCGTCAGCGTGTCTCGATAGCCCTCGCCCTGGCCCTGCAACCGCGGCTGATCGTCTTCGACGAGCCGACCACCGCGCTGGACGTCATCGTGCAGAGCGCGGTGATTGCGACCATCAAGGACCTCCAGGCCAAGCAGAGCTTCACTGCCATCCTCATCAGCCATGACCTCGGCGTCGTGCTCGACGCCACGGACCGGGTGATGGTGATGTATGCAGGCCGGATCCTCGAGGACCAACCGTCCAAGGAGCTCCTGCGCGGTCCGCACCACCCGTACACCGAGGCGCTGCTGAGGTGCTACGGCGACCCGCGAGCCGACGAGGTCCACCTCGGCGGGATTGCCGGCAGCCCGCCGGATCTGTCGCTGCCGCAGGAGGGTTGCTCCTTCGCTCCTCGCTGCCCCCTGGCCGAGGAAGTATGTCGGCAGGTCGACCCCGCGCTGACACCGCTGGGATCGGGCAGGGTCGCCTGCCACGTTCGGGCGCGGGAGTCTAACCTCACGACAAAGGCACGCGATGACCTCTGAGCTCGACCCTGCCGCCGCCCGGCCGCCAGGTGCCGCTGACGGCGGGCCAGCCGGCGCGCCGTCCCGCGCGGTCCCCGCACTCGTCGTTGACGCCGTCACCAAGACGTATGCCGCGCGCGGCCGCCGCAAGAGCGCCGTCACGGCCGTGGACCACGTGTCGTTCACGATCGAGCCCGGGGCAGCCATCGGGCTGGTCGGCGCCAGCGGCAGCGGCAAGAGCACCCTGGCCAAGATGATCAGCGGCTCGCAGCGGCCCACCACCGGTTCGATCCGGTTCGGCGACACGGTCGTCGAGTCGCTGCACGCCCGCGGCCTGCGCGAGTACCACCGAAGTGTCCAGATGGTCTTCCAGGACCCCTACGGGGCGCTCAACCCCCTGCACACTGTCGCGTACACCGTGTCGCGACCCTGCCAGAACTTCCTCGGGCTGTCCGCGACCAAGGCTCTGGATCGGGTGCACGAGCTGCTGGAGACTGTTGGTCTGGCACCGCCGGAGCAGTTTGCCGCCAAGCTCCCGCACCAACTCTCTGGTGGCCAGCGGCAGAGGGTGGTGGTGGCCCGTGCTCTGGCCTGCGACCCCGAGCTGATCATCGCCGATGAGCCGGTCTCGATGCTCGACGTATCGCTGCGCGCAGGGATACTGCGCCTGCTGGCGAGGCTGCGCGAGCAGCGCGGGCTCAGCTTGCTCTACATCACCCACGACCTGCTCAGTGCCCGCGTCGTCACCGACCAGATCTTGGTCCTCAACAAGGGACGGGTCGTCGAGCGGGGCCAGACCAAGCACGTCATGCAGCACCCCCAGGACGACTACACCATCAGGCTGCTCGACGCGGTGGCCACCCCCTACGCGGCGCAGGAGCCGCCGCCCGCGTCATAGAGGCCCCAAGCCTCGGGCCGATCGAAGCCAGGTCACCAGACAGGGCGACCGCCAGCTCCACTGCCATGCGCAGCGTTCGCCGGGTGGCGTCCGATCGTCTCAACCATCTTCACCGCCGGTTCACCGCGGGCAGCGCCCACCACCGCCATCACCTGAGAGACACTGTGACACAAGGGAATCACCATGACTGGGAACTTCTGCTCCACCGCTAACATGACCACCGCCACTCGTCGCCAGATCCTGAGGGGTGTGGCGGTGGCCGCGGTGGGCCTGCCCGTTGCGCGCGCCACCACCGCGCACGCAGCCCAGGGGGTGCCGCCTGCGCCGACCCTGTCTGCTGCAGGAGGTCGCGGCGGCATCGACCGCGCCACCATTGACCGTTGGGCACGTGACACCTGGGCCTCACTGGTCGCCATGGTGGTTCCGGCCACCGGGTTGCCCGCCGACAACATCAGCGGGCCGCTGACGTCGCCAACCCGCAGCGGGTACACCTCACCGACCAACATCGGTGGCTACATGTGGAGCACTGTCGTGGCACGCGAGCTCGCCATCATCAGCGACAGGGAATGCCGCAGGCGGCTGACCCAGACCCTGACGACCATGTTGGGGCTGAAGCACCACGTGCCCAGCGGCATGTTCTACAACTGGTACGACGAGGCCACCGGGGCCGTGATCACGGTGTGGCCGCAGGACGGCAGCAGGATCTACCCCTTCCTGTCCAGCGTGGACAACGGCTGGTTCGCCGCTTCGCTCATGGTCGTTCGCAACGCCGAACCCGCTGTTGGCGATCTGGCCAACGAGCTGCTGAGCACGATGAACTTCGGGATGTACTACGACAAGAACGCCCGTCCGGGCATCGCGGCCGGACTGTTGCACGGCGGCTTCTACGACGCCAAGCCGGCGGTGGGCTACACGGTGGGCAACTACCTCCACAACGGGCCCGACGTCTACTACACCCTCAACCACTACGACATCCACGTCACCGAGCCGCGGATCGCCAGCTACATCGGCATCGCCCACGGCCAGGTCCCGCCGGCTCACTACTTCGCCACCCAGCGCGTGTTCCCCGACACGTGCGACTGGGACTGGCTGAAGGAGAAGCCGGTCGGTCAGCACCGCACCTACTACGGCATTGACGTCTTCGAGGGTGCCTACACCTACAGTGGCATGCACATCGTGCCCAGCTGGGGCGGCGACATGTTCGAGGCACTGATGCCAGATCTGTTCGTGCCAGAGGCCAGCTGGGCGCCACGGTCGTGGGGGGTCAACCACGCGCTGACGGTTCGCGCCCAGCGCGAGTTCGGACTGGACGACGCCAGGTACGGCTACTGGGGATTCTCACCGGCCAGCCGTCCGGGTGGCAGGCCCACCTCCCCGGGCGGCGAGTACACCGCGTGGGGCGTCGAGGCGATCGGCATGAGCCCGGGTGGCTACGTCTCCGACATGGAGGGCACCGTCTACGACCCCGGCTTCGGCACGTGTCGGGTGGGAAGCGCCCCCAACCCCAAGTGGGGCAATGGAGTCGTCACACCCCACGCGGCGTTCCTGGCGATGCAGTACGAACCGGTTCAGGCCTACGACAACCTCGTGAAGATCGAGCGTGAGCTCAAGGCGTACGGCAAAGGCGGTTTCTACGACGCGGTTGCGGTCAAGTCGGGGGTCATCGCCAGGCGCTACCTCTCACTCGACCAGGCCATGGTGCTCGGCTCGATCGGGAATGTATTCTGCGACAACGTGATCCGACGAAACTTCATCCGGGGTGAGGTCGAGGCCAGGATCAAGCCGCTGATCGGGGTCGAGCAGTTCGGCGCTGGCGTGATCTCTTGAGCACCGGCGCCCGGCTCGGCGGCGGTGGGACGGTTCCGTGAGTGGGGTCAAGGGGCGCGAAGCTGAACTGCCCCCGGACGGCCGGGTCGGCAGCCGATCAGGGATCCAGGCGCAGTTCACCACCTGCGCGGTCCTGCGCCGACTCGACGTCGACGATCTGAGCCTGCTGATGTACCCGGCCGACGAGCTCGAAGCCGGTCCCGCCAACCTGTACCTGCGGGTTCGAGGTGAGCACCGCGCCGAGGCCGTGGCACTGCTGGGGCCTGGCAGTGCCAGCACGGTCAGCTGGGATGAGGCTGGGCCTACCGTTACCGGCACCTGGCGCGACCTGCAGTACACGGTCACCTTCGCACTTGCCGACGCCCTAGCCGCCTGGTACTGGCACGTCGCCGTGAGGAGTCTGCGCTCGGTCCCGACCGAGATCGACCTGGTCTATGCCCAGGACCTTGCGCTGGCGCCGTACAGCGCCGTACGAAGCTGCGAGTACTACGTCAGCCAGTATCTGGACCTCACTGCCGTGGTTACCTCATCGGCGGGCACAGTTCTGGCAGTACGCCAGAACATGCCCGGCCCCACGGCTCCCTGGGCGGTTATCGGCTGCCTGAGCGAGGGCGTGGGGTGGGGCACCGACGCCCTTCAACTGGTGGGGCGTGCACACCACAGTGGGGCCGCACCCCCTGGACTGTCGGCCAACACCCTGCCCAGTACCCGCCTTCAACATGAGCACACCCTTGCCCTCCTGCAGGCTCGCCCGGTGCAGCTGGCCGCGGGCGAAACCGTGAGCACGGGGTTCTTCGGGGTGTACAAGGGCGACCACCCCGCTGCGACGTCCGGGCACGACGCGGCAGTTGTTGACGAGGTCCTGGCCCAGCCGGAAGCGCAGCGGCCTGCTGATCGACTGCCTGCAGTCAGAGCTGCCGTTGGGGGGCAGGCTGCGCCATCCTCACTGTTCTCCTCAGCCCCAGCCCTGGCCTGCCTGCCACTGACCGACGATCAGCTGGTCGGGCTCGCCGGCAAGGGGCGCCACCACGGCGAGTGGGATGGCCAGACCCTGCTCAGCTACTTCACCGACGACGGACGTCATGTGGTCACCGGTGCCAAGCAGAGCGCGGTGCTGCGTCCACACGGCCACGTCATGCGGACGGGAACGGCCCTTGTGCCCGACGAGGCCAGCCTGACCAGCACAGCCTGGATGGCCGGGACGTTCCACTCGCAGGTCACCCAGGGGCACGCCTGCCTGAACCGGATGCTCTCCACCCGCCGCAGCTACCTGGGTCTGCGACAGGCGCAGGGGTTGCGAGTCTTCGTCCAGTCAGAGAATGCTCGCGGCGGTTGGGCCCTGCTGGACGAACCCAGCGCGTGGGCGGTGAGCCTGGACTCCTGCCACTGGTGGTACGGACACCGGGGCGGGCTGCTCGAGGTGGTGTCCACCGCGCCCGCACAGGCCCATGAGCTGGGCCTGCAGATCCGGGTCCTCAGCGGTCCACCTGTCCGCCTGCTGATCTGTGCTCATGTGGCCCTTGGTGGGGATGACGGTCAGGACCCCGAGCCGCCGGGGCTTGAGTTCGACGACGCAGGGGTCACGGTTCGGCCGTTGGAGGGCTCCCTGGCCGGGACCCGATTTCCGGCAGGATCGTTCCGTCTCTGCTGGGAGAGGGGATCGATCGATCAGCTTGGCCGCGACGAGGCCCTCTTTCTCGACGGGCGCTCGCGCGAGCTGCCGTGGATCACCCTTGGCACGGCACCCACCACGGAGGTGCACCTGGGGCTGACCGCCGACCTGGTTCCGGCCGATGACCTGGCCCGGCAGGACCTCGCCGGCCACGACCTCGCCGGCCCGGACGGGCTCCATTTCTGGGACGGGATGAGCAGCGCCGTGCGGCTCAGACCTCCGGCTGACTCACCTCTGGCCGGCGAAGTCTCAAGACTCGACACGGTGCTGCCGTGGTTCGCTCACGACGCGCTCGTTCACTACCTGTCACCGCGGGGACTGGAGCAGTACACCGGCGGTGGCTGGGGAACCCGGGACGTCTGTCAGGGACCGGTGGGTCTGCTCATCGCCCTGGGACAGAGCGCGCCGCTGCGCGATCTGATCGTGCGTGTCCTGCAAGCCCAGAACGCGCGAGGCGACTGGCCCCAAGCCTTCGAGATCTACCCACGGGACTTCCGCGGCGGCCAAGGGGACGCCCACGGTGATGTGGTCTTCTGGCCTGTTCTGGCGCTCGGGGAGTACCTGGCGGTAACCGGCGACATCAGCCTGTTCGCCGAGCGAATCTCGTTCGTGGACGACCACGGGGCAACCGCCGGGGAGCCGCTGCTCGAGCACATCCGGCGCGCGCTGGCCGTCATCACCGCCTGCACCGTGCCCGCCAGCCCCCTGCCGGCGTACGGAAACGGCGACTGGAACGACTCGCTGCAACCGGCCGACCCGCATCTCGCCGCGCGCTTGTGCTCCACGTGGACGGCAACCCTTAAGGTGCAGGCGATGCGCACCCTGGCCGGATCGCTGCGGACGGTCAGCACTGCCCTGGTCGGTCAGGACGGCGCCGACGCCATCGAGTACGCCGACCAGGCGATGCACATCGCCGCCGTGACCGCGCAGGCCATGCACGCACTGCTCATGGCAGACGGGCTGCTCGCGGGCTACGGTCTGTTCGCAGACGACGGGTCGATCGAGCACCTCGTCCACCCCTCAGACCAGCGCACTGGTCTGAGCTACGGCCTGCTTCACATCATCCACGCGATCTGCGGCGACCTCCTGTCCCCAGGTGAGGCGCGCAAGCACCTGGACGTCCTGGACGAGCATCTGCTCGGCCCCGACGGGGCCCGGCTCTTCGACCGCCCCGCCCGCTACCACGGTGGCCCGATGGAGGTCTTCCAGCGTGCCGAGGCCAGCACCTTCTTCGGTCGCGAGATCGGGATGATGTACACCCATGCCCACCTGCGTTATGCGGAGGCGCTGGCCCGCCACGGCGACGCAGAGCGGCTGCTGGAAGCCCTTGCCCTGGCCAACCCCATCGGCGTGACCGAACGGGTTCCCAACGCCCGGCCACGACAGTCGACCTGCTACTACTCCTCCTCCGACGCGACGTTTGCCGACCGATACGAGGCTGGCGCTCATTACGGTGATGTCATGGCGGCCAAGGTGGCCCTTGAAGGAGGTTGGCGGGTCTACTCCTCCGGCCCGGGAATCTTCCTGCGACTCGTCGTCGAGTCCCTCCTGGGCGTGCGCCGGCGCGGTGATCTCCTGGAGATCGACCCCGTGCTCGCTCCCGGGCTGGACCGACTACAGGCGACCGTGCCCCTTGACGGCGCACCCCTGGATCTGACCTTCCGGATCGGCCCTGGCGGGGTCGGACCCGTTGCTCTGGCACTGAACGGGGTCGCACTGGCAAGCACGCCACTGTGCAACCCCTACCGCCGGGCCGGCGTCGCCGTCGACATGGCGCTGGTCAGGGCAGCCATGTCGACCTCCGGGCGCAACCACCTGCGGGTCCAGGTGTCCTGAGGTGGGCAGACCGGACACCGGGCGGCCATGGTTGCGCATCGACCCTCGATCTGGAGCAACGCGTCGAAGCTCAGCTGGCCGAGAAGGCCCTGGCCGAGAAGGCCGGCAGACTCACCTGGGTGCCAATTTCGACCCCATCGCCGACCGGGAGCTCATCGCCGGCGGGGGATCGGGTCGAGTCTTCTTGCCAGCGGGGCCACCGCTGGCAACGAACGTGACGCCGGCATTGGGGTCAGCGCCATCGACGGGGCGCAGCGGTCAGCGGTGCAGGATTCACGCCCGGGGATCCCGCTGCTCCTCGGGCGGGACGTCATCCACGGGCACCGGAGGTCCTCCCGGTCCCGCTGAGCCTGGCGGCCGCATGGGAGCAGGACCTCCTCTGGCGTACTTCGCGGCTCGCCGCGGCCGAAGCGGCCATGGACGGTCTCACCTGGACGTTCGCCCCGATGCTGGACATCTGCGAGGATCCCCGGTGGGGCCGGGTCGCCGAGTCGCTCGGTGAGGCTCCCGTGCTTGCCGGCCGACTCGGTGCGGCGATGGTGGGCGGCTTCCAGGGCGACACCCTCGGCGCCGTCGGTACCGTGGCCGCGTGCGCCAAGCATCTCGCCGGGTACGGACTGGTCGACAGTGGCCGGGACTACGAGAGGGTTCGGGTCGGCGAGAACACCCTGCGCAACCTTCAACTGCGGCCCTTCCGGGCCGCGGTGCAGGCGGGGTGCGCCACCGTCATGGCGGCCTTCACGGACGTCGATGGGGTGCCCATGGCTGCCCACCGTCGACCGCTCCGAGAAGTACTGAAGGACCAATGGGGCTTTGAGGGTGTCGTCGTTGCCGACTGGAACAGTGTGGGCCAACTGGTCAACAACGGTATGGCCACGTCTGGGCTTTGGGTCGGGGCTGACCTACACGACCTTGTGCTACTGGCCGCTGCCACTGTCCGCATCGCATGTCACGCGCCGGCAGGTCGATCCAGGTGAGCGTCGAGGTGACGAACTCGGGCAAACGCCCGGGCCGAGAGGTCGTCCAGCTCTACCTGCGCGACGTCGTTGCCGATGTGACGCGGCCGCTGATCGAGCTCGCAGACTGGGTCAGCCTCGTGCTGGACGCGGGTGCCACCGGCACGGCGACCTTCACTACTCGACCGCGCCATGGCTCGGCGGATCGACCCTGGGAAGCGGTGGTCAGGGTCGGTCCGGACGCCTCCACCGGTGTCTGAGCCCAGATCACCGTGACGGGGTGAGCCCGAGACCAGCGTCCGCACGGCAGCGGTCGGGTGGCGGCCAGGCGTGGTACCGATCAAGCCGGCGGCGGCCGGCCGGCGGCAGTCGCCGGTGGTGGCGGGCCGGCGGCGGAGGCGGTCGCCGTCGGGGCCGGCGCCGCGGCGGAGGCACCGGCCGTGGGTAGGGCACCGGTTGTCGGCGTCCCGGTTGTCGGGGTTGCTGTCGTGCGGGTTGGGGACGCGGTGGTAGTGGGGACGGGGGGCTTGCTCGTCGCGCTGGTGGGCGTGCCTGTCGGGGAGACTGGGGTGGGTCGGGGTGTGTAGGTCGTGCTGGGTCGAGCGGGAGTCGGCGTGTTCGTCCTCGTGTGGATGACGGGGGTGGGGGCGGCCACGACGGGCAGCGGGCGAACCAGCCAGTAGGTCACCAGAGCCACTGCGAAGACCGCCATGAGCACCCAGGTCGACCGGCGAACACGCACACTCACGACGTCTGCCACCTTCATGAAGTCATGTCCGTCGACTCCGCCGCATCCAGCTCGACGGGCACATGGATGCCCTCCCTTCGCAGCGCGGCCGCGATCCGGCCGCGCAAGGCAAGCCCGACGACGAACTGCCTTCCCGGCAGCGTCCGGGCAACGATGCGCACGTGCACCTGGTCGACCTCGATGCTCTGGACGCCCATCACGGCTGGGGCGTCAAGGAGCTGGGGGTGCAGCTCGTCGTCGGCGTAGGCCTCGCGGCCAACCTGGCGCAGGATCTCGCTGATGTGGCCGATGTCCGCACTGAGCGGAACGGGCACATCGACCACGACTCGGGCCCAGTCCCGTGACAGGTTGGTGAGCTGAGCGATCTGGCCGTTCGAGGTGAAGATGACCTCGCCGTTGGCGGTCCGGACCTTGGTCACCCTCAACGTCACGTCCTCGACGGTGCCGATCACACCACTGGGGATGCCGGGGCCGGCAATGCTGATGAGGTCGCCGAAGCCGTACTGGCGTTCGGCGATGATGAAGAACCCGGCCAGCAGGTCCTGAACCAGACGCTGCGCCCCGAAGCCGAGCGCCACGCCGGCGACGGCCGCCGGTGCGACGAGACCAGAGGTCGGCACCCCCACGCGGTCGGCGACCTGCACGCCACTGACGCAGTACGTGACGACCAGGACCGCCCACGTGAGCACCTGGGCTAGGGCGTGTCGATGCTTGGCTGCCTCCGAACGAACCAGAGCGTCGGACTCGTCGTCGTTCGCGTCGATGTGTTCGGTGATCATCGCCCTGAACCACGTCGCGAACCGGGTGAACAGCACGGTGCCAACCACGAGCAGCAGGATCTCCAGGCCACTGCCACGGATCCACAGCCCGGCATCCGGAAGTGGCGCCAACGTCGAGATCATGGACACCATTCTCGCCCCATTGGCTCAACTTGTCGGCATGTGAGCGGGTAACATCCAGCACACTAGCTGCTGCCACAAACACCTGTGGTTGCACGGTCCTGGCCGTGTGCACCACACGACGTCCACGGGGAGTGCCATGGCGGGCAGAGCCACCCAGACCCCCGTACCGATGACCCGGCGGCGCGGGAGGGTCGGGCGGGTCAGGGTCCGGCTCTCGATCTGGCTGCCGTTGGCCATCTTCGCCCTGACCCGGCTTTACGGCGTCGCGATCATCGTCCTGGCAGCCCGGGGCCAGGTGGCCCTGCCCTCACCCAATCACCCGGGCATCTACCAGTTCGCCGCACATCCGGACTCGCCCGGCTATCTGGGGCTGATCACCAACTGGGACGGCCAGTGGTACGAGCGCATCGCCACGCTCGGATATCATCTGCCAGCAGCGGGCAGCCCCGACGCCAAGGACGCCCTCTGGACGTTTGCGTTCCTGCCAGTGTTCCCCGCGGTCGTCGGCGCGATGATGGCGCTGACCGGTCTTGGTTTCGCGGTGTGCGCCACGGTCGTCAACCTCATGGCCGGCGGCGCCGCCATGGTCGTGATGTTCGCCCTGGTCGAGCGCAGTGCCGGCCGGTTCGCGGCCGGCACTGCGGTCCTGTTCACGTGCTGCTTCGTGGCGGCGCCGCTGTTCCAGGCGGCGTACTCCGAGAGCATCGCCCTGCTGCTCGTGTGCACGGTCCTGCTGCTGGTCGCACGGCGCCGCTACACCTGGGCCCTGGCGGCCGTGGTCCTGCTCTCTCTGACCCGGCTGGTGACCCCACCCTTGGCCGTCGTGGTGATCGTCCACGCGCTCCAGCGCTACCGCGGCCGGGCCCGGGACCCGATCCGGCGTGGTGAGGCCGTCGCCATGTCAGTGCTGAGCGTCGTCTGCGCGGCCTCGGTCTCGCTGTGGTCGACGATCACTTCCGTCATCACCAGTGGTGTCAAGACCACCGGCGCCAACCGCGCGAACGTGCCCAACGCGGTGGTGGTCGGCAGGTTCGGCTGGTTCACCAACGCGTACGAGCACATCGGCTGGATCGGGGTCTTCGGCCTGGCTCTGCTGGTCGTCCTCTTCGTGGTGGTGGCGGCCAGCAGACTGACCCTGACGTGGGGCGTCGAGGTGCGGACCTGGTTTGCGACCTACCCGATCTTCTTGTTGTTCGTCGCCGGTGTGCACGCCGGGATGTTTCGGTACCTGTTGCTCGCCTTCCCTTTGGCACTCTTGATGGTCGAAAGCCCCCGTCCGGGGGCGATCCCGCGCAGGCGAGCCGCCCTGGTGGTGACGGTGTCTGTGATCAGCCTGGCGCTGCAGGCTCCGTGGGTCACTCACGCGCTGGTGATCACGAAGCTCGCCGGCAAACCCTGGCTGCCCTGAGCCACCCTGGGCGAGCGAGCAATGTGCCCGTGGCCTGCGCGCGCCTCGGCCTTGGATTGGCCTGCGAGCTGGTCGAGATCGTTGCTGACCTCCAACGCCCTGGACCGGGTGGGTCCTGGCCTGTCGTCGTGGCCGCGGGCCGGGGTCGTGGCAGCCAGACCCTCGGGCGGCCTCAGGTGCGAGTTGCCGGGCGAAATGCGGCTGCCCGGCGAGGTCAAGGGACAGGCGAGGCGGAGCTGGCTGTGGGCCTGCGCACATTTGAGGGCCGATCCGGACACCACAAGGCGACGGTGGCTGAGGTTGCGCGGCGCAACCGCTGCGGGAAGTGGGCCGAAGAGAGGGCAATGTCACTGCCCTGATCACGCTCGCATCTGGGAGGGTGGGACCGTGAGTGAAATGGGCCACAGCGCGCACAGCGGCGATGTCAGGGTTTGGGTCAACGGCGAACGGGTGGATCCCGCCGCTGCGTCTATCGCCGCGCTGGACCATGGCGTCACGGTCGGCGACGGCGTCTTCGAGACCTGCAAGGTCGTGGATGGGGCGGCGTTCGCCCTGGCGCGACATGCCAGACGGCTGGACCGCTCACTGGCCGGGCTCGGTCTGCCCGCGGCCGACCACGATGTGATCGAGGCCGGGATCAGGGCCGTGCTGGCGGGGGAGCCGATCGCCTACGGACGACTTCGCTACAGCGTTACCGGTGGCGCCGGTCCACTCGGATCCGACCGCGATGCCTCACCGTTGACCTACATCGTCACCGCGGCCTCGCAACCGCCGAACCCTGACACCGCCAAGCTGGTCGTCGTGCCCTGGACACGCAACGAACATGGCGCCACTGCTGGTCTGAAGACCACGTCATACGCGGAAAACGTTGTGGCACTTGCCTTTGCCAAGGAGCGCGGGGGACTGGAAGCTGTCTTTGCAAACACTTCTGGCAACCTGTGCGAGTGCACCGGGTCCAACGTTTTCGTGGTTGTCGACGACGAGATCCTCACCCCGGACCTGGCATCCGGACCACTGGCCGGGATTACTCGCGAGCTGGTCATCCAGTGGTGTCGTCAGGAGGGACTCACGGTGCGCGCCCAGCCCCTGCCGATGTCGATCCTGGCCCGGGCGGCGGAGGTGTTCATCACGTCCTCGACCAAGGACGTGATGGCCGTGCATGCGATAGATGACCAGCCGGTCGCGGCGCCGGGCCCGATGACCGTCAGGACCACCGAGATCTTTGCCCGCCTGTCGCGCGAGCACCTCGACCCATGAACAAGGGGCGTCATTGGGGCGGCGACGACCACAACGTCACCCTGGACGCTGCCGACGATGACTGGGGATGGCGGCGCAGGATCCGCTCGAACCCGCACGCCCACCTCATTTATCGCGTGATCGTGGGCATCCTGGGACTGGTTGTCGTCGTGGTCGGTCTGATCATGGTTCCCTTCCCCGGCCCCGGTTGGCTCGTGGTCCTGCTCGGTCTGGGCCTGTGGGCCTCGGAGTTCGAGTGGGCCCAGCACCTGCTCCAGCTTGCCAGGCGCACTTTGAAGGCCTGGACCGAGTGGCTCAGACCCCAGCCCTGGTGGATTTCGGGGCTGGTGCTGCTGATCACGGTCGTCGCGGTGGCCGCGTTCTTCTGGCTGCTGTTTGTGATCAGCGAGGTCCCCGCCTTCTTCCCTGACAGCCTTCGGCAGTGGCTCATGAAGATCCCTGGCCTGGCGCGCTGAGGTCCGGGTCGACCGGCGCCAACTCGTGCCCACCCGATTAGGGTCGAACCACGGGAGCGGCTATTCTTCGTCTCCGCAACCCCGTACGACGGGCGATGCAGTTCGGACGTGTAGCTCAGCTGGTTAGAGCGCTCGCCTCACACGCGAGAGGTCAGGGGTTCGAGTCCCTTCACGTCCACCAGGGTGTCTTGCCCGAGCTCGGGGGAGCTCGTAGCCGAGTAGGGCACCTTCCCGGGCCGTGAATTCAGGAGGCCGGAACCATGTCCGGCCAGGTTTGCGGGCCGCCTTCGACATCGAAGCTGCGCCACGTGGCTGCACGCCGCTGTTCCTGCGTCTTGCCGGACTGTCTCGGATAGCCGGTGTTGGTTCGGTGGACCGGGGTACCTGATGACGCATCCTGATGACGGGCCAAGATGACGTGAGTACGGCATTTCAGTCTGCCTCGATGGGCAATCATCCACGGCGGCTATGACCCGGGCGTTCGTGATACCGACAATCCTGGGCGTCGCCGGTTCCTGACAGCCCAAGAGCACCGGGTTAGCTTTCAGTCCTGTGCTATGGATGGCTGCGCGTGACTGGCTGCGGAGCCGCCGACGGGCTGTGTGCTGGCTGAGAGTCACGCCATCGACATTGGACTCTCCTGGGACCTGTCGACAACAGGGGTGCACTGCGAGGTGGCCTACCGGGGCCGAGGCGACCGTGGTGCTCCGCGCCAGCCAGGCACCTCATCTGGCGTAGGGGGAGCTGGTGCATCTGCTGCTGTGGCCGCCATCTTGGGGTGCCCAAACTGTGGAGGCATC
>Ga0066789_10000581_pt1 | contig 14989 bp, 15 predicted proteins | sample OrgsoiDNA2013049_FD_70960 | JGI IMG/M metagenome (GOLD analysis project Ga0066789, IMG submission 70960) | Permafrost soil microbial communities from the Arctic, to analyse light accelerated degradation of dissolved organic matter (DOM) -... | ecosystem: Environmental > Terrestrial > Soil >...
CGGCGGTACGCTGCGCTACGCATGGCTCCGCGCACCGCCGCTGCGCCCTGCGATAAAAATAAAACCCAAGCCTCGATTAGGATGCTTGACTCAAAAGGCCCCATATGAGGGTGGGCAAAGCGAAGCGTGCCCACCATTCTGATTCACATCTGAAATGGTGGGCACGGCGCAAGCGCGCCTTTGCCCACCCTACGGCGCGATCGGTAATTCGCGCCACACAACGATTAACCCTACCTTCAACAATCGCCGTGTTCACCCCTCGCCTTCGCCATGCTCGGTCGCATTTTTGCGTTACTCCATCGTTGTGGACACACATCCAGCGTATCCACGGGAACATGCGATCATGGACATCAATCGCCGCCATCTCATCGGGGCTTCCGTTGCCGGCGCGCTGGCGATGCCGGCTGACGGCGCGCGGGCCGCGCCGTTGACCTCGACGCTCGGGCGCGACGCCACGCATTATGGCGTCCGGCCCGGCAGTCCCGATGATCAGACCAAAATCCTGCAGCGGGCGATCGACGATGCCGCCCTCGCGCAAGTGCCGCTGGCGCTGCCGCCGGGCGTCTATCGCACCGGGATGCTTCGCTTGCAGAGCGGCAGCCAACTGGTCGGCGTGCGAGGCGCGACCAGATTCGTTTTCGTCGGCGGCACGTCGATGTTTCAGGGCGAAGGCACCAACAGCGTCGGTCTTTCCAACCTCACGCTGGATGGCGCTGGCATTGCGCTGCCGGCGCGGCGCGGCCTGGTGCATTGCCTTGGCGGACGGGACATCCGCGTTACCGATTGCGAGATCGCCGGCAGCGGCGGCAACGGCATCTGGTTCGAGAACGTCTCCGGCGACATCAGCGGCAATACCATCACGAAGTCGGCCACCACCGCGATCGTGTCGTTCGATGCGCAGGGCCTGCTGGTCTCGCGCAACACCATTCAAGGGACCAACGACAACGGCATCTAAATCCTGCGCAGCACCATCGGCGACGACGGCACCCAGGTGCTCGACAACCCCATTGCGGACATCAAGGCCGGCCCCGGCGGCTCCGGCCAACACGGCAACGCCATCAACGCGTTTCGCGCCGGCAACGTCATCGTGCGCGGCAACCGGATCAGCAATTGCGACTACTCGGCGGTGCGCGGCAATTCGGCGTCCAACATCCAGATCACGGGCAACAGCGTCAGCGATGTCCGCGAAGTCGCGCTGTATTCCGAATTCTCGTTCGAGGGCGCCGTGATTGCCAACAACACCGTCGACGGCGCGGCGGTGGGCGTTTCGGTCTGCAATTTCAACGAGGGCGGACGCATCGCGGTCGTGCAGGGCAACATCATCCGCAACCTGTTGCCGAAGCGCCCCATAGGCACCGCGCCGGACGACGACGCCGGCATCGGCATCTATGTCGAGGCCGATACGTCGGTCACCGGCAATGTGATCGAGAACGCGCCGGCGTTCGGCATCATGGCCGGCTGGGGCAAATATCTGCGCGACGTCGTGATCACGGGCAATGTGATCCGCAACGCCTTTGTCGGCGTCGGCGTGTCGGTAGTGCCGGGCGCGGGAACGGCCTTGATCAACAACAACATGATCTCGGAAACGCCGCGCGGCGCCGTGGTCGGGCTCGATCATGCCCGCGCGATCACGCCGGATCTCGCCGCCGAGGGCGCGCAGCGGTTTGCGCAACTGGTGATCGGGACCAATGCGGTGAGACGGTAAGATATTGACAACAGATATTGGGGCGTCATGCCCGCGTGCTCATCGCTGGAGGTGCGAGTTCCTGCGAGCCTTGAAGGATGATGTCCTTCGGCTACATTACGTTCCTCAGCAGCGGATAGCGTTCCGCGACCGCGGCAATGTCACGTGTCAGCCTTTCCAGGACCGGGGCCATCGATGGGTCGAGGGCTGGCGGATCCGGCTCCGGCGCGGATGGCGCGGCATTCGAATAAACCTGATCGGGTTCCGCGGCGACCGGGACATCGCGCGGCATCAGTTCGGCCGGGATCCGCGGCGGCGGCGGCTGAAACCGATGAACCCATTCGCGCGAGATTTCGCCGCGCGGCATCATGGTCCTGGTGGCCCGGCTGCGGCCGAGCCAGGAGATGTCGACGGCGAAATTGTCGCGGGAGGCCTCGCGCGTCGACAATTCGCGCCAGATTTCGACCGCGGTCTTGGCTTCCTGGATGTTCTCGAGAAATGCGCGTTCGCTGAAGTAGCGGCGCCAGCGGCCGGTTTCGAACAGTTCGCTGAGGTATTCCAGCCGCTGCTCGGCAAGAGCGCACCAACGCGCGACGACATCGCGGCCGCGTGCCACGTCTGTTCGATGAGTCATGAATCAGCCCGTAAGGAGAAAAACGGACGCGGACGCAACGGAGACGAATCAATGGACGTGACAGAGATATTCTGTGGAAAACTTTTTATCTTGTCCAGCGATCAGCCTTGTCCAGCATCAGCCTTGGCTGACCGCCCGGCACAAAAACGAACGACCCGTCCGGGGGGACAACCGGACGGGTCAAGCCATACAGGCGCTTGGGATGGATGGGCGCTTGCGCCGGATACAGCCTCGATGGGGAGGGATTACCGCTCCCACATCTATTGTGTCGCGGAAGGGTCGCCGAACGTTCAAACGACCCGCGATTTTTTTTGGCCGGTCTCTTTGGACGAAAAACTACGGCGCCGCGGAGGGTTTGGCTTCGCGAGCGGCCGGCTTGTCGGAAGCCATCGCGGTACCCGGCTGGTTCAAGTCCCTGGTCGTGGGAACCTGCTGATGGCCGGAGACGTTTTCAGCGGCTTGGCCATCGGGAACCGCGGCGACCGGCACCGACGGCGCGGTGACGACGGCCGAGACCGCGGCAAACGCATCGGCTTCGCCGGCGCCGAACAGATCGTCGCGGCCGGGGGAGCCGAGATCGCGGGCTGTCTTCATCAGAATCGCGCGTATTTCATCCGGCTTCAACACAGGGCTGCGCTCCAGTATCAGCGCGGCGAGGCCGCTGACATAGGCGGCGGAAAACGAGGTGCCGGAGGTCATCTGATACTTTTCACCGGGAGCCGGCAGGAAGATATCGACGCCGGGAGCCGCTATCGCGATATGGCTGCCGCGATTCGAGGCCGCAAACAATCTGTCCTGCGCGTCGGTGGCGCTGACCGCCATCACGTTTGGATTGGCGGCGGGATACAGCGGTGGCGATTTCGGCCCGCCATTGCCGGCGGCCGCGACCATCAAGATGCCCCTGGCAGCGGCGGCAGCAATGCCGCGTTCGATCAAGCCATCCTTCGGGCCGGCGAAGCTCATATTGACGATCTGCGCGCCATGGGCCGCAGCGTAATCGAGCCCCTTCAGGATCACGAACGAGGTGCTTTGTGCACCGCTCGGCGCCACGCCGAAGGCGCGGATCGCCAAAATCCTCGCCGCCGGCGCGCTTCCCATCAGCCGCGCATGCGACACGATCGCGCCTGCAATGCCGGTGCCGTGAACATGCGGACCTTCCTTGCTGCCGAGCGCATCGAAGGAGTCGACAATTGCATTGGCAAGTTCCGGATGCCTGACGTCGATACCGGAATCGATCACGGCGATGGTGACGTTGGCGCCATGCGCCAGCGTATGGGCCTCGGGCAATCGAAGTTTCAGAAGCGCGTATTGGGCCGGGTCGCCCTCGGTCAATGCCGCCTTCTCGTCCTGCAGCGCATAACGGAAATTCGGCTGCACCGACCGAACGCTGGCGTCAGCGGCGAGTTCGCGGCTCGCGGTCGCCGCCGTGCGGCGATCGACGATGCGAAACAGGCCGATGGTGCCGCCGATCAGCGGAAAGCTCTGCGATGCGATGCGCTCGAGGCGGTGACGCCGCGCCAGTTCATCGGCCTGCGCGTCGGACAGCGAGCCGTCGATCTCGGCCACGAGTTCATTCGCAACCGTGCGCAGGTTGAGGGCTGTCGTCAGCGCAGCGTTGTTGCGTGCGCGGTTGTTCTTGCCCTTGCCCGGCGCACCGCCGGTGCCGCCGCCATCGGCCGACGTAACATGCTGATTGGAGCATCCGCCATCGCTGCCGCGATAGGCGTCGCTGCAGGCCGGGTATGACCTGAGGTTGGGTGTTCTGCCTACCCCGGTAACCACGCCGCCGGCGATGTTCGGATTGATCCGGGGCGTCACCGATGGAATGACCGCCGGAATGCGCGCCCCGATGTTGAGATTGGGCGAGCGCATGATGCTTTGCGCGTGAACCGCCGCGCCATCGAGATACATAAACGGCAATGCCGCGACGCTCAATGCCAGCCCCGCACGCCGCGTCTTGGTCAGCCAGTTGGCAGGATCACGGACCATGGGGCCTCGGGGTTGAGCGGTGTCGGCGATGCTTCGTCGCGCGGTCTATTGTGCATCCACCGCGAGACTGACGACCTTCTCGTTCTGCAGCCTGCGGATCAGTCCGGCAAATTCGTCCCTGCCCATCGCCCGATCGCCGAATTGCAGCCGAAACAGGCCGCCTCTGGCGCCGTCGACAATCGAGGCCTGATAGTTGTCGAGCAGCGCCGTGATGTCGGCGACGCGCGCGTCCGGCGCGAACCGCACCAGCGCGCGCGGCGGCGGCGCCGCTGCCCGCCCCAAATCGCGGGTCATAGGCCGGTTGGTGCTTAACGATGCGGTCTCGAACGAGGGGTTCTGGTTCTTGACCAGCATCGCGCCGATCACGCCGGCCAGCAACAACAACGCCAGCCCGCCCAGGCTTGCCGACCAGGCCAATGCCCGCGGTGAGAACTTTGCGAAAAACCCGGCGACCCGCGCCGAGAAATTGAACGACACCGACGGCTTGCGCACCGGCTCTCCGTCGATCGCCGCGAACAGCTTCTGCATCGCGCGCGACGACGGCGCGCCGAGGCTCTCGTTGAGGTGGATGGTTTCGGCGTATTCTTGCTGGATCACGGTGTATTGCTTCGCGAGCTCGGGATCGCGGGCCAGCGCTTCCTCGACGCGGCGGGCATCGCGCGCATCGAGGGTGCCTGCCGCATGCCATGGCAACAGCAATTCTATTTCACTGGGCTCTCGCTCCAGCATTTTCTTGCTCGTCGCCATCATGGCCAGCCTCGTTCTACGCCGGCTGCCTTCAGCAGATCGGCCATTTTTTTGCGCGCATAAAACAAGCGCGTCTTCACAGTGTTCTCCGGTATACCGACGATTTCGGCGACTTCTTCCACGGATTTCTCGTGGTAGTAGACGAGATCGACGATCTCCCGATGCTCCGGCGAAAGCGCGGTCAGGCACTTGCGCAACGCCCCACTGGTATCCTTCTTCTGCACCGCCACTTCCGGATCGTCGGACGTATCCTCGATCGCATTGGCGGCCTCGTCATCCAACTCAGCGTCCTTCCTGCGGCGCAGCGCAGACAGGGCCTTGAATCGCGTGATCGCCAGCAGCCAGGTAGAAACGGCGGATCGGCCTTCGAACTTGCCAGCCTGGCGCCACACATCGAAAAAAACCTCGCTGATGAGGTCTTCCGCAACCTGTTCGTCCCGCACGAGGCGAAACCCGAAGCGAAACACTCTTACATGGTGCCTGCCGTACAGCACCTGCATGGCAAGCCGGTCGCCCTGAGCGATCCGAGCGATCAGGACGTTGTCCGAAGCCGCCTGTGTCGCACTCAATGGCCGTCTCGCAAGGTTGGTCGGATTGGGCTGCCCGGTGGTTCGATCCAAAAGGCAATATTCTTCAAATTACCGTCATAGTTCCGTTTCTGTGATCCAGCGCACAGACACCGTCGACTCGGCCCCCGAGCGCGGGGAAATGAACAAAACCTTGAAATAAGCACCATAATACCGCGATACTTTCCTGACGCCACGGTCGTCCGCTACCTTAGCAAGGCTTGGCGTGCAAAACACCTGTTTGACCCCGCCCGCCCTGCCGGCGTCGCCAACTCGCGCCGGCAGCGTCACGGTATCCTCATTCCGGCTGATTTCCATTACGAAACAAGGGCCATTGCGATCATGACAGCCGGGCTCCGGCGGTGAAAGATACCAAACCTAAAGGCTTTGCTCGGTAAGGTTCCGCCCGGATTCATCCCCACGACGGCGGACATGATCAGCGCAGCTTCATCGCTTCAAGGTCAGAGCTCTGGCGGGATCGTCGCGCTCGCCGACGGGCCACCGTTGCATCTGACAAAGCGCCGCCTGGCGCATCGCCGGCAGACCTTGGCGCTGCAGGTCGCAAGCTATGCGCTCGGTGCGACCGTGCTGCTGATCTACGCCCTCGCCGGCACCATTTCGATGCTCATTCCGTCGGCTTTTTTCCTGTGCGGCGTTACGCTGATCTGCGTCTTTGCCATCCTGTCCGAAACTCTCGTCAGCGACCGATTTGAAGATCATTTTCTCGCGATCTTTCAAGTCGGTGGTCACGTTGCGATACAGCTCGTGTTTCTGCTGGCGGCGCCCCAGATCGGCTATGCTTTTCTGAATGTCCTGTTTCTGATTTTCAGCGTGGCCGCGCTGCGAATGACGCCGCGCCAGGCGGCGATCGCGTGGACTTTCACGACGCTCGCCGTGATGCAGATTTTTCTGTTTCTCCAGATTCCCTTCGGCATGCCGCTGGCCACGACCTCCGAGCGTCTTGCGGCAGGCCTGTGCTTCGTTCTCACCATCGGACAATGCGCGTTCGTCGGACTTTACGGCGACCAGATGCGGAAGAGGCTTCACAAACGCGGTATCGAGCTCAGCGAGGCCTACAAACGGATCGAGGAGCTCGCCGAACTCGACGAACTGACCGGCTCATTCAACCGCCGCTGCATCATGCGGATGCTGGATGACGAGATCGCCCACGCCCGTCTTCTCAGGACGCCCTGCGCGATCGCGCTGATCGACCTCGACTGGTTCAAGCGCGTCAACGACCATTACGGCCATCCCACCGGCGACGAAGTGCTCAGGACATTCGCCATTACCGTATTCGCGAACATCCGCCAAATCGACCGGTTTGGCCGTTACGGCGGCGAGGAATTCCTGCTGGTGCTTCCCGATACGCCCGATGGCGAAGCCGTGCGAACGCTCGACCGGCTGCGCGCGATCATTGCCGATCTCGACTGGAGCGCGTTCTCGCTCGGCATGCAGGTAACGATTTCCGCAGGCGTTGCGACGCTGAAACCGGATGAGACCCCGGACGCATTTCTCGCCCGCGCCGACAGCGCGCTCTACATAGCCAAGGCACGAGGACGCAACCGTATTGTCAGCGTCTGATCCGAACATTTCCGTTCCGGGGCGACGAAACCGCATCCGGCCCAAAAATCCGAGTGCTCCAGGATAGAGTCATGAGTTCGAAATCCGCCGCCACTTCCGAAAGCCTGCTCGACGAGTTGCAGACCACGCTCGCGCATGGAACCGTCGCGCGTCGGGTCGAAACCCTGCGCCGGGTGACCGACCTTTTTGTCAACGGCGCGGTGGATTATTCGGACGAACAGATCGGGCTGTTCGACGACGTTTTCCAATGCCTGACCGATCACATCGAGACCTCGGCCAAGGCGCTGCTCGCCCATCGTCTGGCGCCGATCGATAATGCGCCGCCGTCCACCGTTCGCGCGCTTGCGTTCGACGATCTGATCGAGGTCGCAGCTCCCGTGCTGTCCCGGTCCGAGCGACTCGACGACGACGCGCTGATCGAAACCGCGCGCAGCAAGAGCCAGGCGCATTTGATGGCGATTTCGATCCGAAGAGTGCTGAGCCGCGCGGTGACCGACGTGCTGGTGCTGCGCGGCAACGACGAGGTGATCCAGAGCACCGTCAGCAATCCCGGCGCGGAATTTTCCGAACGCGGTTTCACCCGGCTGATCAATCGCGCCGAGGGCGATGACGATCTTGCGACCTGCCTCGGCATGCGGCCGACCATACCGCGGCATCTCTATCTGAAACTGATCGCGAAGGCCTCGGCGGCGGTGCGGACGCGGCTCGAGGCCGCAAACCCGCAGCAGGCCGACGAGGTGCCGACCGCGGTGCGGGAGGCGACGCGGCTCGCACGCTCCGCACCCATCAGCCAGCAAACTGCCATCGCCCATGCCCTCGTCAAGTCGCTCTATGAGGACGGCCGTCTCGACGAGGACCAGGTGACGGCGTTTGCCGAGGCCGGAAAATTCGACGAAGCCAACGCGGCGATCGCGGCGCTCGCCAACGTGTCGGTGTCGATCGCCGAGGACATGATGGTGGAAACCCGCGCCGAGGGCGTCATGATCCTGGCAAAGGTCTCGGGCATGACATGGCCGACGGTCGAGGCGATCATCAACTTGCGAGACGAATTGTCCGGAACGGACCGCTCCGATCTTGGCGCCTGCAAGGCCACTTACGAACGGCTGCGGTCCTCTACCGCGCAGCAGGTGCTGCGCTTCCATCGCATGCAGCAAGGCGCGTCATCGGCGGCTTAGGCAGGCACCAGCCCCGACCCGGTGTCGTCCCGAGTTCTAAAACCGCAACACCCTGGATCCGGCCAGCGCGCCAATGGCGGCGACCAGCGCGGTGGCGATGGTGTACCAGGTTGCCACGAATAGCGGTGAATCGTCGGTGCAGTGCGAGGCGTACAGCGTCGCCGCCAGACCCGCCGACAGCAATCCGGCGATGGCGCCGGCGACCGCGGGCCGCGTCGGCGCGCCCTGACGCAGGCCGATCAACGCCGCCGCCAGTAGCGGCAGTGACATCAGCGGAATGGCCGTCAGGCAAGGCCGGGAATTGCTGCCGACCAGCCGCGTCATCATCGGCAACCGCTGCGGCATCGTCATCTCGCCTGCAATCCCGGCAACGAGAAGTCCGGCCGGAATCAGCAGCAGCCACGCCCAGCCGTGCAGCGAGGCCTCCGGCCGCGACAAATGCAGGCTGACGGCGATGGCCGAGATCGCCACTGCCAGCGTCACCAGAAACTTCAGATCGAAAAACGGATTGCGCATCGCGATCATGACGTCCGGTCTGACCCCCAACGTGGCGAAGAACATGGCCATCGAAACCGGCGTCGCGGCCAGCAAGGCCAGCGTCAGCACGAATCCGACGGGCGGCGCGCGGTGCGCGCTGTCGGCGGCAAGGGTTCGAATGAGCTGATCGGTTTCCATCCTCATTGCTCCCGCAGTCTAGCGGTGAGGCTGGCAAGCCCGCGATGCAACGCCACCCGGACTGCGCCCTCGCTCATCGCAAATTTCGCGGCGGTGTCCTTGATCGACGCGCTGTCGACGGCGATCGACTGCAACACGTCGCGCTGACGCGCCGGCAGGGATTGCAACTGGGCCGCGACCTCGCTCGCAGGTGCGGTCTCGGCTATGGGTTCGCTCGGGATTGTCTCGGCGAAATCGTCGATATTGACGAAAACCCGCCGGCCGCGACGGCGCAAAGCATCGATCAACTTGTTACGAGCGATCGCAAACAGCCATGGCGCGAACGGCGCGTTGGCGTCCCAGGTATGCCGCTTCAGATGCACCGCCAACAAAATGTCCTGCACGATGTCCTCGGATTGATCGACCGGTTGCCCTGCCCGCGCCAGACCGCGCCGCGCCGCAGCTCTCAAAACCGGCGCGACGGCCTTGAGCAGGCGGTGATATGCAGCACTGTCCCCGGAAATGGCCGACCGCATCAGGTCGGTCCATTCTTCATCACGTTCGCGCACGCGCGCTCCCACATTGCAATTCGGTCGATCTTTCAATTTGTTACGTCTAAAGCTTTAAATCACGAAGTCGTGACCTGAATATTCGCAGTCAGGCGCTGGCAGGCTCATAACATCGATCGGTCCCCGCAGGCACCCGCCCCATCAATTCCAGCAGAATTACCGCAACACGCCCGCCCTGCTTCCGCCCGCACTGCCCGAAGATTCCCCCTTTTCTGCCCCGCTGCCGACATGCCGTGGGCTCTCATACGCGTTTTCGGGGCTGGCAAATGGGAGAATTTCAAATGACCATCAAAGCCAGCGGGCGCTCGGTGTCGATATTTCCGGTATTGATACTGGCGACAGGGCTCTTTGTGTGTTTCGCAGGACCATTGCCAGCGGCGGCGGGCACGGAAGACAACGCGGCTGCAGATTCGCAATCGGCAAGCACGGACGTGGACAGCGCAGCCGCACAACCGGTTGCGCACCACAAACGCGCCAGGCATGCCTCGCGCCACTGGAGAAGGTACGCTCACCATGAATCATCCGGCAAAGTGGCGTTGAAATCCTCATCCGCCGGAAAATCCGACGCAACCGATGTCGCGGCCGAGGGCGATATCTCAACCGCGATCCCGCCATCGGTGGCCAACGCCAATGCCCAGCTGGCAGCCGCCGGCACGCCGGACGGCAACGCCAGGGCCATGGCCGCGCGAGCCAACGATATTCTGCAGGCTGCGGCGGACAATATTCCGCAGGCCGCGGCGGAAAAACCGGCTGACGCACAGCCTGCCGCCGAGACCCAAGTCCCTGCCCCCGATCAGGTCGCTGCCCCCGATCAAGTCCTTGCCCCCGATCAGCTCAACGATGTCGATCGCACGCTGCCGGCAAGTGCCACATCCGCGCCGGCCTCGGCCGATGCGCCCGGCCGGCCCACGGTGGCCACCCGCGATGACAGCTCCACCTCGGACCGGACCTCCCTGATCGGGAAGATCTTCATGGCCTGCGGCGGAGTTCTGACGCTGGCCTCGGCCATACGCATGTTCATGGCGTGAGCTGACGACAGCCGTCATCCCCGGGCGAGCGCAGGCGCGCTCGCTTTGGCCCCGGATTGACCCCACTTGAAGCTCACCCCGCCAGCGGGCACATTGCGCGAAATCAAGCGCGGGGTGAGCCATGAGCACGTTCGAACACATCATTGTCGAAAGCAAAGGCGCCGTCGGCATTATCACGCTCAATCGCCCGAAGATGCTCAATGCGCTGTCGTTCGGCGTATTTGCCGAGATCGCCGCAGCGGTCGATGATCTCGAAGCCGACGACGGAATCGGCTGCATCCTGCTCGCCGGCGGCGAAAAGGCTTTTGCCGCCGGCGCCGACATCAAGGAAATGCAGCCGAAAACCTTCATCGAGATGTTTTCCGGCGATTTCATCGCGATCGGCGCCGACCGCGTCGCCCGCTGCCGCAAACCGACCATTGCCGCCGTCAGCGGCTATGCGCTCGGCGGCGGCTGCGAACTGGCGATGATGTGCGATATCATCATCGCCGCCGACACTGCGAAATTCGGCCAGCCGGAAATCACGCTCGGCACCATCCCGGGCATCGGCGGAACCCAGCGGCTGACCCGGGCGATCGGCAAATCCAAGGCGATGGATCTGTGTCTCACCGGGCGAATGATGGATGCCGCCGAAGCGGAACGCTCCGGCCTGGTCAGCCGCGTCGTGCCCGCGGACAAATTGATGGCCGAAGCGCTGGCGGCAGCGGAAAAGATCGCGGCGATGTCGCGTCCCGCGGCCGAGATGGCGAAAAGCGCCATCAACCGCGCGTTCCAGACGCCGCTGACCGAGGGACTTAACGTCGAGCGCGACCTGTTCCACGCAACCTTCGCGCTGGAGGATCGCTCCGAAGGCATGGCGGCGTTTATCGAGAAGCGCAAGCCGGTGAACAGGAACCGTTAAGAGCAGACCACATCCTCAAAGTCGTCCCCGCGAACCAGGCTGCGAATATATCTCCGACCTCATCCTGAGGAGCGCGCCCTCCCGGCAGCGCACTTGCGCAGTCCGGTGCGCACGTCTCGAAGGATGGCCGCGAGTCCGCACGTTGCTTCCATTCCTTCGAGACGCTTGCTTCGCAAGTTCCTCAGGATGAGGTCGGTATCCTTCACAAGCTCGTTCGCGGGGACGACTTGGAGGTCAACCCATCCTGCTCCTCACCAGCGCCGCACTCACCAGCGCGCGGTAGGCGCGTTCGGACAGTGTCTTGGGCCTGTCGAGACCGAGCCGTGCCAGGCATTCGCCGTCGGCCGCATCCGGGTGGCGCGTCAAACCCTGCCACAGCAATCCGGGCAAGTGCTGCGGCGCGCGTTGCGCGTCCTGCAGGAATTGCAAGGCTGGAATCAGCCGCTGCTCGGTGTCGGTAAAATCGCTGCCGAACGGAAACTGCGGCAGCAGGCCGGCCTCGCGCGCGGGCTTCAATGCAGCTGCAATCCGCTCCGGATAATTGTCGCGGTGCGCGGCCGGTATTTCAAACTGCTTCGGCAGCTTGCCGGCGTCCTTGGCCTGCCGCGCGAGTTCGGCCTGAAAGCGCGAATCCGCAACTGCCAGCATCGCCGCGATCACATCGGCATCGGATTTTCCCCTGACATCGGCGACGCCATATTCGGTGACGAAGACATCGCGCAGATGCCGCGGAATGGTCTCGTGGCCATAGCTCCAGCGGATGTTGGATTGCGCTTTGGCGCCGGCCTGCCGGGTCGCTTCGACCGTGAGAACAGAGCGTGCACCGTGCAGCGCGAACGCCTGCGCCACGAAATTATACTGGCCGCCGACACCGCTGACGACCTGTCCATTTTCAAGGCCATCGGAAATCGCCGCCCCCATCAACGTCGCCATCATCGCGTTGTTGACGAAGCGGGCGTCGATGCGGGCGCGCCGCTTCAAGTCCTCATCGCCATAGAGTTGGTTGGTGAAGGATACCGGCATCATCTGGATGCGCGCGAGTTGCTGCGGCGCCATCTCGCGCAGCGCGCGATAGAACGATTTCGGTCCAAGAAAGAATGCACCGTGCAGCAACACGCCGTCGACTTCGCGCTTGAGAATGCCGGCATCGACCAGGCCGAGAAATGCCTCGAACAGCATTTCGCTGACGCCATAGAGGCCCCGTTCGAACGGTCCGTTGTTGTCCGCGGCAACCGGCGCATCCGGCGCCAGCCGCTTCAGGGTTTCGTGAAACCGAGCATTGTCGCGGTGGCGCACGATGAGGCCCTGCGCCAGCGCGTCGCCGACCTGTCCGATGCCGATCTGCAGCGTTCCGCCGTCGCGCACGAGGCCCGCAGCATGAAGGCCGATGGCATATTTGGTGTCGGTGATCGGCTCGGACGGCGGCGCGAACAGCGGAAATTCGGTCGCGGGACTATCGAGCACCGCGCTGAATTCATCCGCAGGCAGATCGCCGGCGCCCGGCATGAACGGCAACTCGGAATTGACCTGGCCGATCAGTTTGAACGCCGCCGCGCCTTGCGCGCGGGCGCGCAGGATGTCCAGCGTGGTGTCGGTGTTGCAGCTCAGGCTGTAGCGCGTAACGCCATCGACAACGCGCTTCGCCACCAGTTGCGTGACGACATTGAGCCCGCGCGCCAGCAGACAGGATGATGCGTGGGTATAATTCGCGGAAATATAATGCTGCTGCGCGAACGGCACGTGCAGCCATCTTCCCGCCAGAAAGAAAAACTCGATCACCGTTATGTTGGGCGGCAGCGCACCCGCGTGCAGCGCGTCTGCATAGGCGAGATCGGGATAACCGCCGAACAGGCGCTCGATCACCGGCGCGATGAAGCGCCGCTCCAGCAGATTCGAAGGTTTTGGCTTTTCCAGCGTCAGCGCCGAAAAGAAGGTCAGGCTGATCGTCCGGTCGGCGGCCGCGCGCGCGTAAAGCGCGTTGACAATGTGGTTGGCCTTGCCGAGCCCGAGCGGCAGGCCGACCACCAGATTGGCGCCGACATCGCGGATGATATGTTCGGCGATCGCATCAGGGTCGGTGAACTTTTTCGGCATGAATATTCCATCGGGAGCGGCGCTAACATGAACATCCGGTAATCCACCAGGAATCGAACGTTACCTATTGAAGGTATTATATTTCCGTACCGGTTATCCGGATTTTTGGTGAAGATGCGAACTTCTCGGTCCCGGACGAGCAGAGATATCCCGAATATCTGGCGCGGCCGGCCCTGCGTTGCGGAATTTTGGCGCGAACCGATCGTGCGCGGCGGGCAGTTTGAAACCATGGAGCGAAGCGCCCGCGAACGAAATGTCGTGGTCGAGTTCAAGGATCGCGCGAAGGCCATGGCCTGCTATCAAAGCCCGGAATATCAGGCCGCAAGGGCCATTCGCCAGAGGTATGCGGACGCGGATTTCATCATCATCGATGGCGTTGCCGATTGAGGCGACGGCGTTGCGACGGCCGGTTGGCTCCGGTGGATTGGCACAGCCAGCGCCCGGAATCGGACACATCCCCGTCTGTGACGAACCGGCAACAAGTCACTGAATTCAGGGGGTTTCTCCGCTCCACGGTTTGCCTGCGGCGGCGGCGCGCTCTAAACAGGTAAATCTGTCGAAGTCATCGGCGGGGGCGGACGGCGGAATTGCTGCGGGATCACATGGTTGGACGTGCCGCTAAAGCTGGCCACGTGGCAAGGCGCGTGCTCCGAACGGGCATTTGTCTTGGCGTCCTGACTTGCGTCGGATTTGCCGCAACCACGGCCCGGGGCGAGGCCCTCCCCGAGGCGTTGGCCAAGGCCTATCAATCCAATCCACAGCTCAATGCCGAACGGGCGCGGCAACGCGCCACCGACGAGAACGTACCGCAGGCGCTGGCGGGTTACCGGCCGCAGATCATCGCCAGTCTCAGCGCCGGACTGCAGACGGTGCGCAACCTGCTGCCTGACAACACGTTCCAATCCGCGACCTTAAAACCATGGACCATCGGGGTGACGGTGACGCAGACGCTGTTCAACGGCTTCAAGACCGCCAACAGCGTGCGGGTGGCGGAACTGCAGGTGCAGTCCGGCCGCGAAGCCTTGCGCAACGTCGGTCAGGGCGTGCTGCTCGATGCCGTCACCGCCTACACCAACGTGCTGGCCAATCAGTCGCTGGTCGAGGCGCAACGCTCCAACGTCGCGTTCCTGAAGGAAACCCTCGGCATCACCCAGAAGCGCCTCAATGCCGGCGACGTGACGCCGACCGACACCGCGCAGGCCGAAGCGCGGCTCAGCCGTGGTCTTTCGGATCTGAACGCCGCCGAGGTCAATCTCGCCATCAGCCAGGCCACCTACACCCAGGTGATCGGCAATGCGCCGACGCAATTACGACCCGCCGAAACCGTCGACCGCTATCTGCCGCACAGCCGCGAGGAAGCCATCGAC
>Ga0066789_10000582_pt1 | contig 14951 bp, 23 predicted proteins | sample OrgsoiDNA2013049_FD_70960 | JGI IMG/M metagenome (GOLD analysis project Ga0066789, IMG submission 70960) | Permafrost soil microbial communities from the Arctic, to analyse light accelerated degradation of dissolved organic matter (DOM) -... | ecosystem: Environmental > Terrestrial > Soil >...
TTCTACCACTACCAAGTGCACACGAGGCCGCGGGTGCAACGGGCACCCGGCATTCCCCACGCCCTCTTTGGGCGGAAGATACATCAACCCCTCGGGCGCATCGCGCCGCGAGAACGAAGTCGTATGCGAAACCATAGCAACGTCATTGCGAGCGAAGCGAAGCAATCCATCTTCCTTTCTTTGCGCGGCAAGATGGATTGCTTCGCTTCGCTCGCAATGACGGCGTGGCTGTCTGAAAATTGAATCGAGAACTTGCGCTGGCGGCCGCCCCTGCGAAGGAGGTTGATCTCCGACCTCATCCTGAGGAGCGCCCTTGCGCGTCTCGAAGGATGGCCGCGAGTCCTGGTGTCCTGCGTTGCATCCATCCTTCAAGACGCTTGCTTCGCAAGCTCCTCAGGATGAGGTCAGTATCCTTCACAGGCTCGAACGCCGGGACCACATTGAATGTTGATCTCCCGCCAGCGCAAACCTTACGCCGCCGCCTTGTGCCGCGCGAGTTCGGCCTGGTACAGCTTGAACTCCTCCGCAACCGCGCGTGCGACGCTCGGGCGGGCGCGCAGGCGCTCGTAATACGCTTTCACCGCCGGCCATTTTGCCAGTTCGATCGGCGGCGTCGCCATGGTCCAGTTGATCACCGTCACCAGATAGGCGTCGGCGACGCTGAAATGGTCGAGCAGGAATTCGCGCCCCTTCAGATAGTTTTCCAGGTAATCGAGCCGCGACAGGCCCTTGCCGAGGATGTAGGTCTTAACCTCAGCCGGCGCTTTCTTGTCGAGCACCGGCACGAACAATCCCTTGTGCAGTTCGGTGCCGATGAAGCAGAGCCATTGATGCAGCCGGCTGCGCTCCATGCCGGGACCGGTCGAGATGCCGGCCTGCGGAAAACGATCGGCGACATATTGCAGGATTGCCGCGTTCTCGGTGAGCACGAGCCCGTCATCGGTGCGCAGCGCCGGCACCAGCCCGAGCGGGTTGATTTGATAAAAATCCGAGCCGTCGTTCTGCACGACCTTGGTTTTCGGATCGACCTCGAGATAATTTGCTTCGGCGCCGGCCTCATACAGCGCGATCCGGGTCGCCAGCGAGCAGGCGAGCGGCGAGAAATACAGGTCCATGGATGCCTCCTTGGCTTTCGGTTCAGTTGGCTTGAACCGGGGTTGATTTTTATACTAGTCCGCATAATATAAACCGCGTCAAGGAATTTATTGCGAAATGGTACGAAAAAACAAAAAACCGCCGCCGCGGGCCAAGCCCGAGCCCGAGCCCGTCGCCGCAAAACGCCGTGGCCGGCCGCGCGCCTACCAGCCCGAAATCGCGCTGGGCAAGGCGCTCGACCTGTTTCGCAAAGACGGTTTTGCCGCCACCTCGCTCGACGATCTCAGCGCCGCCACCGGCATGAACCGGCCGAGCCTCTATGGTGCGTTCGGCGACAAGCGCGAACTCTACATCAAGAGCTATGCGCGCTATCGCGCCGATGCGCGTGCGGCGATGACCGATATTTTCAGGGACGAACTGCCGATCCGCGAACGGCTGGCGCGCATCTTCGCGGTGGCGCTCGATATCTATCTGTCCGGTGACGCCGGCCCGCGCGGCTGCTTCACGGTGATGACGGCGGCCTCCGAAGCGATCTCCGATCCGGAGATTCGCGCCATGGTGCTGGAAGGATTCTCCGAGCTCGACAAGGCGTTCGCCGCCTGCTTTCGGCTTGCCAGGGAGAACGGCGAGCTGCCTGCGTCAGCCGATCCGCAAGTGCTGGCGCAGCTTGCATCCGCCACCATCCACACCATCGCGATCCGGGCGCGAGCGCAGGTGCCGCGCAAGGAGTTGGAGGCGATCGTGAAGGGGGCGATCGAGGTGATGGTGCGCGTTTAACGCCCAATGTGGCTAATATCCCCGCGCGGGATCGACGACATTCTCCAGCGCGCCGCCGGCTTCAAAACGTTCGATCTGGCGCGCCACGTATTTTGAAATCTCGTCGGGATCGGTATCGGCGGCGTTGTGCGGCGTCAGCACCAGGTTCGGATGGGTCCAGAACGGGCTGTCGGGCGGAAGCGGTTCATTGGCGAAGACATCCAGCGAGGCGGCGCCGAGCGTGCCATCGTCAAGGCATTGCAGGATGTCGGCTTCGTTCTGCAGGCCGCCGCGGCCGGCATTGATCAGGACCGGCGCGCCGAGCGGGCTATTTCGATTGAGCTTTGCGAACAATTGCCGATTCAGGATGTGTCGCGTATCCGGCGTCAGCGGCAGCAAACAGACGAGAATATCGGTCCGTTGCAGAAACGCATCGAGTTGCGCCTCGCCGTGATAGCAGCCGATGCCGTCGATCTGCCGGGGATTTCTGCTCCAGCCCGACACCCGAAAGCCTACCCGCCGCAGCGCGTCGGCGGCGTCAGACCCGAGCGTGCCAAGGCCCATGATGCCGACCGAAATCGCGCTCGCCGGCCATTGAGACCTCGGCTCCCAGCGCTTCTCGCGGTGGCAGGCTCGCAGGTAAGGCTCCTGCCGGTGGTGCATCAGCACGTGAAGCACGACATATTCCGTCATTCGAGCCGTGAGATCGCCGGCCGCCACCCGAACCAGCGGCACCCTGGGCAGGCTCGAATCGGCCATCAGCGCATCGACGCCGGCGCCGAGGTTGAAAATCACGCGCAGCTTTGGAAATGCCGCAAGCTCGCCTGGAGCCGGCTTCCAGACCGCGGCGTAATGGATCTCGGCGGGATCGAATGGCGTATCCGGCAACAGCAATACCCGGCGATCCCCGCAGACGTCGTCGAACCGGCTTTTCCATCGTTCGGGCGACCAGTTGGCGGATCCGCCCTTTACGATCAGGGCGAGCGCTCCTTTATTCATCGGATTTCAGCCTCATACTTGCGGGATCTGCGGGCGACCATATCGGCCTGCAGTGCCTGCGCAAAATATTTCCCAGGCCTGTCGGCCATGGGCATACTCATCCGTCTTGCAATCAAGGGGAACCTCGCTCATGCTCTACGCCATCCTGTGCTATCACGATGAAGACACCGTCGGTTCCTGGACCAAGGAACAGGACGCCGCGGTCATGAAGAAGCTCGCCGTCGTGCAGGGCGGCCTGACCGAACAGGGCCGGCTCGGGCCGGTGGCGCGGCTGTTGCCGACGACGTCGGCGACCACGCTGCGCAAGGACGATCCGCCGCTGGTGATCGACGGGCCCTATGCCGAAACCAAGGAACAGCTGCTCGGCTTCTATATCGTCGACTGCAAGAACCTCGACGAGGCGCTGGATGTCGCGCGCGATCTCGGGGCTGCCAATCCCGGCGGCGCCTATGAAATCCGTCCCGTCGGCATGATGACGCCGGGGAGTCTCAAGACGTGACCGACACCGCCTGGATCGATACCGCGCTGACCTCGGCGCGTCCCCAGGCGGTCGGCGCGCTCTTGCGATATTTCCGCAATCTCGACACCGCCGAGGAGGCGTTCCAGAACGCCTGCCTGCGGGCGCTGAAAAGCTGGCCGCAGAACGGGCCGCCGCGCGATCCGGCGGCGTGGCTGATAATGGTCGGCCGCAATGTCGCGATCGATGACATCAGGCGCAGCCGCAAGCAGGAGCCGCTGCCCGAAGACGACGCGATCTCCGATCTCGGCGACGCCGAGGAGGCGCTGGCCGAACGGCTCGACGGTTCGCACTATCGCGACGACATTTTGCGGCTGCTGTTCATTTGCTGCCATCCCGACCTGCCGGCGACGCAGCAGATCGCGCTGGCGCTGCGTATCGTCTCGGGCCTGACCGTGAAACAGATCGCGCGCGCGTTCATTGTTACGGAAGCCGCGATGGAGCAGCGCATCACCCGCGCCAAGGCCCGCGTCGCGGATGCCGACGTGCCGTTCGAGACCCCGGGCGCCGTGGAGCGCGCCGAGCGGCTCTCGGCGGTCGCCGCGATGATCTACCTGATCTTCAACGAAGGCTATTCGGCGAGCGGCGACACCGCCGAGATCCGCAGCCCGCTGTGCGAAGAAGCCATTCGCCTGGCGCGCCTGTTGCTGCGGCTGTTCCAGACCGAGCCCGAGATCATGGGGCTGACCGCGCTATTGTTGCTGCAGCATGCCCGTACGGCGGCGCGCTTCGACGCCGAGGGCGCATTCGTGTTGCTCGACGATCAGGATCGCGCGCTGTGGAATCAGAAGACGATCGCCGAAGGCCTGGCGCTGATCGACAAGGCGATGCGGCACCGGCAAAGCGGGCCCTACCAGATTCAGGCGGCGGTCGCGGCACTGCATGCGCGCGCCGCCAGGCCCGAAGACACCGACTGGACCCAGATCGATCTGCTCTATGGGGCGCTCGAGATCATGCAGCCGTCGCCGGTGGTGACGCTCAATCGCGCCGTTGCCGTGTCCAAGGTGCGCGGGCCTGAAGCGGCGCTGGAGATGATCGAGCCGCTTGGACAGCGGCTTTCGAATTATTTTCATTTCTTCGGCGTGCGCGGCGCCTTTCTGATGCAGCTCGGCCGCAATGACGAGGCCCGCGTGGCATTCGACCGCGCCATCGCGCTCGCCAACACCTCGGCGGAAGCCGCCCACATCCGGATGCATCTCGACCGCCTGATGCGCGACAGCCAGCCGCACGACTCCAAGGTCCGGAAAAAATAATCGCCCCGTCCTGTCGGATTACACCCGCGCCGTTCGTCCTTGGGGCATGCACCAGTCGCCCTTCGAGGAGAGAGCCATGATGACGATTGCCGAGACCGCTCCGGTCTCGAAACCCGCGCTCTGGACGGGCCGCGTTCTCAGCGGTCTCGTTATTGTGTTCATGCTGTTCGACGGCGCCGTCAAGCTGGTGCCGTCGCCCGTCGTCACGGAAACGATGGACAGGATCGGCTATGGCTCGAGCGAAACTTTGGCGCGAAGCCTCGGAGTCATGACGCTGGTCTGCACCATTCTCTACGCGATCCCGCCGACATCGATCCTGGGCGCGATCCTGTTGACCGGGTATCTCGGCGGCGCGATGGCATCGCATCTGCGGATCGGCAGCCCTGTTCAGCCACATCCTGTTCGGGTTTTATCTCGGCCTGATGGTGTGGGGCAGGCTGTGGTTGCGCGACAGGAGCTTGCGCGGGTTGATGCCTTTCCGGCGATGACCTGAATTTACCGAAAATTCACAGATACGGAGCCAGCCATGTTTGAAGTCATTGCCATCATCGCCGTCCTGCTTGCGATCGCCATTGCGATCATACTCATCCTCGCCGCGATGAAGCCGGCCAGCTTTAGCGTGCAGCGTGCGACCACGGTGAAAGCACCGCCGGAAAGAATCTTTCCGCTGATCGGCGACTTTCATAAATGGGGAAGCTGGTCGCCCTACGAAAACAAGGATCCCGCGATGAAGCGCAGCTATAGCGGTGCGACCAGCGGCAAGGGCGCGGTCTATGGATGGGAAGGCAACAGGAATGTCGGCTCCGGCCGCATGGAAATCCTGGACACCTCGGCGCCTTCAAAAATTGTCATCAAGCTCGATTTCTTCACGCCGTTCGAGGGTCACAACACCGCCGAGTTCACAATGCTGCCGCAGGGCGATGCCACCAATCCGACCACGAACGTCACCTGGCTGATGCATGGCCCGGCGCCGTTCATGTCGAAGGTGATGCAGGTGTTCATCAACATCGACAACATGATCGGCAAGGATTTTGAAATCGGCCTCGCCAATTTGAAACGGCTCACCGAGAAATAACCCGACGTTCGAAACTTCATCACCAAGGAGCAAGCGATGCAGGTCAATCCCTATCTGTTCTACAACGGCAATTGCGAAGCGGCGCTCAAGTTTTACGAAAAAACATTGGGCGCCAGGATCGAGGCGATACTGACCTACGAGGGCGGCCCGGATGAAATGCAGATCCCGCCCGACTACAAGAAGAAGGTCATGCACGCCAAGATATCGATCGATGGCGAGGTGATCATGGCGTCCGACGCGCCTCCCGGACATTTCCACCAGCCGCAGGGGTTTTCGGTGTCGCTGACGGTCGAGGACCCCGCGGACGGCGAGCGTAAATTCAAGGCCCTGGCCGAGGGCGGCATCGTCAACATGGCGTTCGCGAAGACCTTCTGGGCCAAGGGTTTCGGCATGTGTGTCGATCAGTTCGGTATTCCCTGGATGGTCAACTGCCCGATGGAGCAGTGACCGTCTACCGGCACGGCCGATAGAACGCTGCGAGTTCGCGCCCGCGCAGCAGCAGCAGGCGCGAACTCAATCCGCCGCGGCGGAGGATCCAGCCCCGCACGGGGGATGGATAGGCCTCCAGCACCAGTTCGGACGCTTCCGGCTCGGCGTACATATGGCCGCGCGCGTCGATCGACCGTGCGGCGTGAAATCCCAGGATCGCGCGGCGCGTCACGCAGATGCGATTGCTGGGCACCATGCTCAGCACCAGCGTGCAGGCCGACAGGCACGGCCCGTCGATAACGACGCGTTCGCCCGACGCACGCACGCGCTCGAACAGATCGAGAAACGGACCGACCTGTCCCCCCGGACTTGCAAGGATGCGAACCTCGGCGTGCGCCGGCGGCGCGACGAGACCGCACAGCAATGCCGCGAGAAAAACTGCTTTCATAATCGCCGTTCGCATCATGAGCGGCTCCTTCGCCCAGGTTGATGGATCAAATAATCAATGGCAGGACGCACGACAAGGCTGCGTCACCCGCCGGTGCTGGAAACGCCGGCCCCGGAGAGTGTAGCCATGCCAGTGTGGCAGGAAAGCGCCGCGCGCAGCCACGCCGAGGTTGCCGGCAAATACGGCGATCGGGATGCGAGACCTCTCGATGGTGTTGTCAATGTCTGCTGGCGGACAGTTGCAGCTTGACCGCGCGCACATCGCCAGCAGGCAGAGCGCGACAGGATGCACGGATATCGTCTAACCTGACGAACTGCATGCGATTCCCTTGTCGGGCGCGGCGCGAACAAAATAATTCGGTGGATTCTCATGAATGAGTGGCTCGACGATCTCAAAACCGCGGTCGCGTTCCTGACCCGGCTGCCGATGCCGCATCCGACGGGAGCGATACCTGCGAATTTTGTCCGCGCGCAGCGGGTGTTTCCGATCGTCGGCGCCGCGATCGGCGGCGCGGTGGGTTTGCTGTTGCTCGGCATGCGCGCGATCGGTGTGCCCGATCTCGCCGCGGCGGCGCTGGCCTTGGGCGCGGGCGCGATCCTGACCGGCGCGCTGCACGAGGACGGTCTCGCCGATGTCGCCGACGGATTCGGCGGCGGCCGCGATCCTGCGGAAAAGCTGGAGATCATGCGCGACAGCCGGCTCGGCACCTATGGCGCGCTGATCCTGCTGGTGAGTTTTGTTGCAAAACTTTCCGCGCTCGCGGCGATGCCGGACGCGGTGGTCGTGCCAGGCCTGGTCGCCGCGCATGCACTGGCGCGCGGCGTGTTGCCGGCAATGTCGATGAGCCTGGCTTACGCGCGCAAGGACGGACTTGCCGCCAATGCCGGCAGGCCAGATCCGGCGACGGCGGCCATTGCCGGCGCGTTTGCAGTTGTGATTGCCTTGCTGGCGCTGCCGTGGTTCGACGCGCTGTGCGCGGCACTGCTGGCGGCCGCTGCGGCGGTCGGGATGGCGTGGCTGGCGCAACGGCAAATCGGCGGCCAGACCGGCGATGTGCTTGGCGGGGCCGAGCAGATCGGCGAGACCGCGATTCTGGTACTGCTCGCCACGCGGCTGGCATAAGCTTTATCGATGAGCGTCGAGACACATGTTTGGCTGATCCGGCACGTCCCGGTCGATGGACCGCGCGGCATCATTCATGGTCCGGACGCGCCGGCCGATCTCGGCGATGCCGCAGCCTTGGCCGCGCTTGGGGCGAGATTGCCGAAAAATGCTTTCGCCGTTTGCAGCCCGGCGCGCCGGACATGCGAAACCGCAGCTGCCCTGGGGCTCGATCCGATCAAGGAGCCGAACTTTCGCGAACAGGATTTTGGGACATGGACCGGACGGCGGCATGACGATCTCGTCGCCGAACTCGGTGAGGCCTATCATGAATTCTGGAAATCGCCGGCCAGCAATCGGCCGCCCGGCGGCGAGAGTTTTGTCGATCAGATTTCCCGCGCGGGCGCGGGCCTCGCGGCGCTGCCCGCGGGCGATGTCGTCCTCGTCGTGCATTCCGGCACCATCCGCGCCGCGCTGGCCATCGCGCTCGATCTCGCATCCGACGCCGCGCTGCGTTTCGTGATCGACCCGCTGTCGCTGACGCGGATCGACCGTCTCGAAAATGGCTGGCGCGTGGTTGCGGTCAACCAGCGCTGAACGGGGCGTGGGTCCATAACGTCAGCGCGATCGAGCGAGGCACGCATTCGTGCCCCGCTCCATTCCTGACCGCAGAACCGTCAAGCCGTCGTCGTCCTGTTCTTGACGGCACCGACGATCGCCGTGAGAACGGCACCCGCAACGCCGCCACCGGCCACCTGGCCGATGATGCTGCCGATATCCGGCGTCGAGGCGGAATTGGCGAGCAGCGGAATCAGCATGCCGAGGATCTGTCCGCCTACGCCGCCACCAACCGCGCCTGCGATGGTGTTCCAGAGCGCACCGAGATCGATATTCTTGGCTGTGCCCGCGGCGACGTTTCCGCCGATGGCGCCGCTGATGATTTGTATGATCAGATTGATGAGTAATCCCGACATGCGCGATACTCCCCGGTCCGGTGTTCAGTTTCAGGTTCATGCGGGGCGCCGGACCATCGCCGCATGGCACAACTTAAGCGTTTGGACCGGGAAGGTCATGCTGCGCCAGCGAAGGATTCGGAAGAAAATGCGGTGATCGCTTGTGAGGAGAAGCCTTACCCGTTCCGTCTTTCGCCGCGTAGCGTCGGCAATCCGATGCCGGCGGCATCAAAACCGCCATCGACGGCGAGAATCTGCCCGGTGATGTAGCTGGAGCGGTCGCTGCACAAGAAGAACACCGCCTCCGCCAGTTCTTCTTCGAGACCGTAACGGTTGAGCGGGATCGCATCGTGATAGTCGGCGCGGATTTCCGGCGTGTGAACGGCTTTCGCCATCGCGGTCTCGACCGGGCCGGGTGCTACACCGTTGACGCGAATGCCGAGCGCGGCCAGTTCGACAGCGAGCTGTTTTGTCAAATGCGCCAGCCCGGCCTTGCTGGTGCCGTAGGCCGAACGCAGTGTCGAGGCGCGCACCGCCGAGATCGAAGTAATGTTGACGATGGCGCCGCCGCCGTGTTCGCGCATCAAGGGTGCCGCAGCCTTGGTGCACAGGAACGGCCCGGTGAGATTGACGGCCAACACGCGGGTCCAGTCCTCGTCGGATGTCTCAAGCAGCGGCGCGAACACCGCTACGCCGGCGTTGTTGACGAGGGCGTCGAGCCGCCCGAAACGCCGTTCGATTTCGGCGATTGCGCTCCCGACCGCTCCGGCATTCGAGACGTCACAATGCAGCCCCAGCGTATTGTCCGCGGCGTCCAGCGCCTCGATGCTGGTCCACAGCAGTTCGCCCTCGATGTCGAGCAGCGCCACGCGCCAGCCCTCGGCGAGAAACCGTTTTGCGACCGCAAGGCCGATACCGCGCGCGGCACCGGTTACCAGCGCGACTTTTGACGGAGAGGGCGTCATGGGCGGTCCATTCGCGGTTGATCGATTTGCCGCTCCTATAGCCCATGCCGCGTACCGTGTCCCGGGCGCGGTGCTACATGAACGCTACGGCTTGCGCATCGTGCCGCTTCCGGGGCACGCTTCAAATGGCGAACTGCGAGCAGTGTTGGCAACCGTCTTGGCAAGCGAAAGGACCAGTTCGATGATCGTGGTCGATGTCAGGGATATGCTGCCGGAGCAATGGCGGCTGGGCGTGGAAACCCGCATGCTGGTCTCGGCCAGCAATGGCGCGGGGCAATTATGCATTTTCGAACAATGGATCGCGCCCGGCGCCGGTGCGCCGACCCATACGCATCCGGTCGAGGAAGTGCTGACCGTGCGCGAGGGTGAAGCTGAAATGTGGATGGATGAGGCGCGCGTCATCGTCTCGGCCGGCCAGTCGCTGATCGTGCCGGCGGCGCGTCAACATGGCTTCCGCAACTCGGGCAACGTCACGCTTCACCTGCACGCGGTGCTGGCGTCGCCGATTTTCGAGGCCACGCCGGAGGGCGCGACGGAAAGCGTGCGGCGGTGGGAGGCGGTGTGAGCGGGCAGGGTAGTGTTGGGTAAAGAGAAAGCGAGCCCGCCCGACGCAGCCGTGACCATCACTTCTTCGCGTTCCTCGCCACCACCTTCTCATACGCCGCCTGCAGCCGCTCGCCGACGCCCGGCCCCGTTTTTTTGCGCCGCCTCGCGCCGAGATGCGTCTCGCGCAGTTCGTCCATGAATCGGCCCACATTTTCGGGCCGCCTTCGCTCAATAGCGTGGCGCGGATGCCGAGTTCTGCGCTGACGCGGAGATACTTGAATCCCCAGCCCGACAGTGATCCCACAATACAACCACTTGTAAAACGCAATCGGTTAAAGGAGCCCGCATGTCGCTCACGCTGCATTTTCACCCCTTGGCGTCGTTTTGCTGGAAGGCGCTGATCGCCTTATACGACAACGATACGCCGTTTACGCCGAACATGGTCGATCTCCGCGACGCGGGCGAGCGCGCCGCGCTGTTAAAATTGTGGCCGATCGGCAAATTTCCGGTGCTGCGCGACGACGCGCGCAAGCGGACTATTCCGGAGTCGAGCATCATCATCGAATATCTTGACCGGCACTATCCGGGCCGGACGAAATTCATCCCCGCGGACTCCGACCTCGCCTGGCAGACGCGGCTGCGCGACCGGTTCTATGATCTGTATTTGCACCTGCCGATGCAGAAGATCATCGGTGACAGGCTTCGCCCCGAAGCAAAACAGGATCCGCATGGTGTGGAAGAGGCGAGGGCTCAGCTGCGGACGTCGTATCGCGCGATCGACCAGCAGATGGCCGCCGGCGTGTGGGCGATGGGAGAAGCGTTCAGCCTCGCGGATTGCGCCGCGTTGCCCCCCTTGTTCTACGGCAACATGGTCGAGCCGTTCGGCGATACCTGCAAGAACGTCACCGCTTATTTCGATCGCCTCAAGGCCCGCCCCTCAGTTGCCCGCGTGTTGAGGGAGGCCGAGCCTTACTTCAAGATGGTTCCGAAGTAAGGAGGCGAAAGATGCCTTCAGCAAGCAAACCCGAGATCATCCGCGCCATCTTTGCCGCCTACCTGTCGAACGATCGGAAGGTCGTCGAGGATGCACTCTCCGACGATTTCCGCTTCACCAGCCCGTATGACGACGAGATCGACAGGGCGACCTATTTCGAGCGGTGCTGGCGCAACAGCGACTGGATCGAGCGGCACGAACTCGAAAAGATCTTCGTCGAGGGCGATGAGGCCTTTGTGACCTACAAATGCGTGGCCAAAGGGGGCAGGAGCTTCCGCAACACGGAGTTTTTCGCCTTCAAGGCCGGTAAGGTCACACGCATCGATGTGTATTTCGGCGCAACATATGAGAATGGCGCGTTCGTGAAACAGCAGCAATAGAAACAGCGGCAATAAAGCTGTGATCGGGATGTCGGCGATCGCGTGATGCAAAAATTGAACGTCTTCGACGATCCCGTCACCGGCAAGTTCTCGAAGCCCCGGCGACAACAGAGGCTGGGGTTTTGGATTGTCCGTCTTCACCAGCCGCGACGATCTCTGCACCACGCCGGGCCGATTCGGCTGGGATGGCGGCCACGGCACGTCGTGGTATTCCGGCCCCCGCGAGCAACTCACCGGCATTCTGCTGACCCAGCGAATGATGGATTCACCGCAGCCGCCGCGCGCCTTTGTTGATTTCTGGACCTCGGTCTATCAGGCGATCGACGATTGATGGCGCGGCAAAGGCGCCGTTGTGCCGCCGGCAATTACCTCGGAAATAATTCGCCTGGCATGTCGGTGCGGCAAACCTGGGTTCGTCATATTGACGAGCCATGGTTCGGCGAGGCGAACCGGCCGGTTGATCAAACGGAGAAATGAAGATGCGATTCATGGTGATTGTGAAGGCCGACAACAACAGCGAAGCCGGCGTGATGCCGAGCACGGAATTGCTGACAGCCATGGGCAAGTTCAACGAAAAGATGGTGAAGGCCGGCGTCATGCTCGCGGGCGAGGGCCTGCACCCGAGTTCGAAGGCACGCGGATAAAATATTCCGGAAAGGATCGTACCGTCACCAACGGTCCCTTCAGCGCAACCAATGAACTCGTTTCCGGCTTCTGGCTGATTCAGGTCAAGTCGCGGGAGGAGGCGATCGAATGGATGAAGCGCGCGCCGTTCGACGGCGGCGCCGAGATCGAAATTCGGCAGGTCTTCGACGCCGAGGATTTTGGCGAGGCGCTGACCCCCGAACTGCGCGAGCAGGAGCAACGTCTCCGCGCGCAAGCGGGGAACAAAAACTAGCGATCGTCATTCCGGGGCAGCCCGCAGGCTGAACCCGGAATCTCGAGATTCCGGGTTCGCGCTTCGCGCGCCCCGGAATGACAGCAAACAGAGGGCAAGATAGTTAAGATAGTTAACGGCCGGTCAATACCGCGTGGCACCGTCAGCGCGCTAGTGACCTTTGCGCCCGGCTCATGTAAAAGCCCTTCACATGAGCTGGCGCAAGGAACAACGCCGCGCCGAGCGCGGCTATCATCACGGCAATCTGAAAGAGGCGCTGCTCCAGGCGGCGCTCGGGCTGATCGCTGAAAAAGGTGCGGCGGGTTTCACCTTTGCCGACGCCGCGCGCATGGCGGGCGTCAGCCCGGCAGCGCCCTACCGGCATTTCCGCGATCGCGACGAGTTGCTTTCGAGTATCGCGCAGCGCGGTTTCGAGCAGTTCGAGGTGGTGCTGACCAACGCCTGGGACGATGGCCGGCCGGACACCGTCACGGCGTTCGAGCGGGTCGGCAAGGCCTATCTCGCGTTCGCCCGCGAGGAGCCGGCGTTCTATTCGGCGATGTTCGAATCAGGGCTTCCCATCGACCTTAATCCAACCTTGTTGGCGGCGAGCGAGCGCGCTTTCGGCATCATCCGCGCCGCCGCGGAGCGACTCGCGGCGATGGCGCCGCCCGGCACGCCGCGGCCGCCGGCGATGATGATGGCGCTGCATATCTGGTCGATGTCGCACGGCGTGGCGTCGTTGTTCGGACGCGGCGATGCGGCGCGCCGCAAGCTGCCGATGTCGCCGGAGGATCTGCTGGAGGCGCAGGTGCTGATCTATCTGCGTGGCCTCGGCTTCCTGACCGACCGTCCCGCCGGGCAAAAAACCCCGACGGAGGATCAAAAGCCGGCCGTCCCGCTGTCGGGGCCGCCGTCAGGGCCGCCATCAGGGCCTTGGGGCACCCCAAAATAAATTCCGATCCGCCGCCGGCGCCCGGCTTGACAAAAATCCGGGATGGATTAGGTATGTAAATGTTATTTACATTCACAGCGGCGTGACGCCGTCATGGAGAGGGAAATGGCCTACACCGCAGATGTCAATCGATGGCGCGGCCCCGACAACGAGCCTCACCGCCCGCATATGCTTGATTCACCCTGGCACCCCGGCTGGATCGCCGTGACCGTGCTCGGTTTCATCATCTGGTGGCCGATCGGCCTTGCCCTTCTCTTTTTCACACTCGGGAGCAGAAAAATGGGTTGCTGGAGCAATCAAGACCGCTGGTCGAATAAAATGGAGCGGATGCAGTACAAGATGGAGCGGATGCGCGGCCGCATGGAGCGCGGCGGCTTCGGCTTCGGCGGCTTTGGTCCGCCCTCGAGCGGCAACCGCGCGTTCGACGAATACCGCGTGGAAACCTTAAAACGCCTCGAGGAAGAGCAGAACGAGTTCAAGGATTTCCTCGATCGCCTGCGCCACGCCAAGGACAAGGAAGAGTTCGACCAGTTCATGGCGCAGCACCGCACCCGCCCGACGCCGCCCTCGGACGGTCAGCCGCAGGCGTAAGTCTTTCGAAATCCAAAGGCTCGGCCTCAGGCGCATCGCCCCCATCGAACCTGAGGCGACATAGCCGCCCGTTTGCGAAAAGCAGACGGGCGGTTTTGCGTGTTTGGGAACCCGTTTGAAGCAGCCCGCCGATCCGGCTGCCGCCCTTTGCCGCACCAAATTCTCCTTTGGTAACCTCGCATTAACCATGATTGGCGTCTGGTTAGGGGCGTAAAGTCGCGCTGATAGCCCTCGTTTTGACATGTTGGCGGCGGATGCAGGCCTCGGCTCGGCGGGCCTCCCATGCGAGACAACAAGGCGTCAGTCTTGGCGCTTACCGCCGCGCCTGACGCGCGGCTGTGGAACACCGGCAGCCATTTGCTCCCGGAGGATTTGGGACGCTTGCGTTGAGAGGATACTGCTTATGAATCCGGCCGACGTGGCCCAGTCAGCGTTGCCGCTGGCATCCACCGACGTATCGCTGATCGCGCTGTTCCTGCAGGCTCACTGGATCGTGAAAGCGGTCATGCTCGGGCTATTGGCCTGTTCGGTCTGGGTGTGGGCGATCGCAATCGACAAGACGTTCCTCTATGCGCGCACCAAGCGCGCGATGGATCGCTTCGAACAGGCGTTCTGGTCAGGGCAGTCGATCGAGGAACTTTATCGCGCGCTCTCCGCCAAGCCGACGCAGTCGATGGCGGCCTGCTTCGTCGCGGCGATGCGCGAATGGAAACGGTCGTTCGAAAGCCAGGCGCGCTCCTTCGCCGGGCTTCAGATGCGGATCGAGAAAGTCATGAACGTCTCGATCGCCAGGGAAATCGAGCGGCTGGAACGCCGCCTGCTGGTGCTGGCGACGGTCGGCTCGGCCGGCCCGTTTGTCGGCCTGTTCGGCACGGTGTGGGGCATCATGTCGAGCTTCCAGTCGATCGCGGCCTCGAAAAACACCTCGCTGGCCGTCGTCGCCCCGGGCATCGCGGAGGCCCTGTTTGCAACGGCTATCGGCCTTATCGCCGCCATTCCGGCCACTATCTTCTACAA
>Ga0066789_10000583_pt1 | contig 14942 bp, 9 predicted proteins | sample OrgsoiDNA2013049_FD_70960 | JGI IMG/M metagenome (GOLD analysis project Ga0066789, IMG submission 70960) | Permafrost soil microbial communities from the Arctic, to analyse light accelerated degradation of dissolved organic matter (DOM) -... | ecosystem: Environmental > Terrestrial > Soil >...
CGGGCTCGGCGACGGCCGGTTCTCTAACTTCCACGGAAGCTTCGGTCTCTTCCGCTGTCGTCGCTTCTTCCACTACTTCGAAATCCACAGAAAAGGTTGTGTTGGTGCGAGCTTCGAGGTCTGAAAGGATGGCGTGCAGGTAGTGATCTTCAAACCATTCCTTCTGGTAACGATTGGGAGCCCGCAGATGAATGCGACTGCCTTCGAAACCCACCATCTTGATAGGGCGCAACCACTGGTCGCGCTGCGTTGGTTTGACCCTCTCTTCAACCGATCGTACGGCTTCGCCCCAAAGTTCTTGCATGTTCTATTCACAGCGTCCGAGTTGAAAAAAGATCAGCAAACACGAGTGCTTAGGCACACCAATCCCCAATTTGCCAACAGCAGCTTCTAAGGACGCTCGCCCTGGTTTCCACGAACCGGCCAAACCGGGCGGCGATGTCGGCAGGAGGCCTTTACTACCAACGAGGCAGAAGAGCGGCAAGACGAAAAATGCGTTTGCTTACGATGCCCCGGAATCTGCGGAAATAGAGAACTTTCCCGTGAGGGTCAGACCCGGCAAGTTCGGAGGCAAAATCGCATAGTCCTTCCAAGTAACGGTGATTCTTAGGAAAACTTAGCCATCTTCGAGACGAAATCCAGACACCCCTTGAATCCACAGGCAAGCTCGGCAGACACGCTCGCCAATGGCCATGGCATGGGCTCTGGAGCGTTTGCGTGACAAAAACGTGTCGGCTTTCCGTCGGTGCATTGCGCTTTGTTCCCGCAACTCGTCTCATTTGCCGACGGGCAAGGAGCGTTCGCGCGATTGCACTCGCCTATTCTCCGACGGAAAAGTGCGAATCTTCAGACCAAATCTCGACGGAAAAGCCGCAATCGATCACGTCAGCCACGTCAAGTTCCTGTCCACCCGAGCGCGAGGACGGCGCTGGATACCTCGCAAAAACCCAATTCGAAGCTCGGCCGGTCGTTGACAGCACCGATCGGGGATGTTAGTTCTCCCAGCCCAATACCGGGAGCACCGGAGGATCCAGTGAAGAGGACGTATCAACCACACCGAAAGAGCCGCAAGCGCACGCACGGCTTCCGTAAGCGCATGAGTTCCCCCCAAGGCCGCGAAGTGCTCAGGCGCCGACGCCGCAAGGGGCGCAAAAAGCTCACGGTCACGGTTCCCAAGAAATAGGGTGAGGTGATCGACCGAGGCCGGTGCCAGGGGCTTGGCCGCAGCCAGCGACTCCGGAAGCGGTCGAGCTTTCTGGTCGTGCAGCAGCGGGGCCGCCGGGTGGCAGGACGGAATCTCGTGCTCTATGCATGGAAGCCATCCGAGTCAGCCAGGGAAGGCAGCGCGCGACTCGGCATCACCGTCAGCAAGAAAGTCGGCGGAGCCGTGGTGCGCAACCGAGTCAAGCGCTGGCTGCGTGAGAGCTATCGTCGGATCGCGACTTTGCCGGCCGGGCTGGATCTGGTGGTCATTGCCAAGCCGGGCTCGGCAGCGAGCGATTTTACCGCTACCGATCAAGAGCTACGCCGTCTGCTTCAATCGGTCAGCAAGTAATGCATTCACCAGCGAAAGCCATTGGGTCCCTGGGCCAAGCCGCAGCACTCGCTCTGCTGCGCATCTATCGGGTGGCGATTTCACCCGCGCTCGGCCAAGCCTGTCGCTACGAGCCAACGTGTTCCGTCTATGCTCAACAAGCCATCCAGCGTTTTGGCGTTCTGCGCGGCAGTCTGCTCGCGGTGCGCAGGATTTTGCGCTGCCATCCCTTCGCTCGTGGCGGCCTTGATCCGGTTCCCGCAGATCCGGCCTCACTGCCCTCGCATTCGACTTAGGAGATTCTATGGATAAGCGGTTGCTTCTCGCGGTGGTGGTGTCGATGGGCATCCTTTTCCTTTGGATGAAGTTTTTTGCCCCAGCGCAGCCCGCCCGCGCGCCGATGCAGCAGCCGACGACTACGGCCCCGAGCCCGGCGGGAATCGACTCGGGCGTGCCGGCTCCTGCGACATCTGCTGCGGGGCAAGCCGAGCCTGGAGCCAAGGCTCCGGGCGCTCCCGCGGTTCGTCCCGCGGAGGAGCTGGTCACACTGGAGTCGGCGGATGCCGCTTACGTGCTCTCGACTTACGGCGCTTCGCTTCGGCAGATAAGGCTCAAGGATCGCCAGTTCCTCAAGAATGCGGCGGATCCTTCTTCGGGCATGCAGATCGTCTCGACCTCGGGGGAAAACACGGCGCCTTTGCGCATTGCCTTTGCCAAGGCGGACTTCCGCTGGGACGACCACGTCGTTTGGACCGTCAACCGTCCGAGCGCCGCCAGCGTGGTCTTTCGCGCCGAAACGGACGAAGTTGTCGTCGAAAAAAGCTACTCGCTGGATAGCGCGCGCTACCGTTTGCTGCTGTCGATCTTCGTTCAGAACAAGACCGCGCGTGCGCTCGACCACGGCCTTCTCCTCGAGCTTTTCGCGGCTCAGGATCCGCAAAAGAAGGGCGGGGGCATGTTCAGCTACGCCTCGGCAAACCTCGCCGAAATGGTGTGTTACGTCGGCGAGAAGGCGAAGCGCTCGACGGTCGATGCTCTGGTCAAGGAGTCGCAAAGCTACGTGGGGGGCGTTCGCTGGGTCGCTGCCGGCGACAAGTACTTCATGGTCGCCGCGGTTCCCTTCCCGGAGAATCAGCCCCGCGATCGCGCGTGCAAGGAACAATCCCTCGACCTTGGTACCGCCGAGGTTACGTTGTCCTTTGCCACGCGCACCGTGGCGCCGAGTGAGCGCACCGAGTATCCGTTCGTCGTGTTTGCCGGACCGAAGTACGCGCACGACCTCGAAGCCGTGCGTCCAGGCGGTGAAGACGCCAAGCTGGCCGACGCAGTGGATGTGACGTTCGCCGTACTCTCGCGGCCCATGCTGCTTTTGCTCAAGCAGTTCTACAAGCTGTCGGGCAACTGGGGCATCGCCATCATCCTGCTCACCATTTTCGTTCGCTTAGTCACGTTCTATCCGACCCACCGGACGCTGGTGTCTGCCAAGAAGATGCAGGGTCTATCGGGCAAGATCGCAGAGCTGCGCAAGAAGTACGAAAACGACAAGCAGCGTCTGGGCGTCGAGACCATGAACCTTTATAAGGCCCATGGCGTGTCGCCCTTCGGCGGCTGCCTGCCGAGCCTCATCCAGATGCCGATCTGGATCGCGCTTTTCTCGACCCTCAACTACTCGGTTGAGATCTACCACTCGTCGTTCTTCTGGTACATCACCGACCTTTCCGCCAAGGATCCGTACTACCTGGCGCCGCTCCTCATGGGCACGGTCATGTTCCTGCAAATGCGCATGTCGCCGGCGGGAACCGATCCGCAACAGCAGAAGATGATGTCGGTGATGATGCCCGTCATGTTCACCGGCTTCTCGCTCTTTTTGCCCGCGGGCCTTTCGATTTACACCCTTACGAGCTACCTCATCGGCATCTTGCAGCAGCTCTACGTGAATCGCCGCTACCGCGCGCTCGCCACTCCGGCGCTAGTCGCCAAGCGCTAGTATCATCGGCGCGGAGCCTGTCGTGCGCATTCGCCAGCATGTCAATCCGCTGCGCTCCGAATACCTGCGTATTCCCGTCGAGCGGCTGTGTTTGCCCGCGGGGCGGCCCATCGAAGTCGAGTTGGGCTCGGCGGAAGCCCTCTTTCTCATGGAGCGGGCGACGCACGAGCCTGACGGCAGCTACATCGGCGTAGAATTGCGGCGCGACATGGTCGAGCAAGCGAACGAGATCTGCGCAGTGAAAGGTCTCAAACAGGTTCGCAGCGTATTCGCCAACATTTCGGTGGATTTGCCGCGCTTGTTCGCTCCCGCCAGCGTCCGCCGTTTCTTTATCAATTTTCCCGATCCCTATTTCAAATCCAAGCAGCGCAAGCGCCGGGTGGTAGGCGTCGAGCTCATCGATCAGCTGGCGGACTTGCTCGTGCCCGGCGGCGAGATTCACGTGGCCACGGATATTTTCGACATAGCGCTCGACGCCATGGCAGCGCTGGAACGTGAAACGCCCAGGCGCTTTGTGAGCCAGCGCGAGTCGTGGGGATTCTTGCCAAAGAGCGTGTTCAACGCGCGGTCGTGGCGTGAACGTCACTGCGAAGAAGCTGGAATTCGTATCTGGCGGCTGGCGTATCGCCTGATTTGAAGGTTCTTAAGGGGCGGGCCGCGGCCCGCCCCTCGTCCGCGAAGTAAATTCGCGGACTTCACCCCACCTGCGGCCGAGCCTTTGGGTCATTCTAAGGGGCGGGCCGCGGCCCGCCCCTCGTCCGCGAAATAAATTCGCGGACTTCACCCTACCTGCGGCCGAGCCTTTGGCTCGGCTGCTGAAGAGCCGTCCAATTTATGGACAGGTCTTCAACCGAGATCGACGTGCAGCTCTTCCAGCTGGGCGATGCGATCACGCAACGCCGCAGCCTTCTCGAATTCCAGCTTTTCCGCCCACCCGAACATTTCCTTCTTGAGCGAGGCAATGAGCGCCGGAAGCTCGCCGGGCGGCACGAGCTTCTTGCCTTTCTTGGGGAGCGTCGCCTTCGTCGGATCCCAGCGATCGTCCTGCGCGGTTCCCGCCAGCTCGGCGATGGCCTTTTCGATGGTCCTCGGCGTGATGCCGTGGGTTCGGTTGTATTCTTCCTGCGCGGCACGCCGGCGCCGGGTGACGTCGATGGCGATCTTCATCGAAGCCGTCTCACGGTCCGCGTACATGATGACTCTGCCGCGTACGTTCCGCGCCGCCCTGCCGATGGTCTGAATCAGCGAGCGCTCGGCGCGTAGAAAACCCTCCTTGTCAGCGTCGAGAATGGCGACGAGCGAGACCTCGGGCAGGTCCAGACCCTCGCGCAAAAGGTTGATGCCCACCAGGACGTCGAACTCGCCCAAGCGTAAATCGCGCAAAATCTCGATGCGCTCGAGGGTGTCGATGTCCGAATGCAGGTAGCGCACGCGCACGTCGAGCTCGCTGTAATACTCCGTCAAATCCTCGGCGAGCCGCTTGGTGAGGGTCGTCACCAGGACACGTTCGTTGGCTTTCACCCGCTCGCGAATCTCGCCGAGCAGGTCGTCCACTTGCGTGGCCACCGGGCGGACTTCGATCTCTGGATCGAGCAGGCCCGTCGGGCGGATGATTTGCTCGACGAGAACGCCTTTGGCGCGTTCGACCTCGTAGTTGCCGGGTGTGGCGGAAACGTAGACGGCTTGCTTGGCTCGGCTTTCCCATTCCTCGAAGCGCAACGGGCGATTGTCGAGCGCCGAGGGCAAGCGAAAACCGAAGTCCACCAGGGTTTCCTTGCGGGAGCGGTCGCCCTTGTGCATGGCCGCGATTTGGGGAATCGACTGGTGGGACTCGTCGACCATGACGAGCAAGTCAGCCGGGAAATAGTCGATGAGCGTGGGCGGAGGCTCGCCCGCTTTGCGCCCCGAAAGGTGGCGCGAATAGTTCTCGATGCCCTTGCAGCGGCCCATCTGCTCGAGCATTTCCAGGTCGTAAAGCGTCCGCTGCGATAGGCGTTGCTCTTCCACCAGCTTGTTGGCTGCTTTGAGCTCGACCAGTCGTTCGCGGAGCTCTTCCTTGATGCCGGTCATGGCCCGCACCAGCTCGCTGGCCGGGGTCACGTAGTGCGATCCAGGAAAAATCGATACCTCGTCGAGCTTGCGCAGTACCTTGCCGCGCAGCGGGTCGACTTCCGAAATGGTCTCGATTTCGTCGCCCCACCATTCGATGCGCAGCGCTTTCTCGCGCTCGTAGGCCGGAAACACCTCGACCACATCGCCGCGCACGCGGAACGTCCCGCGGGAAAAATCCACGTCGTTGCGCTCGTACTGGATTTCCACCAGTCGGCGCAAAACGGCGTCGCGACGGACCTCTACGCCAGTGGCCAAATCGATTTTCATGCCGAGGTACGCCTCGGGGGCACCAATGCCGTAAATGCACGACACCGAAGCCACGATGATGGCGTCGCGGCGGGTGAGCAAGGCGTACGTCGCTGCGTGCCGCATGCGATCGATCTCTTCGTTGATGAGCGAATCTTTTTCGATGTACGTGTCGGTCGACGGAACGTACGCCTCGGGTTGGTAGTAGTCGTAGTAGCTGACGAAGAAGTGGACGGCGTTGTCGGGGAAAAGCGTCTTGAATTCGCCAAACAGCTGGTGCGCAAGCGTCTTGTTGTGCGCCATCACGAGCGTGGGCCGCTGCACTTGCGCGATGACGTGGGCCATGGTGAAGGTCTTGCCGCTGCCCGTGATGCCGAGCAGAACCTGCGCCGGGTCGCCGCGCTTGACGCCGGCCACAAGCTCGTCGATGGCCTTCGGCTGAGCGCCAGCGGGCACAAGGTTGGTTACCAGTTTGAACGGCGTGGGCATGACGAGCGTCGACGACGAGCAGAAGCTATGCAAGATCCTCTGATCCAATGGCGACGCGAATTCAAGGCTACTATGCAATTCTCGACGTGACGGGATCTTCCTACGACGAGGGCGCGCTGCTAGCGCACGCGCGCGAGCTGCTTGCGGCACGGCCGTGCTGCCTGCAACTGCGCGCCAAGGAGCTTCCGCTCGCGGACTTCTGCCGCCTTGGACAGGCTTTGCGCCTCGAGTGCACCCACGCCGATCTTCCCCTGTGCATCAACGACCGGCTGGACGTCGCGCTCGCCGTGGGCGCGGACATCGTTCATCTCGGGCAAGGCGATTTGCCGCTAGGCGAGGCTCGCCGGGTGCATGCCGCGACGCCCGCGCGAAAAATGCTCATTGGCGTTTCGACGCACAACCTCGAACAAGCCAAGGCGGCGCAAGCGGGAGGCGCTGACTACATCGGCTTTGGTCCGGTGTTTCCAACGGCTACGAAGAGCGACGCCGATCTTGCCGTCGGGCTTTCGGCCCTGGAGAAAGTCGTAGCTGCGATCAGCCTACCGATCGTGGCCATCGGTGGCATTGCGCTCGCGAATATCGATGCTGTGGCCCGGGCCGGTGCCAGCGCAGCGGCGGCCATTGCTGCCATCGAGCGGGCAGCCGATCGAGCCGCCGCTGGCCGAGCCATCGCGCGAGCGTTCGGCTAAGGTTCTCCGCACAGACGCTCGCGTCGTGCTCGCGTCGCTAGACCTTCACCGCCAACACGAACTTGAGATAGTTGCCCTCGGGAAAGCCGGGACTAACGGGAAAATCCGCCGGCAAGGAGTGGCGTTCGATGATGCGAAGCTCGTTGCCGGAATTCGACGCTCCCTCGGCCAACGCGCGATCAACGTCGGCGGGTGAAAGTTTGGCGGCATTCGTCGCGAACGCCAGCAAGCCCCCCGGCACGAGTACGGCGGCGCAGGCTGCCGCAAGTTCGCCTAAATCCGACGTTGCCGAAAACGGCTTGCCGGCCCCGTGAGAGAACGTCGGCGGATCGCAGACGACGAGGTCGAACGAACGTTTGCGGTCGGCGAAGCGTTCCAGCGTCTTCATGGCGTCGGCGGTGATGAGCTCATTGCGGTTCGGGTCGAGATCCGAAAGCTCGAAGTTGCGTCGCGCTCGCGCGTGCACCTTGGCGGACGTGTCGACCGACACGATCTCGCTCGCCCCAGCTTTGGCGGCACGAACCGAAAAGGCGCCCGTGTAGGAAAACAGATTGAGCACGCGCCGGTCGGCAGCGCGCCGGGCAACCGCATCGCGGCCGAGGCGCATGTCGGGGAAAAAGCCGACTCCGAGCGGCGCCGTGACGTCCACGCCAAAGCGGCAGCCATCTTCCTCGACCACGATTTCGAGGGGTGCTTCTTCGCCAAACACCTTCACCGCTGGCTCGGGTGCAGCTTGACCGCCAAGCGAGCGCACGCGCTTTTGCTCGTAGATTCCGCGCGGGGAGACCGTGGCGCTGATGGCTTCGAGTAGCTCGTCCCGCCAGGCCAGCGCGCCCGACGAAAGCCATTGGGCCACGACGAACTCGCCGTAGCGGTCGACGGTCACACCGGGAAGGCCCTCGTTCTCGCCCGAGAAAAGCCGAAGCGCGGTTGGCCGATGAGCGCCGAGCACTTCCCAGCGCAGCTTTACAGCGCGCTCAAAGCGCTTTGCCACCGCTCCCGCGCCCGGGTGAACGCGCTCGCTGGCATCCCGGCTCATGATCCGAATAGCGATGGCGTGCTCTTCGTCCGCGTAGCCGCGCGCTATGAACGCGCCACTGCTAGACACGAGGTCGACCAAGGTTCCGCCGGCCGCGCTGACCTTGCGCGCACCGAGCGCATCGCGAAAGACCCACGGATGGCCCAGGCGCACGCGCCGGGCTATATCGTCTGGCAAACGGTAAACGCCTTGGCGCATTGTCATGCCGCCGAAATGGCGCGGCGGCTGGCGCGGCGAGCCAGCCTCGTGCTCACGTCGACTTGAGGACGCGCTACGGCGAGGGGGACGGTGGTCTTGGTTGGGCATTGGAAGAACGACCTACGACGAGAGGAACGCATCCTTCGTACAGCGCTGTCAACTGGCAAACATGGTGCCGTGAGAGGTCGTGCCATGTCGGTCGGGCATTGACTTTGTGGCTCGCGAACAAGAAACTTCGTTGCTCGCCCCTTTGCCTCAGTAGAAACACAGGCAGTAGAAAGGATTTACCCATGTCGACCGACCCCGGGCCCACGCGTAAGGCCGATGGTTCTTCCGATGCGTCCGTCGATGACATTGTCGAGCTGCTCGTCGAGGACGAATCCTCGACGCGAGAGGCGCATCCGCAAGGCGACCAGGCTCTTGACGACAGCCTCGACGTAATGCTCGAAACGCCCGGGCCGGCTGTGGCAGGCACCTTCATGCCCCCACCTCCCTTGCTGCCGAACGCGACCGACGAGAACAGCAGCGAGACAGAGGACCGCGAGAATGCTGAAGGCGCTGGCCAAAGCAATCTGGCCTACGAGGATCTGCTCGCCAAGCTCGTTTTGCCGTCCGAAAATACCGCCGAGCCCGGACCGCGGCTGCCGGTGCCCGAGTCATCCCTGCCCGAGCCATTGCTGTCCGCGCCAGCGCCCGAGGCCGTGTCTGCGCCAGCCAGGCCGACGCCAATCCCGCTCCCGGTGTTCACGCCGGCGCCCACCCCGGCTCCCGCCCTCTTTGACAGACCGTCGAGCACCATGTCGCTGGCGGCCAGCGCCACCGACGACCGCACGCTCGTGACGGAGAATCCGCTTCTGGCCGAAGAGCAGGAGGCCGCTGCCCGCGAGGGCCGCACGACTTCTCGGGATCAGGCTCCGCGCGTGCAGGACGACCTGAGATTCGCGGCCAGCGGGCCTATTCCTCCGCTTGTGGCGGTCAACGTCGCGACGAGAACGAAGATGGTTTTCTTCATCGCCGGCAACCTGGCGATGCTGCTGTGCATGGTCATGGCCGTGGCGGTGTTCAAGATTTTCATTCAAGCGCCAGCGGCGCCGCCGGCCGTGATCATGCCGGCAGCCGCACCCCAGCCGTCGCCGACTCCTCCGGCCAAGGTCGAGCCATTGCCAACCCCGCCGCAAGCAGGGGCGGTGCCTGTGCCTATTGGCGCGCCTGCGCCTGCCCCGGAACCCGCAGCAGAGCCGCCCGCCGAGAACCCGTTGGCGACACAGCCGGCCGCCACCGAAGCGGCCAGGCCTGCGCCCAAGGCTCACAGGCCCACCAGTGTGCACAAGACGGCCGCCACCCACGCGCCAAAACCTGCGCCTGTGGCCAAAGCAGCACCGGCACCGGTCGCGAAACCGGCGAAGGCCGCTGCGCCCGCCAAGAAGGGAAAAGCCGGCGGCTACGCGGATCCGTTCGACAACTAGCGCCGTCCGCCAGAAGATCGGCCATTGGTTGGCAGACTGGGCGCCCGCCCGCCAGGGCGCGACGAGGGCGCATACCTGACGTAGGTAACCGAGGAGCAACGCAGCCGGACGGGATGGATCGTCTGCCAAATGCTGGTTGAAATTCTGGCGGACGGCACTAGCGAAGGCATCGCTCGTCGACTCGTCCCCTGCTGATCCTGGCGGGGCAGGCCGCCTTTGTCTGGGCCGGAATCTTGCCAGCGCAGTGACCCACTGTTACGATCGCAGGTTCAAGGAGCCGTCTGAATCTGCCGACGGTTCGCAGGGGAAAACATGAGTCGACTCGGGGAGCTTCTGCTTCGGGACCAAATCATCTCGCCCGAGCAGCTGCAACGCGCTCAGGAGGAGAGCAAGAAGTCGGGCGAGCGCCTGGGAAATACCCTCATCAAGGTGGGCGCCATCCAGGAGGATGACCTCACTCAGTTCCTTTCCAAGCAATACGGCGTTCCGGCAATCAACCTGTCCGAATTCGAGGTCGACCCGGACGTCATTGCGCTTTTGCCGAAAGAGGTGGTCATCCGCCACCGTGTCGTTCCGGTCAATCGGGCGGGTTCGTCGCTAATCATCGCCATCGCGGATCCGTCGAATATTCTCGCCATCGACGATCTGAAGTTCGTCACCGGCTACAACATCGAGGTCGTCGTCGCCTCGGAAGTCAGCATCAGTCAGGCCATCGAGAAGTACTACGAGCGGCCGAACGAGTTCGACATCAACCAGGTGATGAACGAGATCCAGGACCAGGTCGAGGTCGGGTCTTCGGGCGAGGAAGATGTCGACGCGCTGGATCTGGAGCGAGCCGCAGATGACGCTCCGGTGGTCAAACTGTGTAATCACATTCTGCTTTCGGCGATCCAGAAGGGCGCGTCAGATATTCACGTCGAGCCCTACGAAAAAAGCTATCGCGTGCGCTACCGGGTAGACGGCGTCTTGCACGAGGAAATGTCGCCGCCGGTGAAGCTGAAGGCGGCGCTTTCGAGTCGCCTCAAGATCATGTCCCACCTCGACATCGCGGAACGGCGCCTGCCGCAGGACGGACGCATCAAATTGAAGGTGGGCGCGAACAAGGAAATGGATTTCCGCGTTTCGGTGTTGCCCACCCTGTTCGGCGAAAAGATCGTCCTTCGTCTGCTCGACAAAAGCAACCTGCAGCTCGACATGACCAAGCTGGGTTTCGAACAGGACCAGCTCGACGATTTCAAGAAGGCCATCGATTCGCCTTTCGGCATGGTGCTGGTGACGGGACCCACCGGTTCGGGAAAAACGACGACGCTCTACTCGGCGCTGTCCGAGCTGAACAAGTCGACCGACAACATTTGCACCGCCGAGGATCCCGTCGAGTTCAACTTGCCGGGCATCAACCAAGTGCAAATGCACGAGGATATCGGCCTCAACTTCGCGGCCGCGCTGCGCTCGTTTCTGCGCCAGGATCCCGACATCATCATGATCGGCGAGATTCGCGATTTCGAAACCGCCGAGATCGGTATCAAGGCGGCGCTCACCGGTCACCTGGTGCTTTCCACGCTCCACACCAACGATGCGCCTTCGACCATCACGCGTCTGCTCAACATGGGCGTCGAGCCGTTCCTGGTCACCGCGGCGGTGCAGCTGGTGCAGGCGCAGCGTCTGGTGCGCAAGGTTTGCCAAAGCTGCAAGATCCCGATCGCCACGCCCAAGGACCAGCTGAAAGTGCTCGGAGCTACCGATGCCGAAATCGATACGGCGGCTTGTTTTCATGGTCCGGGCTGCCAGACCTGCAACATGAGCGGCTACAAGGGCCGTGTTGCTCTTTACGAGGTCATGCCGTTCACCGATCCCCTTAAAGAGCTGGTGCTGCAGGGTGCGGCCGCCGTGGAAATCAAAGCCGAGGCGGTCCGTCACGGTATGCGTTCGCTGCGCATGTCCGGCATTCGCAAGATTTGCCAGGGAGTCACCTCGATCGAGGAAGTCGCGCGCATCACCGCCAACGATTAGGAGAGCGCTTGGAAAACACCCCGTCACCTTCGAGTGGGCTTACCGTCAATCTGCAACAGCTACTCAAGGCGATGGTGGAGCAAGGTGCGTCCGATTTGCACATTACGACCGGTTCGCCGCCGCAGCTGCGTATCGACGGCGTGCTCGTGCCCCTGCGGGTGAATCAGCTCTCGCAGGTAGACACCAAGCAGCTTTGCTATTCGGTGCTGACCGACACGCAGAAGCTGCGCTTCGAGGAAGACAAGGAGCTCGATTTTTCGTTCGGCGTACGCGGCGTGGCCCGTTTTCGCGCCAACTTGTTCATGCAGCGGGGCGCGGTCGGCGGTGCGTTCCGAACCGTGCCATTCCAGGTGAAAAGCTTCGGCGACCTGGGACTGCCGCCTATCATCGAGGAGCTGTGCAACAAACCGCGGGGCATGGTGCTTGTCACCGGACCGACGGGCTCGGGCAAGACGACGTCGCTTGCGGCCATGATCGACAAGATCAATTCCGAACGCCATGAGCACATCATCACCATCGAAGATCCCATCGAGTATCTGCACCCGCACAAAAAGTGCCTGATCAACCAGCGCGAGATTGGCGCCGATACCGATACCTTCAAGAAGGCGCTCAAGTACATCCTTCGCCAGGATCCCGATGTGGTGCTTATCGGTGAAATGCGCGACCTCGAAACCATCGAGGCGGCGCTGGTCACGGCGGAAACCGGTCACCTGTGCTTCGCGACCTTGCACACGAATTCAGCGGTGCAGACCATCAACCGCATCATCGACGTGTTTCCGCCGAGCCAACAGTCGCAAATTCGTGCGCAGCTTTCCTTCGTTCTCGAAGGTATCATCAGCCAGGTGCTTTTGCCGCGCGCCTCGGGGCAAGGCCGGGTTCCCGCGCTCGAGGTGATGATTCCGAATGCGGCTATTCGAAATCTCATCCGCGAAGACAAGATCCACCAAATTTATTCCATCATGCAGATCGGACAGGGTAAGTCCGGTATGCAGACCATGAACCAAAGCTTAGCCAGCCTGTACCTGCGTCGGTTGGTCTCCCTGGAAGAGGCGATGGGCCACAGCTCGGAGCCGGAAGAGCTGGAGCAAATCATTTCAACGAGCGGCACGTCGCCAGGCCGGCCAGCCGGACGACCGATGGGGAGAGGATAGCGAACCATGGCAGCGCAATTGAAAGCCTTCGTTTGGGAAGCGCGCACGCGCACCGGCGATACCAAAAAGGGCGTGATGGAGGCCGAGAGCGAGGAGGCCGTCCACAACAAGCTCAAGACGCAGCAGCTCTCGCCCGTGGTGGTGAAGAAGCAGCCCATCCAAATCACGCTGCCGAGCTTCGGCACCGGCGTGAAGATAAGCGACATCGTTATCTTCACCCGACTGTTCGCCACCATGATCGACGCCGGTTTGCCCATCGTTCAATGCTTGGAAATCCTTTCCACCCAGGCCGAAAACAAACGCTTTGGAAAAATCCTGGGGCAAATCCGCAGCAGCGTGGAAGGCGGCCTCACCCTGTCGGATGCCATGCGCCGCTTTCCTAAGGTCTTCGACAACCTCTTCGTGAACTTGGTGGCGGCGGGCGAGGCAGGCGGCATCCTCGACACCATCCTGCAGCGTCTTTCGCAGTACATGGAGAAGGCGCAAAAGCTCCGCCGGCGCGTGAAGGGCGCCATGAGCTACCCGCTCATCGTGCTTTTCATCGCCGGCATCGTCGTGGTCGTGCTGCTGACCAAGGTCATTCCGGTCTTCGAAAAAATGTTCAAGGACTTCGGCGGCGGCAAGCTGCCCAAGCCGACTCAGATGGTCATCGACCTGTCGTACGCCATGCGCAACTACCTGCCCTACATCGTTGTCGGGCTGATCGCGCTTTACACGTCGTGGGTGATGATTCTGCGCACCCGCAAAGGGCGCCTCGCCTGGGATGGGATGCTTCTCAAGCTACCCATCTTGGGAAACGTCCTGCGCAAGACCGTCGTCGCGCGTTTCACGCGCACCATGGGCACGTTGCTGTCGTCCGGCGTTCCTATTCTCGACGCCATGGACATCGTGGGGAAGACCGCAGGCAATGTGGTGGTCCAGGACGGCATCATGTTCGTGCGTGCCCGCATTTCCGAGGGCAAGGACATGTCCACGCCGCTCATGGAAACTGGGCTCATGCCGCCCATGGTGGTGCAGATGATCAGCGTCGGCGAGCAAACCGGTGCGCTCGACGCCATGCTGTCGAAGATTGCCGACTTTTACGAAGAAGAAGTCGACGTTGCGGTGGCGTCCATGACCAGCATGATCGAACCTCTGATGATGGTGTTCCTTGGTACCGTGGTCGGCGGCTTGGTCATTGCCATGTACTTGCCCATTTTCGAGATGGCCGGCAACATCAAGAGCTAAGAGCAGCGCGCCCCTTCGGGCGCTTCCGCCATGAACGAATCCAAGCGAGAGCCCAGCGACACGGCCGCAGGAGTTGGGCCGGTGCCCATCGCGCCGCTCTCGCTTGTGGGTACGAGCTCAGGCGTGCCGGCGTCGGACAAGCCGCGGCTCGAAGCGCTTCGCATCGTGACGTACCTCATGCTCGTGCGGACGGCTCTAGCCACCGTCCTCATGCTGTCGGTCGTGTCGCTAGCATGGACGGTCGGTTCGCCCGAAACCCTGTCGAGCCCGTTCGGGCGCTTCGTCTTCGGCCTCCTGGCGACGACCTACGTGGCCAGCCTCGCCTATGCCATCAGCTTGAAGCGCATCCAGGATCCGATCCACTTCGCCGACATTCAAATCGGAGTGGACCTCATCTTGGTTACCTTGCTGGTCCATGCCACGGGCGGTGCGCAGAGCGGCTACTGCTTTCTCTATCTCGTCGACGTGGTCGCGGTGTCGGCTCTGCCCAAGGGCTTCGGCTCGGCAAGCGTGTCGGTCGCCGGCGCGCTGCTTTACGTTTCCATTGTGTTGCTCGGCTACCTGAAGGTGCTGCCGCCCATCACCGGACAAACGGTCTTTCCCTGGGATCTTACCCGCGAAGAGCTTTCCTTCCGAATCGTGGTCTTCCTGGCGGGCCTCGTCTCCGTCGGCTCGCTCGGCGTCAGCCTGGCACGCCAGCGGCGCAAAGCCGGCGAGCGTCTGGTGATCCACCAGCAGCTGGCGGGCGACCTGGCCTCGCTTCATCAGAACACCATTCGTTGTCTCTCGTCGGG
>Ga0066789_10000584_pt1 | contig 14936 bp, 14 predicted proteins | sample OrgsoiDNA2013049_FD_70960 | JGI IMG/M metagenome (GOLD analysis project Ga0066789, IMG submission 70960) | Permafrost soil microbial communities from the Arctic, to analyse light accelerated degradation of dissolved organic matter (DOM) -... | ecosystem: Environmental > Terrestrial > Soil >...
CCGAGGTAGCCGAACTGCATGTCGCGCGAGGGCACCAGCGCGGCGCCCAGCGTCTTCAGGTCGTACTGCGAGAGCGTTTCATTGAGCAGGCCGATCTTGATCCCGTGCTTGATGAAGCGCGGAAAATATTCGGCGTACTTGGTCGCCATGTCCGCGTGCGAGGCTTCTTCGCCCATCGCCTCGAAGCGCAGCGAGTCCAGCAGCAGCCGCGCGGTGACCTGGCTGTATGCGGGATCTTTTTCGATGAGCGTGCGCGCCGCGAGCACGACGCATTTGCGCACTTCTTCCATCGGCACGCCTTCGTATAGATCCTTGAGCGTTGCCTTGAGAATGCGTTCGGGGTCGACGTCGGCCAGGCCTTCGCACGACGTCTTGACCAGCTCGGTCATCCGCGCGATGTCGAGCGGGCGCTTGATGCCGTTGTCGAGAACGTTGATGCTGACAGCTTCGGTCTTGCCGGTCTTTTTTTCGTGCGCGCGTTCCTGCGAACGCTTTTCACGATAGAGCACGTAAGCGCGTGCGACTTCGTGCTCGCCACCGCGCATCAGCGCGAGCTCGACCTGATCCTGGATTTCTTCGATATGGATCGCGCCGCCGTCGGGCTTGCGTTTCATCAGCGCGGTGACGACGACGTCGGTGAGTTGCGCGGTCAATTCGCGCACGCGGGCCGAGGCGGCGCTCTGGCCGCCGTTGACGGCGAGGAACGCCTTGGTGACCGCGATGGCGATCTTCGACGGCTCGAAGCCGACCACCGCGCCGTTGCGGCGAATCACCTTGTACTGCGATAGTCGCGGATCAATGACCGCCTCGAGGGGCGTATTCGGTTCGCCGGCCATGACGTTGCGTGGTGTGGCAGAGGAGGGTGATGGGGTCGGGCTGGCGACTTGCATTGTTCGTTCTCCTGGCGAAATCTTATGGTTCTTGCTTGCAACCGCGCGGTCTGCCTGCATTGCGCAATTCCAGACCTGGCGCGGGTTTCCGGTCGGCGGCGACGGATTGACCTGCACCCTTCCCGGGGGTGCTCCGAGGCGGCTTCCGGATTTCCCTTAGAAATCAAAACCTACTATATCTTGTGTTCAAGTGCTGAATCAACACTAATCATAGTAGCTCGTGTTCGGCGATGCAAGCGCTTTTTGATGCACAAAAAGAGAGCCCAAAAAGCTTCGGGAAATCAGCGCAGTAGGGTTCGATTCCACATTGCTGCACCGCAAATCCACCGCGAATGCACAGACTTGTCCACACGATCCATTCTTTATGCGAGGGGCAAGTAGGACGGCGCGCTGGCGTAGGACTACTGCGGGAGGAGAAACAACCGCTCTCCCGCGATCGCGACGATCGCATCGTCCTTCGCCCACGTCTGTGCGGCCGAGCCGGTGAAACTCCCGAACGCCGGCAGGATCGCCCGGTGCCGCCCCAGCACGAAACACGGCAGGCGCTCGCTCTGCAGTCCGGCGCCGGCGATGCGCACCGCCGGATGCACGTGGCCCGCCAGCGCATAACCGAACAAGGCACCCGAGCCCGCGCCCGGCGGCTCGTGACACAGCAAGAACGGCGGCGCCGGTTCCGGACCGGTGATCGCGTCGACCCGCCACGCCGCCGGCGGATCGCCCGCGTGGTCGTCGTGATTGCCGCGCACCAGCGTGATGGCGAGTTCGCGGTGCGCATCGCGCCACGCGCCGACGTCGCGCTCGAGCGCAGCGGTTCGTCCAGCGGCAGCGTGCAGGAAATCGCCGAGCACGACCAGCGCTTCGGCCCGCGTCGTCGCGACCAGTTGCGCAAGCCGTGCGAGATTGGCCGCGGTCGCGCCGCCCGGCAGCGCGACACCGCCCGCGCGAAACGCTGCGGTCTTGCCCAGGTGCACGTCGGCGACGAACAGCGTGCGCCCCGCGGGCCAGAACAGCGCGCGCTCGGCATAAAGCAGCACGTCCTCGCCGCCAATCGCCGCGGGCCGAGGCTTCGACGTGCCGTGTTGGTACGCGACGCGATCCATAATGGCCCGATGACGGAAATATTTGCGGTGACGTTGCGCATCCCGCGCCAACGCTGCACCATGTGGTCACCGATTGTAATTCAGCAACAGCGCGGTGGACCACGAGTCCCTTCGCGCAGGAGAGTCGCAATGCCGCGTTTCGACGCGAACCTGTCGTTCCTGTTCAACGAAGTTCCCTTCCTCGATCGATTCGCGGAGGCCGCACATGCCGGCTTCGGGGCGGTGGAGTTCGCGTTCGGCTACGACTATCCGGTCAGGGAAATCGCCGTACGCCTGTCCGCCCACGGTCTGCGGCAGGTGCTGATCAATGCGCCTCCGGGGGATTGGGCGAAAGGGGATCGCGGCCTCGCGTCCTTGCCCGGGCGCGAACACGAATTCACGGCCAGTTTCGTCACCGCGCTGCGCTATGCGGACGCGTTGTCGTGTCCGCTGATCCATGTCATGGCGGGCGTGCTGCCCGAAAGCGCAGATCTCGGCGTGCGCGGCCGGTATCGCGCAACCTTCGTGTGCAACCTGCGCCTCGCCGCGCGCGATGCGGCGGCGCAGGGTGTGACGTTGACCATCGAGCCGATCAATGCGCGCGACATTCCCGGCTACTGGCTGAATACGCAGGCCGAAGCGCACGCCATCCGCGAAGAAGTGGGGGCTGCGAACCTCAAGGTGCAGATGGATTTCTACCACGTGCAGATTGTCGAGGGCGACCTCGCCGAGAAATTCCGCCGCTGGCAACCGCACATCGGCCACGTGCAGATCGCCGGCGTACCTGGGCGCCACGAACCCGACACCGGCGAGATCAACTTCTTCTACCTGTTCGAATTGCTCGATGAACTCGGGTACGACGGGTGGGTCGGCTGTGAATATCGGCCGGCGGACGGCACACGCGCGGGTCTGGCGTGGCTGGACAAGCTGGATTGGCGGAAGACCGCAGCGTAGACGGGCGGCTCGGCGATTGCATCACCCCGCACGCCGAAGGTATGCTGCAACCACGTGCCCTCGCGCTAGGTGACGGCACACCCGCGCAGCGGAGGCGTTCATGTCTCGCCGTTCCATCCCGCGTGTCTCCGTCGTCTGCGTCCTGCTGGCAAGCCTTGCGTACGCATCTCTCCTGGTCGCGGACAACAAGAGCTATCCCGCATCGGAGCAACTCTGGCAGAAACGAAACGCGCTCTACATGTCGCGAAACTACGCGGGCGCGATGCCTGTTTTGGTCGAGGCGGCGCGTTTGAACGACGCGAGGGCACAGGCTCTGCTCGGGAGGATGTACCAGGAGGGAACCGGCGTGCGTGTGGACGAGCGCGTCGCTGCGGAATATTTCGGCAAGGCGGCGGCGCAAGGTCACCGCGCCTCCCAGTACGCCATCGGCAGCATGTACGAATATGGAAAGGGCGGCCTGCCGCAGGACTATCGTAAAGCGGCCGAGTTCTACACGGCGAGCGCGCAACAGGGATTTGGCGCTGCGCAATACGCGCTGGGGCTGCTCTACGAGTTCGGGCACGGCGTCCCGCGCAATCGCGCAAAGGCGTTCTCCTGGTTCAACGCGGCAGCGGCGCAAGGGGACGGCGATGCCGCCTGGCTCCTGACGTGGCTGCGGCGGCCCGACACGCCGAGCTTCAGCGACGAAGAACATCTCGCGGGTTACATTTCGGCCAAGGTGTACGCCTCGACGCCGCACCCGCCGCCGGGGCGGGGGAACCGCAATCCGATCGACTGCGGCCCGGTCATCTCGCACCTTTCGTGCGTGCAGCAACTCGAGCAGCAGCGCATCCGGCAACAGAACGAGGCGGCCGGGATCAAGAATTACCAGCCCTGAGCGGCCGCGGACGGGACGGCATTGGTGGGGAGACGTATGCAAAGAATCGTAGCGCTCGCTGGACGTTGCGCGCTCTTGACGGGCTTCCTCGCGTTGCCGTCCGCGAGCCTGGCGCAATCCTACAGCGGCACCGCGTTCGCGGTGAGCGACGCCGGGCACCTGCTGACCAACCATCATGTCGTCGCGAACTGCAAGGCCATCCACGTCAAGAAGGGCCAACTCGAGGACGTCGCGACGCTGGTCGCGTCCGATGCCAAGGAAGACCTCGCGCTGCTCTACGACGCCGATCGGATGAACGACAATATCAGTAACCGCCGCCTGACCGGGGGCGCCTCGCTACCGTATGCGCGCTTTCCCGATGACAAGCAGCATTTCCTGTATGGGGAGAGCGTCGTCGTGGCGGGTTATCCGCTGCCGGATTTTATCGGAGGCATCAACGTGACGACAGGCACGGTCAGCGCGATGAACGGACCGAACAACGACCAAAACGTGTTCCAGATCACTGCTCCCATCCAGGGCGGCAACAGTGGAGGGCCGGTGCTGGACAGTCGCGGCATTGTCGTGGGCGTCGTGGTCGCGACGCTCGATCCGATCAAGATGCAAAAGTACGCGGGCGTTGTCCCGCAAAACGTCAACTTTGCCATCCAGGGCAAAGTCGCCCGGGATTTCGTGCGCAAGTCGATTGGCAAAGTCGCGATCGACGATGGCGCTGCGCGTGAATCGCTCACGACGTCGATTGCCACGTACGCCACGCAGTTCACGTTCCAGGTGCTGTGCTTGAACTAGCGCGACGCTAGAGCCGCGCGGCGATCCTGCGGGCCAGCGCCTTCGCACTCTCCAACCGGTTCGCGTCCCGGGTGTTCTGCAGCGTCAGGGACGCGTAGCCGTTGCCCTTGATGAAGTAGACCTGGACAAAGCCCGCGTCGGAGGCGAAGGCGAACGCGTCGTCGCCAATGCCCGGGATGCCCACGATCCGCTGCATTCGGCCGCGGTCGAAATCGAACTTGGAGCGACCGCCCTCGATCAGCTGCAACGTCACGCTGTTGCTGCTTGCGACCTGGGTTCCGTAGTAGCAACTGTCGCTGCTCTGGCGCGGATCGGCGACGGGGCCGCCCAACGCGGCTGCGGCGTCGGCTTTCGTCAGCAGCGCGCAGCTGTCGCGCGCGTTCGCGGCGCCGGGCCGCGGGGTCGGGCCGCGGGGTCGGCGTCGCCGTGGCGGGGCTGGCGCGCAGGTTCGCGGTTTCGGCCTCGAGCGCCTCCTTCGCCGCCAAAAGCACCAGCGACGCGCCACGATCTACCTGACTGGCCGTGGCGATTATGACGACATCCCCGATGCGCAGGCTGCACAGGCCACCGTTGGGTGTGTCGGCGCAGTCGGCGCTCGGCAGGTATTGCAGAAACTTGAGGGCACTCCCTCTCGGCGTGCGCTGGACCAGGTCCCGCGCGAAGGCAGCCGCCTGCTGCTCCGACGGGAACAGACCGTAGCGAAGCGAGCCCTTCGGATCGCCTCCGCCCAGCGCGACCTGCACGCCCGCGGCCATGCCTGCACGGCGATCGTCGTCGTTCAGTGCAGTGCGCGAACCCCTGGCGCTCGCATAGCCCTTGGGTACGTGGCGCGGAGCGTTGTCGACCAGCGCTTGGGCCAGGGCATCGGCGCGATTCACGCCTTGCGCGTGCGCCTTCGTCCATTCGAGCTGCGTGCAGGCCAGAGCAGCCGCGCCCAGTGCCCCGACAAGGCACGCGATACGACGGGACCGGACCAGGTCACGTGGCGGCATCGGTTCCTCCCATGCCGACATGATAAACCGCCGCGCGGCGGCAACCCATGCCGGGGTGCGGCGACTACTTCACCGATCCCATCGTCAATCCGCGCACGATGAAGCGCTGGCCGAGCGCCATGAGCAGAAGCGCGGGAATGGTGGCGATGACCGCGGCGGCGGCCATCTGCCCGTGCTGTGTCTCTGCGTAAAGAAGCCGCGAAGGTGCGCAGGGCTTCGTAGGCCGGATTGATCCGGTTGGCGCGGTCGGATCTGGCTGGCAATGCAGGAGCGTGCCTGCGATTGACCGGCCGAAATTGGCCACGAGCGGATCGTCGTGGCCGTGGTCCAGCATCAAGTCGAAAGCGATTACACTTCGAGCACGTTCTGACATTGCACCCTTCAGACGACAATCTGCGCGCAAGGGCCTGTGAAGACCGAGATCAGCGAGTGGATCGTGCGCGCGGCGTTGGCGGGCACGAACGAGATCGAAATCGTTGCCGGCGTATGCCAGCGACTGACCAGTGCGGGCGTCTCGTTGGTGCGATCCTCGGTTGCCACGAACCTGCTCGACCCGACCATCGACGGGCGCGCCGTACGCTGGGTTCGTGATCTGGGGTCGCGCGAGGAAGCGTTCCCGCGCACGGACGACGCGCAGCCAACCGAAGACTGGATGCGTAGTCCTTTCTTCTTCATGACCGAAAACCGGCAGTTATTCCTGCGCCGGCGTTTGGACGCGACGCATCAACAGGGCGAGTTTCCATTGCTCGACGGTTTCCGGGACCAGGGCGTCACCGACTACGTGGCGTTTGCCGAGAGGGTCGGCGAGAGTGTTCGGTTGGGTGAAGGCGAAGGGATAGTGTCGTCGTGGACGACCGACGCGCCGGGAGGCTTCTCCGAGGTCCAGGTCGAGATGCTGGCCGGGATCATGCCTGCGCTGACGCTGGCGTTCATGCTGCGAACGACCAACCGCGCGGCGCGCGCATTGATCACGACATATCTGGGGAGCGACGCCGCGGAACGCGTGCTCGCGGGCAACATCGTGCGCGGCCGCGCACAGGCGATCCGCGCCGTCGTCTGGTTCAGCGATCTCATCGGCTTCACGCGGATCTCCGACACGGTAAGCCATGACGTGCTGCTCGCGTTGCTCAACGACTACGCCGAGGCGCAGGTCGACGAAATCGAGGCCCACGGCGGACATGTCCTCAAGTTCATGGGCGACGGTATCCTCGCAATTTTTCCCGACGACGACACGAAGCAAGCCTGCAAGCGCGCGCTCGACGCCGCCGCCAGCTTGCGTTGCCGGATCGCCGCGCTCAACGAGCGACGCGATGCTGCCGGGCTGCTGGTGACCGACACGCGCCTGGCCCTCCATGTCGGCGAATTGCTTTACGGCAACGTGGGCAGCCCGCGGCGACTCGACTTCACTGTGCTGGGATCGGCGGTCAACGAGGCCGCGCGGATCGGGTCGCTGTGCGGCTCGCTCGAGCAAACCGTCATCGTGTCGTGGGCCTTTGCCGACGCCGCGGGCGAAGCGCGAAATATGTTGGTCAGCCTAGGCCGCTACGCGATGAAGGGCATAGCCCGACCGCAGGAATTGTTCACGCTGGATCGCGGCTAGAGCTCCTTCCCGACGGTCGAAAAGCGGCCAGAAGCAGTCCTTGGTTAATACGCCCCAAAGCAGTCACTCCACTGGCGACGATGAATCCGTGAACGCAATTCCGGAATGACATGCGAGTGGTTCGCTCGCACTTCGCAAACGGCGTTCCAAAAAACGGGCAAATCAGCGCGTTCGCAGGTATCGTGCGAGGATGAGCACATACCGAACGATCTTCAGTCCAGCCACGACTCAGGAGCGGCGCGACAATTTCGAAGACTACTGGAACTACAGTCAGAATCATGCGGGCGAAATCCTCGAAGGCGAGAAGAACCTCACGCGTAAGAAGGAGGCGCTGGCGCGATTCCAGGATCGGTCGATCCGGACCCGCAAGCCGCTGGCCGATCCGGAACGCTTCTACCGCAACTACGTCCGAATGGTGGACCATCCCCGCAGCCTCGACCGCAAGACCCTGCTACTGACCTTTCTCTACAAGTTCGCCCGGCACGAGTGGGCCGGGATCTCCGCCGTCTGGGACGGCATCCCGACCATGGCGCGCTCGAAGTCGACGACGGAGAAGATCAGCCGCTATCACCTCTGCGAGGAGTTCTGCCACATCCGTCTGTTCCGCGAGATGTTCCGCACGTTTCAGCTGGACCAGATTGAGTGGATTCCTCTGGGGAAGTGGATGGGCCGCGTCTACCGATATCTGCCGAAGTTCCCCGAGTCGATCATGTCGCCGCCAGCCTTCGTGAGCGAACTTATGGGATTGACGCTGTACCGGCACCTTGATCGGCTGCTGGACGACATCCTCGCGGATGAGCCGGAGGCGCGCGACCACATACGCGCCATGCTGCGCGAGATCATGATCGATGAACTCGCCCACACGGGCCAGCGCCGCAATTTCATCGGCCCGATCGGCATGGCCGCCTCCCGGCGCATGATCGTGCCCATGTTTCGGATGTTCTACCGGGACCTCCCCGAGTCCGAATATCTCCTCGACGTGGACAAGATGATCGAGGAGGCCGCCGCGTTCGACTACAGCACGATGACGCCGGACGTGATCGCGTCGAGCTGGGTCCCCTCATACTGCCGCCGCGAGCCCGGCGCGTCCGTTCCGGTGCCTTGACGTCGGGTGATGTCGAACTCAAGGTCGCGGAACCTCACCAGCCGAGATCCGCCCAGGTAGCGGTGTTGGTCCAATAGTACGGGTCCGACAAGTCGCGGGCGCTCGCCTTCTTCATCGCAGTATCCTGTTTGGCGCGGTACTCACTCGCCTGTTTCGCCCCGTCCTGTCCGGCTAGCTTGCTGTCCGGATGGAGCTGCTGATATGCCTCGTATTCCTTCGGGCCACCGACGTAGATCTGGTTCCTGGGCGCATCCGGGTAGATGAAATACTTCTTGCCCGTGCGCTGCATCGCTCTGATCTGGCCAGGCGCCATGCGCTTTACCCAGTCCTGCTGGGCCGCGGTCGTCGCGACGAGCACCTTGAAACCGAGGCCCAACAGCTCGCTTTCATCGATGGGCGGGGTGGCCGCGGCAGCGCCACCTGCAACGAGCGCCGATACTGTCAATGCCACCAGCACGTTGAGCAAGTGCGCCCGGCGAGAGTTCAATAAACGATTCATGAGATTCGATTCTTTCGTAATTGCATTGATTCGCGGACTCTCGAAAGCTGACGTGGCACCTGCGCGAATGAATTCGCGCCTACAGCGCCACGCTCATACCTCCATCAATCACGAACATCTGGCCGGTGATGTAGTTCGAGCCGCTCGAGGCCAAGAATACAGCCAATCCAGCGAGTTCGTCGGGTTCGCCCCATCGACCCGCTGGCGTTCGCTTGCACACCCAAGAATTGAACTCGGCGTTGTCGATCAGCGCGCGATTCATTTCTGTCGCGAAGTAGCCGGGCGCGATCGCGTTGACCTGGATGTTGTGTTGCGCGAGTTCGACCGCCATGCCTCGTGTCAATTGGCGTACGCCGCCCTTGGCTGCCGTATAGGGCACGACGGTCGGGCGCGCGAGTTCGCTCATCAGCGACGCGACGTGGACGATCTTGCCGTACTTGCGCTCGATCATTCCCCGCAGCACCGCCTGCGACATGATAAACGGCGCTGTCAAGTTGGTGGCGATGATCTCGTTCCATTGCTCCAGCGGGAATTCGGCGAACGCGCCGCGCCGCTGGATGCCAGCGTTGTTGAACAGAATGTCGATGTGGCCATGTTCAGTTTCGATCGCGGCGACGCCTTGGCGAATCGCGTCGCGATCGGTAACGTCGAACAGCGCCGTCGAAACCTTCAGTTTCTTGGCGCGCAGCTCGCTTGCGGCGGTGTCGAGCAGATCTTTTTTTCGGCCGTTCAGAACGACGCTGGCGCCGGCGCGGGCGAGTCCCTGCGCGATCGCGAAGCCCAGTCCGCGATAGGCGCCCGTGACGAGCGCGACTTTGCCGGACAGATCGAAGGGACTGGTCATGAGCGGGCCTTGGGCGAACGTGGATGGCAGAGCGCGATTATCCGTCTTTTCCGTCGTCTTTGGCGGCGGCCTCCAGCGCGGCGACCATGCGCTCGACGCGCGTGGCGAGTTGCTCTGTGGACAAGCGATCGCGGAATACTTCCACCATCAACGGAAATGCAAACGGCGTCGGCCTGCGCGGGCGAGTGATCACCGCGCTCGCACCGCGGATGCGCTTCAACGCGAGTTGCAGGCGCGACGCTTCGAGTTGACGTTCGAGCACTTCGCGCAGCGCCTGCACGAGCAGCAGATTGTCCGGGTCGTATTCCGCGAAGACGTCGTAGACGAGTCCGCTCGACGCCTGCAGCTGGCGCGCGCTCTTGCCCTGTCCGGGATAGCCTTGAAAAATCAGCCCGGCGACGCGCGCGATTTCGCGAAATTGCCGTCGCGTCAGTTCCGAAGCATTCAATCCGGCGAGGATGTCGCGTTCGACGTCATTGGCTGCAAGCAGTTTGCCGAGTTCGCCGATCGACAGGCTGAGCGGCTCGGGCGAGAGCAGCGCGAAACCGTAGTCGGTCACCGTGATCGAGAAGCTGCGCGGCACGTCGCGCGACAGGCGATAGGAAAACAGCGTCGCGAGGCCCAGATGCACGAGCCGGCCCTCGAACGGGTAGAAGAACAGGTAATGGCCGTCGCGCGTGGCGATCTGTTCGATCAGCCATTCGCGCTCGCCGGGAAGCGCCGACCAGCGCGCCTGCAGTTGCAGCAGCGGTGCGCAGCATCGCAGTTCGGGTGAGGCGTAGACGCCGTCGCGTGCGTCCGCGATCAGCTTGCGTGTCTCGGCCGCGAGTTGCGTGGAGAACGCCATCTTGTGACCCGACCAGCGCGGCACCACCGCGGACTTCGACGGTGCCGGCTGCACCCACGCGGTCATGTCGCGCACGCGAAGGAACTCGAGCACGCGTCCCGCGAACACGAAGCAGTCGCCCGGCGACAAGCGGGCGATGAACGATTCTTCGACGTGGCCGAGGCGTTTGCCGCGCTTCAACTGCACGTTGACCGAGGCGTCGCTGACGATGGTTCCGATGTTGAGCCGATGCCGATGTGCGATCGCGCGATCGGGCACGCGCAGGACGCCTTCCTCGTCGGCCACCACGCGGTGATATTCGGGATACGCGACGAGGCTCGATCCACCGCGGATCACGAAGTCCTGCGCCCACTGCCATTGTGCGTCAGTGAGATCCGTGTAGGCGTGCGTCGACCGAAGTTCCGTGAGCAATTCCTCAGGCCGAAAGCCGCCACCGAGCGCGCACGTCACCAGGTGCTGCGTCAGAGCATCGAGCGGCGGCGTGTTCGCGCAGCTGATCGCCGGTCGTGCTTCGATGCGCCGCGCCTCGGCGGCGCTACGCGCCGCGGCTGCTTCGACCAGTTCGAGCGCGTGCGTCGGCACAACGGTAACGCGGGACTCAGCTCCCGGCTGGTGGCCGCTGCGTCCGGCGCGCTGCAGCAGCCGCGCGACGCCTTTCGGGCTGCCGATCTGCAGCACCTGATCGACCGGCGTGAAATCCACGCCGAGGTCGAGGCTCGACGTGCACACCACGGCGCGCAGCTTCCGGTTGCGCAGACCGTCCTCGACCCAGTCGCGCACTTCGCGCTCGAGCGAGCCGTGATGCAGGGCGATCTGTCCGGCCCAGTGCGGACGCGCTCCGAGCAGCGCCTGGTACCAGTACTCGGCCTGCGAGCGAACATTGGTAAACACCAGCGTCGAGTTCGCGCGCTCGATCGCCGCAACCACTTCCGGCAGCAGCTTGAGCCCGAGATGACCGGCCCAGGGAAAACGGTCGATGGACTTCGGAATCAGGCTGTCGATGACGATGCGCTTGGTATCCACGCCACGCACGACGCGCGTCGGCGCGGTTCGCTCGTTCGCGACGCCGGTCAGGCACGCCAGCGCCTCGTCGAGATTGGCCAGCGTCGCGGAGAGTCCCCACACCGGCAGTGATCGTTCACGCGATCGCGCCAGCGTGCGCAGCCGGGCAAGCGCAAGTTCGACCTGGACACCACGTTTGCTCGACAGCAATTCATGCCATTCGTCGACGATCACCGCGGTCAGATGCGCGAAGCGCTCCCGCCAGTCGGCGCGCGACAGCATGAGCGTGAGCGATTCCGGCGTCGTGACCAGCGTAGTGGGCAGACGCTTGCTCTGCCGAACGCGCGCTGCGCTCGAGGTGTCGCCGGTGCGCACGTCGACGGTCCAATGCGGCTTGAGCGCTGCCGCGGCACGCTGCAATGCCATTCCCGTGTCGACTGCGAGCGCGCGCAGCGGCGTGACCCATAGCACCGTGAACGGCGGCGACGCGCCGGTCTCGCCTTCGGGCCCCTGCAACAAGGGCCCGAGCCATGCCGCGTACGTCTTGCCCATGCCCGTCGGCGCGTGGATCAGGCCCGACTCGCCGCGCGCAAACGCCGCCCAGACTTCTTCCTGAAAGTCGAACGGCGACCAGCCTTGCGCCGTAAACCACGCGCGCGCCGAGGCGAAGGGTGCGTCCGCCGAATCAGCCGGCCGCAACGAACTCGTGCCGGGCACCTGGCCGAACTCGTTCGCGACGACCTCCATGCGGGAGCCTAGACCAGCGACTGCGTATCGGCGTCGATCGGCACGGCTTGCCCGGAGATGTTCGCGCCGAGGGGGGAGGCGAGGAACACGATGGCATTGGCGATGTCGTCGGCCGAGACCAGACGCCGCAGCGAGGTTTTGCCGAGAGCTTCGTCGCGTACGAACTCGAACGAAACGCCGCGTGCCGCCGCCCGGTTGGCGAACACCGCGTCGATGCGCGGGCCCGCGACCGACCCCGGGCAGATCGCGTTGACGCGCACGCCGTGCGGACCGAGTTCGATCGAAAGCGATCTGGTCAGCCCGATCACGCCCCACTTCGACGCGGCGTAGGGCGTTCGCAGCGGGAACCCGAAGCGGCCCGCTGCCGAGGACAGATTGGCGATGCTCGCATTGCGACTCGCCTTGAGCCACGGAATCGCGCGCTGCGCACAGAGGAACTGTCCCGTGAGGTTGACCGCCAGCGTGCGCTGCCAGTCGGCGAGCTGAACCTCTTCGCAGGCGGCGGTGGGACCGGCGATGCCGGCGTTGTTGACCAGCGCGTCGAGCCCGCCGAGCGCGCCGGTCGCGGTCTCGAACAGCCGTGCCACCGCCGCCGGGTCGGCGACATCGCAGACTGTCTGCTGCAAAGCTGGATCGCTGGCCGCAACCACGCGCAGCGCCGCTGTGTCGACGTCGCAGATGAAGATCTGCGCGCCTTCGCGCGCGAAGGCGCGCGCCGTCGCGAGACCGATCCCGGACGCGCCGGCGGTCACCAGCACGCGCAGGCCGGCAATGTTGAGATCCATGGTCAATGCTCCTTCGAATCCGGCAGTGGCTCGGGCAACGGACTGGGTGAATCGGGCCGACGCGAGGCGACGGCAAGCTGGACAGCGAACGGTTGCCGGGATTATAAGAGCGTTCGCAGATGCGCGCGTGCAAACGGCCGTGACGCGCCGGCGCACCGCGCATCCCGCCATTCACAGGAGGAGCACGTTCGCGTGCTCTTGCTCGACGAACCGTTCGAAGGCCTTGCGCCGGCGGTGGTCGATGAGCTGTTCGACGCGTTCGACAAGCTGCGCAACGAAGTCGCCATGGCGATCGTCGAGCATAATCTCGATCTGGTGCTGGCACTCGCCGACCGGGCGTACGTGCTCGAACGCGGCAGCGTGGTATATGAAGGTCAGGCGTCGGCATTGCGCGAAGATCTCGAACTCAGGCGGAGCGTGCTATGGATGTGAGGACATGACCAGGACTGCGGCGGTGATTGGCGCAGGCCTGATCGGGCGCGCCTGGGCAATGGTGTTCGCGCGGGCCGGCTGGCGCGTGCGGCTCTACGACAACAGCGGTGCGCAACTTCAGGCGGCGCGAGTGTTCATCGCGGACAGTCTCGACGAACAGGCGGCGCACGGTCTGGCAGCCGATCCGTCCGCAATCCTGGCGCGGATCGAATACGTGCCGGATCTCGCCGCCGCCGTCGCCGGTGTCGATTGGGTGCAGGAGAATCTGCCCGAGGTGGTCGAAATCAAGCGCGAGGCGTTCATCGCGCTCGACGCGCATGCACCTGCGACGGCCATATTGGCGAGTTCGACATCGGCGATTCCGGCGTCGCGCTTCACCGAATCTCTGCCGGGCCGGGCGCGTTGCCTGGTCGCGCATCCGGTCAATCCGCCGCACCTCGTGCCCATCGTCGAACTCTGCGGTGCGCCGTGGACGGCGCCGGAGACGATCGCGCGTGCGTTGGCGGCGTACACCGAAATCGGACAGGTGCCGATCGTCGTCCGCCGCGAACTCGACGGGTTCATTCTCAACCGGCTGCAAGGCGCGCTGCTGAGCGAGGCGATGCGGCTCGTCGGTGAAGGTTACGTGTCGCCGGACGATCTCGACAAGACGATCCGCGACGGACTCGGATTGCGCTGGGCGTTTCTCGGACCGTTCGCCACCATCGAGCTCAACGCGCCGGGTGGCGTCGTCGACTACTGCGAGCGCTATAGTGCGTTTTTTCGCCGGCTCGCCGCCGATCCGGCGCAGCCGGCAGTGTGGGAAGCTTCGAACGCGGCAACCGTCGGCGACGCGCTGGGACCGCCGCATTCATCGTCCGAGCGCGAAGCGCGCACGCGCTGGCGCGATCGCCGGCTGATGGCGCTCGTCGCCCACAAGAAAACGCAAGCCGCGTTCGAATAACGGAGGACACCATGTCTGGAAGCCGCAACGTCATCATCACCTGCGCCGTCACGGGGTCGATTCACACGCCGTCGATGTCGCCGCACCTGCCGATCACGCCGCAGGAAATCGCCGATGCCGCGGTCGCTGCGGCGGAAGCCGGCGCGGCGATCGTCCACCTGCACGCACGCGATCCGGTCGACGGTCATCCGACGCAGGATCCCAAATACTTCCGCATATTCGCTGCGGACATCGCGCGGCGCAGCGACGTGGTCATCAACTTCACCACCGGCGGCGCGGCGACCATGACCATCGAAGAACGCCTGCAGCCGGCATTGCAGCTCAAGCCGGAGGTCGCATCGCTGAACATGGGCTCGATGAACTTCGGGCTCTTTCCGATGCTCAGACGCTTCAAGACATTTCGCTTCGACTGGGAACGCCCTTACCTGGCGGGATCCGAGGACCGGATCTTCAAGAACACGTTCAAGGACATCGAGTACATTCTCACCTCGTGCGCCGACAACGGCACCCGCTTCGAGATCGAGTGCTACGACATCGGCCACCTCTACACCGCG
>Ga0066789_10000585_pt1 | contig 14904 bp, 10 predicted proteins | sample OrgsoiDNA2013049_FD_70960 | JGI IMG/M metagenome (GOLD analysis project Ga0066789, IMG submission 70960) | Permafrost soil microbial communities from the Arctic, to analyse light accelerated degradation of dissolved organic matter (DOM) -... | ecosystem: Environmental > Terrestrial > Soil >...
GTCAGCTTCACGAACACGAAATACCGGCCACCGTTGTGTGGTGGCGGGTTGCCGACGACGAAGGTCTTGATGTCGGTGAGTTTCATGCGGGTCTACGCGGTCAAGCCGCGTAGAACCCGTTGATCGCCTTCACCTCGAGGTACTCGGTCAGCCCGTGCATGCCCCACTCGCGCCCGTTGCCGGACTGCTTGAAGCCGCCGAACGGCGTCTCGTAGTCCTGGCCGGCGCCGTTCAGGTGGACGCTGCCGGCGCGCAGCTGCCGCGCGATCGCGCGCGCCCGGGCCTGGTCGCCGGTCTGCACGTACGCGGCGAGTCCGTACGGCGTGTCGTTGGCGATTTCGATCGCCTCCTCCGGCGTCCGGAACTTGAGGATGCACAGCACCGGCCCGAAGATCTCCTCGCGCGCGATGGTCATGTCGTTGCGCACGTTCGAGAAAATCGTCGGCTTGACGAAATACCCCTTCGCCAGTCCCTCGGGGCGACCCGCGCCGCCGGTAATGAGGTGCGCGCCTTCGGCAATGCCCTTCTCGATGAATCCCTCGACCCGGTCGAATTGCAGTTTGGAAACCACGGGACCGATGGTGGTCTTGTCGGAAGCGGGATCGCCGACGACCACGGTCTCGGCGACGCGCTTGGCAATGGCTTCCACCGCCGCCATTTTTCCCGCGGGAACCAGCATGCGCGTCGGCGCATTGCAGGACTGACCGGAATTCTGGAACACGTGCAGCACGCTTTGTTTCACGGCCCGCTCGAAGTCGGCGTCGTCCAACAATACATTCGGGGATTTGCCGCCGAGTTCTTGATGCACTCGTTTGACCGACGCGGCGGCGCTGCGCGCCACCTCCGTGCCGGCACGGGTCGAGCCGGTGAACGACACCATGTCGACGTCACGATGCGACGACAGCGGCGCGCCCACATTCGGGCCATCGCCGTTGATGAGATTGAATACGCCCGCAGGAACACCGGCCTCGTGCATGACTTTCGCCCATAGAATGGCGCTGAACGGGGAATACTCCGAGGGCTTGAGCACCATGGTGCAGCCGGCGGCGAGCGCCGGCACCACTTTTGCGGCGACCTGGTTCATCGGCCAATTCCACGGCGTGATCAGTGCGCAGACGCCGACCGGCTCCTGCACCAACCGTACAGTGCCGCGCATTTCTTCGAACTTGAATGTCTTCAACACGTCGATCATGGCGCTGATATGGCCGACGCCGATCCGCGTTTGCGACCCCTTCGCGAGCGTGATGGGTGCACCCATTTCAGTCGAAATCGCCTGCGCGATCTCATCGTAATGCGCCTTATAGGCGGCGAGGATGCGCTCCATCAGCGCCAGGCGCTCGGCCGGTGCGGTGCGGGAATAGCTGTCGAACGCGCGGCGTGCAGCCCCGACGGCACGGTCCACATCTTTGGCGCTGCCCATGGAAATCACGCCGGCGACCGTCTCCGTGGCCGGGTTGATGACCTTTAACTCCTTCGGTTCGACCGGGTCGACCCAGGCGCCGTCGATGTAGAACTGCCGATTGTCGTAAGTCATTAAATTGCCCCTCAAATATTCATTATTTCCTGGCGCGTATTCTACTCGTTGGCGCAAGCTGGCGCAGGCCTGTTGTCGCGTAGCGCCGACGGGTGGTGCCGGCGGGCGGAAACACCGAGACTTGCCGCGGGTTTTACGGTCGTAGTTCTCATTCTGACGCCCGTATTATTGTTAGGCTTTGGACGCGGAATCGCATCGTTCGATTCCGCTTGTTACACAGGACTCGGAGCATTTATGCCAAGTATTGCCAGACTGCTGCCCGCGCTTAGCCTGAGCTGCATCGTTCTGACGCTTGCGCCCGCCAGAGCGGCGGTCCCGGAATGGAACGTCGTGCGATCGCATCCGGTCCAGCTCGGGCCTGAAGCCAGCCGATTGGTGGTGGGGTTTCGCGCCACGCCCGGCAATGCCGTAGTCAAAACCGTCCAGGCCCGGGCACGGACGCAAAGCATCAATATCGTTCAAGCAAAAACGTCGGACGCAGACGTTGCCGGTCTCGCGCTGCGGACCGGATTGGCGATGGCACGCTCGCGGCAGGTCACGCCGAGCATGCATGTGCTCTATTTGCAGAAGACGGTGTATGGCGCCGACCTGCATGCGTTGCTCAATAAATTGCGCGCCGATCCCAGCGTCCAGTTTGCCGCTGTCGATCAGCGCCGGTACCCGCATGCGGCGCCCGATGATCCATTCTTCGTGCCTACCCCGGGAGCCAGCGGGCAGTGGTTTATGCAGACGCCCAACCCGGCGGTCATCAACCTGGGTGGGGTTCCGACCCAGGATTTGTCGGCCACCGATGCGATCTCCGCGTGGGCGATTACCACGGGCAGCACCGGTACCGTCATTGCGGACGTCGACACGGGCGTGCGATTTGAACACCCTGATCTATTGCGAGCCGGCTTCGGCGGGCGGCTGCTGCCGGGGTACGATTTCGTCGACCAGGACTATAGTCGCACCGCTCCCTACAATGCTCTCGGCACTTTTCTCTACGCCAACGACGGCGACGGTTGGGATCCGGACCCTTCCGATCCCGGTGATTGGGTCAGCACCAGCGACCTTCAGAACCCACTGTTCCCCCCGATCGATTGCGGAGATCCTAATAATAACAACGGTCCGACGGATAGCTCTTGGCATGGGACTCGTGTCATGGGCGTTTTGGGCGCGCTCACCAATAACGGCGTCGGCATCGCCGGGATGACTTGGAAACCCTACCTATTGCCGGTACGCGCGCTGGGTAAATGCGGCGGCTACGACTCCGACATCATGGCCGGCATGCAATGGGCGGCCGGTTTGTCGGTGACTGATCCGTCCGGAAATGCGGTGCCGGACAACCCCTATCCCGCCGACATCATCAACTTGAGTCTGGGCGGCAGCGGCACCTGTGCCAGTGCTGGCTATCAAAGCTTGATCGATACATTGGCCACCATGGGCGTATTGGTCGTTGCTTCGGCCGGAAACCAGAGTGGTCCGGTAGATGTGCCTGCCAATTGCACTGGCGTGCTGGCGGTGGCCGGACTACGCAATGCGGGTACCAAGGTGGGTTACAGCAGTTTCGGACCCGAGGTAGGCGTCGCGGCGCCCGCCGGTAACTGCGTGACCTTATCCGGTCTGTGCTATCGATCCATCGATACCACCTTCAATACGGGCTCGACTGTCCCTGCCGGCAACAGTTACACGGATCAGACCAACACCAATCTCGGCACCAGCTTTTCGGCGCCGATCGTCTCAGGAATAGTTGCACTTATGCGCGCGGTCAACGCAAATTTGACGCCGCCTATGCTGATCGCGCGCATTAAATCGAGCGCGAGCCCGTTTCCACCGACCACAGTTCCCCAGTGCACGGCATCAAACGGGTCAACTGAATGTGCGTGCGGCCCGAACCAATGCGGCGCCGGGATGGTGAATGCGCTGAGCGCCGTCACCGCGGCCCTCAATCCGATTGCCGTCATCACGGCGTCGGGCAATACGATGTTTGACGGGAGTGCCAGCGTGGCCGCGTGCAACACCGGCGTCACCCCCAACGCGCCGCTCAGCGTGGCCTCGTACGCATGGTCCGCGACCGGGGGAGTAGCTATTCAGGGCGCCGCCAATACGCCGCAAGTAAGTGTCATACCGACGGGCAGCGTAGGCACCTTGACGCTGACCGTGACGGATTCCGCCGGTCACATGGATACGGGGACTGTTTCGTTCACGGCGACCGGCGCAGCTACGGTGAACACACCGTCCTCAGCAGGCACATCGGCCACCGCATGTCCGACTCCCATGACGTTCACGCCGGTACCGCCCACGGTCACCGAGGCGTTTTCTCCGACCAGTGTCAGCGCAAATGCGGCCTCGACGCTCACCATTACCTTCAACAATACGGATGGCTTCGCGTTGACTCAGTCAGGTTTCACGGAGACCATGCCCGCCAATCTGAGCGTCCAGACTTCACCGGCGCCGACCACGACCTGTAGTGGTGCGTCCGGGACCCTGACGAGCTCTGCGAGCGCCGTGACCATGGCGGGCGCCAACATTCCCGCCAAAGGCAGTTGCACCATGACCTTGAGCGTGATGAGTGCCACGGCCGGGAGCTACACCAATTCGATCGCCGCCAATGCACTCTCGACGGCCCCGGCGGGGAGCAGCTCGGGGACTGCGTCGGCCTCGCTGACCGTGACGGCAAGCAGCTCACCTGCCGGCAAGGGCGGCGGCGGCGACTTGGATTGGCTGGATATGATGTTCGTCGCGGGCGTGCTCCTCGCAGGACGGCGGCATGTCCGCCGCCGACCATCCCCCCGGCCGTAAGCGTCCACCGTCGCGGCGCCGCACGCGGGCGGTCCACGGTTATAATGGCGAAATGGATACGCCGAATAAGTCGCAGGTCACGGTGCAAGCCGTGAAGACGCATCGCGATGCGCGCGGCAGTTTGTTCGAGCCCTTGACCGATGCGGAGCTCGTGGATCAGAAGAATGTGCACGTCGTGCTCACTCAGCCCAATGAAGTGCGCGGCAACCACGTGCATCGAACGGCCGTCGAAACCACCAGCGTGGTGGGGCCGTGCCTGATCCGCCTCAAGGAGGCCGGCGAAATCCGCGATCTCGAGGTGCCGGCCGGCGAGACCTGGCGATTGACAATACCGCCCGGTGTGGTGCATGCATTTCGCAATACCGGCGACTCGATGATGGTGCTGGTGTCATTCAGCACCAACTTGCACGACCCCATGGGCGCCGATACGCTCAGGGAACAGATTCTTTAGTTGCCCAACCTTAGGCCCATGAGCACCGCATCCATTCCCCCGCGGACGCGAATCAGCACGGATCGCTATCAAAAGATGGTGGCGACCGGTGTCCTCACCAAATACGATCGCATCGAGTTGATAGAAGGCGAAATGCTGGATATGGCGCCGATTGGAACCAAGCACTCGGCCATCACATCGAGACTCCACGAGTTGTTCGTGTTGGCGGTGTCGCACTCGGCGACGATTGTCAGTGGCGGCCCGGTCAATTTGGGCGAGTTCTCCGAGCCGCAGCCGGATCTGATGCTGCTAAAGCGCCGCGCCGATTTCTACAGCGGCAAGATTCCCGAAGCGGCGGAGGTCCTGCTCGTCATCGAGGTGTCCGACAGCTCGCTGGCCTTCGACCAAGGCGCCAAGTTGAGTCTCTACGCTCGCTACGGCGTCGCCGAATACTGGGTCGCCGACCTCGAAGGCAGGCGCATCGTGGCTTACCATGAACCCTTAGGTCAGGGGTACGCGCGCAGGCTCGAATTCGCCGGCGCCGACCTGGTCGCGCCGCTGGCGTTCCCGAACGTCAAGATCGTCGTCGGGGAGATATTCGGTTAAATGCCTGGAGACGCCGCCGCCCGGCGGCCCGCACCTTTGGGTCCAATTCCTTCGAGCTCGTAGCCGCGTTTGAAATCGCGGATGTGTTTTTCCATCCAGGTGCGCGCCAGTTCGCTGCGTTTCAGCTTGATGGCCTCGGTGATCCTGCCTTGTGCATCGTGGATGCGCGCACGCGCTTGCGGAACGCGATCGATCATACGGGTGAGCGCGGGGGCGAGCAGCAGATTGAGCGGCGCTTGCGACATCGCCAACACCTGATTGCCGCTTGCTGCGGCAACGGCGGTGAAGAATTCGACGACGGCGGAAACCGCCGCCGGAGTATCGGCGACCTCGCGCTTGAATCGCGCCCGGGCGCGCGCCAGCGCTTGCAGCTGCGCGGCGCTGCGCCGCAGAGCGGCGTACTGCGCGGCGACCGGCTCGATGGCCATCATCGCTTCCCACAACTCGAGGAAGGTTACATCGTGCAGCGCCAGCGCGCGGCTCACGCCGGAACTCACGCGCCGCGGCTCGGGGCGCGTGACCCGCAGCCGCTTCTCGCCGCGCACCCGGCCCAACAGTCCGTGTATTTCGAGTTCGCGAATCGCCTCGCGAATGGTCGATCGATTGACGCCGAATTGGCGCGCAAGATCCATTTCCGAGGGCAGGGGATCGCCGGCACGCAGCGAGCGGCCGACGATGCGCTGCTCGATGACATTCGCGATTTGGCGGTAGGCCGGATGATCGTCCAGAGGCACGAATAGATCAGTCACTATCCTTCTCCGAACAGCTCGCGGCCGATCAGCATGCGGCGAATCTCGGAGGTTCCGGCGCCGATCTCGTACAGCTTGGCGTCGCGCAGCAGGCGTCCGGTCGGATAGTCATTGATATACCCGTTGCCGCCCAGGAGCTGGATAGCATCGAGCGCGGACCGCGTCGCGGACTCCGCGCAGAATAAAATGCACGCGGCGGCATCTTTGCGCGTGGAGTCGGCGCGGTCGCATGCCGCCGCGACCATGTAGGCATAGCTGCGGCAGGCATTGAGCGAGGCATACATGTCGGCGAGCTTGCCCTGCACAAGTTCGAAGGTGCCGATGGGCTGGCCGAACTGGCGCCGTTCGCGCACATACGGCACCGCCACGTCGAGGGCGGCGGCCATCAGCCCAAGCGGCCCGCCGGACAGCACGACGCGCTCGTAGTCCAACCCGCGCATCAATACGCTGACGCCGCGGTTCTCCTCGCCGATGAGGTTCTCGGCGGGCACCTCGCAGCCGTCGAATACCAATTCGCTGGTGCTCGAACCGCGCATGCCGAGCTTGTCGAGCTTTTGCGCCGGCGTGAAACCCTTGAAGTCCTTCTCGATGATGAACGCGCTGATGCCGCGCTGCCGGGCGTTGGGGTTGGTCTTTGCGTACACCACCAGGACATCGGCCTCCGGGCCGTTGGTGATCCACATCTTGCGGCCGTCGAGCACATACCGGTCGCCGTGCTTGATGGCCTTGAGCTGCATGGAGACGACGTCGGACCCGGCGCCGGGCTCGGACATCGCGAGCGCGCCCACGTGTTCGCCGCTGATGAGTTTCGGCAGGTACTTCTGTTTCTGCGCCTCGGACGCGTTGAGCGCCAGCTGGTTCACGCACAAGTTCGAATGCGCGCCGTAACTTAAGGCCACGGCGGCCGACGCGCGCGAGATTTCTTCCATCGCGATGGTGTGCGCCAGGTAGCCGAGGCCTGTGCCGCCGTAATCCGGGCTCACCGTCATGCCCAGCAGCCCAAGCTCCCCCAACTCCGGCCACAGATCCCGCGGAAACACATTGCTGCGGTCGATCTCATCGGCGCGCGGCGCGATGCGCTCCTGCGCAAAGCGCTGCGCCTGATCGCGCACCGCATCGATGACTTCGCCGAGCCCGAAATTGAACTCGCGGTACGCGGAATTGGCCATTCACCGGTCCCCCGTTGTCATCGGACCCCAAATCGTTGGATAATCGGACTGTCGGACAATTTTGCCACTCTCACTCCAATAAAGCCAATGGCCCAGATCGTCTCGAAAATCGACGTCCGCTCGCAAGAATTCGCCGACAACCGTGCCGCCATGCAGCCGCTGGTCGATGACTTGCGCGCCGTCCTTGAGCGCAACGCCACGGGCGGCAGTGCGGCGGCCCGCCACAAGCACAGCAAAGCCGGCAAGCTGCTGGCACGCGAGCGGATCCTGGCGCTGCTCGATCCCGGCTCGCCGTTCCTGGAGCTCTCCGCACTGGCGGCGCAGGGCGTGTACGGCGAGAACTTGCCGGGCGCAGGCCTCATCACGGGCATCGGGCGCGTCTCGGGACGCGAATGCATGGTGGTGGCGAACGACCCCACGGTGAAGGGGGGCACCTACTATCCGCTCACCGTGAAGAAGCATTTGCGGGCACAGGAGATTGCCGGCGACAACGAGCTGCCGTGCATCTACCTGGTCGAAAGCGGAGGCGCTTTTCTGCCGAAGCAGGATGAAGTATTTCCCGACCGCGAGCACTTCGGCCGCATATTTTTCAATCAGGCGCGTCTCTCGGCGCAAGGCATCGCGCAGATCGCGGTGGTGCACGGCTCGTGCACGGCGGGCGGCGCCTATGTGCCGGCCATGTCCGACCATGCCGTGATCGTGCGCAATCAAGGACGGGTGTTTCTCGGCGGGCCGCCGCTGGTGAGGGCGGCGACCGGCGAGGAAATCGATGCGGAATCCTTGGGCGGCGCGGACGTGCATTGCCGGCGTTCCGGCGTGACCGACTATTACGCGGAGAACGATACCCATGCCCTCGCGTTTGCGCGCCGAGCGGTGGCGCGGCTGCGGGCGGCCACGCGTACAGGCGCGCTCATGGGCGCGGCGGCGAGCGGCGCCGGCGGTGAACCCGCCTACGATCCCACGGAACTGTACGGCATCATCCCGCCGAGCTCGCGCAAACCCTACGACGTGCGTGAGCTCATCGCCCGCTTGGTGGATCGTTCGTGGTTCGACGAGTTCAAGGCGCTGTACGGCGCGACCTTGGTCTGCGGCTTTGCCGACATCCACGGTTCGACGGTGGGGATTCTGGCCAACAACGGCATTCTGTTTTCCGAGAGCGCATTGAAGGGCACGCATTTCATCGAACTGTGCTGCCGCGAACGGATACCGCTGGTATTTCTGCAAAACATCTCCGGCTTCATGGTGGGCCAGGCCGCAGAGGCGGGCGGCATCGCCAAGGACGGCGCCAAGCTGGTGACGGCCGTGGCTTGCGCGTCGGTACCGAAATATACCGTGGTCATCGGCGGCAGCTTTGGCGCCGGCAATTACGCAATGTGCGGCCGCGCCTACAGCCCGCGGTTCTTGTTTCAGTGGCCGAACGCGCGCACGTCGGTGATGGGCGGCGAGCAAGCCGCCAGCGTCTTGGCGACCATCAAGCGCGAGGGCTTGGAGCGTGGCGGAGGCACCTTGAGCGCTGCCGAGGAAGAGCAGCTGAAAGCGCCCATTCGCGAGCAATTCGAGCGTCAGGGGCATCCCTACTACGCGTCCGCGCGCCTCTGGGATGATGGCGTCATCGATCCGCTCGACACGCGGCGCGTCCTCGGATTGGCCCTCGACTTGACGAAGCGGCAGGACATCGCCGCCACACGCTTCGGCGTGTTTCGGATGTGAAGCGGCCGATGCTCCGGCGGCTGCTGATCGCCAACCGCGGCGAAATCGTCTGCCGCATTGCGCGCACGGCGCAGCGCCTGGGGTTGACGAGCATTGCGGTGTACTCCGAGGCGGACGTGCACGCGCGCCACGTCCGCACGGCCGATGAAGCGTACCTTCTGGGGCCGGCGCCGGCGGCGGAAAGCTATCTGGACATCGCGAAGATCTTGAGTCTGGCGCAGCGCGTCGGCGCCGATGCCGTGCATCCGGGATATGGGTTTCTCTCCGAGAACGCCGCGTTCGCGCAAGCCTGCACCGATGCGGGTCTGATCTTCGTCGGCCCGCCCGCCTCTGCAATCCGTGCCATGGGCTCTAAAAGTGCATCCAAAGCGGCGATGGCGGCGGTAGGGGTGCCCGTCGCCCCCGGCTATCACGGCGAGGATCAATCGCCGCAGCGGCTGATTGCAGAAGCCCAGCGCGTCGGCTTCCCGCTCATCATCAAGGCGAGTGCGGGCGGCGGCGGCAAGGGCATGCAGGTGGTGAACTCCGCCGCCGAGGTTGCGGCAGCGGTCGAATCGGCGCAGCGCTTGGCGCGCACCGCATTCGGCGACGATCGCCTGCTGCTGGAGCGCTATTTTCCGCAGGCGCGCCACGTGGAAGTGCAGGTGTTCGCCGACTCCCACGGCGGCATCGTGAGCCTGTTCGATCGCGACTGCTCGGTGCAGCGCCGCCATCAAAAAATTATCGAGGAAGCGCCGGCGCCGGATCTCCGCGACGAGGTGCGCGCGGGGATGTCGCAGGCTGCGATCCAGTCGGCGCAGGCGGTCGGCTACGTGGGTGCCGGCACCGTGGAGTTTTTGGTCGACGAGGCCCAGCACTTCTACTTCATGGAAATGAATACCCGCCTGCAGGTGGAGCACCCGGTCACGGAGTTCATTACCGGCGTCGATCTGGTGGAATGGCAGCTGCGCATCGCCCAGGGCGCACGCCTGCCGAAACGGCAGCACGAAATTACCCAGCATGGCGCCGCCATGGAAGCGCGTCTTTACGCCGAGGACCCGGGCCACGGGTATCTGCCGAGCGTCGGGCGAATCGTGCACCTGCGCTGGCCCGAGACTGCTCCCGCCCTGCGGCTCGATGCCGGCGTCGACGCCGGCGACGAGGTCTCGCCTTTCTACGACCCCATGCTCGGTAAGCTCATCGCGTGGGGCGAGACGCGCGGCGAAGCCGCGGACCGGCTGCACAAGGGGCTGCAGGACATCGAGATCGTGGGCGTTACCACCAATCGCGCGCTCCTCTTGAGCGTGCTCGCGGACGAGGAATTCCGGCGCGGCGGGATAACGACTCATTATCTTAACGCCCGTCACCATCACTTGACCTTCGGCGATCCGCCGGCCGGCGACCTCGATGCCGTGTTGGCGGCGGTTTGGTGCGCGACGCGTGAAACCTCGAGCGATGCCTTATGGGCGGACAGCCGAGGGTGGCGGCTGGCTGCCGACCCAAGGAGCGCATGGACGTTCGCGCAGCGCTCCGTAATCGTTGAATTCTCCGCGCCGAACCATTATCTCGCGCACTTGGCAGGGAGGGAATATCGACTGCGCGTCGCGGCACGCGGCGCGGAGCGGTTGGACGCCGAGCTCAACGGGCAGATGCAGCGCCTTCGTGTCATCGAAGTCGAGCAGGACCTTCACCTGTTTCGCGCCGGACGGCAGGTAAGCTTGCGCGCGGCGCGCACCGAAGATGCCTTGCAAGTGAGCGCCGGTGCCGAGGAGGGCTCGCTGCTCACGCCGCTGCCGGGAACCGTGGTCGCCGTTCATGTCAAGGCAGGCCAGCAAGTCGCGCGCGGTGCGCCGTTGGTCACGGTCGAGGCCATGAAAATGGAACATACGCTGACTGCGCCCTACGACGGAACGGTCGCGCGCGTGGCCTTTGCGGTGGCCGAACGGGTCGCGGCCGGCGCGATTTTGGTGGAACTCACGCCGCTCGAACAGTGAACCGCAGGCTGCGAACCCTGGATGTGTGAATTTTCGCGGAAGATGTACTCGGCGAATGTCTCCATGCATGTTGCCGCAAACGAAAACATCCGCATTGTGCGTTTATTTTGACCCTGCGCCCGCGTCGGTTGCACGGTCCGTAGACGGCCGACTCCGGTCCCTCGTGGCAAAACGCAGATTTCCAGAGAGCGGTCATTCAGGCGAGCACGTTTCCTCCCCGCGATCCACCTTGCGGCAGAACGCGGAGAAGCACAGGTCCGCTTTGTACCGCAACGTTTCTTATTCCAGCAGATTCATCCCGCGCAGGAAAGCGCGGTAGCGCGGGTCGGGCTCGAGCTTCTTAAACAGCATGCTAGTTTTTATGAAGTACAGGGCGGAGTCCTTCTGCAGCTTGGCACGCTCGAGCCACTGCAGCGCCTGTTCGCCCTGACCGCGATACGCGTAAGTCTCCGCGATGCTGAAGGCGTCATCGTTTGCATATCGGCGCACCAGCACCGCCATCTGCTGATCGGAGTCGGCCTGGCGCCCCAGATCGTAGTAAGTGAGGGCAAGTGCCTGGGCCCGATCCACGGTGTCCTGCTGCATGGACCTGACAATATTCAGCGCCTCGGCCGCCCGGCCCAGCGCGAGCAGGACAACGGCCAGATTGCGGGGTCCCGATGAGTACGTAGGGCTGATCTCGAGAACGCGTCGTTCGGCGGCTTCCGCGTCCGCCAATCTTCCAGCTCGTGCGTATACCTCGGACAGGGAGTTCATGCCGGCGGCATATAGTGGGTCTCGCGCCAGCCCAGAGGTTATTAGATCGATTGCCTCGTCCAACCGGCCGAGCGAGGCCGCAAGACGAGCCGCGCATAGATGAACCACCGGGTCTCGGGGCGCGAGCCGCAACGCCTCTCGCATCTCGCTGTCGGCCGCCGACCAGTTCCAGTCGTAGGCCATATATATCCAGCCCAGCCAGGCGTGCGCCTGCCCTAATCCGGGATCAAGCTTAATCGCGGTCTGTAGGCTGCGGCGGGCACGCGCGTACGCCGGACCGGCCGGCACAAAGGCCCATTCCGCCTGGAAGATGACCATCCGCCCCAGCTGCGTGGCGGCCGCTGCAAAGTTCGGGTCGAGGTCGAGAGCCTGCTGGAAGTAGTTGGCACCGGTCTCAAAGCCATCGCGGTCATAGCGCTCCATGGAGTGCAGACCGCGTAGATAGAAGTCGTAGGCGTCCGGATTGTGGGTCCCCGCGTGGGACTGCAACGTATCGCTGTCGACGGCGACCTCCATGGCACGCGCGACCCCTGCAGCCAGCTCATCCTGCAGAGTGAGGACATCGCCATACGGCCGATCGTAAGTGTTTGACCAGAGATGCGTCCCGTCGCGGGTGCTGATCAACTGCGCCGTGACCCGCAATCGCTCGCCCGATCTTCGAACGCTCCCCTCGACGACATAAGTGACGCCAAGGACGTTGCCAATCTGCCTTAGATCCTGATTCTTGCCTTTGAACTGAAAGGAAGACGTGCGACCGGTCACCTTCAGTCCTGGGATTTTCGACAAAAGTTCCAGCACCTCCTCCGCCAAGCCATCGGCGAAGTACTCCTGGTCACGCTTCTCGCTCAGATCAACAAACGGCAGCACGGCGATGGACTTGTCCGAAACCAGCGGACCTGACATTGCCTCCTTTGAAGCCGAACGGATCTCAGCGCTCTTCGAAAGCAGCAACTTGTCGACCGCGAAGTACGCGATGGCTGAGGCAAGCAGAGCGCCTGTCGCCCACAGAGCGAGTTTAGACCGCCAGGGCGAGGCCATCGATGTCCCGGATCCACGCACCGTCGTGGAGCCAGCAGGCACGAACGTTTCCGGTGCTCGTGCAGATGAAGTCTCAGGCGAAACCAGTTTCCGTACTCGCTCGACAAATGCGGGTGGTGTCTCGCCCCCCGGCAGGCGCGTCCACTGCACGCGCTGAAACGACTCTGGAACGTCCGCAGTTGCCTCTGGAGTGGCGTCCAAGGACACCGGTACGACGAACACGCGGTTGCGAGCGATCATGTGGGTGCGCTGATCTGCAAGGTCCCACTCAAGGCGGAAATAGCCTTCATGCCGTGCAGCCGTGTGGGCCGAAATAACCGGAATAAAGAGCGCGCAGTCGTGGATCTCGCGCCGGATCTTCTGATCCCAGGCGTCCCCGCCCCGCAGCTCGCTCTGATCGAGAAACACCTCGATGCCCGCCGCACGCAACGCCGCGCAAATCCTCTGAGCAGCCTCCGCATCCTGTGAGGCGTAGCTCAGAAATACCGCGTGCGAGGCCTCAGTCACCGATGGGATCACCCTTGGGGAGGTCTTCTCATCGCCTCCGTGAACTACAGCTTAGCCCAAGTGGCTCAGTTTGGCCGAGCTGGGTTCCCGGCTTGGGGGCAATCGGTCCGGATCGACCGGCGGCGCAGGCAATGTCCACTCTATTACTCTTGAACGGCGGCTATTGCGAGAGTCGTCCGACCGCTGCGGGTCGAATCCGGAAGTTACGCTTCGCGCTCGCGGCTCAAACGCCGAGCGGCCGGTTTCGGGGAGGACATCCGGCGGCAGACGGGGCCAACTCCAGTCGCTCACGGTGCCGAGATGCTTGCCACGAAGCAGCCGTTCGACATTTGCGCTAGGCTAACCGAGTGCAAGCGAGAATTGCACGTTGCGTTCAATATGCACCGAATTCGGCAACCCTCGTGCCAATAAACCGCTCTCGCAGTCAAGAGATAGTATTCCTTGCGTGGGTGCTTTCCACCCTGAACGCAACAACTGCGCGAGCAGAATGGGATCCAAAAATCGACGCTGCGTGTCCCGAAGCGGTAAGTCAACGTGCTCAGCGTCGCGGGGCGCGACCGACCCCAAAGGACATAATTACAGTCAGTAGGCCTGCGCTACGAGCAGAACTCTTGCAAATGGAGCAACAAGACCAAGACGCACGTAATGTTTATATAGCCGCCATGGGGGGCGGTGAGCTACCCGATGATCACCCCGCCAGTCGTCACCTTATGCAAGTGGATGCTGAAGATCTCCGGAGGCTCAAGCACATAATTATTCAAGACGGCTTTCCTACGATCGCGATGGTCGGATTCGAGGGTGTGCATGCGGCCTTTCTACTGACTCAGCACGCGGATGGCGACCCGGCGTTTCAGCAAAGAATGCTTCGCGTCGTCGCTCCCCGATTGCGTGATGGCGAGATCACTGGCAATGAGTACGCGCTCTTGACCGATCGAGTTTTGCGTGCACAAGGAAAGCCTCAACGATACGGCACTCAGTTCGAAGGAATAGGGGAAAACTTAAAGCCCTCTCCCATCGCTGACGAAGAGCACGTAGACAAGCGCCGGCGTTCGCTTGGTTTGATCTCGATTGCGAACTATTCGTGCGTGATTCACGCCGCGTACGATGCGCCGCCGCATCCCTAGTGGGCTCAGTAAGAATTCAATGACCCGCGGACTTTCACCGCTGAGAGCCCGCCGCAGAGCAGACGGTCACCAGCGTCCGATGAGGTCGAGAGTACGCGTTGGCAGTCGCCGCCGGCGCCACGGGCTCCAGCCGGGCCAGGAGCGGAATTTCAGTGACCTGAAATCGGCGCCGCAAAGCAGCCTTTCACGTGACAGCCAGGAGTCGAGAGCGCCCGACTCCAAAGCCCTCGCGCGACACTCGCCCACCTGCGCAGCACCCGACATCGCCGTAGCCGCTTCGTGGATGCCGGCGTCTGATTTCGCGAGAGGCGCCAGGCGCTCTGGTCGCAATCAGCGCACGCTAATGAGCCCGATTTGGGGCCGGGCCAATTTCGGCTGCGGTAGCGTAATCTCAGCGATGCAATAATTTGTCGCAGTCGCTGCCGCCCCGCGCTACGCAGCGATCATATGCAGCGCGCGCTTCCTGATCACGTACCGCATCCCCGCGGGGCGTGTTGGAGTTGACCGGGGCGTTGAGAATGGCGTCG
>Ga0066789_10000587_pt1 | contig 14899 bp, 16 predicted proteins | sample OrgsoiDNA2013049_FD_70960 | JGI IMG/M metagenome (GOLD analysis project Ga0066789, IMG submission 70960) | Permafrost soil microbial communities from the Arctic, to analyse light accelerated degradation of dissolved organic matter (DOM) -... | ecosystem: Environmental > Terrestrial > Soil >...
GCGATTCTCGCGTTCGTGAATGCGTGGGATGAGTTCCTGCTTGCACTGACCATGATGAATCGCGTGAGCATGCGCACGCTGTCGGTGGGAATCACGCTCTACCAGGGCGAGTTCGCGTTTCCGTGGCCGCTGATTTCGGCGGCGCTGATCATCGCCATCGTCCCCATCTGTATCCTGATCGCGATCTTCCAGGAGCGTGTGGTCGGCGGCTTGACCTCCGGTGGAGTGAAAGGCTAGGACGCGCCTTTTTTCCCGGCGCCAGCACTGCTCTTCTTCGCGTCTTGCCTGCCAAGCTCCTCATTGGTCAGCTTGACCTTTTTCACTTTTTCCGTCTTGACCTTTTCTTTCTTCACTTTTTCCTTCTTCACCTTTTCCTTCTTCACGACCGGCCCCGCCAATGCCAGCTTCGCCAGCCGTTTGGCCCGCTTGGCTGCGACATCGAGAAGTTTCCTGGTTTTTTGGTGCTGCCGTCTGGCTTTGAGCATTGACGAGTGACTCATTTTGACCTCCGATGGATGAAACATCTAATTCGACTTTAGTTTGATCCGAATTTGCGTTCTTGGCTGACCGACCGCATCAAGCCCCCCATCACTGAATCATCTCGTCGGCCGTTGAAACGTCAAAAAATACCACGTCCCCCATTGCCGCTCAATTCCGGCCACCGAGTGACCGTATCAGACCGAAAGCGATCCACCACTGCTACGGAGCGCCGGCTGCTACAAGGGGTCGCGTAGAATAACGCCCTTAGGCTAGATGGCTGCAGGTGCAGAAGCGGGTTCGAGGTAGAGCTTGGGATAATGAATGGAGGGGTGACATGACGGCATTCAACGTGGTGCGTTTCAAAGTGAAACCTGGAAACGAGCAGCGGTTCGTCGACGCGCATCGTAAGTCGCGACCCGCGTTCAAGGGTTTTCTAGGCGGAAACCTGATCAAGACAGGGGACCAGACCTTTTGCTTTGTCGGCGAGTGGCGGACTTTCCAAAACATCGCGACTGCACGTCCCCAGATGATCGCGTTCTTGGATGGATTTCGCGACATGCTCGAAGACCTCGGCGGCGGCCTTGGCGTCACCGACCCCGTGTCCGGTCAGGCGGTAGCGAAGCTGGCCGCGCCGAAGGCGGCGAAAAAGAAGGCTCCGGCCCGTCGCAAGCCTAAGCGCGCGCCAGCCAAGAAGACCGCCAGCAAGCGGTAATATTCATCGCCTGTGCCCCATCGCCTGGAGGGGGCGATCGGGGCGAGCTAGTGACAAATTGCGAAGGGAAAGACCACGCAAATACAGCCTCTGTTACCGGTGTCTGCCCGCAGTGCATTTCTACCGCATTGCACATCCAAATGAATCAATCAACCTTAAGCTTGAGCTTACTCACGATCTTTTGGTTGGCGATGTCGTCCGCCTTTAGCATGGATTCGAAATCGGTGGGCTTGCTTGCGACGGGCGCTGCCCCGATGCCATTCAGAAATTCTTTGACATCAGCTTCGGCAAGCACCGCCGCGATTTCCTTTTGGAGTCGTGCTACGATTTCTGGCGGCGTGCCGGCCGGAGCAAGTATTCCCTGCCAATTCAAATAGACCACGTCCGGATAGCCCATCTCAATCATGGTGGGAACCTCGGGCAGCGTTGGCCAGCGCGTAGCGCCGCTGGACACGAGTGCCCGCAATCGTCCCGCCGCAATGTGCGGCGTTGCACCAGCAAGCGATAGCATCGCCAGCGGTATATGCCCGCCTAGCACGTCCTGAACCGCGGGGCCGGCGCCCTTATAGGCCACACTGACTATTTCGACATTTGCCGCCTGCTTGAACATCTCCATAGCAATGTGAGGGGGAAGACCGAGACCTCCATGTGCATAGGACAACGAATCAGGCTTCGCTTGCGCAGCATCGACCACATCTTTCAACGTCTTGAACGGCGCGTTCGGTTGGGTCACGAGGACGACCGGGCCTTCCGTGAGCTCCATCACCGGCACGAAATCCTTTTGTGGGTCGTATCCGGGCGTTGCATAAATCAGTGGATTTAGGGTATGTCCATTGCTCGTCAATAAAAGCGTGTAACCATCCGGCGGTGAGTGTGCGACATACTGTGCAGCAATATTTCCTCCCGCACCCACACGGTTCTCGACGATTACCTGTTGACCCAGCTTCGGAACGAGGCGTGCCGCGATGAAGCGGGCGGTTGCATCGAGGCCACCACCCGTTGCCACGATCACAATGAATCGAACTGGCTTGGCAGGATAGGTTTGGGCATGCGCGCCCCCAAACGGCAAGAGGCCCCCGAGCAGTATGAGAAACCGTGTGACAACCGCGCGCCATCCGAAATTTGTTCCACGTCCACAATGATCGTCAGGAAATGAGACATTAATTCGCCGCATACGCTGTCTCCTGTAGGCGCCAGCTTGCGAAGGCCCAATATCGTTCTCGAACGGTAATCACGTGCGCTCAGACTGGAATGCGCAGCCCGGCGGCCCTTGCTTGCTCCTCGATTTCCGGGATTCGCAGACGGAGTAGACCTTCGGTGAATTGCTCCAATTCGCCAGCGGAGGGGATCAGATAGGGCTCACGAATGCCTCCCTCGCCGCCGGGCAGCTTGAGCACCTTCATGGCCATTTTGATCCATCGGGTAGGCGCCGGATTCCATCTAGAAGTGTACGCAAGGTAACGTTTGATGTCCGCGTAGACCTGGCCGAGCTCATCGAATCTTCCCAGAGCGAATAGGTCGATGTAACGGCGGTAGGTCGCGGGGATAATATTGATCTCTCCGCCCAGGATGCCGGCGGCCCCTAGAACAAGCATGTTAAGCGATCCTGTAACCTGAACGTAGTATCGGACGTCATGGTCGATCATTTCGCGCAGTTGCAAGAAGTAGGAGTCTGGTACCCCCGTCAAATTTACCGCTACGACGTGACGATGCCGTCGACAGGCATCGGCAATGATCTCGGCTTTGACTGGATAGCCGACCACAGGCTGCGCAGCCAATGCGGTTGGATGCCTGATGGCGGACAACACGGCGTCCAGCCATGTGGTTAGCTCTATATCGGTTGGCTTGAATTCGTGGCGTCCCTCGGCGGCATAAAAGTTCACGGCCTCGACACCGGACTCGACAGCGAGTTGCGCATACTTAATCACATCGCGCGCAGTGAGCTGCTCGAGAACATTTGCGTATACGGGAACCTTGCCCCTGCAGGCATCAACCCCAACTCGATATACCCTGCGGAGTTCTTCCCACGTCAGCGTATGACCCTCGCCTATTCCACCACTGCCGAGATAGACGCCGGTACTGGTATCAATGAATCGCTGCAAATATTGACGAAACGCATCTTCATCGAACTCCCCGTTCGCCGAAAATGTGGTCGTGACCCGGCAGAAATTCATCAAATTCGCCATTTTTTTGTCCGTTCAGTGAGAAGAGTTGTCATGGCTAGTCTGCAGCTCAAGGGGCAAGTCTCAGCGTTCGCTGAACACCTGAGTCTCAGCGTTCGCTGAACAGTCATGAAGCGATACGGCGCGCATGGTGAATTTCTCGTCTACAAATATGAAGGTGAAAATGACAGAGTTTCCCTATGAAAAGGCGGGAACAATCCGTGCTTTAGGCTCCAGCACTTCCGATTTTGGAAAGCGCTGACTACCAGTGAGGTATTGTCACATCCATGTCAACAGAGTGTTCAGTTAACGCTGAAACTTACCCGCTCAAGTGTAGACTAATTGCCGATTGGCGTTGCCGTACGAACCCGCCAAGCTGATTTCGCGTTTGCTACGTTTCTGGGGATCGAGGGCGAATGACTACGCGCCGCAAGCTCTTGCTGGCCCTTAGTGCGGGCACGCTATCCGCGACGCTTCCGGCCCCAGCGCAACAGTTACGGAAAGTCTGGCGTATCGGTTACTTCACTATGGGAAACGCGCAGGGCAATGCCTCCTTCCTTGCCGCGTTTCGCGAAGGATGGCCGCCTTACCCTGGGTCGAAGGGCGTGACTTCACGTTTGATGCGCACTATGCCGGCGGTGTCGCGCAGGCGGCCCCAGGCATGGCGGCCGACCTCATTGCTGGCCGGCCCGATCTGTTGCTCGCCGCAGGAGATTCCGCTGCGCACCTGCTCGCCGAAAGAACGAAGACGATTCCGATCGTTTTCTGCATCGTTCAGGATCCCGTGGGCAGCGGACTCGCCTTCAACATCCCGGCGGCAACCTGACCGGCCTGACCACCCTCTCGCGCGAACTCGGCGCGAAGCGGCTGCAACTGGTCAGAGAGGCGTTTCCGCGCGCGGTGCAGGTGGTGGTGCTGTTCGATCCGACCAATCTCGGTGGCGCTGCCGAAGCCGAAGACATCCAGGCGGGCGCGGCGCACCTAAAGATACGCGTTACCGCAATTGAAGTACGGCAGGCCGCGGACATAGAGTCGGCCTTCCGGCGCGGTGCGGCCATCGGCGCCGATGCCTATATGCTGACGCAAAGCGGTGTCATCAATGTGCAGCGCAAATTGATTGCGGATCTCTGCCTGCGGGCGAGCCGCCCGGCCATGGCTCCGGATTTTCAGTTCCTGCAAATGGGCGGGCTAATGTCATACGGAGCGTCCTTCGAAGACAATTACCGCCGCGCCGCCGGCTATGTGGACAAGATCCTGAAAGGGACGAAGCCCGGCGATCTGCCGATCGAGCAGCCCATCAAGTTCGAACTGGCCGTGAGTCTAAAGACCGCCAAGGCCATGGGAATCACGTTCGACAAGTCCTTCCTCGCGCGTGTCGACCGGGTAATCGAATAGACTCTCGCGGCTCGCGAGTGGCCGGTTAATGGCGAAGTGGGGGCAAGGCTCGACGACCGATCTCGGCCGATCTCAGTCAGCCAACATTGCCTGCGAGATTAGACCCCGGTTAGCACTATAAACATCATAGATGCCTGCCCGGCCTGCGGCTCATTTCGCAGGCCTTTTGTTTTTCGAATCCGATGCGCGCCCACTTTTCCCGCCCGGCCTTTTTCGAAGGCGTCCGCGACATGCTGCCGATGCTCATGGGCATCGTGCCGTTCGGCGTCGTCTGTGGCGTCGGTGCACTCAGCGCCGGCGTGTCGCCCCTGGAAACCCTGGCGATGTCGCTGATCATCTTCAGCGGCGCCGCGCAAATCGCCGCGACGCAAATGATCGCCGACGGCGCGCCCTTCGCGGTCATCGTGCTCACGTGTCTCGTGCTCAGCTTGCGTTTCCTGATGTACAGCGCGGCGATGGCGCCACATCTTCGATTACTGGATTCGCGCTGGCGCAATCTGCTTGCGTTCCTGCTCACCGATCAGGCGTTCGCGTCGACGATCCGGCGGTTTCGCGAGTCCGGCGACCTGCGCGCCAACGCGTCATATTTCCTTGGCTCTGGAGCTTTGTTGTGGGTGACGTGGGGCGTCGCGACACTGGCCGGCGTGCTGCTCGGGTCGGTGATCCCGTCGTCGTGGCAGCTCGAATTCGTCGTGCCGCTATGCTTCATCGCGATACTCGCGCCGTTGTTGCGCGACAGGGTCACGATCGCCGTGTTCGTGGTGGCAGCCGTTGCGGTCGTCGCGCTCGACGCGCTGCCGATGCGCCTGTCGCTGATCTGTGCGGGGCTGATTGCAATCACGTGCGGCGTCGTTGCCGACCAGTGGCTGTCGCGCCGTGGATAAGACACTGACGATCTGCCTGGTCACGCTGGTCGTGGGCGTCCTCAATTTCGCTTCGCGGGTGTCGTTCATCGCGTGGTTTGCGCGCAACGACACGCCACCCTTGTTGTCGCGTGCCTTGCGCCACGTTCCCGCTGCGATGCTGACCGCGATTGCCGTTCCGGCCGTCGTGTTCATCGCGCCCGGCACGCTCGACCTCAGCGCAGGCAATGCCAAGCTGGTTGCCGCGGTGGTCGCCGGCCTGGTCGCGTGGTGGCGCAAGAATACCGTCGAGACGATCGTCGTCGGAATGACGGTGCTCTGGCTCATGCGCTGGCTCGTCGGCTAAAATGCGGTTGAGCCAAGGAGAACACGATGCGTTTTGAAGGCACCGATACCTACATCGCGACCCCGGACCTGATGCTGGCGGTCAATGCGGCCGTGACGCTGGAGCGCCCCCTGCTGGTCAAGGGCGAGCCAGGCACCGGCAAGACACTGTTGGCGGAAGAGGTCGCGCGCAGCCTCGGCCGGCCCCTGCTGCAATGGCACATCAAGTCGACGACCAAGGCGCAGCAAGGTCTCTACGAGTACGACGCGGTGTCGCGCCTGCGCGATTCGCAGCTCGGCGACGAGCACGTCGGCGACATCGCCCACTACATCAAGCGCGGCGTGCTGTGGGACGCGTTCGAAGCGCCATCGCCCGCAGTAGTGCTGATCGACGAGATCGACAAGGCCGACATCGAATTTCCGAACGATCTGTTGCGTGAACTCGACCGCATGGAATTCTACGTCTACGAAACGCAGCAGACGATCCGCGCGAGCAAGCGGCCGCTCGTCGTCATCACGTCCAACAACGAAAAGGAGCTGCCCGACGCGTTCCTCCGGCGCTGCTTTTTCCATTACATTCGCTTTCCCGACAAGGAGACGATGACGCGCATCGTCGACGTGCACTTTCCGGGATTGAAGAAGGCGCTGCTCAAGGAGGCGCTGGAAGTCTTCTTCGACCTGCGCGAGGTGCCGGGACTCAAGAAGAAACCGTCGACGTCCGAGCTGCTCGACTGGTTGAAATTGTTGCTGGCCGAGGACATCCCGCCCGAAGCGCTGCGCAGTTCCGACAAGAAGGTGATCATTCCTCCGCTGCATGGCGCGCTGCTGAAAAACGAGCAGGATGTGCATCTGTTCGAGAAGGTCGCGTTCATGGCACGCTCGCCACGATAACTCGGGACGGCATCGTGGTATTCATCGAACCTGTCACGCTCAAGGCCGAGCACGCCACGCTGGAGCCGCTCGCAGTGGCGCACGTGGATGCTCTCAACCATGCGGCGGCCGACGGTGAACTCTGGCGCCTCTGGTACACCGGCGTGGCGGCGCCAAACAAGATGGCTGCGTATATCGCGACCGCGCTCGACATGCGTACACGTCTCGACGCGATGCCCTTTGTCGTGCGCGAGAACCGCAGCGGCGAGATCGTCGGTTGCACGCGCTATTTCAATGTCGATGCGGCCAACCGCCGGCTGGAAATCGGACACACGTGGTATGCCAAACGCATTCAGCGCAGCGCAATCAATACCGAATGCAAGCTGCTACTGCTGACGCACGCGTTCGAAAAGCTCAAATGCATCGCGGTCGAATTCCGCACACACTGGTTCAACCACGCGTCGCGCGCCGCGATCGCCCGGCTCGGCGCAAAGCAGGATGCGGTATTGCGCAATCACCAGATCTCACCGGATGGCAGCTATCGCGATACGGTGGTGTTCAGCATTATCGAGAGCGAGTGGCCGGCGGTCCGGCAGCACTTGCGGTTTCAGCTCGAGCGCCCCCGCTAGCATTCGCGCAGCGGCGATGAAGCCATGCTGATCGACTTTTTCCTGCACCTGAAAGCGGCAAAGCTGCCCGTATCCACGCGCGAGTTTCTGACGCTGCTCGAGGCCCTGCAGCAAGGCGTAGTCAGCAACGACATCGACGACTTCTACGTTCTTGCACGCACGTGCCTGGTCAAGGACGAGGCGCTATACGATCGCTTCAATCTCGCGTTCGGCAGCTACTTCAAGGGTGTGGACAGCATCTTCGATATTCGCACGCAGATTCCCGAAGAGTGGATCAGGAAAATGATCGAGGGGACGCTGAGCGACGAAGAAAAGGCGCTGGTCAAGGCGCTCGGCGGTTGGGACAAGTTGATGGAAACGCTCAAGCAGCGTTTGGAGGAGCAGCGCGCGCGTCATCAGGGCGGCGCGAAGTGGATCGGCACTGCGGGTACCAGCCCGTTCGGTGCGTACGGCTTCAATCCCGAGGGCATCCGCATCGGCCAGGAAGGCGGACGCAGCCGCAGCGCGATCAAGGTCTGGGACGAGCGCACGTTTCGCAATCTCGACGATTCGGTCGAGCTCAACACGCGCAACATCAAGATCGCGCTGCGCCGCTTGCGCCGCTTTGCGCGCGAGGGCGTGCCCGAAGAGCTCGACATGCCGGGCACCATCGAAGGCACGGCCAAGAATGCAGGCTGGCTCGATCTGCATCTGGTTCCCGAGCGCCGCAACCGGGTAAAGGTGCTCCTGTTCCTCGACGTTGGCGGCTCGATGGACCCGCACGTTCAGATTTGCGAGGAGCTGTTCTCTGCAGCCAAGAGCGAGTTCCGTCATCTCGAGCATTTCTACTTCCACAACTGCGTCTACGACCACGTCTGGCGCGACAACCGCCGGCGCCGTAACGAGCGTCATTCGACTTTCGATCTTCTGCACAAGTACGGACCCGACTGGCGGGTCGTGTTCGTGGGCGACGCAGCGATGAGTCCCTACGAGCTCGTTCAGGCGGGTGGCAGCGTCGAGTACATCAACGACGAGCCGGGCATGGCGTGGTTGAAGCGCCTGTTCGACACGTATCGCCACACCATCTGGCTCAATCCGGAGCCGGAGCGTTCGTGGAACTACACGCGCTCGACGCAGATGATCCTGGAAGCCCTCGGGCCGCGCATGTTTCCGCTGACGCTCGATGGACTACAACGGGGTATCGCCGCGTTGCGGCGCTAGTCGCATCGCGATTCGTTACCGAGCGCTCCTGCGCTAAAACTCGTCAACAATTCGCCCGCCAGCGGCGCTGCGTCCACCATTCCAGCCTGATCCGCAATCATCCGCCCATTTACCCAGACGCCATAAACCCCGACGGCATCGGTGGTCAGGCGCGGCGCGCCACCGGGCAGGTCGAACACTCGATGCCTGGGGCCTCGCGCCACAGTCTCCGGATCAAACAGGACCAGGTCCGCTGCGTATCCTTCGCGGATAAAGCCTCTTTTGCAGATACCAAATACTCGCGCGGGCTGGCCGGTAAGGCGGCGCACAGCTTCACTCATCGACATCAACCCGAGGTCGCGCGCCCAGTGCCCCAACAGGTGCAACCCGAAGCCGGCATCGTTGAAAAAGGTAAGGTGCGCGCCGGCGTCACTCAGGCTCACAATGCTGTGCGGATGGTTGAGCATGCGCCCGACCGCTTCTTCATCGGAATTGAGCAATTGCGCGATAAAGACAGTCCGCAGATTCTCGTCGACTGCGAGATCCAGCATCACATCGAGAGGGTCACGGCCCTCAACGCGTGCGATTTCGGCGATGGTTTTCTGTTCGTAGTGTGCGCGGGTCGAGGTCGCGGTCTCCACGACCTGCACCTTGTCCCACTCGCCGTTGAAAAGGCGGAAGTTGGTCGTCGTTGCCAGTTCGGCGCGCACGTCGTCGCGAAAGTCCTGGCTGGCCAGCATGGCTACTAGCGCATCGCCATGCAGGCCAAGCGCGGGCCCCCAACTCTTGAGCCCCTCGACCGGATACGGTGCCTGCATCGTGAATTCCATCGACAATGGGCAGCACGAAACCTGGCCGATGAGTGGATGGCCGCGCGTGTTGGCGGCGGCGATCGCGTCGAGATCATCGAACACGGCTTGCGGATTGGTGCTGTTGTGCAGCAGCGCGGCGATCATGACCGGACGGCCGCTGTCGGCGGCCAGCGATTCGAGAAACGGCACCCGCGTGTGTCCACCTTTGGTCAGCATGTAGACGCCGCGACCGGACTCGGCCATCGCCATGACCAGCGCCAGCATTTCGCGATCGTCTGCGAGGCGAGAGGGCATTGGCAGCCCGCCCTCTCCGTTGTGCGCGGGCGACGTACTGCTGGAAAAGCCGACGGCGCCCGCCTGCATTGCTTCGCGGACGATTGCCTGCATCTGCACGATCTCGGCGTCCGTGGCCGCACGCTTCGATGCCGCGGCTCCCATCACATACGTACGGACACTGCTGTGCCCGATGTATGCGGCGATGTTGAGTACGCTTCCCTTGCGCTTGAGCTGCGACATGTATTCCGGGAAGGTCTCGAACTCCCACGCGATGCTCTGCCGAAGGACGTCGAGTGACATGCCCTCGACCTGAGTCAGATTGCGCATTGTGATGTCGCGGTGCTGCGGCTTGCACGGCGCGATGGTGAACCCGCAATTCCCAATTACTGCGGTGGTCACGCCCAGCATGGGCGACGGCCTGACATAAGGGTCCCAGGTGATCTGGGCGTCGAAGTGAGTGTGACTGTCGATGATGCCTGGCATTAGCGCGAGGCCGTCGGCTTCGATCACTTCGTGTGCGGACGTATCGAGCCCGGGGCCGATCGCAGCAATGCGGCCGTCAGTGATTGCTACTTCGTTGATCGCCGGTGAACCGCCCGTGCCATCGAAGATGAGTGCATTGCGAAAAAGGAGGTCATGCATGCTGTTGCGCTTCGTGAGGAGAACCTGCAAGTCGCGCTTGTGCTCGTTCCACCAACGCCTTGAATCGTGGATCGTCGCGGATCGGATCGAGGCTATTGTCGGTGCGGAACCAGGTCAGGTTCGGCGTTTGGGCACGCGCAAACACCGGCTCGAACAGCTCGAGCGCCATCGTCATCTCGCCCAGCGACACCATGCTGCAGCCGAGGTTGTCAAGGAGGTTGGTGTTGTCGGGTTCGAGCAGCATCGCGCGCTCGGTCCATTCCTTGGCACGGTCGACCTCGTGCAGCGCGACCAGTGCCACCACGCCCCAACCGATGGCGAGCCCATGGTCGGGTTCGACGACGATCACCGTTTCGACGCGCTCGAGCACACGTCTCGCGGCGGATGTGCCGCCGTCGGTATCGCCCAGCGCCTCGTAGCACTGGATGGCCATGCCCAGCGCCCAGAAGTCCGTCTCGATCGCGGCCGCGGCCCTTTCGAGACATGCGACCGCCTCCTCGTAACGCCGCATCGGGATGTTGCAGCGCGCCGCCGCGGCATTGACTTCATAGCCTCCTGGATCGAGCCGCAAGGCTGTTGTATGCCCCAGGAGAGCTTCTTCGTAGCGACCGGCGTCCCCGAGGATCCGCCCCTTGGCCGCATGCGCCTCGGCGAGATCGGGCTCGAGCGCCAAGGCGCGCTCCGCGGCAGACCATCCCGTATCTCCAATAGCGGTGTTCAACAGGATCCTGTTCGCAAGGCAGATCGCGAGCACGCCCAGACACGGGCGTAGTCGGGATCGATTTCGACGGCGCGCTGGCACAGCCGGACCGTGATGTCGCGGTGGCGGGAATTCCCCATCGCGTTGTACTGCCGAGCCATCAGGTAGAGCTTGTAAACTTCCGGATTGGAGGTGGAACGCTGCTCGATCGCCTTCCTTTCCGCCGGCAGCAGTTTGAGTTTCAACGCGTTGACAATCGCCTTGGAAATTTCGTCCTGGAGCGCGAAGATGTCGTTGAGGTCGCGGTCGTAGCGTTCGGCCCAAAGGTGCATGTCGGATGCCCCTTCTTCGATCAGCTGCGCCGTGATGCGCACGCGGTTGCCCGCCTTGCGCACACTCCCCTCGAGCACGTGCGTCACATTCAACTTGCGCGCGACTTGCGCGATCTCGACGTGCTTCGCCTTGAAAGTAAATGCCGTGTTGCGCGAAACGACGACGAGGGCGGACACCTTGCTCAAATCCGTGATGATGTCCTCGGTGATGCCGTCGCTGAAGTATTCCTGCTCGGGATCGCCGCTCATGTTGGCGAAAGGCAGAACGCAGATCGACAGGCGTTGGCGTTGGTGCGCCGCCGCCGATGGCTCCCTTGTCTTGGCGGCACCCAGGGCAAAGACGTGGAGCGGGCGCGCGATGTTCTTGACCATGTGTTCGCCAAGGTCGACGAACTCGGCCAGCACTTTGCCGGCAACCTGATCGTGGACGGTGCGCGACAGCGCAACGCCGCCGGGCTCGGCCAACTCCTGCAACCGCTCCGCGACATTCACGCCGTTGCCGTAGATATCGTCGCCTTCGATGACGACTTCACCGAGATTGATCCCGATGCGATAAACGATGCGTTCAGACTCCGGCAGGCATGGCTCGGCTTCGTTCGCCTGCTGGATTTCATGCGCGCAACTGACTGCGGCAACGACGCTCGCGAACTCGACCAGCGCGCCGTCGCCCATCAGTTTGAGGACGCGCCCGTCATGCCTTGCAACACATGGATCGAAGATGGCCCTCCGGTTCGCCTTGAGCCTGTCGAGCGTGCCCGCTTCGTCGCGCTCCATGAGCGCACTGTAGCCGACGACATCGGCCGAGAAAATCACGGTCAGTTTGCGCTGCACGGAATCTCCAGGAAAGCAGGCGAGGATAGTCTAACGTATGGGGGGTGGGTCGAACGTGGCCATCGAACGCGGTGCACGTCGAAGACCCGGACCGTCGGCCAGGGAGATCGTGAACGGCTGCTTCAGTGCGTGGGCGTTCCTCGCAAACGCCCCGCGGTCGCGATGTGCCACGCCAGCGCAAGCAACACCAGCGCCCACACGATGACTGGACCGCTCGGCAGATCGAGTGCCGTCGAGACGACGAGCCCTACCGCGTAGCCGAGCGCACCAATCCCCCACGCCGCGGCAAGTCGACCGCGGTGCATGGCACGAGTGGCCAGCGGCGGCACGATCAACGTTGCGAACACCAGGTACAGCCCGACCAGTTGCACTGACACGGTGACCGCGAGCGCGAACAGCACATAAAAACCGGTGCGGCCCAAGCGCTCCCGCGCGCCGAACCACAACGCGAGAATCGCGGCATACACGCCCGCGGCCCACGCGAGCCGCGTCGGCTGCGCCCAGAGTATTTGTCCGACCAGCAGGTCGCGCAGATGCTCGCTGCCGTGCACGTTGCTCGCCAGCAGCAGGACGCTGCCGGTCGCGCCGAGCACGAAGACGACACCGATCACCGCTTCCTGCACTTCGGGCCAGACGCGCTCGGTCCACGTCAGCAGCAGCGCGCCGCCGAGCGCAGCGGCGAGCGCGGCGACCTGCACCGCGATGCCCTCGGCTTCGAAACCGAAGCGGTCGGCGAGCAGCACGCCGCAACCGGCGATCTGGGCGATTGCAAGATCGATAAAGACGATGCCGCGTGCGAGTACCTGCATCCCCAATGGAACATGCGTCGCGGTAACCAGCAGGCCCGCCACGAGCGCTGGCAATAGAATGGAGATCTCCAGTGCGTTCAGATTCATTGCGCGCCCTTCTGCAGTCGCTCGATGGTGTCGTTGAAGAGCCCGTAGAGATCCTTCGCGTTGTCGTCACCGCCGACCGTAAACGGCAACGTGACCGCGGCGACTTTTGTACGCTCCGCTATCCATTGCGACGCGCGATCGCTCTGGTACGCGGCGCGCAGCACCATCTTTGCGGGCGTGCGCTGCAACGTCGCTAGCACTTCGCTCAGGTGTGCGGTCGTCGGCTCGACGCCGGGTTTGGGCTCGAGCGTGGCAACTTCCTTGAGTCCGAGCCATGCGATCAGGTAAGTGAAGGCTTTGTGCTGCACGACGATCGGCGTGCCTTTCAGCGGTGCCGCCTGCTTCTCCCAGTTCGCGATCGCCGCGTTCCATTTCTCGGAAAACGCCTTGTAACGCGACTGGTACCAGGCGGCATTTTCCGGATCGAGTTCCGCGAGCCGTGCCGACAATGGCGCCGCGACGTGCGCGATGTTGCGCGGATCGGTCTGGATATGCGGGTCGCCGGCGGCGTGAATGTCGCCGTCGGCACGATCGAGGCGCGTCGGTTTGTCGAGCAGCGTGACGAAGGCCGCGGCTTCGAAGTAGCCCGGCTTCCCCGGTTGCACCTTCGGATTGCCCGCTTGCTGCAGCACCAGCGGCAGCCATCCGATCTCGAGTTCGGCACCGGTGGCGACGACGAGATCGGCGCCGCGCGCGCGTGCAATCAGGCTGGGCTTCGCTTCGACATGATGCGGGTCCTGAAGCGCGTTGGTCGCAACATAAATCTTGGCCTTGTCGCCGGCGAGTTCCTCGGCCAGTGCACCCCATTCGGGGACCGTGGCGAAAATACTGAGTGTGGCGGCCGCGGGCGCGACCCACGCGCTCATCGCTGCTGCCAATAGCAACGTCAGATACGATCTCATTGCATCGCTCCTAATATTTGTGGGCGCCATGTGCGCCGAGCGTCAGGATGTATTGGACAAAGAACTCGTTGTCGGTGATGCCCGGGCGCAACTTGGCTTGGGCGAACTGCAGCCGCACGCGACTGAATTCCGATGGCGTCCAGTCGATCATGGCCGTAACGCGCTCGGGGTGGAACGCCGGATTCGCAAGATAGGCCGCATTGGTGCCGTAGTCGACCTGACCCGGGTCGAGCCAATCGTAGCGCGCGCCGATCCGCCACGTCGGCATGAATTGATACACGCCCTGCACGTAGAAGCCACTTTGCCGCGCGTTGTAGTTCGATGTGTTGGTCAGACCCAGTGCGCTGTCGCGATCGAAAGTAAAATCTCCGTTTTCGCGCCGCCAGAAGTACTCGCCCTGCAGCTTGAAATTGGTCTGTTGCGAGTTGCCGTTGGGCGCGTACTTCCACACGAAATCCGCGACCGCGAGACGGCTGCTACCGCTGACTCCCACCTGCGCATCGTTGCCCGCGAGATCCGTCTGCGTGTAGTCGCGATCCTGCGCACGGGTTTGCAGATACGACAGGCCGGCGCGCCAGCTGTTGCTCGTGCCGATGTCGCCTCCCGTGTGCACGTAGACGATGCCGGAGCCGATGCCGTTCTTGTTGCGCGATGTGCCGGGAAAGCCTTCGCCGTTGCCCAGTTCGCCGCCGAATTCGAGGAACTGGTCCGTCGGCGCCAGCCATTTCACCTGCACGCCATCGACGTCGTACTGGCCGCCGAGGAACGCCTGATAGACGAGAGGCGCGTCGACGAAGTCCCAGACATGCTGATGCTGGTCGTTCATGTAGCCAAGGCTCGAGAAAAAGCGCCCGAACTTCGGTGCCAGGCCATAGCCTGCCCCGGTGTATAACC
>Ga0066789_10000589_pt1 | contig 14891 bp, 14 predicted proteins | sample OrgsoiDNA2013049_FD_70960 | JGI IMG/M metagenome (GOLD analysis project Ga0066789, IMG submission 70960) | Permafrost soil microbial communities from the Arctic, to analyse light accelerated degradation of dissolved organic matter (DOM) -... | ecosystem: Environmental > Terrestrial > Soil >...
AAGAACGGGTTGGTGAGGGTCTTAACGACCAGACCGACCTTCACCGGTGCATCGCCAGCGGGAGCCGCAGATGTCACCGCGGCCGCGGCAGAGGTGGTCGCAGCCGCCGCTGCGCTGGTCGCTGCAGCCACTGCGCTGCTCGATGGGGTGCTCGGGCTCTTCTTCGAGCTAGAGCAGGCGGACGCGAGGATGGTCAGTGCCACTGCCGACCCCATCAGGGCGATCCGTCGCCGGTGACCCATAGTGCTGATCCGTGCGGTCCTGATTCTCGTCACGACCCGTAGGGAGTCGTCCGCGGGACTTCTGTTTTCTGCTGACATCTATTCCTCCATTGGCAACCGATTGCCGCACTCAAGCACAGCGGCGCGCGAGTTGCAAGGTTTGTCGGACAAGATGGTGCGTCTCACGCGCAGACTGTCCGATCTTGGTTGGCTTTTCCAGCCCAAATCGCTCGGGGTATCGCTCGCGCTGCCTACGCAACCGTTTGCCCAGCATGGCCCATGAACGCAGGAAGACGGGGACCGGAGCGGCGCATACGACGAGCTCCTTCGGGCCAACCTCACCGACGTGTGCCTCCGGCGGCGGCGGCAAGACCGCAATCGGCCTGCTATCTCGAAGTTGTGTGTGCGTTCGCTGTGCTCCATGTCGGACGGCCTTTGTCGTCGTCCCGACAAGGCACAATGGCGCTGCCAGCTTTGGCACAGATCAGGCAAACGGTTGCGGATGTGAGCGCCGCCAGGCGCCGAGCACCCTAGGGGCGGAAACCCTCAACCAGGGTCGGATATCCTGCGCGTGAAACGCACCATCTTGTGCGCCAAACCTTGCAACTTGCGCGCCGCTATGCTTCAGTCGGCAATCGGTTGCCAATGGAGGATCAGATGCCAGCAGAAACCAGAAGTCTCGCCGACGACGTCGTCGCGATCACGGGCGCAACATCGGGAATCGGCGCGGCCGCCGCCCAACAGCTGGTCGCCGCCGGTGCCAAGGTGGTGCTCGGCGCGCGCGGCGCAGAGCGAGTCGACAAGCTGGTTGCTGAGCTCGGCGAGGAGAACGCGGTCGGCGTGCCGTGCGACGTCCGCAGTCCTGCTGATTGCCAGCGGTTGATCGCCGCAGGGGTGGAGCGGTTCGGCCGGCTGACCGGACTCGTCGCGAACGCGGGCATCGGTGCCTACGGCGGCATTCTCGACTATGACGACGAACTGATCACGCGGATGATCGAGACGAACTTCTCCGGCACCGTTTGGGCAGTGCGCGCGGCAGTCCCGGCCCTGCTGCAGGCGGGCGGTGGCGACATCGTCGTCCTGAGTTCAGTCGCCGGTCTGCGCGGCGGCGCGGACGAAGCCGTCTACGCGGCCACCAAGTTCGCTCAGGTGGGTCTCGCAGGCGCGATGGACAGGGAACTTCGCGAGAAGGGCATCCGCGTTACGGCCGTCTGCCCCGCCGGTGTTTCCACTGAGTTCGCGATGGGGCTCGGCCGCACACCCGGCGCGCCAATTCTGGACGACTATCTACAGGCCGACGACGTTGCGTTCGCCATCACGACCGTCCTGCGGCAGCCGCGGCGACTGCGTACGACGCAGTGGGCACTGTGGAGCAACGGCCAGGGGAGCTAAACGGGGGAGCTCTGAGATCGGCGCGAGCGTCGGTCTCAGAGCTGTGCGGCGTCGGCCGAGGCGCTACGACGCCGTAACGGTAATGAGCGTGCCGGCCATCGTCGTTTGACCATCGGTGTCGTGTGTCGGTAGGGGATCGACAAACACGAATGCTCCGTGTCCGCCGTATCTCACCGCGACCAGACATTCATCGAATGTGCGCCGTGCGGCGGCACTGCCGACTACTACGTGTTGGCACACTGGAGTGCCTGCCGCTGGAGCGAGTTGGGCCGAAATCGAGGTCGTCGCCGCAGCGACCGATTGCTGTGTCAAACCAGCACGAGATCGGTCCGTCGCCGCGACATTTGGTCGACACCACGACACCGTAAGGCGCAGCCAGTTGTTCGGCGGTGGCTCGAGCGTGGGCGAGATCCTGTCGATCGGCGTGCCGGGACGTTGCCACGATCAGTTCGCCAGTCGCCACCCCGACGATCGTCAATCCCAGCAATACGAAGAAACTCCACGGATGCGCGCACCTCAACATCGACCGTCGCCGGCGATGGCTGCACGTTTCACTAGGCAAATCCCGGCTTGCGTTGCGCAACCGAACTATGACGCGACGCCCTCGAGTTGCGCGCGCACTTGCGAGAGCCGCGGATTCGTCAGCGAGCTGCCGTCAGGAAATACCAACGTGGGCACCGTGCGGTACCCGTGATTGATCGTTTGCACGAGGTCGGCCGCGCCAGGCACATCTTCGATGTTCACTTCGGAGAAGGTGATGCCCGCGTCGATCAGCTGGCGCTTGAGCGTGTGGCAGTAGCCGCACCAACTCGTGCTGTACATGATCAACTGGTCGGGTGCCTCGACGGCGCTCACGATGTGCTGCTCCGTTTCGCTGCCAGCGGGTCTTGCAGGTAGTTGTTCACAACAATCGGTCGACATCGCATCTTCCTGTACCTACCCGTTCTCCACGAGTCATCCCCTCGACGCGCGGCCTAGTGTCGGCCCGGCCTGCCAGGATGGGCCGGTGACCCTGACCGCCGACGCCGACATCCTCTCCGCGCTCGACCCCGAACAGCGCGAGGCGGTCGAGGCCATTCGCGGTCCAGTGTGCATTCTGGCCGGCGCCGGCACGGGCAAGACCCGCGCGATCACCCACCGCATCGCGTTCGCGGTCTCGACAGGTGTCGTCGCGCCGGCACACGTGCTCGCCGTCACGTTCACTGCACGCGCCGCCGGCGAGTTGCGTGGCCGGCTCCGTGGGCTCGGCGTGGGCACGGTGCAAGCCCGCACTTTTCACTCTGCGGCGTTGCGCCAGCTGCAGTATTTCTGGCCGCGCACGATCGGTGGCGAACTCCCCACCATTCTCAAATCAAAGGTGCCACTGCTCGCCGAGGTTGGGGGCCGGATGCGCCTCGGCCTGTCGGCGTCCGATCTTCGCGACGTGGCCAGCGAGATCGAATGGATGAAGGCGTTGCAACGTCCGCCCGACGACTACGCATCGTCGGTGCAGTTGGCGCATCGCATCGCACCGCGGCCGGTCACCGAAGTGGCGGCGCTGTACGCAGGCTACGAAGACCTGAAGGTTCGCAAGAACATGATCGACTTCGAAGACCTATTGATGCACGCGACCGCACTGCTCGAGACCGAACCCGACGTCGCGGCCCAAGTGCGTGATCAGTACCGCTACTTCGTGGTCGACGAGTACCAAGACGTCAACCCCGCACAGCAGCGATTGCTCGATGCGTGGCTCGGTGATCGCCGCGACATCTGCGTGGTCGGCGACCCCGAGCAGACGATCTACTCGTTCGCCGGCGCATCGCCTGAGTACCTCACCGGCTTCGCGGCCCGCTACCCGAACGCCATGGTCGTGCGACTGGTGCGCGACTACCGATCGACCCCGCAGGTCGTCGCGCTGGCCAACCAACTGTCGGGTGGTGCCCTGGTCGCCCAGTTGCCGTCCGGCCCGGTGCCGACTGTCGACGGGTACGACGACGAAGTCGCCGAAGCAAACGCGGTGGCCGCGAAGGCGGCGAAGTTGGTCGCCGCCGGCACACCGGCGAGCGAGATCGCCGTGCTGTTTCGCATCAACGCGCAGTCCGAGACGTTCGAGCAAGCGCTTGCCGAAGCTGGCGTGCCCTACGTGCTGCGCGGCGGTGAGCGGTTCTTCGAACGCCCCGAAGTCCGCGAGGCGATATTCCTGTTGCGCGGCGCCGCCAGGGCCGAACAACCCGACGACGGCACGCTCGCCGACGCCGTGCGCGCTGTGCTGGCCGCGATCGGGTTCGGGCCGACGCCGCCGCCGGGCTCCGGCGCCGCCCGCGACCGATGGGAGTCGTTGGCAGCACTCGTGCGGCTGGCCGACGAAGAAAAGCCCGAGGCGGACGACGACGCTGGTCGCGTTGCGAACCTCAGCGACTTTGTCGCCGACCTCGAGGAGCGGGCTTCTCTTCAGCATGCGCCGGTTGTCGACGGCGTGACCTTGGCCTCGCTGCATGCGGCAAAAGGCCTTGAGTGGCAAGCAGTTTTCATCGTTGGACTGGTCGACGGCACGTTGCCGATCGTCTATGCCGAGACTCCGGCGCAACTCGATGAAGAGCGCCGATTGTTGTACGTCGGCATCACCCGAGCGCACAGTTTCCTCGCGCTGTCGTGGGCGGCGGCGAGGTCGCCCGGTGGCCGAGCCAGTCGGCGTCCGAGCAGGTTTCTTGAACTGATGCGTGGGGCGACCGCAGCTGATGGCGCGACCACGGCGAATCGCGCGCCTACGGCCAGTCGTCGCGACCGAGGCGCGACGCAGCGCTGCCGGGTCTGTCAAAAGCTGCTGACCAGCGGCGCCGATCGCAAGCTCGGCCGGTGCTCGGGCTGCCCCGGCAGCGTCGACGAGGCGCTGTTCGAGCAGCTTCGTAGCTGGCGGCTCGATCGTTCGAAGGAGCTCAAGCAGCCGGCGTTCTGCGTCTTCACCGACGCGACCCTGACGCGAATCGCCGAGGTCCGCCCGCGCACGGAGCCGGAGTTGGCCGCGATCGGCGGTGTCGGGCCGGCCAAGCTGGCCGCCTACGCGGCCGACGTGCTGGCGATGTGTGGCGCGGCCGACCCGCCGCCTGACGCGCTGGCCGAGCCGTCTGACCGAGCCGTCTGAGCCGCCGTCTGACGGGCACCGTCGAGCTCGGGTAAATCTGACGAACCGTAAATACGGTTGCCGCGTTATCGCCGTCTGCCCTAACCTGCTTTTTGCGCGCGCCATGCGCGCGTCCCGAATCCAGTCTTCGTAGGCACGTCGAGCCGGCAAACCGGATCGACCGAGGTGAGAGGCGGTGAGCCGCGTGACAATGCATCTTCTGCAGCCGATGCCGTTGTCGGGCGAGTTCACGCTGCACGCCTCGGTGCCCAGCTTCGTGCCGACTGCCGTATTCGCCACCGTGCCTCCGACCGCTTCCGTACCGACCTATCTCGGGTCGTGGCAGGTCAGCACCGATCAGCGGCCAGCAGTTGCCAAGCCTGTTAACGCCGAGATCAATGCGGCCGCACGCACGGCAGCCACTGCAATCGCTCCGGCCGCGGCCAAGCGACACCCGATCAGCACCACGACGATCAGCACCACGACGATCAGCACCACGACGATCAGCACCAAGGCACTCCCCGCGACACAGGGATCCTCGCCTCGGAGGTCCCCGGCCTGACGAACCTCATCAGACCGGCTCTCCAGGCCGCGGAACCCTCACCGGGATCCGCGGCCTTTTTGTTTGTCCACACCGCACGACGACCGCAGCACCCAGCCCCATGACGGCAACACCCAGCCCCACAGCCCGCAGCACCCAGCTCCACAGCTCGCCAGAAATGTCGGCCCTCGCCGCGAGGATCGACCGCACAGAACGGGGTTTCGCATCGTCGGCAATCCGCAGGCGATGGCCCTACGACGTCACGAGGGGTGACGCAGATGCTGACCGGCCCTTTCGACCGCGTGCTCGCGCAAGCGCTGCGGCGGTCGCTCGAAGTTCCCTGTCTGACGGTTGACCCGGAGATGTTTTTCGCCGAGTCTCCCGACGACGTCGAAGCGGCGAAGACCATGTGTGCCGACTGCCCGGTGCGCACCGCCTGCTTGACAGCTGCGCTCGAACGGCGCGAGCCGTGGGGCGTCTGGGGTGCCGAGCTGTTCGTTCAAGGCGCCATCGTTGCGCGCAAGCGCCCGCGCGGGCGGCCGCGCAAAGAGGTTGCGGCGTAGATCGCTTGGCCACGACCGTGATCATGCAGAAAGGGGCTCCCTTCGCCGGGAGCCCCTTTCTCTTTGCCCGAGATCATCGCCCGCCATCAACGAAGCCAAGAACTACGACGGCGTGAGGCCTGGGAGCCAGCGCCGCATCTCGGCCTGAAATGGTCCGCGCGCGTCGAGTTGGCACAGCACACCGACGCCGCCCAGCCAGACCCGATGGATCAACAGGTACGACGGCGGAAGATTCAGCTGGCGACCGAAGGCCGCTGCCTGGGTACGTGGGTCGCCCACTCGAGCGGCTTGTGCGCGCAGCCAGGCGCGGGAGAAATGGAACGTCTGATTGCGGGCCGGATCGAGGAACGGGTTCAAGTAGGAGAGCATCTCGTCGGGATCGACGTCGTGGCCGGGATTGACGAATCCCTCCGCTCGAAGCCCTTCGACCACAGCCTCGCGATTGTCGCTGAGCGCACACGTCAGCAGCCGCCCGATGGCAGGCGGAAATCCGTCGGGCAACCGGTTGACTGCACCGAAGTCGAGCACCCCGAGCCGCCCGTCGGGAAGCACGCGGTAGTTGCCCGGGTGCGGGTCAGCGTGCAGGAGCCCGGCCCGGGACGGGCCGGAAAGCAGGAACCGGACGTACAGCAGGCCGACTCGGTCGCGTTCGTCGCGGCTGCCATCGCGCAGGATCGTCGCCAGCGGTGTGCCGGTCATCCATTCGCTCACCAGCACGCGATCGGCGCCGGCGAGAATGTCGGGCACGAAGATGTCGGCGTCGTTGGCGTAGGTCTGCGCAAAAGTGTGCTGCGCGGTCGCCTCGAGCCGGTAGTCAAGTTCTTCCGAGACGCGCTCGCGCAGCTCCTGCAACAGTGGCTTGATGTCGAGACCTGGCGACAGCACTCCGAACAAGCGAGCCATGCGGCTCAGTTGGCTGAGGTCAGACAGCAGCGCCTTGCCGGCCCCGGGATATTGCACCTTCACGGCAACGGAGCGACCGTCAGACCACACCGCCCGATGTACCTGGCCGATTGAGGCTGCGGCCGCCGGCTTGTCGTTGAACGATTGGAAGTGTCTGCGCCACTGCGGGCCAAGCTGGCTCGCGAGCACTTTGTGCACGGTCGCAACGGGCAACGGTGGCGCGTCTTGCTGAAGTCTGGTGAGCGATTCGCGATACGGAGCCGCGAGCGATTCGGGCATTGCCGCTTCGAATACCGACAGCGCCTGGCCGAGCTTCATGGCTCCGCCCTTGAGCTCACCGAGCACCCGGAACAGTTGCTCGGCGGTGCGCTGCTGAAATTCGAGCTTCACCTCGTCGGCGGGCCGACCAGTGAGTCGCTTCCCCAGGCCAAGAGTGGCCCGGCCGGCCACACCCACGGGCAGTGACGCCATGCGGGCGGTGCGGCTGACTGCGTGCCGAGGGATTTCACTCACTCGACCAGTGTCGCGCATCTGCAGGGCGTTTCTCGCCGATCACCAGTTTGTAGTCAGGTCAACGGCGTCGTAGTCAGGTCAACAGCGTCGCGATCGGTCCAACAGCAGCCGCAGGCCGGGTGCGGTCGCCAGCTTCGACGTCGGATTCGCCAGTCTGGCAAGGCAATTTCCAGCGTGCCGTCACACGCTGCGGACGTGCCGCCGTCGACAAAGGCCAGCACTTGGAGCGCGCACACACTCGCGGCCAGCGTGGCCAGGCCGACGTCGCATGCGTCGACAGCGGGGTGCGGCCCGTCGGACGCAAGTTGCGCCGCGATCAACGGCCACGCCGGATCTCGGTCGCTGCGATGGAGTTCGAGACATCGCAAGCACGCTGTCGTGCCGGGCAAGACCAGCGGGCCGATGACGGCCGTGGCCTCGCGCACCGTCACATTGATGTGCGGGACGTCGGACCGCACTAGCTGATCACTGACCGCAGGGTCGAGCGCCGCGGCGGCAGCGAGGACGACGATGTCATACCGCTGGGTTGCTCGCAGCTGTGTCGTGCGGGTGCTGCGGCTAGTGCGATGAATCGCCGCCTGGGTTGCTTGCGCACGGGTGCTGCCCGCGTCGGCGATCGATGGGCCAGCCGGGCCGCAATCCGAAGGTCGGCAGGTTGTCGCATCGTCGACCACCAGCTGGCCGATGCCAGCCGCCGCCAAGATGGTTGCGACCGCGCAGCCGACCCGGCCCGCACCCACAATGCCAACCCTCGCGGCCTGGCGTCGAGCGGCTTGAGCGAGGCCGCCGTCCGGCCGCCCCGACACCAACGACATCGACGCGAGGTCAGGCGCCAGCCGGTCGCGTTCGGCTCGCGGCAGCGTCGCCAGCGCACCCACGTCGCTGGACGCGTCGTCGAGGACCGCCGCATCGACGAGCATGCCGAGCAGCCGATCGACCGTCGACGCCTCGAGCCCGAGTTGCCGCGCCGTCCGCCGCAATGCGTCGGCGTCGTGAGCGCCGTCGAACGCGGCGACGAGTTGCGCAGTCTTCGCTGTGATGCCTCCGACAACAACAGAACGCGCATGATGGACGCCGATTTGCAGCGTGGTTGCGTCGCGCCACACGCGTCTCAGGGCGGGCTTCACAACAGGCCGCACGGCCACCTCCTTTGGTGCGCTGCACACGGTGCGCGGTGCACGGGCACCACGCCACGCAGCGTGTCATCGAAAGGCGAGGTGGCCACCCGTCGTCCACAATCTGAACCGGCGCGCTCGCCAGCGGTGTGCATGAATGCCCGCCACTGTTAAACGAACCGCCGCTAACAAGCCGCTGTTAAGCAAGCAGAGGCGGAGATCGCGTTTGCGACCTCCGCCTCCGGCGGGTTTGCGTTGAGCTAGTGACCGCGCGCCCTCAGGGGCGCCGCGGCCGTGGCGCTGGGATCAGGCCTTGCCGAGGATCCGGTTGAGCGTGGTGCCGCATACGTGGCACTTGCCCTTGGCCATCTTGGTGCCCTTGTCGTTGACAACGACCTCGCCTTCGAACTGGCGCTTTTCCTTGCACTTCACGCAGTAGGCCTCGCCACTGTACTTCTCGGCCACGCGGTCCTCCTTGGTCAGTCGGGGGTCGAACAGGTGGGTCATCGGGCTGATCGCGTACTCGAGCCGGTACCTGCAACCGCTGTCGTCGCGTGACCGTAGTCCCGCGACGCTGGCGGCTGCCTCGAAGCGCGTCGTCCACTCTTGGCAAGCGGACGAAACCGATGGCCACCCTATGTCAGGAGCGCTCACGCGCGCGCTACGCGCGCCGTACTTTGGTCGCGGCGACTTATCCACAGCCTTATCCACAGAACCCCACACATGGCGCACGGGGGACGGTCCGGACAGATGTGAAGCCCCCGGCGGGGAGTGCCATCCGCCTTCCCCTTGCGAACGGCGCCCCGCCGGGGGCTTCGACGACGCCGACGTTAGAAGGCGTGGGCGAGCCCGTCAACGGTTCGATTCACAACCTGTGGATAGGGCTGTGGGACGAGTGGGGACCGACCGGGGTGTTGCTGTGGACAGGGTGCTGGGTAGCTGTGCACGAATGCGTCGCCGACGGACTGAAGGGCGTCCTGACCTGCGGGTTTGGCCGACGACGCTGTGGATACGCAAGAAGTCGCACGTCAGCTGCGGCCAGCTTTAGCTGGCCGGCGCCATCCCCCTGCTGTCCGGCTTGCGCAGCCGGGGGGTTTTCTAGTTGCGCCGGGTGTGGACGAGTCTCCCCGGCTGGCGCGAACCGGCGGTACGGTGCCCGCGTGACCAGATCTGCGAACCCACGAGCCCAACCCACGGCTACCTCGACTGCCGCGACCGCCTCGGCCAGCTCGGCCGCGCTGCGCGCTGGCACCACGGTCGAGGTGCGGCGCAGCGCACGCCGACGCCGCACGGTTTCGGCCTATCGCGACGGCGACCGCACCATCGTGTTGCTGCCGGCGCGGCTGTCGCGAGCCGAAGAAGAAGAGTGGATCGACGTGATGCTCGAGCGGCTGGTCAAACAAGAACAGCGCAGCCTCGGCCGGGCCGCGCGCAGCGACGCTGACCTCGCCCGCCGCGCGACAGAGTTGTCGCGGCGCTATCTGCGCGGTGTGCCGCAGCCCGTGAGTGTGCGCTGGGTTTCGAATCAGGGTTCGCGCTGGGGCTCGTGCACGCCCGTCGATGGTGCGATCCGGCTGTCCGATCGTTTGGTGGGCATGCCGCCGTGGGTGATCGACTACGTACTCGTGCACGAACTTGCCCACCTGATCGAGATCGGGCATGGCCCGGCCTTCACCAGACTGGTCGATGGCTTCCCCAAGGCCGAACGTGCCCGCGGCTATTTGCTCGGCGTCGTTGCCGGTGCCGGCTGGGCGTCGTCCGACGAGAGCAGCCGAGGACCAAGCGGCCTTTGGTGACGTGCCTGCCTCAGGTAGCCCTAATCGGGTAGCTCTGTTCAGCTAGAAGAGTCGTGCGGCGGTAGATCATCGAGGCCGCGCAGGTCGAATTCGCTGTCGGCCCTCCCGACGAAGCCAGCGGGATCGTCGAGATCGTCGACGGTCGGCAGCAAGTCGGGGTGTTCCCAGATTGCATCGCGGCCATCGACGCCACGCGCCTCGCGCAACAGTCGCCAGAGTTCGGCGGCTTCCCGCACTCGGCGCGGGCGCAGCTGCAGACCGACCAGTGTGCTGAACATTTGTTCGGCAGGTCCGCCGGCGGCTCGCCGCCGGCGGACGGTCTCGCCCAATGCGCTTGCGCTGGCCAGCCGCCCGTTCGCAGCTTCGTCGACGACATTGCTGATCCAGCCCTCGATCAGCGCGAGCACCGTTTCGAGTCGGGCCAGCGCTGCTTGTTGTGCTGGCGTGTTTTCCGGTTCGAACAGACCGTCGGTCAGTGCTGCTTGCAGGCTTTCGGGGTTGGTTGGATCAAGTGCTCCCAACGCCTCTTGCATGCGCGACGTGTCGACGGTGATGCCGCGGGCGTAGTCGTCGATTGCGGCCAGCACCCGGCCGCGAAGCCATGGCGCACCGGCAAACAGGCGGTGGCAGGCGGCTTCCCGCAGCGCAATGAACAGGCGCACCTCGTCGAGCGCGATGCCGAGGCCTTCGCCGAAGGCAGCGATGCTCGATGGCAGCAACGCGGCATGCCCAACGCCGGCGAGTGGTACGCCGACGTCGCTCGACGACACGACCTCCCTCGACAAGCTACCGAGTGCCTGCCCGACCTGGCCGCCGAACATCACGCCGCCCATCTGGCGCATCATCGACATCAACGGCCCGGTCATCTCGTTGATTTGAGCGGATTCGTCATCGGACCCATCGAGATCCTCATTTGCTCCGGTCATTGCGGCCAGCGTGCCCATGGGGCCGAGGCTGCTCAGGCCGCCCATGCCGAGCCCGGAGCTGAACTCGCCGCCAAAGGCGTCGACGACTTTGGCGGCAACCGGTTCGACCAGGCTCGTCCACGTCGGCAACGTAGCCTCGATCCAATCGGCGCGACTCCACGCGCGCGCCGACGTCGTTGCCGCCGAGAATGACGTGGTCGGGTCAAGCCACAGTTCGGCCAGCCGAATCGCGTCGGCTACGGCGGTGTGGTCGGCGGCGGTCATCGAGCGGTCGTCGCCGGAGGCGGCTTGTCGCGCCACATCTTTGGCGAGATCCCAGTTCACCGGGCCGCCTTGCCACGACATCAGGTCGGCGAACCGGTGCAGCGCACTGGAAATGTCGGTGCCACCTAGATCGCCAAACCCGCCAAAACCGAAGCTACCAAAGGGATTTTGCCCACCCCCGGTGCCGCCATCGCCTCCGCCGCTCGCCCCGCCCGACCCGCCGCCGGGGCGGGCCGGATCACCCGAACCTGGCCCGTCTTCGGGGTCGCCAGGCTTGCCGAAGCCAAACGGAACCTCGCTCATTGCGAATCCTCGGGCAGGATAGGGAGAACACGACCGATGGCCGCGCGAGTGGCCGCCCATGTCGCAATGCGAGAAGCGGGGAGCGCGATGCGAGCAACATGCGAGAAGATGACGTCGTCGCGCCCGGTCAGGTGCATGTCGTCAACGTTAGCTGCGCAGGGGAACGAATGAGTACCGACGAACCTCCGGTTCGCCCACGGCGCACTCGGACGGCCGCTGCGAAATCGGGCACAGCCGCGACGGGTGGCGCGAAGAAGCCGACGGTCGCGAAGCTTCCGCGGGCAGCAGTGGACGCCGGAGCGGCGAAGGCTGGGGCAGCGAAGGCTGGGGCAGCGAAGGCTGGAGCACCAGCGAAGTCGGCGGTCTCGAAGCGGTCAACATCGAAGTCAGGTGCGGCTCAATCAGCGGCCACGAAACCGCTCGCCACGAAACCGCTCGCCACGAAACCGCTCGCCACGAAACCGCTCGCCACGAAACCGCTCGCCACGAAGCCGGCGGCAGCGAAACCCGCCGCAGCGAAGCTAGCCGGCCGCTTCCGGATTCACCGCGGGCGAGTGGTTGCCGTGACCGGTGCTGCTCACGGAGTCGGCGAACTCCTGGTGCGCCGGCTGGCGGCGTCCGACACAGTGAAAAAGGTCATCGCGATCGACACGATCCGAGGTGACGTGTCGGCCGCGACCTGGCGATTGGCCGACGTGCGTGAGCCGTCGCTGGTCGACAAGCTCAGCGGTGTCGACGTCGTGGTGCACATCGCTGTCGACACCGGCCTCGAGCACGACCCCGACGTCCGCAGCACTAACGTGCGCGGTGCGGCGGCGGTGCTCACGGCGGCTCCCGCAGCGGGCGTCGACCACGTCGTGCTGGTGACGAGCGCCATGGTCTACGGTGCGCACGCCGACAACCCGGTGCCGCTGGCCGAGGAAGCCGAACTACGGGCAATCGCGGACGACGAAGTGCTGGGCGATCTGCTCGAAATCGAACGACTTGCCGCCCAGGCGCCGCGGACGCACCCAGGCTTGGCCGTCACGGTGTTGCGCCCCGCAGTATTGGTCGGCGGCGGCGTCGACTCGATCTTGACGCGACACTTCGAAGCGCCGCGCTTGCTCGCGGTCAAGGGTTCGCGCATGCGGTGGCAGTTCTGCCATGTCGATGATCTTTTGTCGGCCATTGAATTAGTCGTGAGCGGCGGGCTTGAGGGTGCGTCAGACGACGCAGGGAGTGCCCAACGACTGACGGTTGCGGCGGTTGGCAGCCACGGCTGGATCGAACAAGACGACATTGAACGCGTGACCGGCAAGCGACACATCGAGCTGCCCACATCTGTTGCGTTCGGTACGGCGGAGCGGTTGCATCGCCTCGGCGTGACACCGGCCGGCTCGAGCGATCTTCAGTTCATCGTGCACCCCTGGGTTGTCGAGACGACCCGGTTGACGGCTGCGGGGTGGAAGCCAGCGTTTGCCAACGACGACGCGCTCGCGGTGGCGGTCGCGGAATCGTCTGGCCGCCTGGCGATTGGCGGTCACCGGCTCGGACGGCGCGATGCCGCCGCAGGTGCAGCAGTGGGCGCGACAGTCGCGTTGGTCAGCACGGCGGCACTGGTCCGCCGCGCAAGGCGCCGGCGCCATGGCTAAACAGACCCGCACCGGCGTCGTCCGACTCATTGATATTCGCGACCGCGAGCTGTCGTCCGACGAGGTGTTGCGTGCCGTCCGTGACGATGCGGCCGGCGCGAGCGCACTGTTCGTCGGAACTGTGCGTTCGGATGACGCCGGCCGGCCGGTCGTGTCGTTGGCGTACGAAGCGCACGTCGATGCGGTCGCGCTAATGGTGGAGGTCGTCGAGCAGGTTGCCGCGAAGCACAACGTGCTCGCTGTCGCGGCGATTCACCGTATTGGCCTACTCGAGGTCGGCGACGTCGCCGTCATCGCGGCAGCCTCGGCGGCTCATCGGGCCGAAGCGTTCGAAGCGTGCCGCGACGTGATCGACGAGGTCAAGGCACGCGTGCCTATCTGGAAGCGGCAGACTTTTGCTGACGGGCACGTTGAGTGGCCGGGCATCGAGGATGCCCGCGTGACGTTGCCGGGCATCGAGGATGCCCGATGAAAGTGCTGCTGTGGCTGATGATTCCCGTCGCCGCACTCATCGTCGGCATCATTTGGGCCTACGTCATCAGTCGCCCCGCAAAGCCGGCCGCCATGCAGGATTCGATGGAGTCGTTCTCGCGATTCAGACATGCGCTCGCGTCAGATCCCGCGTCACGATCGGCTCGGCGCGTGCACCAACAGCGCCGTGAGCGCGAAATGTTCGATGACACAGTTGCGTCCGATGCCGACTGGCCAGCGGACGGGCTGGATCGAACCGAATAAATTCGCCCGTTTGCCGAGGCGGTTGTGCATCGCTTGGCTCAAGATGCCGTGGTCCGGATGCCGATCAATGCAACGTCACCGTCCACCGCCGGGTCTGCCCGAAGCCGGCCCTTGTCTGAGTGAGGCACCGTGGAACACGTCGTCTTCTTTCCTGCACCGGACGGCACCCCGGCGTTTCGTCGGCTCGCCAGCATCGACGATGCGGCCCGGTTCGTTGAACATCTTCGCAACGTTGAGAACGTGAGCGAGGCGTCGGTGCACACATTGACCGAGGTTCCGCTGTCGTTCAAGGCGTGGTACCGCGTCGAACTGCCGGACGCAGAGGTAACGCAGTCCGAGTCCGCGTCGACCGACCTCGACACCGAAGCAGAGGTCGCGAGCTCCTCCTCGCTCGAGATCCCTGCCCCGGCAACGATCGCCGAGGCGATCTCGCTGTACCAGCAGGACGAGGCGGCGGGTCGTCGAAACGTCGAGCTGCCCGAAGCGGTCGGCTCGTCGACCGGCATCACCGTGCCTGATCGCGATTTTGCGCCGCGCGAGCAGCAGTACGCCTATGCCAACAGCTCCGAGCAAGCGGCTACCGCGACCGGAGCACCGCTCGTCGCCGACCAGCGCGGGTTCTCGTCGGCGGTTTCGCCAGAGCCGGGCGAAGCGCAGGTACTAGAGCCGGTATTCGGTAGTCGCCGAGAACGCGGCATCGGATACTTCGCGCGCTAGCGTCGAGCCCCCCCGATCCCCGAGCCGTGCCCCGTCAGGGTCACGGCTCGGGGCTTGTTCGGCGCAGCTAAGCTGCAGCTCTGCATATGCCACGCAGATAGGCTGCGGCTCTGCAAATGCCACGCAGCTAAGCTGCATGGATGCAACGCCAGTCAACAACGCTGTTTGGCG
>Ga0066789_10000590_pt1 | contig 14887 bp, 11 predicted proteins | sample OrgsoiDNA2013049_FD_70960 | JGI IMG/M metagenome (GOLD analysis project Ga0066789, IMG submission 70960) | Permafrost soil microbial communities from the Arctic, to analyse light accelerated degradation of dissolved organic matter (DOM) -... | ecosystem: Environmental > Terrestrial > Soil >...
CGCGTGCCCATAGGAGCCGGCGGTCGCACGGCCGATGAGCACGCCGTTGGCATCGAACAGTGGTTCGTTTCCCAGAGGGTCGGCATCCTCGACGTCGTGAACTTCGAACGTGACAAAGCGATGCGGTACACCGTTCTTCAATTGTTGCTCGAGGGCCTCCTTACCGATGAACGCACCCTTGTTCAAGCGCACGAAGCGATCCAACCCCGCCTCGTAGGGAGTGTAATCGGGGCTCAAGTCCGTGCCCCACATGCGATAGGACTTCTCCAAGCGCAGCGATTCCATGGCGCGCATGCCGACCATTCCGATGTCGTACTCCTTGCCGGCGGCGAACATGGCATCGAATAGGTGATGGGCGTATTCGATCGGAAAATGCAACTCCCAGCCCAGCGCGCCCACGAAATTCACGCGTAACAGGTACACGTCCACGGCCAGGCCGACTTCTGCCACTCGACCGGTCAGCCATGGAAAGGCGGCGTTGTCGAGAGGTGCGTCGGTGAGTTTCGCCAACACGTCGCGCGAACGCGGCCCGGCGAGAACGAAGCAGCCGCGGCTCGTTGTAATGTTCTTCATCGACACACGGTCCGCCGGATGGCCGGCCCGCGGATCGCCGCCCTGCGCGTCACCCCGCGGCGACATGTGCTGCAGGTAATCACTGTCGTACCGTTCCGCCGCACCGGCACTCACCACGTAGTAGTGCTGATCGGCAACCTTGGTGATCGTGAATTCCGAGCGGATTCCGCCGCGCCGAGTGAGCGCGTGGCACAGTGCGATGCGTCCGATTTTCGTGGGCACTTTGTTTGCGACCAAGCTGTCGAGCCACGCTTCCGCGCCGGAGCCGGTTACTTCGTGCTTGGTGAACGGGGTGAGGTCTATCACGCCGACATGCTGGCGCATGCGTCGCGCCTCGGCGCCGACATGCTCGAAGTAGTTCGAACGGCGGAAACTCCACTGGTCCGTAGGGGAGACTCCCGGAGGAGCAAACCAGTTGGCGCGCTCCCAGCCGTAGCGCTGGCCGAACACCGCACCCATGCGCGCGAGCTTGTCGTACACAGGGCTGGTCTTGGCGGGCCGCGCATCCGCACGTTCTTCGTCCGGATAATGAATGACGAAGACGTTCCGGTACGTTTCTTCGTTCTTTTGAACGACGTAACGCTTGCTGGTGTAGGCACCATAGCGTCGTGGATCGACGGCCATCATGTCGATGCCCGGTTCGCCCTCGACGATCCACTCCGCCAGTTGCCATCCCGAGCCGCCGGCCGCGGTAATGCCGAAGCTGTGGCCCTCGTTGAGCCAGAGATTCCTAGCGCCCCAGGCGGGACCGATCAGTGGGCTGCCATCCGGCGTGTAGGCGATCGGACCATTGACGATGTCCTTGATGCCGCAGTTGGCGAGCGAAGGAACGCGGCGCTGTGCGGCCTCGACGTGCGGAAGCAGCCGTTCCAAATCGCCCTCGAACAAGCTCTTGCCGAACCAATCGGGGACGCCGTCAGCGAATCGCGCGGGGGCACCCGCTTCGTAGGGACCCAAAATCCAGCCGAGCCGCTCTTCACGCAGGTAGTAAGACTTATCCGACTCGCGCAGCACCGCGAGTTCACGCCCGCCTTTTTGGCGGTAAGCCTTCAATTCGCGCGACTCGTCGTACACGATGTATTGGTGCTCGACGGGAATCGAAGGAACATGGAGTCCGAAAAGGCGACCGGTCTGGCGCGCGTAGTTACCCGTCGCGCAGACCACGTGTTCGGCGACGATATCGCCTTTGTCGGTGGTCAATTGCCACTCGCCGGACGGCGTGCGTTTGACGGCGGTAACCTCGGTGTGTTCATGAATTTCTGCGCCGCGTGTGCGCGCACCTTTGCGCAGCGCCATGGTGAGGTCGGCGGGCGCAATGTGGCCATCGTCCGGGTGATATAACGCGCCGATGATGTTGGGGGTATCCCGACCGTTGCCGATCTCGGCCAACGGCCACAGTTCGCGCACCTCTTTCGGGCCAATCAATTGAAACGGCACGCCAATGGTGTTCGCCGTGCCGCAGTACTTCTGGTATTCGTCCATGCGGTCGCGGTTGGTGGCGAGCCGCAGGTTACCGGTGACGTGGAAACTGACATCTTGGCCGGTCTCGGCGGGTAAGCGCTTGTAGAGGTCCACGGAATACTTGTGGAGCTGCCCAACCGTGTAGCTCATGTTGAACAGAGGCAGCAATCCCGCCGCGTGCCATGTCGATCCTGCGGTCAACTCGGCCCGCTCCAATAGCACAGCGTCGGTCCATCCCTTCAAGGCCAAGTGATACAGCGTACTGACGCCGACCACCCCGCCGCCGATGACAACGACGCGGGCATGAGTTTTCATGTGCTTGATCTCCCAACGCAAACGCGTCCCGCAGTGTAGCGAGCAATAGGGCAAACATGAGGCTAATTGCGACAGTCCGTTGCTAAAACGCGCCAGACATGGACGCGGCCGATGACGTTGCCTTCAGCAACCCCATCGGCCCTATCTGGAAACGACATATATTTGTCGGAATCAGGCATCTGCAGAGGGGTGAATGGCATACTGTAGGCTACGATCACCCGTCTGCTTCGATTCGGAGGCCCCCGTGGATGCGCCGGTTGTACTGCGCAAGTGCAAGTACGCGTTTCTGACGCTGCCGAATTATTCTTTGATTGCAGTCGCCAATGCCCTCGAACCGCTGCGCATGGCCAATCGTCTGGTCGGTAAGGATGTCTACGAATGGACGGTCGTCAGCATCGACGGACGCGCAACGGACGCCAGCAGCGGCCTCAGTTTGTCGCCCACCGGAGTGCTCGACAAGTTGCCAGCGGTCGACATCGTGTTCATCTGCGGCGGCATCAATGTTCGCGACGCCGTATCGTCGGCGCTGATTGCCGCCTTACGTCGGCTCGCGGATCGCCGAGTTCCCTTGGGTGGCTTGTGCACCGGCGGGTACGCGCTTGCTCGCGCCGGGCTTCTCGACAATTTTCGCGCCACGATCCACTGGGAAAACCTCTCAGCGCTGCGCGAAGAGTTTCCGCGCGTGCGGATCAACGACCAGCTATTCACCATTGATCGCGACCGGTATACGTGCTCCGGCGGTACGGCACCGCTGGATCTCATGCTCCATCTCATTCAATCGAAGCTGGGGCCGCGGATTTCGCAGTTGGTGTCAGAGCAATTCCTCGTGGAGCGCGTGCGTAAAGACACGGACCGCCAGTACGTCCCCCTGCGGGCGCAAATCGGTATTTCGCATCGCAGCCTGATCCGAGTCGCGCAACTCATGGAAGAAAACATCGAGAAACCACTGTCGCTCGAACAGATTGCGAAGGCGACCGGGCTGTCGCGCCGGCAAATCGAGCGGCTGTTCAAGCGCGACCTGAACTGCGTGCCGAAGCGCTATTATTTGGAGATGCGGCTGCGCCGGGCGCGGGAACTCCTGCAGCAGACCGCGATGCCCATCATGGATATTACCGCCGCCTGCGGCTTTCAATCGCCGCCGCATTTTTCCAAATGTTACCGCAATCAATTCGGCTACCCCCCGAGCGCCGAGCGCAAGCCGCGAGAGCGGGCGCGCGCACTGCTGGAAAGCGATCGGCCGCCGAGACGCCAACAGGGGCGGGCGGCCCACTAACACTTCGGGAGCGACAATGGACGAGTCACACACGCAAACCGGTCACGCGCGACGTCCGAGCGGTCGCGACGCGAAGCGGGCTTCTCGTGCCGCACGAGCAGCCGCGTCGATTCCCTACATCACGCGCAAGATCCCTTACTACGAGGTCTTGACCGAAGAAGGGCTTTCGCTGCTCGAACACAACGCCGATACCATCCTCGAGGAGATTGGGATCGACTTTCGCGATGATCCGGAGGCGCTCGAGATCTGGAAGGCCGGTGGGGCCGACGTACAGGGCGAGCGAGTCCATTTTGCGCGAGGTATGTGCCGTGCGCTCGTGCAGCGTTCTGCACCGCGCCAATTTATACAGCATGCGCGCAACGCCGCGCGCAACGTCGTCATCGGCGGCAAGAACACCGTATTCGCTCCCGCATATGGGCCACCGTTCGTGCGCAGTCTCGATGAAGGCCGCCGTTATGCGCGCATCGAGGACTTCCGCAATTTCGTCAAGCTCGCGTACATGGCGGGCTCTTTGCACCATTCGGGCGGCACGATTTGCGAGCCCGTCGATCTGCCGGTCAACAAGCGGCATCTCGACATGGTGTACAGCCATCTCAAATTCAGCGACAAGGCATTCATGGGTTCCGTCACGGCGCCGGAGCGCGCTCAAGATTCCGTCGCCATGGCGAATATCGTGTTCGGCGCCGAACTGAACGATCCTCTGACGGGGCGACCGAAGACGACGATCATTAACCTCATCAACGTCAACTCGCCGATGACTTACGACGCCACCATGCTTGGCGCCGCCAAGGTTTATGCGCGCGCCAACCAGGCCACCATCATCACGCCTTTCATTCTTGCCGGCGCCATGTCGCCGGTTACTGTCGCAGGCACCGTTGCGCAAACCCTGGCGGAAGCGCTGGCAGGTCTTGCATTCGTGCAGCTGGTCAACCCGGGAGCGCCGGTGGTGCTCGGCAGTTTCGCCTCCTCGATTTCGATGCAATCCGGCGCCCCGACGTTCGGCACGCCGGAACCGGCCTTGGTTCTGTATTCCATGGCTGCACTCGCGCGACGCCTCGGAGTACCGTTTCGCTCCGGCGGCAGCCTTTGCGCATCGAAGATCCCCGATGCGCAAGCGGCCTTCGAGTCGGCCAATACCCTTCTGCCGACCTGTCTGGCGGGCGTGAATTTCGTACTGCATACGGCGGGGTGGCTCGAGGGCGGCCTCGCCATGGGATATGAGAAATTCGTCATGGATGTCGACCAGGCCGGCATGATGCACACGCTGCTCGCAGGTGTGGATTTGTCGCCCAACAGCCAAGCGCTCGATGCGATGCACGAAGTGGGGCCTGGCAAGCATTTCTTGGGCTGCTCGCATACGCAAGCCAATTTCGAGAATGCGTTCTACCGCTCGCCGCTCGCGGACAATAACAGCTACGAGCAGTGGGAGTCGGAGGGTTCGCCGGACATGACGAAGCGCGCGAACGCACTTTGGAAGAAGCAGCTCGCCGAGTATGTAGAGCCGCCCATGGATCCTGGCATCGACGAAGCGCTGCTCGACTATATGGCACGGCGCAAAGCAGCGTTCCCCGACTCGAACGTGTGATCAGCCGGCCGCGGCGCTGCTCCATCGGACATTATGTCAAACATCAGAACTGCTGGTTGACACGATGCAGTAATTCCGTGACTGTGTAAGCACTTTTTCAATCCGGCCAGCGGCTGCGTTACGACAGGAGGCCAGCACGAGTGATTCGCAACGCATTAAGTCATGGGCGTCTCATGCGCGAATCTACGGATCGCATCCAAAGCGCTTTGCAAAGCGATAACTCCGCAGAACAATTGGTTGCCGCACGGGTGCTCGAGAATCCGAGTGTGTGGCAACAATGGGAAAGCGAACACTCCGGTCTCATGCGTCTAGTCGCCGTCAACGGTTTTCAACGGACTCAAGTGGCGATGCTCAAGAAGGCCGCGCTGCGTCTCATCGAGCGCAAGGCGCTGTTTGAATATCTGCGTGAGAGGGCAGTTCGGGGCGAGATGCGCCGGCGAATAGTCGCTTACTTTCATCCCACCCGCGGCTACTCTTACGCGGTCGTCGCCGAGCACGGGTTGTACCTTCGCAAAGCGTGCAGTTTCCTGTGCACCAGCCACGTCGGCATCGAGGTGGTGCACGATGCCGGATTCTTGGGTCCGATGCAGCAATATGAAGCGCTTTACGGGGAGTACTTTCAGCTCTTCTGCGACACGAACTTCGATGCGGAATCGGATCCGCAAGCGGCCCTCTTGCCGCTGCTGAAGTACGAATTGGACGAGTGCCGCAAGGCAATCATGTTGCCCAGTGAGGAACAGAAGCGCCAGCTTCGCGACCTGCAGTGGCGATCTGCCACGCGAGACATCGCGCGGCTCAAGACGCTGACGCGGCCGGTCGAGGCCGTGAACTGAAAGCCGCCTGACTGGGAGGCCGCGCGCGCGTGCTTCAGTTCGTCTTCTGCGGATTCGTGCGGCGCGGCCGCCGACCGTGCGTCTCGGTTTGACTCGTGGATTCCTTCGGTGCGGGCAGGTCGACGACTTTGCGCAGGTTGCGGTAAGCGGCGTTCTTGTGGGGAATCGCCATTGCCTCGACGAAATGGTGCTGAAAGCGCGGCTCGAGCGCCGTCTCCACTTTCTCGATGCGCCTGACCAACGTTTCGATGACGCCGCGTGACGTTGCATCGAGTAGCGCGATGCGCGCACCGGTTCCGGCGGCATTTCCGGCGGAACGCACTTGCGCAAGGTCACAGTCGGGAACCATGCCGAGAATGGTCGCGTACTTCACGTCGATGTGGCTGCCGAATGCGCCGGCCAGGCGGATGCGATCCACGTGCTCGATACCGAGACGCTCCATCAGCAGGGCGACGCCGGCGTACAAGGCGGCCTTCGCCAGTTGAATCGCGCGCACGTCGTTCTGGGTGATCTTCATCTCGACCTCGCCTCGATGCAGCAGGTAGGCGAAGGTTCTGCCATTGGCGACGATCCGCGGCGAGCGTGCGGCCAATCTGCCGTCGAGTGCGCCGTCTTGGTTGATGATGCCGGCGAGATACATTTCCGCAATGACTTCGATGATGCCCGAACCGCAAACGCCCGTGATGGCGGCGCCCGCCGTCGCTGCGCTGAAGCCGGGATCGTCGGACCAGAGGTCGGAGCCGATGACCTTGAAGCGCGGCTCGAGCGTTTCCCGATCGATGCGTACGCGTTCGATAGCGCCCGGCGCCGCGCGTTGACCGCAACTGATCTGGGCGCCTTCGAACGCAGGACCGGTGGGGCTGGAACAGGCGACGAGGCGCTGGCTGTTTCCCAATACGATCTCGGCGTTCGTGCCGACATCCACGAGCAAGGTCATCTGCTCGGCGAGATCCGGACGTTCCGCGAGGACCATCCCCGCGGCATCGGCACCTACGTGTCCGGCGATGCACGGAAGCACATAGATGCGCGCATTGCGATTCAATGTGAGATCGATGACGTTGGCCCGAAGCGTCAGCGAATGATCGATGGCAAGCGCAAACGGCGCACCGCCGAGTTCCACCGGATCGATGCCGAGCAGCAGGTGATGCATGATGGGATTACCGACCAACGTCGCTTCGAGGATGTCTTCATGCGAAATGCCGGCCTGTTTCGCGACATCGGCCGCGAGGCCGCACAGGGCTTCGCGGACGGCCGCCGTCATGAGTGCGGCGCCGCCGGGATTCATCATCGAGTAGGAGACGCGGCTCATCAGGTCCTCGCCGAAGCGGATCTGCGGATTCATGACCCCCGCGGAGGCGACGACCTCGCCGCTGAGCAAATCACACAGGTGAGCGGCGATCGTCGTCGATCCGACATCGACCGCGAGGCCATAGGCGCGATCATACAGACCGGGCCACACGCCGATGATTTGCTTGGCCGCATGCACCGCCACGGTGACCTGCCACGCACCGGCGCGCAAGGTCGGCTGCAGGGTTTGCAGCACAGATAAATCGCAGTTAAGATCCGTCAGTTTCCATTCCGCTGCGAGCGCCTCGTACAGTCGGCGCAGGTCCCCGGACGGATCATGCATATCCGGTTGCGCTACCTGTACGTAATGCAGGCGCACGACCGGATTCAGCTCGATCGCGCGCGCGTCGGCCTCCTTGCGCACCACCTGCCGATGGACCTGGCTGCTCGCCGGCACATCGATGACGACGTCGGCCTCGACCCGCGCCGAACAGGACAAGCGCCTCCCCTCCGCCAATGGGACGCGCCGCGCGAAACGCATCTCCGGCTCACTGAATGGCGACAGGCTCGCGCTCGACGAGAACACACCGAGCTTGGCGAACTCGCCGTCCGCGACCAATACCTGGCAGCGCCCGCACAGTCCGCGACCGCCGCACACCGAATCGATATCCACACCTAGACTCCGCGCGGCCTGCAGCAGCGGTGTGCCGACCGGAAAATTACCCCGTTTGCCGGAGGGCATGAATACCACGAGCGGAATCCTAGACGCCATGCGAATCGCCCATCCTCAAGCCGGCCGCCGGCGGTGGCCGCCTTCGCGGCGGCCGCGCGGCGCATCCGCGCCAGGCGGCGGCGCCTCGCGGAAACGGCGAATCCACCGCGCGCAGTCCGGATCGTGTCCGAGCATGACATCACCGCCCATGACGGCTTTGATGACTTCCTCATGCAGCGGATTGGTGATGGCGGAGGTCATGCCGGCGGCCATCGCCATCGTCAGAAATGCACTGTTGATACCATGGCGGTTCGGCAACCCGAAGCTGATATTCGAGGCGCCGCAGGACGTGTTGACCTTGAGCTCGGTGCGCAGCCGATGCACCAGGCGCATGACCTGCACGCCGGCCTGATTGATCGCGCCTATCGGCATGACCAGCGGATCGACGACGACGTCGCAAGCCGCGATGCCGTGATCCAGCGCGCGCTCGACGATCTTTTTGGCGACGGCATAGCGCACGTCCGGATCTTCGGAAATGCCCGTCTCGTCGTTCGAGATGGCGATCACCGCCGCTCCATATTTCTTGACCAGCGGCAGCACGGCTTCCAATCGCTCATCTTCGCCGGTTACCGAATTGACGAGTGCCTTGCCCTTGTACACCGCGAGCCCCGCTTCGAGCGCCGCAACGATCGACGAATCGATGGACAGCGGCACGTCCGTGATGGATTGGACGAGTTGCACCGCGCGCGCGAGGATCGCCGGTTCGTCGGCGAGCGGAATGCCCGCATTGACGTCGAGCATATGGGCGCCGGCCTCGACTTGGGCACGTGCATCCGCCTCGACACGACTGAAGTCGCCGGCCGCCATTTCAGCGGCGAGGATCTTGCGCCCGGTCGGATTGATGCGCTCGCCGATAATGACGAAGGGCCGATCGAAGCCGATGACGACTTCCTTGGTCGCGGAGCTGACGATGGTGTCGGTCATGATGCAGTCCTTTGAGAGGGTGAGGAGGTGTCGCGCCCGGGATACCACGGAGCGCGACCTTGTAACACGCCGGATCGATCGACAATCTCAGCCACCGATTCCTCCTGACGATAGGCCATGATGTGCACGCCGCTGATGCCGTGAATCTCGCGCACCGCTTGGATCAGCTCGATGCAAATATTGCGTCCCTCGCGTGCCTGATCCTCGGCTCCTTTGAGCCGCGCGATGGTGCTGTCGGGAACATGCATGCCGGGCACGTTGTTGCGCATCCACTCCGCGGTCTTGGCCGATCGCAGCGGACCGACGCCCGCTAGGATGAAGATCTTGCCGAACAGGTCGAGCGCCGCTACGTGCTCCATGAACGTGCGCAGTAACGGCAGGTCGTAGCAGTATTGGGTCTGGATGAATTGCGCGCCGGCGGCGATCTTCTTGGCCAAGCGCTGCGCCCGCCAGGCGTGCGGCAAACCCGATGGATTTTCCGCGGCACCCAAAAATACGCGCGGCGCAAAAGTGATCTTGCGCCCGCTTTGAAAGCGGTGTTCATCGCGCAGGTTGCGCGCGATATCGAGGAGCGACACACAGTCTAAGTCGAATACCGGCTTCGCCTGAGGATGATCGCCAGCCTGCACGCCGTCGCCGGTAAGACAGAGGATGTTGCAGACCCCCATGGCCGCGCCGCCCAGAATGTCGCCCTGAATCGCGATTCGGTTCTTGTCCCGGCAGGAAATCTGCATGATCGGCGCGTAGCCGATGCGCGTCAGCAATGCGCAAACGGCGAGACTCGACATGTGACAATTTGCACCACTGCCGTCGGTCGCATTGATGGCATCGACGTAGCCGTCGAAAACTCGAGCGCGTTTATACACGTCTTCCGGATCGGCCGAATCAGGCGGTGCAAGTTCCGTGGTGACGGCAAAGCTGCCCGCCCGCAGCACTCGTTCGAACCGCCCCGGAGACGTGTGCCCCGGTAAAATCGGCAACGGATAACCCGGGACGATCGGTTCGTCGTGGAACTTCATGTCGGACCCGGCGACGTACCGGTTTTTTCGCGCAGCATCCGCAGCCAGGATGAGCGGCCTTGGCAACGTTGATCCACTGCGAATTGCACCTTGCTCATCGCCTCCACGCCGCCGGGGATATGCTCGCTGCCGCGGAAGGCCTCGACCCAAACGCAGCGCATGTCCGGCTTGACTTCGCAATTGCCGTTGGCGCGCACACCGCCGCAGGGGCCGTTGCGCAAAGTCTTTGGACAGTTCATCGGACAGGACATGCCGGTCGAAGTTAAGATGCATTGACCGCACATGCGACAGTCGAACAGCAGGCCTTTGACGGCCTTTTCGACGGCCGCTACGGGTCGCTCCGCGCGCTCGAGCCCTAGCGCCCGGAACACGGGATGCAGGCGTAGCAGCCATCCCTCGAAGCTGCGGTAGAATGCGGCCATGCCACGCGCGTGGCGCACCGACCATAGCCTGAGCGCGTACATCAGGCGTTGCCAGCGGGCGGCGCCGTGCCCGGGAGAGGAGCGCTGGCAGACTCGACAACGCCGTTGGCGCGAATCAGGCGCTCCAGATCCTCGTTGGTGAACTGGGCTTCGAGGCGGGCCGCCTCGGCGGCGGCCTCTGCGTGCAGATCCTCGCCGCACGGTCGCGGCGCGCTGCGCCGCCAGTCGGCAAGATAAGCCGCGGAGCTGCCTTTGCCGGCGCGCATCGCCGCACGGTCGACCGCTTCTTGGAAGCGGTGCGAAAGTTGCACCTTCGCCGCTTCGCGGCCCCGTTTGACGACAACCTGCGCCGGAATATCCCGCCACGAAATGATGCTTAGCGAGGCCATGGCAGAGCGTCCAAGTTGGCGCGGCCGTCCGCTTGCCGCATCGCCTCGTGCAGGCTGACCTCGAGCGTCCCATAACCGGTTGCGCGATATTCGAACCTCAGTGCCATGCGCACCGCAATTGCGCGCGCGTGGGCGTGCGACTCGGGCGAAGGCGACTGCGCCAAATAAACGAGCTTACGATAATTGCCGAAGTAGCTCGGGAACAATTCCGGGTGTCGATCCAGTCCCAGACCGCGAATCACCAAGCGCTCGAAATGGCGCAGCAAGAAATCCGTGAGGTAGAACGTGCCCGGCTCGGCCTCCGACAGCTCGGCGAACACCGGGCCGGTGGCAAAGAACTCGTAACAATGCGCTCCCGGGATGCGTTCAACCGCCTCCTCGCGCAACACTGCGTCGAGCAATCCACCGGTACCGCAGTCGCCGTACGCCACGAATATCGATCGATAGCGGCCGCGCGATGCGCGGATGAGGGCGCGCACGGCAGTGGGGATTTTCGCCGGCCGGTTATGCAGTTCGGCGGGCAAACAGCGCACGTCCAGATGCGCCCAGCCGTTGGCCTGCCGTAGTGCCGTGATCTCGTGCGCCAGGGCGCCACAGGCGATGATCAATATCGCGTGGCCGTTCGCTGACTCCTTCTGCGGCATCGCGCGTGGCGCTCAGTGCACCGCCGCGCCGGCTCGCCGGGCTGCGATCAGGCCCTTGGCGGTTTCGACCGCGACCGCGGCATCGCGGCAATAGGCGTCGGCGCCGACCGCTTTGCCAAATTCTTCATTGAGCGGCGCGCCGCCGACCAGCACGATGTAGTCGTTGCGGATGCCGCGCTCCTTCAGCGTATCGATGACGACCTTCATATACGGCATCGTCGTCGTCAACAACGCCGACATGCCGAGGATGTCCGGCTTGTGTTTCTCGAGCGCAGCGAGATATTTCTCGACCGGGTTGTTGATGCCGAGATCGATGACCTCGAAACCGGCGCCCTCGAGCATCATTGAAACCAAATTCTTGCCGATGTCGTGGATATCGCCTTTGACCGTGCCGATGACGATTTTGCCGATCGGTTCGACACCGGTTTCCGCCAGCAGCGGCCGGAGGATTTCCATGCCGCCCTTCATCGAGTTCGCGGCCAGTAACACTTCGGGCACGAACAGAATGCCGTCGCGAAAATCGATGCCGACAATGCGCATGCCTTCCACCAAGGCGTCGTTCAGCACGCGTTCGGCCGACCAGCCGCGCTTCAGGAATATCCGCGTGGCTTCCTCCACCTCGGTTTTGAGGCCGTTGTAGAGGTCATCGTGGACCTGCTCGACGAGTTCCTCGTCATTGAGGGAGGCCAGGTCGAAATCACTTGTCGTCGGCTCCGACATCTACTTCTCCAACGGTTATTTTCGAGCCGCTACCGTACGTTACGCGGTCAGCCTACGCTGCATGGTAAGTCGCAAGTCTCTTTGGAAGTTGTGGTATTGCGACGGTAGCGTGCTTGGATGCGACACGATCAGCTTACCGGCGACGCGCCGCCCTCCGCCGTACGACGCGCTACATAGGAGTCGAGGGCCTCGACGACGGCCGGATCGCGCTTCGGCGCAACATAACGTTCCAAGGTATTTTTCCAGATGCCGCTTGCTCGTTCGGTGGCAGTCTTGGCACCGTCCTCGGCCCAGCTACCGGAATTGCGCCAATCGGATACCAGGGGCGCGTAGAACGCGCTTCGATATCGCTCCATCGTATGTGCGCAGCCGAAAAAATGACCTCCGGCACCGACCTCGGCGACCGCCTCGAGCGCGAGATCCGATGGCGCTGCTCCGACCGGCTGAAACACCTCGGCAAACATCTGCAGCATCTCGATATCGAGAATGAATTTTTCGTAGGAAGTCGTCAGGCCGCTTTCGAGCCAGCCAGCCGCGTGCAGGACGAAGTTGCAGCCACCGAACAACGCGCCCCACAAACTCATCTGCGACTCATAGGCCGATTGCGCATCGGGGATGTTAGAGGCTGTCGCGTTCGAGGAACGCCACGGCAGGCCGAGAAAGCGCGCCATCTGGCCGGCGCCGAACGCCGCCTTGACGTATTCGGGTGTGCCGAACGCCGGCGATCCGGATTTCATATCGACGTTCGACGTGAAGCTGCCATAAACGATCGGCGCCCCCGGTTTCACGATCTGGGCCAGGGTCAGGCCCGCGAGCGCTTCGGCGTGTGCGAGCGTCAGCGCGCCGGCGATCGTCACCGGCGCCATCGCTCCGGCCAGCGTGAATGGCGTGATGACCAGTACTTGCCCGGCGGCCGCAAAGTCAATGATGCCGTCGGCCATCGGTATGTCGAGCTGCAGCGGCGAATTCGTATTGATGATGGTGTACGTGTAGGGGCGCGAGCGGAACTCCTCGGGCGTGATGCCGTGGGCAAGGCGTATGAGTTCGAAGTTGTCGGCAACTTGGCCGTGGCCGCGCGAAAAAATGAACGGAATCTTGTCGCAGAGCATCAACTGAGCGCGCGTTACGTGTAGATGTCGAACATTGACGGGAATGTCCTGAGGCTCCGTGGCACCGCCGAGGATGTGGATGACCTCGAAGCTCTGGCACAGCTTGACCAGATTGCAGAAATCCTCGAGGGAACCTGCGCGCCGGCCGCGCGCCGTGTCCATGATGTTGGGCGGCCCCGAAGTTGGGGCAAACCCGACGCGTCTGTCCGACAGCGGAACGTGGCGCTCCGGATCGACGGCGTGCAGCGTGATCTCGCGGGGCGCGGTGGCGAGTGAGGCACCGACGAGTTCCCGAGCGAGCCGCACGGTCTGGGTTGACTCGTCGACCTCGGCGCCGGCAGTGCGATACAACTTGCGGGCGTCGGCCGATAGCACCTTCATGCCCTGCGTCTCGAGCATGACGAGCGCGGCCTCGTGGATGCCAGCGACCTGATCGTCCGAAAATATCTTCGCCGGTTCGAACGGATTTCGTAAGTGCCGGTAGGACCGGGTGCGGTCGAAGACGGCGTGGCTGACCTCGGCGCCTGTCGCACGGCGTCGGTTGCGTCGGCCAGGTTGCTCATCGGGCTGTTTCATGCGGAGGCCCTTCCTAAGATTGCGGTGCCATGTCGACGCCGTGGTGATGATAAGACAGATTTGGGCGCACCTACGCATAACAAATTTAGGTGCCGCTATGCATCATCGCGCCCATGGCCTGCGAGTGGCCGGCCCGTGGCGCTCGACCGCACCACTGCCTCAGCGAGATAATCGGCGCCTGGACCGACACCGCCTGTGGATCACGAATCGCGTCTCGGCCTCTGCGGCGGTTCGGCGGCGACTGCGGCAACCACTGCAAGAACCAGCGCCCATGCCGGCGATCTGAAAAATCGATAGAGTCGCTGGGCCGGCATGGGTGGGATTCTAGCGTGGGCCGTACGCGCTGTCGTTTACAGGGTCGAACACGTCGCTTCGGAGCAGTGATGAACCGGCGATTTTGCTATCTTAGGAGTATCTGCAGAATCGCTGAGGACCAGCAAGCCGTATGAACGCTCGCTTGAATTTGAACGCCAACCTCGGTGTGTCCGCTCGTGAGGAAATGCTGAACCGATTGCGCCGGCGCAAGCCCGCAACCGCACTGGAGCGCGATTTCTACACCAGTCTCGAGGGTTATCGAATCGACCTCGATCTGATTTGGTATCGCGATTGGTTGTTCGTCGGTCACGACTGCGAAGTGTTGAATCCGGGAAATTATTTGACGGTGCAGATCGGTGAATATCCGATCATCGTCGTGCGCGACCGAGAGGGGTCGCTGCGCGCATTCCATAATTCGTGCCGCCATCGCGGTTCGCGCATTTGTTCGGCGGAGCATGGCACCTCGCCGCGGCTGGTCTGTCCCTATCATCAGTGGACTTACAGTCTCGACGGCCGTCTGCTCTCGGCGCGCGACATGGGCAGCTCATTCGATAAAACGCAATACGCTTTGCAGCCGGTTCACTGCGCGAACGTGGGTGGCTACGTCTGGGTTTGCCTCGCGCGGGTGGCGCCGGATTTCGAGCCCGTCCGGCAGCATCTCGAGCCGTAT
>Ga0066789_10000593_pt1 | contig 14868 bp, 16 predicted proteins | sample OrgsoiDNA2013049_FD_70960 | JGI IMG/M metagenome (GOLD analysis project Ga0066789, IMG submission 70960) | Permafrost soil microbial communities from the Arctic, to analyse light accelerated degradation of dissolved organic matter (DOM) -... | ecosystem: Environmental > Terrestrial > Soil >...
CGATTGAGGGAATGACCGCACGCGGTGGCGATCATGGCTACGAAATGCTCCCTTCGGTGTACTCGCTCGCGGCCCCGACATGCCCGGGATCGACGCGTTCGCGCGCGATGTCGAGAAACACTTCCTCCAGGTTGCCGCGCCCGTAACGCGCCAGCAGTGCCGTCGGCGAGCCCTGGTCGACTACAAGTCCGGCGCGCAACATGATCACTTCATCGCACATGCGCTCGACCTCGCCCATGTTGTGCGACGCGAGCAGCATGGTGCATCCGCTGCGCCGCTGGTAGCCCTCGAGCAGCGTGCGCGTCCGGTCACCCACGTCGGGATCGAGCGATGCCGTCGGCTCGTCGAGCAGCAGCACTTCGGGACGGTTGAGCAACGCCTTGGCAAGGCTGACACGCGTGCGCTGGCCCGCCGACAGGTTGCCGTAAGGGCGGTCCAGCATGTCGCCGAGATCGAGTTCTTCGGCCAGTTCCTCGACACGAGTGCGCGGCGCCGGCACGCCATACAAGCGCGCATAGACGCGCAGGTTCTCGCTCACGGTGAGCCGCTTGGGAAGGTCGACGTAGGGCGAGGTGAAGTTGATGCGTGGCAGCACCCGATAGCGGTGGCGAAGCATGTCCTCGCCGAGAATGCGGATGGTGCCCGCCGTCGGCGTCAACACACCGAGCAGCATCGACAATGTGGTTGTCTTCCCGGCCCCGTTGCCTCCGAGCATTGCGGTCGTCGTGCCGCGCCTGACGTCGAAGTCGATGCCCTTCACCGCTTCGAGCTCGCGATACGATTTGCGCAGCGCGCGAACTTCGATGACAGCGGCGGGATTCGGAGCAGTGGCGGAGGGCATGCGTGACAAATCAGGAAGGCGAGACATGCGTATTGCGCATGCTCGTGGCGATTGTAGTGGAATTGCGTAGAATCAGCAGGCAGCTTTGCTCGAAGCTTTCGAGGAGCAGATGATGGTCAAGGTCCACGGCATGTCCACATCGGGGAATTGCCACAAGGTGCGCATGGTCCTCGAGGCGCTCAAGTTGCCTTACGTCTGGAACGAGGTCGACACGCGCAGCGGCGCAACGCGCACGGCCGCGTTTCTGGCGATGAACGCGAACGGCAAGGCGCCGGTGGCGGAAGTCGAGCCCGGCGTGTTTCTGCCCGAGTCGAACGCGATCATGTGCTATCTCGCCGATGGCTCGCCGTTGCTGCCGAGCGACCGGTTGAAGCGGGCGCGGGTCATGCAATGGCTTTTCTTCGAGCAATACAGCCACGAGCCATACATCGCCGTGGCGCGTTATCTGCGCCGCCTGCACCCCGATCCGGCGTCGCAGCGCGTGCTCGCCGATTCGCGCATGGAGGGCGGTTATCGCGCCTTGGACGTGATGGAAAAGCACCTGGCGCGCGAACCGTTTTTCGTCGGCGGCCACTACACGATTGCCGACATTGCACTGTACGCGTACACCCACGTTGCGCACGAGGGCGGGTTCGAGCTCGCGCGCTTGCCCGCGGTGCGCGCGTGGATCGCACGCGTCGAGGCGCAGCCGGGCTACGTGAAGATGCCCGATGCGTGACTAAATCTGTCATCCCGGCGAAGGCCGGGATCCAAGTTGTCGTGACTGCGATGGACTCGCCAATTGGGCCCCGGCCTGCGCCGGGGCGACGCATCAGCAGCGAATCGTCTGCCGGCAATACTGCGCCAGCTCGCGCACGACCGTCGTCGCCCCAGCGGGCGACTTGGCGCGTCCCTGCCCGTACTCGAGCGCCAGCTTGAAATCGTACTTGCTGAAAAAGGCGTCGAACTGCTCGGCGCCTACGGTGCCGAGTGCTGCGAGTTCGTCGCGCCCGGCGTCGTATTCGAGCAGTATCGCCGCCAGCGGTTGCGGCGCCGGGCCGCTCAGGACGCGCGCACCTGCCGACGGATCGTACACGCTGTGATCGGCGCAACAGTGGATGGTGTCGCCGTCCGAGGTCGGCGATCGGTCCGATTGAAAGCGAATGAAACTGACCTCGCGTGTCGGGTAGGCGAGCTTGTGCGCGCAAATCGCCGAATAGGCGACGATGGAACGGCTGCGGCCGACGCCGCCCCGCCACGCGTAGGCCGCGCCGTCGGCGCGCAACAGATCATCCTTGGCTGCGACCGGACGGCCGAGATCGAGCAGGAAGCACGGCGTGCCGCCGAACGGATAGTTGAATACGTAGTTGGTTCGCGCGGCGAGGTGCGCCGCCTTGATCGGTTCGCCGTGCACGTCGACCAGCAGCGAGCGGGCGTAGAGGCGCGGCGCCGTCGCTGCCCACGTCTCGCCGGACGTGCCGACGTGCGCCGAGCCGGCGATGGCTGCGCACGCCGTCAGGAAGCGCCGGCGTTCCATGAAAAATGGACCGCTCTCCCTCGGGGAGAGGGGCAGGGGTGAGGGTCAGAATCGTCAATCACGAAACAAGCTCGCTAGGAACCGATGAGTGTTCGCACGTGCGCAGCGGCGCTGCGGCCGAGCGCCGACAGCGCGTAGCCGCCTTCGAGCGTCGACACGATTCGGCCTCGAGCGTGGCGCGCCGCCACCGCCGCGATCTGCGCGGTGATCCACGCGTAATCGCCATCGGTCAGGTTGAGGTTGGCCAGCGGATCCTCGCGATGGGCATCGAAACCCGCCGAGATGAAAATGATCTCTGGTCGGTGCGCGTCGAGCGCGGGCAGGCAACGCTGCGTCATCGCCTCGCGAAAAACGTCGCTGCCGCTGCCCGGCGACAACGGCACGTTGTGCATGTTCGGACCGAGGGGCTCGACGCCCGAGTACGGATACAACGGATACTGGAACGTGCCGACCATGACGACGCGCGGATCCGCGGCGAAAATGTCCTCGGTGCCGTTGCCGTGATGCACATCGAAGTCGACAACCGCTGCGCGCGCGAGACCGTGCGCCTCCATTGCGTGCGCCACGCCGACGGCGACGTTGTTGAACAGGCAAAAGCCCATGGCGCGATCGCGCATGGCGTGATGGCCGGGCGGCCGTACCGCGCAAAAGGCCGACGAACATTCGCCGCCGACGACGAGGTCGGTGGCCAGCACCACCGCTCCGGCCGCATGCCGTGCCGCGGTCAGCGAATAGGGATTGAGCGCAGTATCCGGGTCGACGTAGTGAATGCCCGACGCCGGGCTCGCGGCTTCGATCTCGTCGATATAGTGCGCGGCGTGGACGCGCTCGAGTTGCTCGCGCGTGGCGCTTGGGGCAAGGTGGTGGGCGACGAAGCCGTAAAGTCCGTCGCCGATGAATTGATCCTGGATGGCATCGAGCCGCGCGGGGCACTCCGGATGGTGCGACCCCATGTCGTGCTGATGGCAGGTAGGATGCGTGATATACGCGGTGTGCACGGGGGTGTGAAGGCAGATTGCCGCCCGGACCGGCGCGGATCTCGCCGCCAGGCAGTCGAGCGGAGTGTAGCGCGGCGTCGGCGGTCGTGACTATAGAGCCGTTGCCCTCTATAGTGGCACTTTTCTTGCTCTGAGCTATCGGATGACCCTTCGCCCCGCCCAGACCCACGCCATTCCTGTTACCGTCCGGCTTGCCGCCGTGCTTGCCGAATTGGGCAGGATCGTCGTCGGCAAGGAGACTCCGCTCAAGCTGGCGCTGACGTGCCTGCTCGCACGCGGCCACCTGCTGATCGAGGACATTCCCGGCGTCGGCAAGTCGACGCTCGCGCAAGCGCTCGCCAGCGCGCTCGGACTGCACTACTCGCGCGTCCAGTTCACCAGCGACCTGCTGCCCGCCGACGTGCTCGGCGTATCGATCTTCGACCCGGCGACGCAATCGTTCAATTTCCATGCTGGTCCCATTTTCCATTCGGTCGTGCTCGCCGACGAAATCAACCGCGCGCCACCCAAGACGCAAAGCGCCTTGCTCGAAGCGATGGAGGAGCGTCAGGTATCGATCGACGGCGTGACGCGCCCGCTGCCGAATCCGTTCTTCGTGATCGCAACGCAGAATCCGACGGAGCAGATCGGCGCCTACCCGTTGCCCGAGTCGCAGCTCGACCGCTTCCTGATGTCGATCGAACTCGGCTATCCCGATTCCGCCGCCGAACGTGAATTGCTTATGTCCGGCGACCGCCGTGCGCAGATTCCGGATCTCGCCGCTTGCGCGGACGCGGCGACGCTCGCCGCTTGGCAACGCGAGGCGGCGCAAGTGCACGTCGCGCCCGCCTTGCTCGATTACGTGCAGGCCTTGCTGGCGGCATCGCGCGGCACGAGCGGGGGCGCGCCTCGAATGCAGCGCGGGCTGTCGCCGCGCGCCGGGCTGCTGTTGCTGGCGGCCAGCCGCGCCTGGGCTTTGCTTGCGGGTCGTCCGATGGTCCTGCCCGAGGACGTACAGGCCGTGTTTCCCGCGGTCGCTGGCCACCGGCTCGCCGGCAGCGCGCGTGCCGGCGGCGCACAAGCGCAAGCGCTGTTGCGCGCGGTGCCGTTGCCTTAGGCGCCAACAACCTGCGCGCGGCAACCGTCAACTTCAAGTCAGCGGCCGAATGAATCCGGCCTTCCCGACCGCCGCTTCCCCGGCGACCTTGCTCTCCCGATGGCGCCAGCGCCTGTGGCGCTTGCACCCGGGCGACCTCGAGACGGTCGTCCTGCGCCACAGCCGCATCTACATACTGCCGACGCGGCGAGGCGTTGCCCTCATGGCAACGCTGGCGATCATGCTGCTGACGTCGATGAATTACGCGTTGTCGCTGGGCTATGCGCTGACATTCGTCGCCAGCGGGATGGTCGCCGCGGCGCTGTTGGCGACGTTTCGTAACCTGGCCGGCATCGCCGTGCTGCCCATCGTCGCCGGCGAAGCCTTTGCCGGCGGGGACATGGAATTCACGCTGTCGATCGTGAGCGGCGGCCGCGAGCGAACCGGCATCAGCCTGACGCCAAACGACGGCCCGCCCGTTCACGTCGACCTGCCGGCCAGCGCCACGCGGCCGCTGCAGCTGCATGTTGCCGCGCGGCGCCGCGGTCGCCTTCCGCTGGGCCGCGTCACGCTGTCCACCGACTTTCCCCTCGGCCTGTGGCGCGGCTGGGCCTACGTCCATTTCCCCCTGACGGCCAGCGTCTATCCTGCACCAGAAGCGTCACCTCCACCGCTGCCTCCTGGCCCCCAGGGTTCCGATGCGCGGCGATCGGAACGCGCTTCGGAAGCCGAGCTCGCCGGTCTGCGGGACTACCAGCGCGGCGACCCGCCGCACCGCATCGCCTGGAAGGCCGTCGCGCGTGGCGCGGGTTGGTACAGCAAACAGTTCGAAGGCGCGGGCGGCAGCGGCGCGATCGAGCTCGACTGGGCCCAGTTGCCCCCAGGTCTTGACGTGGAGACGCGGCTGTCGCGCTTTACGGCGTGGATCCTGGCCGGCGAACGCGAAGCCCGCCCATTCGCGTTGCGCCTCCCCGGTACCGACCTGCCGCAAGGTCAGGGCGCGGGACACCGGCGCGCAGCACTGACCGCGCTGGCGCTTTTTCCACCGTCGGGCGAAGCATCCGGCGACGGGAGCGCGCCATGAGCGCGAAGGTGCGGTAATGACCGCCAAAGTGAAAGTCGCGCCACCGCCGCTGACCTATGCGCAATCCGCGTGGCTGGCGGCGTTGCTGTTGTGCGCGCAGGTACCCTTGTGGGGCGACGTACTCAAATGGGTCGCCGTCGCGGGCTCCGGACTCGTCGTCGTTCGCCTCCTGCCCGCGCTGCAAACCGGCGGCGGCAAATGGCGGCGCTGGGCGCTGCCGGTGCTCGCGCTGGTCGCCGCCCTCGGCATTCGCGCGCAGCTCGGCTATTTTCTTGCCCGCGATCCTTGCGTGCAATTCCTCTACATCCTCGTCGGCATCAAGTTCGTCGAATCGCGCAACACGCGGGACGGCACGCTGCTCATCTGCCTGGCGCTGTTCCTCGCGGTAACGCAATTTTTCTACGCGCAGTCGATCGTCTCGGCCGTCATCGCGCTGCTTGCGCTGTTTGCACTCGGCGGTTCGCTCGCGATGCTGCGCACACAGTCGGGTCCAAGGGGTGCGTGGTGGAAACAACTTGCGCCACCCGGCCGTCTGATGCTGCAGGGCATTCCAATTGCCGCGTTTCTGTTCATCCTGTTTCCGCGTCTTGCCGGCCCGCTGTGGGGCTCACCCGCCGACGCCGGCGCGCGCACGGGTTTGTCGGATCGCATGAGACCGGGCGCGATCAGCGAGTTGTCGCAATCCGATGCGGTAGCCTTCAGGGTCGATTTTCAGGGGCCACCGCCAGCAGCGCGCGACCGTTACTGGCGCGGCCCTGTGTTTGCGCGTTTCAACGGCCGCGAATGGACCGCATCATTCAGACTTCAGGGCGGCAGGTTCGCGCAGCGCGAGGGTCCGCCCATCGATTACACGGTGACGCTCGAACCGCACGGCAAGCTGTGGCTGTTCGCGCTCGAGCATCCGGTGGGGCTGCCGCGGCCGGCAACGGACGACAACCAGGGTAGTGGGACCGCCAACGACATTGCGTTCCTGACCCACGATCAGCAGTTGCTCGCTCGTACTACGGTAACGCAGACGGTGCGCTACACGCAGCGATCCGCGTTGCGCGCCAACGTGCTGCCGGTCGCAGGCGACGCTACCGACAATCTGCAACTGCCGCGCAACAATCCGCGGACGGTCTCGTTTGCGACCGAACTGCGCGCAAGCGTCGCTTCCGATCAGGCCTACATCGCCGCCCTCCTGAAGCGCTTCCACGACGAGCCGTACGTTTACACGTTGTTGCCGCCGCTGCTCGAAGACAACCCAGATCCGGTAGACGCGTTCCTATTCAACACGAGACGCGGCTTTTGCGAGCATTACGCCGGCGCGTTCGTCGTGCTGCTGCGCGCTGCGGGGATTCCGGCGCGCGTGGTCACCGGTTACCAGGGCGGCGAAATGGCGCCGGATGGCGAGTACATGATCGTGCGCCAATCGGACGCCCATGCTTGGACCGAGGCGATCGTCGACGGGCGGTGGCAACGCTTCGATCCGACCGCGGCGGTGGCGCCGTCGCGCATCGAGCAGGGGCTTGGCGCCGCGTTGCCCGCCGACGATGCGGTGCCCTATCTCGCGCGCCTGGAAATGACGTGGCTGAAGAGCCTGCGCTTGCAGTGGGACGCCATCAACTATCAATGGCAACGCGGTGTCGTCGGCTTCAACATCGAACGGCAACGCGATTTCCTGCGCGAGTTCGGACTCGACAATCTCCATCCAGTGCACCTGGTCCTGGTCATCGCCGGCCTGGTGTTTGCGTGGGGTTTGGCGGTTCTGGGATTTTCGCGCATCCGTCGCACCCGCGCCGTCCCCGAAGTGGCGCTGTGGGGCCGTGCCTGTCGTCGTCTGGCGCGTGCCGGGCTTGCACGGCGACCCGACGAAGGCCCGCTCGACTATGTCGAGCGCGCCGCCGCACGGTGGCCGCGATGGAGCGCGTTGCTACGCGGCATCGGCGGCAGTTACGCGCAGCTTCGCTACGGCCCGCGCAGCGAGCATCGCGCCGCGCTGCTCGCGCAGCTGCGCGCGAGCGTCGACGCGCTGCCCCGGGCGCACACGCTCGGAATATCGAAACGCTGAACTTGTAGGCGCGAATTCATTCGCGCGCGGTGGCAATTTTGCTCACCGTCCGAATGCATTCGGACCTACAGCAGCGCGTCGCGCGACAGGCCGCGCCGGCGAAGCCGCGAGCGCAGCTTTTCCAGCGCTTCGGACTGGATCTGACGGACTCGCTCACGCGTAACGCCCAAGGTGCGAGCAAGCTGCTCGAGCGTCGCGACTTCATGCCCCGCGAGCCCGTAACGGCGTTCGATCACCTCGCGCTGCCGATCCGACAGCTCGTCGAGCCATTGTTTGATCCAGCCCTCGATTTCGGTGTTATGCAACACCAGCTCCGGGCTTGGCGTATCGTCGTCGGCGAGTTGATCGCCCACTGACATTCCCGTCTCGGCATCGATCGGTGCATCGAGCGATGTGATGCGTTCGTTGTAGCCGAGCACCTTGCGCACCTGCTCGACCGGTTTGCCCAGCAAGTGTGCGACATCGTCGAGCGTCGGCTCGCGGTTCTCACCGGCCAAACCATGCGTCTCCAGGTGCCGCAGCGCGCGCAGCACGACGTTGAGTTCCTTCACCACGTGTGCGGGCAAGCGGACGGTCCGCGACTGGTTCATGATCGCGCGCTCGATCGACTGCCGGATCCACCAGGTTGCGTAGGTGGTGAAGCGAAAGCCGCGCTCGGGATCGAACTTCTCCAGCGCGTGGATGAGGCCGAGATTGCCCTCCTCGATGAGGTCGGCGAGCGTGAGCCCCCGATTCAGGTAGTGTTTCGCGATGCTGACGACGAGCCGCAGGTTGTGCTCGATCATCTTCTGGCGCGCTTCGAAGTCGCCATCGCGCGTTGCGCGCGCGTAGTTCAGCTCCTGCTCGGCCGAAAGCAACGGGCTTTGGCCGATTTCGTTCAGGTAGATCTGAGTGATGTCATTGAGGAAGTCGCCGCCGATACCGATGACCGGCACGTCCAGCGGCAATTCCTGCGTGCGGGTGTCCGGCTCCGTCGCCGCAGGCAGCCTCTCGTCTTCCGGCACGAGACGAGCCGTCATGCGCGGGGCAACCTCATGCGGGCGGAAGGTACTTGGCGGGGTCGACCGGCTTGCCGAGGCGGCGGATTTCGAAGTGGAGCTTGACTTGGTCGGCGTCGGTGTCGCCCATCTCGCTGATCTTCTGTCCCTTACCCACCTGCTGTCCCTCTTTGACCAGGATGTCGCGATTGTGCGCGTAAGCCGACAGATAGGTGCTGTTGTGCTTGACGATGATCAGCTTGCCGTAACCGCGCAGACCCGTGCCCGCATAGACGACGCGTCCCGCTGCGCTCGCAACCACCGGTTGTCCGGATTTGCCCGCGATGTCGATGCCCTTGAGATTCGCCGAGTCGGAAAAACCCGCGATCACCTTGCCGCTTGCGGGCCACACCCACTCGATCTTGTTGTCATCGATTTCGGGAACGCGAGCGGCGTCGGGATGTGGCGGCAATGCCGCCGGAGGCGCAGTTGCGGCAGGCGGCGTGGGCGCGGCAGCAGCGACTGGCGCCGGCGGCGCGGCGGAAGGCGCGGCCTGCATCTGCGCGAGCGCCTGATCCGAATAGGTGAGCTTCAGCGCCTTGGGCTCCGCCTTGAACGTCGCCGTATTGCCGCGCCCCGACGGCAGAATCGGCGGCGCCTGCATGTTTGCAGCTTCCGGACCCCTGGGCGCGATCGGCGGCGCGGTGACCAACGGCGTTGTGACGGCGGTGCCGGGCGCTGGCGCGCTCGATCCCGGCGCCGCGAGCACGAGCACCTGCCCGACGCGAATCACATTGGGATTGTCGATGGTGTTCCAGGACGCGAGGTCGCGATAGTCGAGGCCGTTGTCGAGCGCGATCTGCGCCAGCGTGTCGCCGCGCTTCACCGTGTACGTTGGCACAGGCGGCGCCTCTCGTTCGTGCGGCGCCGCAGCAACCGGCATCGGCAGTGGCAAAGGTGCCACCGCAGGCGACAACGGCGTGCGTTCGCTGACGGGCGCCGGCGGCCGCGTCATACACGCCGCCAGCGACAGCGCCGCAAACAGCGCAACGGCAGCCAGATGAGCACGGCCGCTCACGTTCAAAGGAGTACCTTCGCGCTGCGCGCTCCGGTATTCGCGCTCGGGACGGCATGTCGCGCTCATGCGAGCCCCGGCAGCAGCGGCACGAAGCGCACCGCGTCGTACGTTTGCTCGTGGATACCGCTCGCCGATTTGTCGATGACCGTCAGGAACTGCACGCCACGATCGTCGCCGCCGCGGCTGGTTAGCGGCAGCACCATGCGCCCGCCGACGGCGAGATAGGCGAACAACGCCGTCGGAACCTCGCGCGCCGCCGCGGTGATGATGATGCCATCGACGACGAGTTCTTCGCCGAGCCCCGTCGAGCCATCGCCATGCTTGATGCGGATGTTGCTGAACTTGAGCGCGCGCAGATTGCGCCGCGCCTTGGCCACCAGCGAGCCGATCCGCTCGACGGTGTAAACCTCTTCGGAGAGCAGCGCAAGTATCGCGGTCTGATAGCCGCAGCCGGTTCCAATTTCGAGTACGCGGCGACGCGTGCCTCCCGCGCGCAGCAGCTCGGTCATCCTTGCGACGACATAAGGTTGCGAAATCGTCTGCCCCGATCCGATGGGCAGCGGCGAATCCTCGTAGGCGCGGATCGCCAACGCCTCTTCGACGAAGATGTGGCGCGGGACGGCGCCCATCGCCGACAGCACGCCCTCGTCGACGATGCCCTGCTCGCGCAACCGTTCGACCATGCGTATGCGGGTCCGCGCCGACGTCATGCCGATGCCGTCGAATTTCTCGACGCCGGCAATCATGCGGGGGCTTCCTGCTTCCGCGCCGCGAGCCACGCGCTCACACGCGTCATTTCGGCATGATGCGTGAGGTCCATCTGCAACGGCGTCACCGAGACGCAGCCCCGCTCGACCGCATGGAAATCGGTGCCGTCGCCGGCATCGGCCGCCGCGCCCGCGGCGCCGACCCAGTAACAGGTCTCACCGCGCGGCGTCTGCGTCTTGATCACCGGTTCCGCCTTGTGCCGCTTGCCCAGACGCGTGACGCGCCGGCCCTTGAGTTCGTTCTCGGGGACATCGGGCACGTTCACGTTAAGCAGCCACGCCTCGGAAGGCTGCTCGCGCTGCCGCTGCAGCAGTTCGACGACGACGTTCGCGGCGGTCTCGAAATGGCGGCCGACCTTGCTTGCCAGCGATACCGCGATCGATGGAATGCCCAGCAGATAGCCTTCGGTCGCGGCGGCGACGGTACCGGAATAAATCGTATCGTCGCCCATGTTGGCGCCCAGGTTGATGCCCGAGATCACCATGTCCGGCAGATGGTCGAGCAATCCGGTCACCGCGAGGTGCACGCAGTCCGTCGGCGTGCCGTTGACGAACAGAAACCCGTTGGGCGCGCGCCGCACCGTCAGCGGCCGGTCGAGCGTCAGCGAATTCGACGCTCCGCTGCGGTCGCGCTCGGGGGCAACGACGGTGATTTCAGCGTGCCCCGCGAGCGTGGCGGCGAGGCGTTCCAGCCCTGGGGCGAAATATCCATCGTCGTTGCTGAGCAGTATGCGCATCGCGTTGATTTCGGCTGCTCGCGCATGCAAAGAGGCAGCGCGGGCAACCTGCGCATTATAGACGACCGGCAGCGCGGGCGCGGGATCGTGGAACCAGCGTGCGGGTACGCTGCGGTACTGCACAGCAACGCCGCAAAGGATGTTGCTGCGGATGCTTTACGGCTTTTGCGGCGGCCAGTGCTTGGTGAACACCGCGGCAACCTTGGGATGAGCTTCGATGCGTTGCAGCGTGGCAAAGAATGTCGGGCGCTTCTGCTCCAGGTGTTTGCGCGCGCCCGACCATTTGGACACGACCGCCGCATGCAGGTCGAGCGCGCCCAGCGCCTTGCCACCAAGCCACGGCCGCGCCGGGAAAAGATCGGCGAACATCTCCCAATGGCGATGCAGGCGCGCACGCGTTCCCGCGCGGATGCGATCCTTGACCGCGTCGTCGTCGCCGGCATCGGCGCACCACCGCTCCGGAAAATCGATCACGCTGATCGCCGAGTAGCAATTGGCGGCGATGAACACCAGCCCCCGCAACGCCTGGGCGCGTGCCGACGCATCGCGCGGCAGGAGGCCGCTCTCCGGCCACGCCAGGCCCAGGTGTGTCAGGATCGCCGCACTTTCGGACAGCACGCTGCCATCCGCAAGCAGCAGTGTCGGGATCTGCCCCAGCGGGTTGACTTTCAGCAGTTCCTCGAAGGCATCGTTGCGTTCCCACGACGCTGTCTCGACGATGCGAAAGGGTACGTCGGCGACGACAAGCGCGGCTTCCGCGGCGGCCGAGCCCGAGCCACGCTTGCCGTAGAGCGTGAGCAACTTCTCGCCGGAAGATTCGCGCAGGCCACGCACGATCGCGGCCGGCGAGACGCGTCGCTTGCCGGTCATGCGCCTTATCCTGCGGGCATCAGCGCGGCGATACGCCGCTGCATTTCATCGGGCGCGACGTCTTCGAGGTGGGTCGCGATGGTCCACACGTAGCCGAACGGATCGGTCACGCTCGCGCTGCGATCGCCGTAGAACTGATCCTTGACGGGATACTTTATCGTCGCGCCGGCGGCGAGCGCCTGCGCGACGCGGGCGTCCACATCCTTCACGTAGAACATCAGGCTCACGGGCGAACCACCCAGGTCTTCGGGTCCGCGATGGGCCATGTCCGCGTTCTCGTCCGCAAGCATGACGTGGCCGTCGCCGATACGGATTTCGGCATGCCCGATCGAGCCGTTCGGCCCTGGGAGGCGCATCACTTCCGTCGCACCGAATGCGTTCTTGTAGAACTCGAGTGCGCGGGTGGCATTGCGAATGATCAGATAGGCAGGGACGCCGGTGTAACCGGCGGGAATGGCTTGGACCATGGCGAGGCTCCTCCTTTGTGCGCATGGAAAACGCGGCGGATGCGTCCTCGCCGCGCGGTAAAGCCGTTACGTTGTTCGTCGCTTGCGCTCGGCGGTAAACGCCCATCAGGGCTTGGCCGGACCGCCGTCGACATAGCGAACCACGGCAATGAACGTATCGAGCACGCACGGGTCGTGGCGCATCCCGGTGACGCGGTTCAGCGAGGCGTAGAGCGCGTACGGATCTCGGCCCTTCAATTGTGCCGGCTTGCGAATGCCGATCGCGCGCAAGTCCCCGGCAATGGCCTTGCCTACGTTGGGCAGGTCTTCGAGCGTGACGACGCCGGCGCGGTCGGGCTTGGGCATGCTCTCACCACTTCCTTCCGTTGCGCACGAGGCCCACAGCGATGCCTTCGATGGCGAACGACGTTACCCTCGTGTCCACGACGATCGGTGCGAAGTCCGCGTTTTCGGGAAGCAGCGTGATCTCGTGCGCCCGCCGTTTGAATCGCTTCACCGTCACTTCATCGTCGAGACGCGCCACGACGATCTGGCCCTGCCGGGCTTCCGCAGCCTTGTGCACGGCGAGCAGGTCGCCGTCGAGGATGCCGGCGTCCTTCATGCTGCTGCCGCGCACGCGCAACAGGAAGTCCGCGCGCGGCGTGAACAGCGCGGGGTCGACGCGATAGTGAGCTTCGATATGCTGCGCGGCGAGAATGGGGTTGCCGGCGGCGACGCGCCCCACCAGCGGCAGCGTGCCCTGGACAGGAATGCCGGGCATGTCCTTGAGCCGGAGCCCGCGCGCGGCTCCCGGCACGATCTCGATGGCGCCTTTTTTTGCCAGCGCCTGCAAGTGGTCCTCGGCCGAACTCGGTGTCGAAAAACCCAGGCCTACCGCAATTTCGGCGCGCGTCGGCGACATGCCGCTGCTGTCGACGAAGCTGCGGATCCAATCGAGGATCTGACGTTGGCGCGCGGTCAGGCGCGCAGGCACGGTCGGGTCGCCCCGCGAACGGGTCAGGTGGGCGTACGGGCGGCGCTTGGGCGAAGGCACGGGAGTACCGTATATCTATGCGGTACCCGGATTATAGACGGCAGACCCCCAATGTCAAGCTGCGGGCGCGGGTCGCGCGCCAACCTCACCGCGACACGTGGATGACGTCGCGCACCACGGGGTAGATGCTGCCGCTCCAGCGCTTGCCGCTGAAGACGCCGTAGTGTCCCGCGCCCGGCTGGATGTAGTGCGTCTTCATGTACTGACGCAGGCCGCTGCACAGATCGTGCGCCGCGAGCGTCTGCCCGAGCGAGCAAATGTCGTCGCGCTCGCCTTCGATGGTCAGCAGCGCGGTGCGATGAATCGCGCCGGGATTGATCTTTCGGTCGCGCCATGTCAGCTCGCCTTTGGCCAGCGCGTAATCCTGGAACACGCGCTTGACCGTCTCGAGATAGAACTCCGCCGGCAAGTCGGCAACCGCGAAGTATTCCTTGTAGAAACTGCGCGTCGCTTCGGCCTTTTCTTCTTCCTTGTTGACAAGGTCCTCGAAAAATCCGCGAAACGAGCTGATGTGCCGCTCGAGATTCATGCTCAGGAACGCGGTCAACTGCAGGAACCCGGGATAGACCTTGCGCATCGCGCCGCTGTAGCGCATCGGGACGGTTGAAATCAGGTTCTTCTCGAACCATTCGATCGGCTTGTCGTTGGCCAGCTTGTTGACCGCGGTGGGAGCAATGCGGCAATCGATCGGACCTGCCATCAGGATCATGCTCGCCGGCGTCGCGGGATGCGCGTCCTCCGACATGACCGCCACGGCCGCGAGCGCCGCGACGCAGGGCTGACAAATCGCCATGAGATGCGAACCCGGCCCCATGACGCCGAGAAAATCCATGATGTGGCCGACATATTCGTCGAGACCAAATCGGCCCGCGGAAAGCGGCACCTCACGCGCGTTGTGCCAGTCGGTGATGTAGACGTCGTGGTCGGTCAGCATCGTCTGGACGGTGTCGCGCAACAGGGTGGCGAAGTGCCCCGACATCGGCGCGACGATCAGCACCCGCGGGCCTGGATCCGCCATGTCCTTGCGAAAACGCAACAGGGTGCCGAACGGCGTCGCATGGGTAACTTCCTCGTGGACCGCAACCTCCTTTTCGCCGGCCTTCACGCTCTGGATGCGAAACGGTGGCCGCCGGTGCGTCAGCGCCGCCAGGAGAAACACTTCGCACGCCGCCGCAATCTTGCGCAGGACTCTGTCCCCGGACATGCCCGGCCGCGTCTTGTCGAGAACCGGAATCGCGGCCGTGGCCAAGGCGCGCAACACCCACAGTCCATCAGCGTGGGCTTGGAACGATCGGTACATCATGCCGCCTTCTCGCGTAATCGCATTCATTGGTTTCAACCAGTCTGGTCACGCATTACGCAAGTTGCGCGCCAG
>Ga0066789_10000594_pt1 | contig 14862 bp, 23 predicted proteins | sample OrgsoiDNA2013049_FD_70960 | JGI IMG/M metagenome (GOLD analysis project Ga0066789, IMG submission 70960) | Permafrost soil microbial communities from the Arctic, to analyse light accelerated degradation of dissolved organic matter (DOM) -... | ecosystem: Environmental > Terrestrial > Soil >...
GGCAATGGCAAGATCGGACGGGAGTTTCGGTTTCAAGTCGGTTGGTGCGAGAACTCGCAACCGCTGCCCAAAGACACCTCCGGCACATTCAGGGTCTTTGGTCTTCCCTTACCCAAGGACACTTCCGTCCCCAACCAATATCTCAACCTCGAGCCCATCGCGGTGACGCGCACGAGTCGAGGCCGCAAAGGTCGAGGCCGCACGGGTCTATCGGCACTTCGTGCCCGCCACCGTGGCGTGGGCTTACTCTGCTCGTTAGGCGGCATATACACATCGGGGCTGCATATGTGCAGAAATATCAAAATCCTCTTCAATTTCGAACCGCCGGTGACTGACGAAGAAATTCGAGCGGCCTCCTTGCAATTCGTGCGCAAAGTCAGCGGCTTCACCAAGCCATCGAAAGCAAACGAAGCCGCTTTCGTTGCTGCCGTCGAAGAGATAGCAACAGTCTCCAGAAACTTCCTCAGTTCGCTGCAGACTAATGCGCCACCGAGGAATCGGGCAGAGGAGACGTTCAAGGCCAAAGCGCGCGCGGCGCTGAGGTTTTCCAGGTGAATGGACCGCTGCCCAACCTGCCACAATGATTTTCTCCGTGCTCGGGCTTGCAGCGATGGTGCAATTGCTCGTCGCCGTGCTCTGGATTCGTCCGCTATTCGTTGCGGGATTGCCCCTGTTCAGCACGCGCTTCGACGACCCGGGCGCCATTTCTACCAGCCGCGTCGCCGAGTGGCTCGACACCAATCGACCAGTCACTCTGGCATATCGTGTCCTGTCAGAACATGAAGTTGGGGTCCGACGCACGTTGTTCTGGGGTTTTACGGGAGTTCAAGGCGTGATTCATACGCAGCCTGAGGCGCGTTTCGCCGCGGCTCTCGGCTGGCCCGCGGCAATTGTTTACTTCTGCGCAGTGCTGGCCATTGCGACGGATCCCCGTTCGTCGGTGCTTCAATATTTGATGTGGTATGTCATTCTTACAGCCGTTCCAACAGTGGACATCCTGCTGATGCGTCGCACCCTCTTTCGACTGGACCAGGCGTTGCGTGGTGCCTAACCCTTCAAGCCAGTCGGATCACACCGCGTAATGCTCACCGTGCAATCCGCTCAAGACCTTGTGGAGACCTACATTCGGGCGAAGGACGAGAATCGACCCTATCTGATGGAGCGTGCCTTCGCCGATAGCGCCAGACTGGTGACAGTTGTGAATTCAGGGACAATCACCTTTCCACCAGTCGTCAACGGACTCCAATCGATTTCAGATGTTCTGGTCCGGCGATTTGCGCAGACATTTGAAAACATACATACGTTCTGCCTTGCGCCACCGCCACGAACTGCTGCGGTCGATTTCTCGTGCGATTGGCTGGTTGGCATGTCCGAGAAGGACAGTCGTGCGGTTCGAGTTGGTTGCGGACGCTACGATTGGTCGTTCAGTCAGCAGGGTCCACGGCTCGTTGAACGGCTCAAGATTACAATCGACCTGATGCAATCGCTCGCACCTGCGTGCCTGACGTCGGTCATGGATTGGATGTCCCGACTACCTTATCCGTGGTGCCCCGCGCAAGACGCGTTGCGGAATGCGCCAGAGATCGAAGGACTGCAACCCATTCGGCAATTCCTTTCAGGCAAAGCGGACAACGCATGATCTCGTTCATTGTCCCAGCCTACAACGAAGAGCGCCTGCTCGGGGCAACCCTTGCCGCGCTGCATGCGGCAGGGGCGACCGTGCGCGAGCCCTACGAGCTGGTCGTCGTCGATGATGCCTCGACGGATGCGACCGGCCTCATCGCCCAGCGTCACGGCGCACGACTTGTCACGGTCGCTCACCGCCAAATCGCTGCGACCCGCAATTCAGGCGCTCGAGAGGCAAATGGTGAACTGTTCATCTTTGTCGATGCGGACACCATCGTCAACGAAGCGGTTGTCCGCTCCGCTGTCGAAGCCATGCGCGACGGCGCGGCTGGCGGTGGTGCAGCCGTTGAATTCGATGGTGCTGTGCCGCTGTACGCGAGATTGCTTCTTCCGGTCCTCGTCCGGGTGTTCCGGGCAGCCGACCTGGCGACCGGCTGTTTCCTGTTCTGCACTCGCAGTGCCTTTGTCGCGACGGGCGGCTTCGACGAAGCGTTTTACGGTGCCGAGGAATTGGTCATGAGCCGCGCGCTGAAGCGCCATGGCAAGTTCGTGGTCCTGCGGCAGGCGGTCACCACGTCCGGACGGAAATTGCGCACGCATTCTGTCCGCGAAATGCTGGTGGTCATGTGCCGCGTGGCGCTGCGCGGACCCAGCGCGATCAAGCAGCGGCAGGGCATGGACCTCTGGTACGCAGAACGACGCGAGGACCCGCAAAAGCGTGCCTGAACCGTCGGTCAACTCGGACGCCCTCCCGTCGGTGCTTGTGCACCGTCCGCTTGGCGCTCGTTAGTCTGGTTGATTGCGCAACATGCATATCGCGCAACCTCCAAGCCCTTGCTATGCTGGCGCGAGCGCCATCCGCGATCGAGAGGAGGGAGCGGTGCTGGTCAACAAAACGGCAGGCCGGGAGTGGAAGGCTACGGATTATCCAGGCATCGAGCGCAGCCTTTTTCGCAACAATGACAGCGGCGGCCGTTCTTCCGTCGTACGATTGGCGCGAGGGGCGCGCTTTCCACGCCACGCCCACCACGGCACCGAGGAAGTGGTGGTCCTCTCCGGAACCGTCGCCATCGGCGGCGTCGAACTGAGTCCAGGCGACTATCTGTTTACGACCCCCGGCGAGGAGCACGACGTCGTCGCGGTCTCGGATGCGGTGATCTTTGTGTCTTCGCAAAAAAGCACGCCGGTGGTTGAATAGCTCCGCAGCATCTGTCCGCGCGCACGGTCGCCCGCGCCCCCGGCGGCCGATCGACCGCGTTTCATCATGGCCTTCGAGGAAACCATGAAAATCTTCGTCTTGCTGTCATCGATAGGCCTCGTGTCCCTCGCGGCCGCTGCGGATACGAGCGGTCTGCGATTCTTTTACTGTAGCCACGTGGAACACAGCTGCAAGGAAACCGCCGGAGAGGTCCCGGTCAAGGACGGCAACGCCTCGCTGTTGGCCCGCCGGGCGCTTTCCACCAAAGACGACTTCGTGGGATTCGTCGACGCGCAGCAAACCACGTCGCAGTTCTATGTCGAGAATGCCGATTCCATTCTCGTGGACATGCCATTTCCTAAACAGAAGGGCTCGTACGCGACACACTTGAATCGAGCTCAGGCACTCAGACTTATCGCTCGACTGTCACCGCCCTTGGCGCGCTACCGTACCGAGCTGAAGCTGGAGTTCGCGCAATGGTAGCAGCGGAGCCGGGCTTCCGGGCACAATATGCGTTTCGGCAAGCAGTGGCCCCGAGCCGCTTCGGCCGCATTTCGAGGAGGAGTTGCACATGAGATCAAGTCAACGTTTCTTTGTGCTGGCATGTACCCTCTGTTCGTTCTTTATCGCCTGCTCCGTCCGCGCCGCGGACTATCCCGCGCCGGTGGAGGGCGACTGGGTCGTGCGCGATTTCCGCTTCCACAGCGGCGAGGTGCTGCCCGAATTGCGGCTTCACTACACGACGGTCGGCTCACGTTCGGGCGAGCCGGTACTGATTCTGCATGGCACGGCCGGATCCGGCGCCAGCCTGCTCACCAGGGATTTCGCCGGCGAACTGTTCGGGCCTGGCCAGCCGCTCGACGCAAGTCGCTACTTCATCATCCTGCCGGATGCGATCGGCACCGGAAAATCGACCAAGCCTTCCGACGGCCTGCGGGCGAAGTTTCCGCAATACAACTACGACGACATGGTGCAGGCGCAATACCGGTTGGTAAGAGAACATCTGGGTATTCGCCATTTGCGATTGGTGCTGGGCAACTCAATGGGCGGCATGCAAACCTGGGTCTGGGGCGAGCGGTATCCTGATTTCATGGATGCGCTGGTGCCCATGGCCTCCCTGCCCACCGCGATGTCCAGCCGCAACTGGATGATGCGACGGATGATCATCGATGCGGTGCGCAACGACCCCGAGTGGAACAACGGCAATTACACCCGCCAGCCGCGCAACCTGCAGTCCACCTTGGTGTACTTTGGTATTGCCACGTCCGGCGGGACGCAAGCCTGGTTCGCGGCGGCACCCACGCGCGAAAAGGCCGACGAGATTCTCAACCAGCGCCTGGCGCAGCCGCTGTCCGGCGACGCCAACGACATCCTGTACCAGTGGGATTCCTCCAGGGACTTCGACCCTTCTCCCGGGCTCGAGTTCATTCAGGCTGCGCTGCTGGCGATCAATTCCGCCGATGACGAGCGCAACCCGCCGGAATTGGGCGTCCTCGATCGCGAAATCAAGCGAGTGCGCAACGGCCGCGTCGTGTTGATACCTGCCAGCAACCAGACGCGGGGACACGGGACCACGGGCATGGCCAAATTCTGGAAGCAGGATCTGGCGGTGTTCATGCAGGCCGCGCCGCTGGCGGCGAAGTAGCGTCTGGAAGCGCCGACGAAGCCGTCGCCGTCCATCGAGTGGTCGACGTCCTGATTGCCACTGCCCGGTTTTTCTATCGCGATTGAATTCAATGCAACTGCCGGAATATCTGGAAATCAAGGAGGGGGTCTGCGAATTCCGGCCCCGCGGCGAAAGTACGCTCGTCGAAACGGTCACACTCATCACGTCCGCCATCGCATATTGCCGGCAACGACGCATAGACAAGCTGCTGGTAGACGCGACGGGGCTCGACGGAGTCCCCATTCCCACACTCGTCGATCGATTCTTGATGGTCGAGGAATGGGCAGAAGTAGCGGAAAGCATGGTCGTCGGGGCACTGGTCGTTCACGCGGAATATATCCACCCCGAGAAGTTCGGGGTACGGGTCGCCGCCGCCTTCGGCCTGGAAATCGACGTATTCACGTCCGAGGACGATGCATTCATGTGGCTGTCCCTTTCGCGTAAACCGGGCGCACAGGCCGGCCCTGTCGACTGACGTGCCCCTTTAGGCGACGCCATATGCCACGCGCCCAACGCATCGCCCTGCTCGCTTGCGGCATCGCCTTGGCCGCCGTGACGATCATGATGGGCGCAACATTCACCTATCTTGCCGAATCCGCGACGCGCGCGGCGGGTTCCTGGGTGTTCTGGCTGTTCTTCGGACTGGCCTTTGCTGCGCCGCTGTGGGTTCCGGCACTCGTACCGCCGCGGTTCGTCATGGCGTCGCGCATGGTTCGGTGGGTGTCGGCGATTCTGGTCCTCGTGCCCCTGCGCTACATCGCGGCCGTCCTGCTTCATCAATACCGCCTGTTTGGCAGCGGCAACTTCGCGCCGGCGGTGTTTGGCGGCGCCCTTCTGCTCTTCGTCGGCTGCGCACTCGCCGTCGTCGTTCTGGTCATGCCGGAATTTCGACGCAAGGCTGCGCCTGCGGCGTGAATCCCACGTGCACCCTTGTCGATTGCCCTCGAGCCACCTATCGTTCTGGATGGCATAACCGGGAAGAATCCCATGCGCAGCATTGACGAAGAGATCGCTCGCCACCTGCAGGAGATGGCGGAATCGGGCGAGTTGAGCCGGATTGAAGGCTACGGCAAGCCGATCCCCGAAGATGCCGGCTGGAATGCCACGCCGGAAGCACTGCGCATGCCATTCAAGATACTCAAGAACTCCGGCTTTTATCCGCCGGAGATCGAGATGTTCCACGAGCGCGCACGGCTTGTCGCCGCCATCCGCGAATGCGGCGACGACGATGCCGGCAAAACGCTGCAGAAGCAATTGAGCGAGCTTGAGCAGAAAATCGCGCTGCGTCTGGAGGCGCTGAGCATCCATGGGAGCCTCTAGCCGCCGTTGGCAAGTATTGCGCTGAACGCATTCGATCGGCGGAACCAAGGGGGCTTGCATCGATGGCACACGCATTGGCATCCAAGGTCAAATCGCTGCGCGTGCGCGCCGTGCGCGTGCCCATGCAGCCGCCGCACCGGACCGCGAGCGGTGTCGTCGCCGAATCGCCGTTGGTACTGATCGACGCGATCACCGACGATGGCGTGGTCGGCCACAGCGTGGTCTTTACCTACACACCGGCGGCACTCAAGCCCACCGCCGACCTGATCCGCAATTTCGAGGCGCTGGTCAAGGACGAACCGCTGGCTCCCGCCGAGATCGAGCGGAAACTTTCCGCGCGTTTCCGCCTGCTCGGCACGCAAGGGTTGGTCGGCATCGCCCTCGCCGCGATCGACATGGCGTTGTGGGACGCTCTGGCGCGCAGTCACGGCACGTCGCTGGTGCGATTGCTGGGCTGTATCGACAAACCGATTCCAGCCTACGGCGCGGTCGGCTATGACGGCGTCGCGGATTCCGCGAAAGTCGCGGAAGACTGGGCGATGCGCGGTTTTGGCGGCATCAAGGCCAAGATCGGATATCCGACCGTGCAGGAAGACGTGGCCGTGATCCGCGCCATGCGCCGGGCGGTGGGCGACAAGGTTGCCATCATGGCCGACTTTAACCAATGCCTCACCCCGGTCGAGGCCGTGCAGCGTATGCGCGTGCTGGACGACGAGGGCCTTACCTGGGTCGAGGAGCCGACCCTCGCCCACGACTACGCCGGCCACGCGATGATCGCGCGCGCGGCACAAACGCCCATCCAGTGCGGCGAGAACTGGTGGGGAACGCTCGACATGCAGCACGCCATCGACGCGCAGGCCTCCGATTACATGATGCCGGAGGTGATGAAAATCGGCGGCGTCACCGGCTGGCTGCGTGCGGCGGCGCTCGCGCAGGCGAGGAATATCCGGCTCTCCAACCACCTGTGGCCGGAGATCAGCGCGCAACTGTTGTGTGCGACGCCGACCGCCCACTGGCTCGAGTATGCGGACTGGTGGAACGCCATCATGAGCGAACCGCTGCACATCGAGCAGGGCATGGCGAACACAAGCGGCGCAACGGGAACGGGCGTGGCCTGGAATGAAGGCGCCGTGGAGCGCTTCTCGGTTTGACTCGTCGGTGACGAACGGAGTCTGGTGATGGCAAACCGCAATTCGAAGTCCGCTTCAACGCTCGAGGACGCTCCGCACGAGTCTGTCTCCTTAATCCGCGCGGGCCTCGATACGTTGAGTTTCGGTTTCGCGATCTTCGACCGGAATTTGAAGCTGGTGGCGAACAACAAGGCGTTCCGCACCCTCCGTGGTTATCCTGCGGCGTTGTGCAAGCCCGGCACTGAACTCATCGAGTTCTACCGTTACAACGCGAAGCGCGGTGACTACGGGCCCGGCTTCGGCAGCGACGAGCGCGTCGACTACACGGTCATCGGCAACGAGGTCAATCTGGCATCGCGGCTGCAGACGCATGCAGATCTGGGAGGCATTCTTCTGGCGCACGAGACCGACGCACTGGTCAAGGATAGCGTGCTCACCGAAGAGACGGGCACCATTACCGTCAAAGGCTTCCCGACACCGGTGAAGACTTACAGGGTGGTGGGGCTGCGCGACGGCACCGGGGCAAAGGGGCGCGTCATTCGGCAAGAGCAGGACGGGTTGCTTTTGATCATCGACAAAAACAAACTAACGGGACAGGCCCGGACCGACGCGATCAAGTTTCTGCAGGACACGCTCGGGCGGCTCGCCGAATAGCGCGAGCGCCGAGGATGGGACAACAATCATGAGAATAGTGCTGAGGATATTGGGCGTACTGCTCGCGTTCGTCGGTGCCGTCTGGTTCCTGCAGGGCATCAACGTCCTGCCCGGCAGCTTCATGACCGGGCAAACCAAATGGGCAGTTATTGGCGGGGTCGCATTCGTGGCCGGCATCGTCCTGCTGGCCGTGGCAAGGCGATTTCGTGGCCCGGACAAACCGCATTAGCTTGACCGGGATCACGATGAAGGCGCTTCTGGTTTTTTTCGTGCTGCCGACGCTGATCGGCATGGCGTCAATTGCGCTGATTCGGGCGCTCAGGGCTGCATCGCTGGCCGCCGCGATCGGCGCGCCGCTCGTCGTATTTCTCTGCATCGAGGCGCTCGATCCGGACGACGCGTGGAACTGGATCGCGGCCCTGCTCGTATCGCCGCTCGTCATGGCAATCGCGGTGATCACCGTCATGCTTTGCTGCCGCCGCTCGGCGCGCCGCCACGATGAATTTCGACGAATTTATTGACACCGCGTGGAACGATCACGCCGATCGGCCGCAAGATGTTGCCGATCGCCTGGCCGCCTCGCTTCGGATCATCGAGACCGCTGACCAGATTCCGCCTTTCGCGCGGCTGGCCACGCATGTTTTCGGGGAGCATCTCGGACAGTGGCGTCGCGGCATCTTCGTCCTGGACGCATTGCGCGACCTTCCGGCCTTCGACAACCGCGCGATTGTCACCAGCGTGCTCGCCCGCAGCGTCGCCGTGCTGCGCTATGCCAGCGGCGACCACGACGCACTGGCGCCGCTCGCGCACGAAGATCGCGTGTCCGTACTGGCGACCGCGTCGTCCGCGTTCGCCGGCCGCCACGAATACAAGCACGCGCTCGCCGCGTATACCGAGGCCTTGCGACTCGCGCAGCCGGGCTTGCCTTCAGGTTCGCCGGCGATCCGCGCCCTCGCGGTGGGCGGCAATAACCTCGCGGCGGCGCTTGAAGCGAAGCGTAACCGCGACGCCATTGAAACGAGTGGCATGATCGCTGCCGCCGAGCGCGGCCTGGCATTCTGGAAGCAGGCCGGCACGTGGCTCGAGGAAGAGCGCGCTGAATACCGCCTGGCGCGCAGTCTGCTCGAGGCGGGCGAGTACGCGGCGGCGCTGCAGAGCGCCCGGCGTTGCATTGCGGTTTGCGCAGCTAACGACGCACCCACCTTCGAGCAGTTCTTCGGCTATGCCGCCCTCGCGCTGGCGCAGCGCGCCGCGGGAGATGCCATCGGTTTCGAGGGATCACGCAAGGATGCACGACGAATGTTCGACCTCGTCGCCCCGAATGAAAAGCCATGGTGCAAGGCAGAGATCGACGAACTCGGCGACTGCAACTGATCAGAGCGAGCAAACGCGTGGAACCATTCTCACTGGAAGGCGGCTGCACCTGCGGCGCCGTGCGTTATCGGATGACCAGCAAACCGCTGTTTGTCCATTGCTGCCATTGCCGCTGGTGCCAACGCGAAACCGGGGCGTCCTTTGCGTTGAACGCCATGATCGAGGCCGATCGCGTGATCCTGCTGAAGGGCGAGCCGGAGGTCGTGGACACGCCGTCCAACAGCGGCAAGGGACAGAAAATCATTCGCTGCCCGAAGTGCCGCATCGCCCTGTGGAGCAATTACGGCGGCGGCGGCGATGCAGTACGCTTCGTTCGCATCGGCACGCTCGATGACCCCGATCGCCTGCCGCCCGACATCCACATCTTCACCATGTCGAAGCAACCCTGGGTCGTGCTGCCGCCGAACATACCCGCGGTCAACGAGTACTACGATCGCGAGGTGCACTGGCCGAAGGACAGCCTCGAGCGCAGACGCGTCCTGCTGGCTCGCGCGCGCGGCACGTAGGCCGCAAGCGAAGCGATCGTGCGGCAATATACGCTGGTGACGCATTGGAATCTCGGGGCTCCGGTCGAGCGGATTTGGGACGCGCTGGTCGCCGCCGACGGTCCGCGTGCACAGTGAAGATCATCCAGTTGCGGCATTGCCGTCTTCAATGCCATGATCACCATCCAGCCGCGGTTGCAACGTACAAAGGGAGGAAACGATGAAACCTGAACTCATGTACCTGGTGTGGGTCACCGTGCTTACGGCGCTCATCTGGCTGCCGTACGTGCTCGACCGCATGGCCGTGTGGGGCCTGGCCGATACAGTCGGATATCCCGAATCGCCGAAGCCGCAGACGCCCTGGGCTCGCCGCATGAAATCGGCGCACGCCAACGCGATCGAGAATCTGGTCATATTTGCGACGCTGGTGCTGGTGGCCAACGCGGCCGGTGTCAACAACAGTGCCACCGTGATGGCGTGCATGGTCTATTTCTGGGCGCGACTCGTGCATGTGTTCGCGTACACGTTCGCGCTACCGTGGGTCCGGACCCTGGCATTCGCTGCCGGCTTCGCGTGTCAACTCACGCTGGCCTGGCAGCTGCTCGCGCGCTGACCAAGGAAGAATCGTGTCTCCATACGTCGCCGAAGGTGGCTGCATCTGCGGAGCCGTCCGCTACCGCGTGCGGGGTCGACCGACCAACACCATGATCTGTCACTGTCGAACGTGCCGGCGCGTCGCTGCCTCACCTGTCGTCGCATGGGTGACTTTTCCGAAGTCCGAGTTTCAACTCCTGCAGGGTCATCCGTCCGAATTTCGTTCGTCAGCGCCCGTGCACCGAAGCTTTTGCAACGCGTGCGGAACACCGCTCACCTATGCGCACGACGACTCGCCCGCCACCGTGGACATCACGACGTGCAGTCTCGACAACCCGGACGCGTTCCCGCCGACCCATCACTCATGGTTGAGTCACGACATGACGTGGGTAAAATTCGACGATGGCCTGCCAACATTTCCCGAGTGGCGCAATGACAAGCCGGCTTGACCGTGCACGGCAACGCACTGGCGTTCAAGAAACTTTGACCGGACAGATCTGACTCGTGTACACGCTCTACTACTCGCCGGGCACCGCAAGCATGGTGGTGCATCTGGCACTGCTTGAAATCGGCGCGCCCTACCAGCTGCGGCTCGTCGATTTCGCTTCCGGCGCGCAGCGCGATCCGAATTATGTCGAACTCAATCCGCACGGTACGGTGCCAACGCTGCTGATCGGCGGCAAGCCGCTGACGGAATCCGCGGCGCTGCTGTTGATCCTCGCCGAGCGGCATCCCGACGCGCACCTTGCGCCGGCACCGGGAACGGCCGGGCGCGATGACTGGCATCAATGGATCGTCTATCTCAGCAATACGCTGGCCGCAACGTATCGCTTCTGGTTCTATCCGGCCGACCTGGGCGCGACGGAGCATTCCCCGGAGGTGCGCGCTGCGTTGCAGCACAAAATCGAGGGCGTGTGGCATCGCCTCGAAGCCCATCTTGCCGCGCATGGCCCGTATCTGCTCGGACGCGATTTTTCCGGCGCCGACCTGCTGTTGACCATGCTGATGCGCTGGTCGCGCAAGATGCCGCGTCCGGCAACGGAATGGCCCGCGCTACGGAAACTGGCCGATCTCGTGCGAGCGCGCGCGAGTTGGAAAAAACTCTACGAACTCGAAGGACTCACCGAATGGTAGCCCCGCTCGATGCACGTCCGTGAACTCGCCGCAGGCGATGCATCTCAGTACACCAACCTGCGGCTGCGTATGCTGCGCGAGTATTCCGAAGCATTCACGTCGAGCTTCGAAGAGGATTCCGCCAAGCCACTCGCCTGGGTGCAACAGCGCATTGCGCCGGGCAGGGACGCGCCGCACAATTTCGTGCTCGGCGCATTCGCCGAGGATGGAACGCTGATCGGGTCGGTCGGGCTCTGCGTCGAAGCTCGCAGCAAGCAACGCCACAAGGGTCTACTGTTCGGGATGTACGTCGCGCCCGAGCAGATGTCGCACGGCGTCGGCCGCGCGCTATTGGATGCCTGTCTCGATCGCGCGCGAAGCATTCCCGCTTTGGAACAGATCAATCTCACCGTCACCGCCACGAACGCGCGCGCCGTGCAACTCTACGAAGCGGCGGGCTTTCGGACCTTCGGCGTCGAAGAGCGCGCGCTGAAAATCGACGGCGCATATCATTCCAACGCACACATGGTCCTGTATCTCGAGCAATCCGGCGAACGCCACCGGTGAAGCGCGGGGTGGTTCGGATGCGGCCGCGGCGGCATTGACGTATGCTTCGCCGGCCGGGGTCGAAACATGGATGCGTTTGATTCGTTACGTGTCTCAAGGGAGTATTCTTGGAGAGCGCACGATCGTCGGGCAGCGTGAGAATCACCGGCGGCGCTGCCGCGTAGTTCACCAATGGCCGGTTAGCATGACGCTTCTGAGGTCAACTTCGAAATCGTAGATAGAACTACTCTGACTTGGGGAGAGACTATGAACTGGTACCTACAAGCACTCAAGAAATACACCGTGTTTAGTGGCCGCTCGCGGCGTAAAGAGTACTGGTTTTTCGTGTTGTTCAACATTCTCATTTCCATGGCGCTTGCCGTCGTCGACTATTTCACCGGAACCTATAATTCCGCGTACGGCATGGGATTGCTGGGCGGTATCTACACGCTGGCGGTGCTCATTCCGGCAATCGCCGTTACCGTTCGAAGGTTGCACGACACCGGACGCAGCGGTTGGTGGATACTGATCGTGCTCGTTCCGATAATCGGCGGCATCTGGCTCCTCGTCCTGATGTTCTTCGACAGCCAGCCCGGAGACAACGCGTACGGTCCTTCGCCAAAAGCCGATCAGCCCGTCGGGACCGCGGTCCCGACGTAGTCGAAATCGCACGGAGACGGCGCGGCGCAGCCGCGCCGTCCGACATGAGTCCTGAATAACGGTGGAGTTCATCCGACGAGACGACGTGAAAGTCTTCGCCAATTCGGTGCTGTTTCAACACGAGATCAAACGTTGACTGCAATCGCCAGCGCGACATTCGTCAACGTCGCGATCATGCAGGCCGCGTCGGTGCCCTTCGATGCGGAAGCGTGCGTCGACAAGGCAATCGCGTTGATCGCCGCCGCCTCGGCAAGCATCGCAAGCTCATGCCGACCGCGCTCGAACGGATGATCTGGGGCTTCGGCGACGGATCGACCCTGACCGTGGTCGACAGTCCGTACGGCCGCATCGGCTCGGTAATCTGCTGGGAAAACTCCATGCCGATGCTGCGCATGGCCATGTATGCAAAAAACGTCGCGCTCTACTGCGCACCGACCGCCGACGATCGCGATACGTGGCTGCCGTCGATGCGGCATGTCGCCCTCGAGGGCCGCTGCTTCGTGTTGACGGCGTGCCAGTTCATCCGCAGGAACGAATTTCCGGGCACGGTGCGCGTGGCGCTCGGCGATACGCCGGATGCGGTATTGATGCGCGGCGGCAGCGCGATCATCAGCCCGCTGGGCAAGGTGCTGGCGGGACCACATTTCGAAGGCGAAACCATCCTGACCGCGACGCTGGATCTCAACGAGATCGGCCGCGGCAAATTCGACTTCGATGTCGCGGGTCACTACAGTCGCCCCGACGTTTTCCAGCTGACCGCCAATGAAGCACCAATGCCCGCGGTCGTGACCAAGACCACGCATGATTGACGGCGCACAGTGCCGCAGTGACGGGACGGGATGACTGATGCTCAAGCGATCACTTGTCTACGGTCTGCCCGCGCTGGCGCTCTTCATCTGTGTGTGGGCGACGCGAGTATTCCTCGCGGTCGACCTCGTCGCCCTCTTCATGCGCATGGCCGGGTTGCCGACCATTGCCGCCGTCGCCGTCGTCAGTGGGTTGCTTCCGTCCATTCCGCTCGGCATGGCGTACGGCTTGATCCGTCCACGCCCGATCGTCCCCTCCGCATTCGCGATCGCGCTGACAGCATGCGTGTTGGAGCTTACGTTCGCGTCGCTGACGGTGCCATGGTGGTCGTTCCTGACGTGGTGGGTGTTGCCCACCGAGTGCGTCGTCGTCATCATCGTGTTGCCGATCGCCGCGTGGTTCGGATCGCGTCTATTCACACATAGCGATCCGGTCAGGCGTCGCCGCGTGGGCATCGGCGTGTTCGTGCTCCTTGCGCTTTGCGCCTTGGCAGGACCGTGGCTGTATGGATGCATCCAGGCGGGCGCCTGCGGCGTCGGTTCCTGATCGCCTGCCGCACCGACGTCGGCACTTCCGTTGGACATCCTGTTCGTATTGATCGTGGGGCTGATCGCCGGCACCCTCAGCGGCATTGTCGGCTTCGGCTCGTCGATCATGCTGATGCCGGTCCTGGTGATCTCCTACGGCCCGCTGCAGGCGGTGCCGATCATGGCGGTCGCCGCGATCATGGCCAACCTGTCGCGCATTCTGGTGTGGTGGCGGGAAATCGACTGGCGGGCAGTCGCCGCGTATTCGATCACGGGCGTCCCCGCGGCGGCGGCCGGGGCGCGCACGCTGCTCGTCCTGCCGCCCCACATCGTCGAGGCCGCGCTCGGCGCGTTTTTCCTGCTCATGATCCCCGTACGGAAGTGGCTGGCCGCGCAGGACTTCAAACTCCACCTCTGGCATCTCGCCGTGCTCGGCCTCGTCGTCGGCTATCTCACCGGCATCGTGGTGACGACCGGTCCCATCACCGCGCCGATTTTCCTCGCCTACGGCCTGGTCAAGGGCGCGTTCCTGGCCACCGAAGCGGCCGGATCGCTGGCGGTCTTTGTGAGCAAGGCGGCGGTTTTCCGTACCTTTGGTGCGCTGCCCACGGACGCCATCGTCAAGGGGCTCTCGATCGGCTCCTCGCTGATGGTGGGCTCCCTGATCGCCAAGCGATTTGTGCTCAAGCTCAAGCCGGCGCAGTTCCGCCTGCTCATGGACGCACTGATGTTCGTGTCCGGCGTGGCGATGCTGTGGAGCGCCGCCCGCTGACCGGGGCATATTGGGGCGCGCCCAGGGACCCGGGTCTGGCGATCGCGGGTGGGTCGGGATAGACTGCCAAGTCGGCAGTCGCCGAAGCCGGCGCCGGCGTGTGGACTACCCGCAACGGCCCGGCATGGATCGTTGATCTTGCCAGGTTCATTTCGAAAGGCGCGCGATGATGAGACCTCTTGCCGCAGTTGCAACCTTCAGCGCAATCCTGTCTTTATTTGCCGCTGACCCATTGGCCGCCCAGCCGCAACAGTTGGCGCCCATTGCCACGGCTCCGGCCGCTGCGGAACCGGCGGCCGCGCCCGAGACAAGGAAGGTGGCGGCCAACACCAAGGGTCGACGCTGGGTCAAAGCCGACGCACGGGTCTGCCTGGAATTTCCAAACGACAT
>Ga0066789_10000596_pt1 | contig 14839 bp, 14 predicted proteins | sample OrgsoiDNA2013049_FD_70960 | JGI IMG/M metagenome (GOLD analysis project Ga0066789, IMG submission 70960) | Permafrost soil microbial communities from the Arctic, to analyse light accelerated degradation of dissolved organic matter (DOM) -... | ecosystem: Environmental > Terrestrial > Soil >...
CTTCGGCGAGCGTCGGCGCGACCGGCTTCTCGGTATAGATGTGTTTGCCTGCCGCGATCGCCTGCAGGATGAGCTTGGGCCGCAGGCCGGTCGAGGCCGAGTCGAAGTAGACCGTGTCGCCCTGGTCGGCGAGCGCGGCGGCGAGATCGGTGGACCAGCGCGACACGCCATTCGCCTTGGCCAGCGCTTCGAGTTTGTCCGCGTTGCGGCCGACCAGGATGGGATCAGGCATGACCCGCCGCCCATCGGCAAGGGTTACGCCGCCCTGCGTGCGGATGGCGCAGATCGAACGCACCAGATGCTGGTTCGTGCCCATCCTTCCGGTCACGCCGTTCATGATGATGCCGAGTCGAATCATTTCCACAGCTTGCTCCCTTGTGGCAATCGGCGCGATTTGGTTCGTCGCCATCCTATCCGCGTCGCCCGACGAGGGAGCGGAGCGAACCGACCAAGGCGCCCGTGCCGTGTTTTACTGCGCGGTTGAACACTGGGACGTAGAGCAACATCGTGAAGATCGTCACCGTGGCGAGCACCATGCAGATCGGACGCGTGAAGAATGGAACGACACTTCCGTCCGACAACACCAGGCCGCGGCGCAGGCTCTTGTCGAGCAGGCTGCCAAGGACCAGTCCCAGCACGAAAGGCGCCATCGGGTATCCCTTGCGGCGCAGGAAGAACGCGCCGACGCCGATGGCGAGCATCGAATAGACATCGAACAGCCGCGATTGGGTGGCGAATGCGCCGACAGTCGCGAGCAGAAAGATGATCGGCATCAGCACATTGCGCTTGATGCGCAGCACATAGAGCAGCGGACGCACGAGGAACAGGCCGAAGATCAGAATGCAAATCGTGGCGAGCGTGGTCATGGCGACGACGTGATACACGAATTGCGGATGTTCGATCATCAGCATGGGCCCGGGCTGTATCCCGTGCAGAATCATTGCCGCCAACAACACCGCCGACGGTGCGGAGCCGGGTATGCCCAGGGCAAGTGCCGGGATGATGTGTCCGGGAATCGACGACATGTCGCCGGTTTCCGCGGCCATCAAACCGTCGATCGAGCCCTTGCCGAATAGATGGCGCTCCTTGCTCGTGGCTTTGGCGGCGGCATACGACATCCACGCCCCGGAATCTTCGCCGACTCCCGGCAACAGACCCGTCAACACGCCGATCGCGCCGGAGCGCAGAACCGTGCGCCAGTACTGCGCGACTTCGCGAAAACGCGGCAGGATCGAATCGCGCAGTTCGACCAGTTTGCGTTCCACCGGGTCGGCCAGCGTCGTCAGCACTTCGGCAAATCCGAATGCGCCGACGAGTGCGGGAATCAGCGCAATTCCCCCGGACAATTCGTGCAGGCCGAAAGTGAAGCGATCGTGCGCATACAGGCCTTCCTGCCCGATCTGCGCCACGAAAAGTCCCAAAGCCCCCATGAGCCAGCCCTTCAGCGGATCGTTACCGACCAGGCTGCCCGACATGGTCACACCGAACAGCGCCAGCCAGAAGAACTCGAACGCACCGAAAGAGAGGGCGACTTCCGCCAGCGTCGGCGTGAACGCCGCCAGGCACAGCACGCCGAAGAGCGTTCCGCAGAACGCGCCGGAGGTCGCGATGCCGATCGCGCGGCCGGCCTCGCCGCGCAACGCCAACGCGTAACCGTCCGCGCACGATGCCGCGTTGGCGGCGGTGCCCGGAATGTTCAGCAGGATCGCCGAGCGTGAGCCGCCGTACAGCGTGCCGACATACGAACAGATGAGGATCAGAATCGCGTCGTTCGCCGGAAGCTTGATCGTGAGTGTCGTCAGCAGCGCGATGCACAGCGTGGCGGACAGGCCCGGCATGCACCCGACGATGATGCCCAGCAGTGCGCCGCCCAGGCCGTAGGCGAGCGACAGGGGATTGAGAAAGCTCAAGTACGCCTGCCCCAGTAACTCGAGACCTTGCAGCATGACGGCTCCGGGGGCTTTGCCTGATCGTGCGGTTATGGAAGGCGCACCAGGAAAAATTCCTGGAACACGAGCGTGATGGCGAGGCCCGCCCCGAGCCCGATGGCAATGGCCGTAGCAATGCCGCGCGCCACCTGATGGTCGGCGCGCCGTTGCGGATATTGCAGAATCGATATCGTGGTTGAAACGAACAGGGCCGCCGCGAGCCAGAACGGCAGCCCATGGCCCACGAGGCCTATGCCAAACGTAAGACAGAGCCCGAGCACGATCAGCAAGCGCCTGCGCTCTGCGGCGGACATCGGGGTCGCGCGCGGTGTGCTGGCATCCAGAGCACCTTGACGCCAGGCGCGCAATAGCAGGAGCAGGCCGAAGAAAATGAGTGCAATGCCCAGCAATCCGGGCAGCAGGCCTGGCACCGTATACGGATTGACATCCTGATTCTCGAGACGGTCCATGCGCCACGATCCGATGGCGACCGCGATCCCGAACCCGATCCAGATCAGCGCGGCGACAAAATCCGAATGCGGCGACGCGGGCTGCGCGGCGAGGTGTTGCGCGCTATCGGCGCCGGGCTCTTGCTGGGAGGTCGACATGAGTCAAGAACGCATCCCCGTCCGGCCGGCAGGCAGGAGGGGATGCGCGGGCCCCGACGCGGCTATGGTTTGGGAATGCCAACCGTATCCGGCGATACCTTCGCCTTGTGGCTGTCGAACAGCAGCCACGCGTTGGCCTGCACCGCCGGGAACACGGCCTTCTGCGCTTCCGCGCCGTACAGCGGCGCGAACAGCGCGCCGCGGCTCTGCGCGTATTTTTTCAGAACCTCGCTCTTGGCGATGGTCGACACCCACGCCTTGGTCAGGGTTTCGACGACGTCGTCCGGCACGCCCTTCGGGATGAAGATGCCGAAGTAGTTGGCAGGCGACGTGAATCCGGGCAACACCGAAGACAGCGGCGGGATCGTGCCGTAGCCCTCGAGTTCCAGCGGCTTGTCGCTGACCGTGGCGAGGGGGCGCAGCCGCTTGCCGCGAATCATATCGGCTTGTTCGACGGCGAGTTGAGTCGTCACTTCGGTTTCCCCGGAGACCGTCGACAGCACCGCGGGGTTGCCGCCGTCGTAGGTGACGTGGCGATACGTCACGCCGGTGACCTTGGCGATCGCTTCGATCGCGTTGTGGCCCGCCGATGTCACGCCTGCCGTCGCAACCGAGATCTGACCCGGTTTGGCCTTCATCGCGTCGAGCAGTTCCTTCACCGTCTTGTACGGCGAATTGGCGTTGACGCTGATCACCTGAACATTGGCCACGTTGAGAAAAAGATTCCAATCGGTAATCCGCGTGGTGAGCACGCCCAGCGACTCGTACGCACCCAGATCCTGCGCGGCGCCGGCAGTCCAGGTATACCCGTCTTTCGGCGCATCGAGCGCGCTCTTCGTTCCGATAGAGCCCGACGCGCCGGGCTGATTGATGATGACGATCTTCTGCCCGAGCACGGGCTCCAACTCGGCGGCCGTGGCGCGCGTGACCTGGTCGGTCGAGCCGCCGGCCGCCCAGGGCACGATGAGATTGATGGGACGCGTGGGTTTCCAGTCGGCCGCCGACACCGAAAGCGCGGCGGCCAAACCCGCGGCAAACGCCGAGAGCAGAATCAGTGTGCGAAAGCGGGGTTGGTTCATGAATCCTCCGGATGAGACTTATGGGCGTCGAAATCGGCGCGGGGAATCTCGGTCGATGGTAACCAACCGGTTACCTCGCCGCAATGGGCGCCGGCGCGCCCCGCGAAAAACGATCCTAGCGGTGTTCGCCGACCCGCACGATCTTGAGTGCGTTGGTGCCGCCGGACTTGCCCATGGGCTCGCCGATCGTCAGCACGACGAGGTCGCCGCGCTGCAGGTGGCCTTTTTCGAGCAACAGGTCCTCCGCGGCGCGCAGCACGCCGTCGCGATCGTTGCTCTGCTCGAGGTACAGCGGCTGGACGTTTCGGTAGAGCGCCATCTTGCCTTGCGAAGAGACGTCCGGCGTCAGCGCGAAAATCGGGCAGCCGCAATTGTGCCTCGACATCCACAACGCGGTGGAACCCGACTGCGTGAGCGCGGCGATGGCCTTGACCCGCAGGTGGAACGCCGTGAACAACGCCGCCATGGCGATGGACTGGTCGATGCGCGTGAACGTGCGGTCGAGAAAGTCGCGATCGAGTTCGACGGTGTTGGATTTCTCGGCCTCGAGGCAGATCTGGCTCATGGCCTCGATGGTCTCCACCGGAAAACGTCCCGCCGCGGTCTCGGCGGAAAGCATGACGGCGTCGGTACCGTCGAGCACCGCATTGGCAACATCGGAAACTTCGGCGCGCGTCGGCACCGGATTGTTGATCATCGACTCCATCATTTGCGTGGCCGTGATGGTCAGTTTATTGTGCTCGCGCGCGAGCTTGATCATGCGCTTTTGCAGCGCCGGCACCGTGGCATTGCCGACTTCGATCGCAAGGTCACCGCGCGCGACCATGATGCCGTCGGAGGCGTCGATGATTTCCTCCAGCGCGGTGATCGCTTCGACGCGTTCGATCTTGGCGATCAGCAGTGCCTTGCCGTTGGCGGCGCGCAGCAGTTGCCGCGCCATGTACATGTCTTCCTTGTTCTTCGGAAACGACACCGCGACATAATCGGCGTCGATGGACACCGCGGTCTTCAGGTCGTCCATGTCCTTCGCGGTCAGCGCGGGCGCGGTCAGCCCGCCACCCTGACGGTTGATGCCCTTGTTGTTGGACAGCACGCCGCCAACCTCCACACGCGTCGTGATCGTGTTGCCGTGGACCGCTTCCACCCGCAACCGGATCAGGCCGTCATTGAGCAAGAGCACCACGCCGGGCGAGACATCGCGCGGCAGCTCCTTGTAGTCGAGGCCGACGCGTTCCGCGTTGCCGAGTTCGCAGTCGGCGTCGAGCAGGAACGTGCTGCCAGGCTGGAGCGTGACCTTGCCGTCGGCGAATTTGCCCACGCGAATCTTCGGGCCCTGCAGATCCGCCATGATCGCGACCGTGCGCCCGAGTTTCTGTGCCACCTCGCGCACGATCCTTGCCCGTTCCTGATGGTCGCTCGCATCGCCATGCGAGAAATTCAGGCGGACGACATCGACGCCGGCGGCGATCATTCGGGTCAGAACCTCGGGCGTATTGCTGGCCGGACCGAGCGTGGCGACGATCTTGGTGGAGCGCTGCATGGAAACTCCTGGTTGGGTGCGATCAGTCGGACGCGCGCGTTTCGAGGATCGCGACGGCCGGCAGCGTCTTGCCTTCGAGAAACTCGAGGAAGGCGCCGCCCGCGGTCGAGATATAGTCGATCCGGTCCGCGACACCGAACTTGTTGATCGCGGCGATCGTGTCGCCGCCGCCGGCAATCGAAAACGCGGGCGATGCCGCGATCGCCTCCGCCAGCGCTTTGGTTCCGCCGGCGAAGCCATCGAATTCGAATACTCCCACCGGCCCGTTCCAGACGATGGTGCCTGCTGTCGCGATGACCAGCTTCAGCGCCAGCACGGTTTGCGGACCGATGTCGAGAATAAGATCGTCGGGCTGCACGTTCTCGATGGCTTTCAATGTCGGCGTCGCGCTCGCGGAAAATTCCTTGGCGACCACCGCGTCAATGGGAATGGGAACCTTGCCGGGGAAACGGTCGAGAATGGCCTTGGCCTTGCCGACGAGATCGGCCTCGGCCAGCGATTTTCCGATGTGACCGCCCGCCGCAAGAATGAACGTATTGGCGATGCCTCCGCCGACGATCAGCGTGTCGACCTTTTCGGCGAGATGCATCAGCACCGAAAGCTTGGTCGAAACCTTGGCGCCGGCGACGATCGCCACGAGCGGGCGCGCGGGATTCGCCAGCGCCTTGCCCAGCGCGTCGAGTTCCGCGGCCAGCAACGGGCCCGCGCACGCCACGGGCGCATACCGGGCGACGCCGTGCGTCGTCGCCTCCGCGCGGTGCGCGGTACCGAAGGCGTCGTTGACGTAAACGTCGCACAACTTGGCCATCTTGCGCGCGAACGCGTCGTCGTCCTTCTTCTCTCCCGTATTGAAGCGGCAGTTCTCGAGCAGCACGACATCGCCGGCTTTAAGCGCTGCCTGCCACGCGCCGCCACCGACCCAGTCGCGGATGAGCGGCACGTCGCGGCCGAGCAGTTCGCCAAGGCGGCGCGCGATGGGCGCCAGAGATTCGGCAGCGCTGAATTGACCTTCGGTGGGTCGTCCCAGATGCGATGTCACCATCACCGCGCCGCCCCGCGCGAGCGCGTCGCGTATGCCTGGTACCGACGCGCGAATGCGCGTGTCGTCGGTGATCGCCCCCGCGTCGTCCTGCGGCACGTTCAAGTCGGCGCGTATGAACACGCGCTTGCCGCGCACGTCGATCTGGTCGAGTCGCCTGAAGTTCACGCTGCGCCTGCCAGGTGGATGGCCATCATGTGGACGTCGTCGTACTCTCCATCGAGCTTCTTGCCGCGCACGCGCGTTCCTTCGATCGCAAATCCCACTTTGCGGTACAGCGCAACGGCGCCCGTATTTCTTGCGTACACCGTCAGCGAAACGCGCTCCAGGCCCGCGGCGCGAGCCGCGTCGAGCGTCGCTCGCAGCAGTCGTTCGCCAAGGCCGCGTCCGCGATAGGCCTCACGCAGGCCCATGCCCATCGTCGCGTCGTGCGCGTAGACCGGCGGCAGTTGGCGGCAGATGTCGCACCAGCCGGCGATCGTCTCGCCATCGGCGACAACGTAGTGCGGGTTGCCGGCAGTGAGGTTGCGCGCGACGAACGCCGCACTGTCCGCCAGCGGAAACGGTTCGACGTACGCAAGCCATCGCCGCTCACGCATCACCTCTCCAACGCAGTCGCGGCTTGCCGCAATGTCGGCGAGCGCGATCGGCCGGATGACGATGCGATCGTCACTCACGTCCGAGGGGCGCGCGCCGCGCGCGCCCCGGCTGCGCAGCGCGTTCAACTCGGGTGAAAGGATTCACGGCGGCCGTCACTTGGCGTTCATCAACGCAACGGTGGTGTCGAGCATGCGGTTCGAGAAGCCCCATTCGTTGTCGTACCAGCTCGATACCTTGACCAGGCGCCCGGACACCTTGGTCAGCGTGGCGTCGAACGTCGACGATGCCGGATCGTGATTGAAGTCCACCGACACCAGCGGCGCGGTGTTGTAGTTCAGCACGTCCGCCAGCGGGCCGTGTTCGGACGCGTCCTTCATGATCGCGTTGACTTCTTCGACGGTGGTGTCGCGCGCGGCGATGAAGCACAGATCGACGACCGACACGTTGATCGTCGGAACGCGGATCGCGTAGCCGTCGAGCTTGCCGTTGAGCTCGGGCAACACCAGGCCGACCGCCGCCGCGGCGCCGGTCTTGGTCGGGATCATGCTCATCGTCGCCGAGCGCGCGCGCCGCAGATCTTCGTGATAGACGTCGGTCAGCACCTGGTCGTTGGTGTACGCGTGCACCGTGGTCATCAGCCCCGACACCACACCGATCTTGTCGTGCAGCGGCTTGACCAGCGGCGCCAGGCAGTTGGTCGTGCACGACGCGTTGGAAATCACGGTGTGCGAGGCCTTGAGCGTGTGGTGGTTCACGCCATAGACGACGGTGGCATCGACATCCTTGCCGCCGGGCGCGGAGATGATCACCTTTTTCGCGCCACCCTTGATGTGCGCCGACGCCTTTTCCTTGGTCGTGAACAGGCCCGTGCACTCGAGCACGACGTCGACGCCGAGCGCGGCCCATGGCAATTCGGCGGGATTGCGCAGTGCGAACACCTTGATGCGATCGCCATTGACGACCATCGCATCGCCGTCGACCGCGATCTTCCCCGGGAATTTGCCGTGGACGGTGTCGTAGCGCGTCAGATGCGCGTTGGTCTCGGGACTGCCGAGGTCGTTGATCGCGACGATCGAGAGATCGTGCTTTTTATCGCCCTCGTAGTGTCCGCGCAGGATATTGCGGCCGATGCGGCCATAGCCATTGATGGCGACTTTGATGGTCATGCACGATCTCCAGAATGACTCGCAGCGGGGATTAGCCCGGCGCGAGGCGTTACGCCGATGTCTTGATATCAAGACATATCGGGATGGTTCAGAGGACTTGCGTCACCGTCGCGACGACATTCTCGACGGTGAACCCGAAATGCTTGAACAGCACACCTCCTGGCGCGGACTCGCCGAAGCGGTCGATGCCGACCACGCCGCCGCGGTGGTCGTCGATCGCGCCCACGTACTTGCGCCAGAAATCGGTGATGCCCGCCTCGACCGCGACGCGCGGCAAGCCTTGGGGCAGCACGCTCGTGCGCCATGCGGCGTCCTGACGATCGAACACGCTGGTGCAGGGCATCGACACCACGCGCACCGGGGTGCCGGCTTCCGCGAGCACCTTCTGTGCGCCGACAGCCAGTGCAACCTCGGAGCCGGTCGCGATGATCACCGCCCTGGCGCCGGGCGCATCGGACAACACGTAGCCGCCGCGGCGAATCGCGTCGATCTGCTCGGGATTGCGCGCGTTGAACGGCACGTTCTGGCGCGTGAACAGCAGGCAGGTCGGACCGTCGTTGCGCTCGATCGCGGCGATCCATGCGAGCGCGGATTCGACGGTATCGCACGGGCGCCAGACGTCGAGGTTGGGGATGAGGCGAAGGCTTGACGCATGTTCCACCGACTGGTGCGTCGGCCCGTCTTCGCCCAGACCGATCGAATCGTGCGTATAGACCGATATCGAGCGCAGTTTCATCAACGCGGCCATGCGTAGCGCGTTGCGGGCGTAGTCGGAGAAGGTCAGAAAGGTGCCGACGTACGGGATGAAGCCACCATGCAGCGCAAGCCCGTTGGCGATCGCGCTCATCGCGAATTCGCGCACGCCGAAGTTCACGTAGTTGCCCGCGTCGCGCGCGCCCACCGGTTTGCTGCCCGACCAGTTGGTGAATACGGAGCCAGTCAGGTCGGCCGAGCCACCGATCAACTCCGGCAGCATCGGCGCCAACGCCTCGATCGCCTGCTGCGAAGCCTTGCGCGTGGCGATGGTCTCGGCTTTTTCGTTCTGCTGCCGCACGAGCGCACGTGCGCGTTCGTGGAAATCGTGCGGCAGCGCGTTCGCGATGCGCCGCTCGAATTCGGCGGCGAGCGCGGGATGCGCGGCTTTGTACGCGGCGAAGCGCGTGTTCCAGTCGCGCTCCAGCACCGCACCGGCCGCGAGCGCATTCCATCCGTCGTACACCGACTGCGGGATCTCGAACGCCGGCAACGTCCAACCCAGCGCTTCACGCGCCAGCGCCACTTCCTTTTCGCCGAGCGCCTGCCCATGCGCCAGATCGGTGCTGGCGCGATTGGGCGATCCCTTGCCGATGATGGTCTTGCAGCAGATGAGCGTAGGCCGGTCGGTGCTGGTGTGGGCCTTGCGGATCGCCGCGTCGACAGCATCGACATCGTGGCCATCGACGCCTGGCATGACCTGCCAGCCGTACGCCTCGAAACGGCGCGGGGTGTCGTCGGTGAACCAGCCCTTGACCTCGCCGTCGATCGAGATGCCGTTGTCGTCGTAGAAGCAGGTGAGCTTGGACAGCCCGAGCGTACCGGCCAACGAGCACGCTTCGTGCGAAATGCCTTCCATCAGGCAGCCATCGCCGGCGAACACGTAAGTTCGATGATCGACGATCGCGTGCCCAGGTCGATTGAATTCGGCCGCGAGCAGACGCTCTGCGAGCGCCATGCCGACGGCGTTGGCGAGTCCCTGTCCCAGAGGTCCGGTCGTCGTCTCCACACCGGGAGTCACGCCGACTTCGGGATGCCCCGGCGTCATCGAATGCAGCTGGCGAAAGCGCCGAAGCTGCTCGAGCGGCAGGGCGTAGCCGGTCAGATGCAGCAGTGCGTACTGCAACATCGACCCGTGACCGTTGGACAGCACGAATCGATCGCGGTTGGGCCAATGCGGGTTCGCCGGGTTGTGCCGCAAGTGGCGGTTCCACAGTGCGACCGAGATTTCGGCCATGCCCATGGGCATGCCGGGGTGCCCAGAGTTCGCCGCCTGCACCGCGTCCATCGCCAACGCCCGAATTGCGTTGGCGAGCAACGCCGTGTCGCGCTTGGATGTTTGCGCCGAAACCGGTGCTTGGTTCGCCGCGGCAAGCGGAAGAGTCATGGTTGAAAAATAATTGGACCGGGGGGTGCGCCGGGTCCGGCATCCGACGCAAAGTGCTGAGGCAAAGAGGTAAAATTATCGCCTAGGCATCGAATTTGGGCAATAATAGTGAGTTTAGCCGGCGCAACACCCGGCCTTTGACCTTGTGCTGGGGGAAAATCATCATGGACGGCATCCATCTGCTTGGAGAATGGTACGGCTGCAAGATCGACATGCCGGAGATGATGCACGTCGGTGCGTTGCGCGCGCTTTGCCTGCGCCTTGCCAGCGCGTCGGGAATGACCGTCGTCGGCGAGAGCTTTCATCAATTCACGCCTGCCGGTGTGACGGGCACCGTGCTGCTCGCCGAGTCCCATCTCGCGATTCATACGTGGCCGGAGCATGGCTTCGTGACCATCGATGTATTCGTCTGCAACTACACGACCGACAATACGGCCAAGGCGGAACGCCTGTTCCAGTCGATGGAGAAGGCGCTGCATCCGCTGGAAGCGAAGTTCCAGGCGATCCACCGTGGAGGGCGCGATGCCTGATGAAGGCGGCGCGCCGGACCTCGTCCCGGGCGTGCTCACCGAGTATCTGACCGAAGATACCGGAATCTTCGTCAAGTCGACGCGCGAATTCGAGCGCTTCAAATCGCCGTTTCAGACGGTCGAGGTGCACGACACGCTATCGTTCGGCAAGCTGTTCCGGCTCGACGGCCATTTCATGACGTCCGAAAAGGACGAGTTTTTCTATCACGAGAACCTGGTCCACGTGGCCGCGCTGGCGCACCCGGCGCCGGAGACTGCGCTGATTATTGGCGGTGGCGACGGCGGATCGGCGGAGGAACTGCTCAAGTACCCGACGATGAAAGCGGTGACGCTGGTCGAGATCGATCTGGCCGTCATCGACATCGCCCGCAAGTATTTTGGCGAGATTCACCGCGGCGCGCTCAATGACCCACGGCTCAAGCTCATCGTCGAGGATGGCCTGGCGCATGTCCGGGCAACCACCGAGACTTACGACGTCATCGTTCTCGACCTGACCGATCCCGGCGGGCCGTCGGAGCCGCTGTACGATGCGGATTTCTACCGCGCCTGCGCGGCAAGGCTCAATCCCACCGGTGCAATGACACTGCACGTAGGGTCTCCCGTCGCGCACCCGCAGCGCATCCGCACCGTCATCGCGAACCTCAGGGCGACATTCGCGGTGGTCGTCCCGTATCTGACGTCGATCCCTCTCTACGGCGGCCTCTGGATGATGGCGTGCGCCTCGTCGACGATCAATCCATCGTATCTGACCTCGCTCGAAGCCGACCGCCGCGTCGCGACGCGCAGGATCCGCGACCTTCAGTACTACAACGGGGATGTGCACCGCGCCTCGTTTGCCCTGCCGAACTTCGTTCGCGACCTCGTCGCCCCTGCCTGAAGTTCCCTGGGTCGCACCGGTTCCGGCGCACTTGAACCCGCCGGCCGCGCCCTCATCTACTGGGCATGGCTGCCCGTACCCCGGGCGCCCGAATTCGGGATGAAAATGACCCTGACCACACTGGCTGAAGCGATGCAGGACGCCGATTTCGTCCAGCTCAACGGCATCGTCTTCGAAGCCGGCTACCTGCGCGCTCCGGACGAATCGACCGTTGCGGACGACGTCGTCATGGAGCTCCGGCACGGCGAGACCGAACTCGCGTTCACCCGCGAAGAACTCGACGACGCGCAGTATGTCGGCGAAGGGCTGTACCGCCTGAAGTCCGGCGCCTTGCTGCGCTTCCTGACCACGGCCACCGTTCACTGACACCGTACCGCCGGATCTCGATGCGTCCTTGCCTCGCATTGACAACATGAGCATATGCGAATATGTTCATTAATGGATGAGCGAGAAAATCAAACCGAAGCCAAAGCGCCGCCCTGGACGGGTGCGGCGATCGAGCGACGACCTGGAGCGCGTTTTCGCGTCGGTCGCGCGCTACTTTTCGCTGCTGTCCGATCCCACCCGGTTGAAGGTCCTGCATTCGATTTGTCAGGCGGAACAATCGGTGACGGCGATCGTCGCCGCAACCGGCGCGACGCAGACGACGGTGTCGCGCCACCTGGGACTGCTGCACCAGGCGGGGGTCGTCAGCCGGCGCCGCGAGCGCAGCCTGGTCTACTACCGCGTGGCCGATCCCATGTTCGTGGACATTTGCCGCAGCGTGTGCCTGCAGATTGCCGGCCGGATCGACGAACGCACTCCGTTGCGCAACGAGTTGCTGGAGTTCGCGGCGCAGCACTAGGCAAGGAGGAGGCACATGGCGGAACACACCGCCAAGCCGGGCCGCATTCGCCTGGCGAGGGACATGCAGCGAACCGGGGTCGCGGGCGACGAACGCCGGCGGTTTTTGCGCCAGGCGCTCGCCTTGGGCGGCGGCAGCCTCGTCGTGGCAGCGGGAACGCATGCCCGGGCGCAGGATCTATCGCGCAACCTGCCGCCGAACGTCCCCGAATGGCAGACGACGCTCGGCGCCCCGATTCTCACCGAGCCTTACGGCGCGCCTTCGAAATACGAGGCCAACGTCCGCCGCCGCGAGAGCCCTGGCCTCACCCGCACGCCACAATCATCGGTGGCATTCACGCCCTTGCAGAACCTGTTCGGCATCATCACGCCATCCGGATTGCATTTCGAACGCCATCACGCCGGGATCCCCGCCGTCGATCCTCACCAGCATCGGCTGATGGTCCACGGCCTGGTGGCCAACCCGCGCATTTTCACGATGGACGACATCACGCGCTTTCCTTCGGTGTCGCGCATCCATTTCATCGAGTGCGGCGCGAATACCGGCATGGAATGGGGCAACGTCGCTGTCCCCACGGTGCAATACACGCACGGGATGCTGAGTTGCTCGGAATGGACTGGCGTGCCGCTGGCGCTTTTGCTCGACGAATGCGGCATCGACCGGAAACGCGCGAAATTCGCGCTCGCCGAAGGCGCCGACGGCGCGGCACTTACCCGCACGATTCCGCTGGAGATGGCCGCCGACATTCTTGTCGTCTACGGTCAGAACGGCGAGGCGCTGCGGCCCGAGCAGGGTTTTCCATTGCGCCTGCTCGTTCCTGGCGTACAGGGCGTGTCGAGCGTGAAGTGGCTGCGCCGTCTCAAGGTGGGCGACGCGCCCTGGAACACCCGCGAAGAATCCTTGCATTACGTCGATCTGCTGCCTGGCGGTATGCAGCGGCAGTACACGTGGATCCAGGAAGCGAAGAGCGTCGTCACGTCGCCGTCGGGCGGCCAGGTGATACTCGACCGCGGCTATCACGAGATCACCGGCCTGGCATGGTCGGGCCGCGGCCGCGTGCGTCGCGTCGACGTCTCCACCGACGGCGGGCGTAACTGGCGCACTGCGCGCCTGCAGGATCCGGTGCTGTCCCGGGCACTGACGCGTTTTCGTCTGGACTGGAACTGGGACGGCAGCGCGGCGCTGCTGCAGTCCCGCGTCATCGACGAGACCGGCTATGTTCAACCGACCTACCGGCAATTGCGCGCGGTGCGCGGCACGCGTTCGATCTACCACAACAACGCGATGCAGACCTGGGCCGTCGACGTCACTGGTGAAGTGAGCAATGTTCAAGTCACGTCGTAGGCGCTGCGCCGTGCTGGCCGTCATGCTCGCTGCGGTCGTGGCGATCGCAGGGGCGCGCGCCGCCGAGACGCAAACGCGCGGATTTGGCTTCGGCAAGCCGGCCACGGCGGGCGAGGTCGCTGGGTGGGACATCGACGTACGACCTGATGGCCGAGGCCTGCCTCCAGGCAGTGGATCGGTCGAACAGGGCCAGACGATCTACGACGAGAAGTGCGCCAGCTGCCACGGGACGTTTGGCGAATCCAACAGCTATCTGCAATTGGCCGGCGGCGTCGGCACGCTCGGCTCGCCGCAGCCGGTACGCACGACCGGCAGCAAGCTCAACTACGCGACGACGCTGTGGGATTACATTCGCAGGGCGATGCCGTTTACCGAGCCGCAGACGCTCACTTCCGACGAGGTCTATGCGCTCACCGCGTATGTGCTCAATCTCAACGATATCGTTCCGGCCGGGACGGTCCTCGACCGCGACTCCCTGCCCAAGGTCAGCATGCCGAATCGGGACGGGCTGACAACCGCCCATGGCTTGATGCGCATGGATGGCCACCCGGACACCGCCAACGTCGCCTGCATGCACGACTGCGCGTCGACCATCCAGCCATCGTCCGAGATCCCCGGTTATGCCCGCGACTCGCATGGAGACCTGTCGCAACAGCGTCGCGAAATGGGCGCAATCGCGGGCGTGCCGACGGCGGAAGGCGCCGCCAGGAGCCCGGCGGCCGCCGTGACTGCTTCGGCGGGGCTGCAACTGGCGCGCAAGCTTGGCTGCTCGGCGTGCCACAATGTGGATGGTGCGCTCGTCGGACCGTCGTTTCGCGCGGTCGCCGCGCGCTACGCGCCCCTCGGTTCCGCGAGCCGCATGGCCGACAACGAGGGCCGGCTTCTCATCAAGCTCAAAAACGGTGGCGCCGGTGTCTGGGGTACGGTGCCGATGCCTGCTCAGGCTCAGATCAGCGAAGCCGATGCGCGCAAGGTTGTCGAATGGATACTCGGCGGGGCACAATAGCCGATGCGGTCGCTTTGCCGCGAGGCCCGAACGCGGGGCGCGAGCGGTCGATCATGGAATCAGGAGAGCAGCAGATGAATGCAGAACGCATGGACCGAGGTCGCAGGACAGCTCTGAAGAAGGGCGGCGGCGCGACGC
>Ga0066789_10000598_pt1 | contig 14827 bp, 14 predicted proteins | sample OrgsoiDNA2013049_FD_70960 | JGI IMG/M metagenome (GOLD analysis project Ga0066789, IMG submission 70960) | Permafrost soil microbial communities from the Arctic, to analyse light accelerated degradation of dissolved organic matter (DOM) -... | ecosystem: Environmental > Terrestrial > Soil >...
GCCATCCGCCGTAGCCCTGCGGGATGTACAGCAGGTAATCGCGCGCGGGCCAGGTCCAGGGGCTCGAAGCGAGCCATCCGCGCCATGAATACTTGCTGCCGCTGACGAAGCGGCCCGGTTCCGGTGGCGCGCGAACAGACCCTAGATCAGCACGATGTCGTACTGTTCCTGGGTGTAGATCGACTCGACCTGCAGCGAAATCGGCTTGCCGATGAAGTCGCCGAGCTGCGCCAGGCTCTGCGATTCCTCGTCGAGGAAGAGATCGATCACCGACTGCGAGGCGAGGATGCGGAACTCGCGCGCATTGAACTGCTTCGATTCGCGCACGATCTCGCGCAGGATCTCGTAGCAGATCGTCTGCGCGGTCTTGATCTCGCCGCGTCCGCCGCAGGTTCCGCAGGGCTCGCACAGGACGTGCGCCAGGCTCTCGCGCGTGCGCTTGCGCGTCATTTCGACCAGGCCGAGCTGGGTGAAGCCGTTGACCGTCAGCCGCGTGCGGTCGCGGTCGAGCGCCTTGTTGAGCTCGGCCAGCACCGCGGTCCGGTGATCGGCATTCTCCATGTCGATGAAGTCGATGATGATGATGCCGCCCAGATTGCGCAGTCGCAGCTGGCGCGCGATCACCTGCGCCGCCTCGAGATTGGTCTTGAAGATCGTGTCGTCGAAGCTGCGCCCGCCGACGAAGCCGCCGGTGTTGACATCGACCGTCGTCATCGCCTCGGTCTGGTCCATGATCAGGTAGCCGCCGGATTTGAGGTCGACGCGGCGCGCAAGCGCCTTCTGGATCTCGTCCTCGACGCCGTGAAGGTCGTAGAGCGGGCGGTCGCCGACGTAATGCTCCAGCCGCTCGAGGATGTTGCGCGTGTACTGCGACGCGAACTCCTCCATCTTCTGGAACGTCTCTCTCGAGTCGACCAGGATGCGCGACGTTTCTTCGGTCGCCATGTCGCGCAGCACGCGCTGCGCGAGGTTGAGGTCCTGGTAGATCAGCGAAGGAAACGGAACGGTTCCGGACTGTTCGGTCAGGTCGCGCCAGAGCTTGGTCAGGTACTCGATGTCGTTCTGCATCTCGCGCTCGCTCGCGGTCTCGGCCATGGTGCGGATGATGAAGCCGCCGGTTAACCCTTCGGGCAGGAGCTGCTGCAATTTTTCGCGCAGGTTTTCGCGCTCGGCCTCGTCCTCGATGCGCTGCGAGATGCCGATATGCGAGTCCTGCGGCAGGAACACCAGCAGTCGTCCTGCCAGGCTCACCTGCGTCGACAGCCGCGCGCCCTTGGTTCCGATCGGGTCCTTGATCACCTGCACCAGCAGCGACTGGCCCTCGTGCAGGATGCGCTCGATCGGCTTGCTGTCGTGGCCGTGTCCGTTCTGGCGGTGCTCCCAGATATCGGCGATGTGCAGAAACGCGGCGCGCTCAAGGCCGATCTCGACAAAGGCGGATTGCATTCCCGGCAGCACGCGTGCGACGCGTCCCAGGTAGATATTGCCGACCAGGCCGCGCGCGCTTGCGCGCTCCATGTGCAGCTCCTGCACCACGCCTTGCTCGAGCATCGCCACGCGCGTTTCCTGCGGCGTCACATTGATGAGGATCTCGTGGCTCATGGCAAAAGCGATTCCGCTGCGGCCGCAGTGCTGGAAGTGTCCGGGTGCGTCTGCCGGCGCCGCGAGCGATCGAGGCGGATCGAGTGTGCGCTCATAGCACCGGGAACCCCAGCTTGGCCAGAATTTCGGCGGTTTCGAAAAGCGGAAGTCCCATCACGCCGGAATAGCTCCCATGGAGATGACTGACGAAACTGGCGGCGCGTCCCTGGATCGCATAAGCGCCGGCCTTATCGAAGGGCTCGCTGGTGGCGACGTAGCGCTTGATCTCGTCGTCGGGCAGCGCGCGGAACGTCACCTGCGATGACGAGACGCCAAGCAGAATCTGGGTGTTCCAGCGGATCGCCACCGCGGTGCTGACCACATGTGTCCGGCCCGAAAGCCTGCGCAGCATGTCCAGCGCGTCCGCGGCATCCTTGGGCTTGCCCATGACGGCGCCTTCGAGGACGACTTCGGTGTCCGCGCCCAGCATCGGCCTCGGAACTAGGCCGCGCCGGCCCATCAGCTCCCACGCAACCGATGCCTTGGTTCGTGCGATGCGCTTGATGTAGTCGAGCGGCAGCTCGTCCTCGCGCGGCGTCTCGACGATGTCACGCTTGCGTCCCGCGGCTTCGCGCATCAATAGCAGCGTGAAATCGACGCCTAGCTGGCGCAGCAGTTCCTGCCGCCGCGGGCTCTTCGATGCGAGATAGACCGAGGGTCGCTCGGCGGAGACATTCGCTTCGTTCATTCGCGATGGTAGGGATGGCCTTGCAGCAGGCTTGCCGCCCGGTAGAGCTGCTCGGCGAGCATCACTCGGACCAGCCCGTGCGGCAATGTTAACGCGGAAAGCGCGATCACGACATTCGCGTCCCGCTTGACCTTCTCGGCAAGACCGTCGGCGCTGCCGATCACGAACGCCACGTCGAGCGCGGAATCGCGCCATCCACCGAGCTCGGCAGCGAGCTCGGTGGTCGTCCGTGACGACCCGCGTTCGTCGAGCGCGATGACGTGGAAACCCCTGGTTGCGGCGGCGATGCGCTCGCCTTCCGCCGTGAGCACCTGCTCGATGCTCTTGCCGCGATCGCGCGGCTCCGCCTTGATCTCCACCAGCTCCAGGCTCAAGGTTCGCGGCATGCGCCGAGCGTAGTCGGCGTACGCCTCGCCAACCCAGGGCGGAAGCCGGTGGCCAAGCGCGACGATGCGCAGCTTCATGGAATCGGACCTGAAATTGCGAACCCCTGGCGTGCCGCCGGCCTACATCGGGACCCGCGAAGACGTGCTTTAAGCGGCGGCGGGGAGCGGCGGCTTCGCGCGGCGTCCCGCCACGGGGAGCGACCACAGCTCCTCGAGGTTGTAATACGCGCGCACCGCCGGCTGCATGATATGGACGACGACCTCTCCGCCGTCGACGAGCACCCACTCGCCGGACTGCTCGCCCTCGACGCCGACGATGTTCGCGCCGGCGGCTTTCAGCGCATCGCGAACATGGTGGGCGAGAGCGTTCACCTGCCGGTTCGATTCGGCGGTGGCGACGATCATCGTGTCGTACAGGCTGGTCAGCTTGCGGACATCGAGAACGGTGATGTCGCGGGCTTTGATGTCTTCGAGGGCGCTTACTGCGATTTTCTGAATCTTGTTAAGGCGCATCCGGAGGGGGCCGATACAGTTGATTGCGGTCAATATAAGCCAGAACCGCGGCCGGAAGCAAACCGCGAACCTGGTCCCGGCCGGACGCGCCCTGCCCAAGCGCCGCGCGGATCTCGGTTGCCGAGATCGGCTGCGGCGTCACGGTCTGGCGCACGATCGCGCCGGCCAGCTGCCGGGACAGCCGTGCCGGGTCGGTCGTCAGCCGTCGATTCCATTGCTCCTGCAGCGCGGGTGGCATCGTCTCCGGCGAGGTCGGCGCGCCGGGCCGCTCCACCACCACCATATGCGCCAGGGTGAACAGCTGCTCCCATCGATGCCAGCCGGCAAGGCCCGCGAACGCATCGCTGCCGATGATCAGCGCCAGAGGTCGCGTCGTGTCTTCGGCGTGGAGCGCCTGCAGCGTCGTCACCGTGTAGCTCGGTCCCGGGCGAAGGATCTCGCGACCGTCGGCGAACAGGCCGGGAAACTCGGCGCAACCGAGCTCGGTCATCGCTAGCCTGTCCACCCCCGAGGCGACCGGCGGCGTGCGGTGCGGCGGAATGCCCGCGGGAATGAATCGCACTTCCGAAAGCTCGAGCGCAGCCTTGACGTCGTCTCCGAGACGAAGATGGCCGTAGTGGATCGGATCGAAGGTCCCGCCGACGATGCCTATCGTTCTGATCATCGATGCGTCCTTTGCAGCCTTTGCCTAGAGCTCATGTCGCGTCGCACCCACGATCAGCGTTTCCTCGAGATCGATGTCGGCCTGCAATATGCGCATCACTTCGTCGTTGATCACGTCGGCCTGGCGCATTTCCATCAGCTCCTTGCGTTCTGCCTTGACCGCGTCCAGCCAGATGTCGCGCTGAGTGTCGTGCACCGCGTTCAGATGCTGCCGCCGGTCGGCATTGGCCGAGTGGCGCTGCAGGCGACGCTCGTACTGGGAGAGCAGCGCCTCGGCGAATCGCGTCTCTTCTGCGTCTGTCGCCTGCGCCAGGCGGTGTTGAAGCGCGGCGATGCCCGCCTGCGCGGTCGCGATCCTCGCCGCGCGTTCTTCACGCGCGGCGACTCCATCGCCGCGAATCTTCAGCAGGCGGATGAATAGCGGCAGCGTCGTCGCATTCACCAGCAAGGTCACCACGATGACGCTCGCGGCAAGAAGAATTAGCAGTCCGCGCCCGGGAAAAGGAGCGCCGCTGGCCGTGGTCAGCGGCAGCGATAGCGCGGCGGCGAGTGTCACCGCCCCGCGAACTCCCGCCCAGCCGACGATGAATACCTGCCGTGGCCGGTACGCGCCTTCGCGGTCGCGGGTCCGCCTGGAAAGCAGTGGCAGATAGGCCGCGGGAAAAACCCAGACCAGGCGCAGCACAATCACGGCCGCGCAGAGAACCAGCGCGTAGCCGGCGAGACTGAGCGCCGCGGCGCCGGAAAGGCCGTCGACGACCGAATGCAGCTGGACGCCGAGAATCAGAAAGACCAGGCCGTTGAACGCGAATTGCAGCATTCTCCACACTTCCCATGAGTGAGCGCGCGTAGGCGCATCGATGACGCGCGCGTCGTGCGCCCCCGCGTAAAGCGCCGCGCCGACGACGGCCAGGATGCTGCCGACGTGCGCCGCTTCGGCGGCAAGATACGCGGCGTAGGGCGTGAGCAGCGAGAGCACGGTGAGAATAAGAGGATCGTCGATGCAGAAGCGGGTGAGGCCGACGCGCAAGCGGCCGATCAGCCACGCGACCGCGAAGCCGAGCGCGAAACCGCCACCCGATTGAACAAAAAACTGCAGTGCCGCATCGCTCCAGCTGAAGGTGCCGGTCGCTGCCGCGGCGACCGCAAACTTGAACGCCACCAGCCCGGAAGCATCGTTGATCAGGCTCTCGCCCTTGAGCACCGTGGTGACCCGCGACGGGACTTTGAGCCTGGAAGTGATCGCGCTCACCGCCACGGCGTCGGTGGGCGAGATCACCGCGCCGAGCGCAAACGCGGCCGAAAGCGGAAGCGCCGGGATCAGCCAATGCATCAGGAATCCAACGACGACGGTGGTGAGAAATACGAGCCCGAAAGCGAGCAGCAGCACCGGGCGCAGCGCCTGCAACAAGTCGCGTTTGGGAATCAGCCATCCGTCGGCGAAAAGGAGCGGTGGAATAAACAGCAGGAAGAAAATGTCGGGCTCGACGGTAAGCTCGTCATAGCCCGGAAGATACGAGAGCGCGATGCCGCCGGCGACCAGAAGGATCGGCAGCGGAACCGGGACCCATTTGCCGAGCGCGGCGACCGCGGCGACGGCGAGCAGCAATCCGAGCGTGATCTCGATGATACCCATGAGCGGATGGTAGCTCAGCAATGCGCCGTTTCGGAAGGCGCGCGGCCGCGCGAGCGTGGAAGACTCAGAAGCTGCTGCCGGCCGTGGCGAGATACGCGATCTCCTCGGGTGTCGATTCGCGTCCGAGGATAGCGTTGCGATGCGGATAGCGGCCGAAGCGGCGAATGACCGCGGCGTGGCGCTCGGCCCACAGGAGAGGATCGCTCAAACCTGTCTCGTCACGCAGTCCCGCGAACAATTCCAGCGACACTCGCTGCGCGTCGGGGTCCTCGGCGTGCTCGAATGGCATGTAGAGGAACCAGCGCTCGACAGGGGTCAGCGATCGATCGTCGCCGTTCGCGACCGCGGCCTTCGAAATGCCGAGCGCCAGGACGTCGCCGGCAAAGGCACGCGGCGTCCCGCGGAAAATGTTGCGCGTGAACTGATCGAGCAGCAGCACGCGCGCGAGCGCGCCGCGCGGCGAGTCCCAGTCGGCAAATCCTGCCTGGAGCGCGGTCTCGACCGCGCCGCCGTATCGTGCACGGAGCGATTCGTCGACCGCGGCGTCCTTGCGAAACCAGAGCTCGCGCGGCTTGCCGTGCTCGGCGCTGCCGCGGCTCGCAAACCAGAAGTCGAGGATCTCGTCTTGCATAATCATCGCTCCGCTGAAGGCTGATATAGTGCCCGTATAGTGCCGATGTGCGCGCAATGCAAGTCCTTGGCGCCGCACCGCGCTTGCTTTTCTCTCGACTCGCGATGCGAACTTCCTACCGCGACATAGCGCTCCTCGCCTGCTGCCAGGCGCTGCTGCTCATCAACAACGCCGCGCTCATCTCGATGAACGGATTGGTCGGCTACTCGCTGGTCGAGAACAAGGCGTTTGCGACGCTGGGCGCGACCACCTTCGTGCTCGGGTCCGCGCTGGCGGCGATGCCGGCGGCGCTGTGGATGGCCAAGGTTGGCCGCCGCCGCGGATTCATGGTCGGCTCGAGCATTGCGGTTGTCGGGGCGGCGACGTGCGCGCTGGCACTGTACCTCGCCAATTTCGCGCTGTTTTGCTTCGGCACCGCGGTGATCGGCATCTACACGGCGTTCGGACTGCAGTACCGTTTTGCGGCGGCCGAGGTGGCCGCGCCCGAATTCAGGGCCAAGGCCATCTCGCTGGTGCTGGCGGGCGGCATCGCCGGAGGCTTCCTCGGGCCGCAAGCGAGCCTTTGGGCGAAGGACCTGCTGCCGGTTCACTTTCTCGGATCGTTTCTGGTCCTGTCGGCCATCGCGTTGGTAGCGCTCGCCGTGCAGTCGCAGGTGCGCGTGCCCGCACCGAGCATGGAAGAGAGCCGGGGCGGTGGACGGTCCCTGGGGAAAATCGCGCGGCAACCGGTGTTCATCGTCGCGGCGCTGTCCGCGGCGCTCGGCTACGGCATCATGAATCTGCTGATGACCGCGACGCCGCTGGCAATGAGCTTTTGCAGCCATCCCTTCAGCGCCGCGGCCTTCGTCATCGAGTGGCATGTCGTGGGGATGTACGCGCCGGGATTTTTTACCGGCTCGCTGATACGGCGCTTCGGCGCGCTCAAGGTGATCGCCGCCGGCGTCGTGCTGATGGTCGCGTGCGTCTCGGTCGCGTTGTCGGGCGTGGCACTGTGGCAATTCTGGGCGGCGCTGGTCCTGCTCGGCGTCGGCTGGAATTTCATGTACACCGGCGGCACGACGCTGCTGATCGAAGCGTATAAGCCCGCGGAAAAAGCCAAGACGCAGGGAATGAACGATGTCATCGTGTTCGCGGTGATGAGCGTCTCGTCGTTTTCGTCGGGAGCGCTGGTCAGCGCCGCCGGTTGGGAATGGATGAACCTCGGGGCGCTTCCACTGCTCGTTGTCGTCGCGGGCGCGGTGCTCTGGCTGACGCTGCTGCGGCGCCACGACACGCGGCTTGGCGACAGCGCGAAAGCGACGTGAGCGCCTCCCGAGGGATGCAGCCGAGAGCCGATGGATTCGATTCCTTCCGTTGACAGGCACGAGGAGTTGCGCCAGGCCGTGCGCGCCCTGTGCGCACGCTTCGATTCCGCCTATTGGCAGCGCATCGACGCCGAGCGTGGATACCCGGAGGCGTTTGTCGATGCGTTGACGCAGGCGGGCTGGCTCGCGGCGATGATTCCCACCGAGTACGACGGCTCGGGCCTGGGGCTGACCGAAGCGTCGGTGATCATGGAGGAGATCAACCGCAGCGGCGGCAACGCCGGCGCCTGCCACGGTCAGATGTACAACATGGGCACGCTGCTGCGCCACGGCTCGGAGGCGCAAAAGCAGAAGTGGCTGCCGTCGATCGCGGCGGGAACGCTGCGCCTGCAGTCGATGGCGGTCACCGAGCCGTCGACCGGCAGCGATACCACGCAGCTTGCGACCGTCGCGGTGCGCAAGGGCGATCGCTACGTCATCAGCGGCCAGAAGGTGTGGACCTCGCGCCTGCAACACTCCGACCTGATGATCGTGCTCGCCCGCACGACGCCGCTTGGCGAGGTCAAGCGACGGTCGGAGGGAATGTCGGTGCTGATGGTCGACCTTCGCGTTGCACTTACCGGAAAGCACGGCGGCATCAACGTGCGCCCGATCGCCAACATGGTCAATCACGAGACCAACGAAGTGTTCTTCGACCATCTCGAAGTGCCGGCGGAAAATCTGATCGGCGAGGAAGGGCAGGGGTTTCGTTACATTCTCGACGGGCTCAACGCCGAGCGCACGCTGATCGCCGCCGAATGCATCGGCGACGGTTACTGGTTTGTCGACAAGGCGCGGCGCTACGCGAGCGAGCGCGTGGTGTTCAGCCGGCCGATCGGACAGAACCAGGGCGTGCAATTTCCGATTGCGGAGTCGTACATCGAGATCGAAGCGGCAAACCTGATGCGCTTTCATGCCGCGTCGCTGTTCGACGCTGGCAAGCCCTGCGGCGCGGAGGCGAACATGGCCAAATTGCTGGCGGCAAAGGCGTCCTGGGAGGCGGCCAACGCCTGTCTGCAGACGCACGGAGGTTTCGGCTTCGCCTGCGAGTTCGACGTCGAGCGCAAGTTCCGCGAGACCCGGCTCTATCAGGTCGCACCGGTCTCGACCAACATGATCCTGTCGTACGTTGCGCAACACGTGCTGGGCTTGCCGCGGTCGTTCTGACCGCGGGGCCGGTCGGAGAAGGCTAGGCCGGAAACTGCCAGTACACTGCGTCGACTGTCTTGCCTTCGTGCGCGAGGATGTGCGCCTTCAGCGCCTCGCCCAGCGCGTGCGACCCGATGGCTCGTTCGATCGCATCGGCCTGCGCCACGCGGACGAAAAGCACGCAGCGATCGTCGTCGACCACGATCGAGCTCACCTCTGCGCGCAAACCCTGTTCGGCCAGGAAGCGCCCCGCGGCCCGATCGAGCACCGCGTCGGACGCGTCGATCAGCAGCCTCCGGTTGATGGCGGCAAGAAACAGCGCCATGGCGCCGAGCAGCACGCCGACCGCGATCGCCACCGCCGCGTCGAATGCCGGATGCGGCCCCCACAGGAACGACACGCCGGCGACGATCAGCGTGAGCAAGATCCCGAGCAGCGCTACGGCGTCCTCGAGCAGCACCGCCAGAACTGTGGTGTTGTTGCGGTTCCTGGCGATGCTTTTCCAGCCGCCGATTTCGCGCAGGGCGACGAGGAAGGTGAACGATTCGAGGAGAAGCGCAAATACCAGCAGGCCCAGCACCAGTGGCGTGAACGGCGCAATGGCGGCCGGTTGCGCCAGCGAGTGGACGCCGTGGTAGATGTTGAGCCCGCAGCCGATGAAGAACACGCTGACGGCGGAGACCAGCGCCCAGAAGAATTTTTCCTGGCCGCGCCCGAACGGATGCTGGGCGTCGGGGCCGCGCCGGCCGCGAACCTCGCCGACCTTGAGCAGCACTTGGTTGGCGACATCGGCGACGGAATGGATGGTTTCCGCGAACAGAGTCGGCGAGCCGGTGACCGCCCAGCCGAACGCTTTGGCCGCGGCAATAGCGGTGTTCGTCGCGATGGAAATCGAAACCGAGGAAGACATCGTGCCGCTAGCGGCGCATCGGGTGCGTCCCGCTTGCCTGCGCGCGACTCACTTGCTACTCACTTGCGTATCTGCCCACTGCCCAGAACAATCCACTTCAGACTGGTGAGACCCTCGAGCCCGACCGGGCCGCGCGCGTGGAGCTTGTTGGTCGAGATGCCGATCTCCGCGCCGAGCCCGTATTCGAAGCCGTCGGCAAAGCGCGTCGACGCATTGACCATCACCGAGCTCGAATCGACCTCGCGCAGGAAGCGCATCGCATTGCCGTAGTGCCCGGTGACGATGGCGTCGGTGTGCTGCGAGCCGTAGCGCGCGATGTGCTCGATCGCGGCATCGAGCGAGTTGACGACGCGCACCGAGAGAATCGGGCCGAGATACTCGGTGCTCCAATCGACTTCCATCGCCGGCTTCATCGAAGGCACGATGGTCCGGGCGCCGGGATCGCCGCGAAGCTCGACACCCTTGGCGGTGTAGATTTGCGCCAGCGCCGGTAAAACGCGCGCCGCAATCCGCTCGTGGACGAGCAGCGTCTCCATCGTGTTGCACGGGCTGTAGCGCTGAGTCTTGGCGTTGTCGGCGATGCGGATCGCCATGTCGGCGTCGGCGTGCTCGTCGATGAAGACGTGGCAGATTCCGTCGAGATGCTTGAGCACCGGCACCGTCGCTACGTCGGCGACACGCTGGATCAATCCTTTGCCGCCGCGCGGAATGAGCACGTCGACATACTTGTCCATCGTCGCCAGCAAGGCCACGACTGCGCGATCGGTGGTTGCGATCAGCTGCACCGCATCCTCCGGCAGCCCCGCGGAGGCGAGCCCCTCGCGCACGCACGCCGCGATGGCCTGGTTCGAATGCAGCGCTTCCGAGCCGCCGCGGAGGATGCAGGCATTGCCCGATTTGAGGCATAACGCCGCCGCGTCGACGGTGACGTTGGGGCGCGATTCATAGACGATGCCGACCACGCCCAGAGGCACGCGCATGTGTCCGACCTGGATGCCGCTCGGTCGGAACTCGAGCGCCGTGATCTCACCGACAGGATCGGTCAGCGCGGCGATTTCCCGCACGCCTTCGGCCATCGCAGCGACGCTCGCCGTGCCAAGCGTGAGTCGATCGACGAACGGCGCATCGCTCCCCGCGCCGCGCGCCGCCGTCACGTCTTTCGCATTGGCCGCCAGCAGGTTTTTTTCCTCGCGAGCGATCGCCAGCGCGATCGCCTCCAGGGCCGCGTTTTTTGCCGCCGTCGGAGCGCTCGCCAGCGCCCGCGACGCCGCGCGCGCACGCTCGCCGACCTCGCGCATGTACGCGGGCAGGTCCAGACCGGGAATGTTGAGATTGGTCATGCCGATATTCTATCCCGATCGGTCCTGACGCAGGAGTCAGGACCTGTCGAGCGGCGCGACAGCGCGAACGACCTTGCGGTCAGAACCGGTGCGCGTCGAGCGTCCTGACGCCGGTATCGGAGCCGATCAGAATAACGTCGGCGCCGCGTTCGGCGAACAGCCCGGCGGTGACGACGCCGACGATGTTGTTGATCTTTGCCTCGAGTGCGGCCGGGTCCAGGATGCGCATGTCCTCGACGTCGAGGATCACGTTGCCGTTGTCGGTGATGAAGTTGGTGCGCAACTGCGGGCGGCCGCCGAGCTTGACCAGCTCGTGCGCGGCGAAGCTGCGCGCCATGGGAATCACCTCGACCGGCAGCGGAAAATTGCCGAGCACGCCGACCAGCTTCGACTGGTCGACGATGCACACGAACTTCTCCGCCACCGCGGCGACGATTTTCTCTCGAGTCAGCGCGCCTCCGCCGCCCTTGATCATCGCGCCGTGCTCGGTCACCTCGTCGGCGCCGTCGATGTACACCGGCAGCGTGTCGATCGCGGTCAGCTCCAGCACGGGAATGCCGTGCCCCTTGAGCCGGTCGGCGGTTCGCACCGAGCTTGCGACCGCACCTTTGATGCGATGCTTGATTTTCGCCAGCTCATCGATGAAATAGTTGGCGGTCGAGCCGCTCCCGACGCCGATGTACGCGTCGTCGACGACGTACTTGATCGCTTCCCGGGCGACGAGATGTTTCTGCTCGTCCTGGGTCATGGCTTCTTGCGTGCCGGAGGAAGGTCGGTGCAGACGCCTTCGAACGCTTCGGCGGCGAACCCGATGGACTCGCTCAGCGTCGGGTGCGGGTGGATGGTCTTGCCGATGTCGACGGCGTCCGCGCCCATCTCGATCGCCAGCGCGATTTCGCTGATCAGGTCGCCGGCGTGCGTGCCGACGATGGCGCCGCCGACGACACGGTGCGTCGCGTCGTCGAAGAGGAGCTTGGTGAAGCCTTCGTCGCGGCCGTTGGCGATGGCGCGTCCCGATGCTGCCCATGGGAAGACGCTCTTCTGCACCTTGATGCCCTTTGCCTTCGCTTCGTCCTCGGTCAGGCCGACCCAAGCCACTTCCGGATCGGTGTACGCGACTGAAGGAATGACGCGCGCGTCGAAGAACGACTTCTCGCCCGCCGCGGCTTCCGCCGCGACGTGCGCTTCGTGAACTGCCTTGTGCGCCAGCATTGGCTGGCCGACGATGTCGCCGATGGCATAGATGTGCGGCACGTTGGTGCACATCTGATCGTCGGCCGGAATGAAGCCGCGGTCGGTTACCGCGACGCCGGCCTTGTCGGCGCCGATTTTTTTTCCGTTGGGGCTACGGCCGACCGACAGCAGCACCATGTCGTACGGCTGCGCTTTCGGCGGCGCCTGCTCGCCCTCGAAGCTGACGTAGATGGCATCTTTTTTCGCTTCGATCGCGACTGTCTTGGTCTTCAGCATGACGCGGTCGAAGCGATGCTTGTTCATCTTGTCCCAGACGCGGACCAGGTCGCGGTCGGCGCCCTGCATCAGGCCGTCGAGCATCTCGACCACGTCGAGTCTCGAGCCGAGCGCCGAATACACCGTTCCCATTTCGAGGCCGATGATGCCGCCGCCCACCACCAGCAGGCGCATCGGCACCGACGTGAGCTCGAGGGCGCCGGTCGAATCGACGATGCGAGCATCGTCGGGCGCGAACGGCAGCCGCACCGATTGCGAGCCCGCGGCGATGATCGCCTTCTGGAAGCGCACCACCTTTTTTGCGCCGGTCCTGTTCTGCGCCGGCCCGTCGGTCATTTCGACAACGACATGATGCGCATCCAGAAACGTCCCGTAGCCGCGAACGACTTCGACCTTGCGCGACTTGGCCATGCTGGTCAGACCGCCGGTCAATTTGCCGACGACCTTGTTCTTCCAGCCCAGCAACTTCGCCAGATCGAGCTTCGGCGCGCCGAAGCTGACGCCGTGCTCGCTCAAGCTCGCAGCCTCGTCCATCACCGCGGCGACGTGCAGCAAGGCCTTCGACGGGATGCAGCCGACGTTGAGGCACACGCCGCCTAATGTCGGATAGCGCTCGACAAGCACGGTCTTCATGCCGAGATCGGCAGCGCGAAACGCGCCGCTGTAGCCGCCGGGGCCGGAACCGAGCACCAGCATTTCGCATTCGAGGTCGACGGGGCCGGAATAGCTGGCGGCGTCCGGCGCCGCGGCCGCAGTGGAAGCCGGCGCCGCTGATTTTGCCGCCGGCGTGGTCGCCGGAGTTGCCGGTGACGCGGGCGCGGATTTCGCTGGCGCGGCGCTTGCGGGTCGCTTGGGTGCCGCGGCGGCAGTCGCCGGCCTGGCCGGCGATTCGGCGGCCGATTCCAAAGTCAGGATGACGTGGCCTTCGCCGATCCTGTCGCCAAGCTTGACCTTGAGCTCCTTCACAATGCCGGCCGCAGGCGAGGGCACGTCCATCGTCGCCTTGTCCGACTCGAGCGTGACCAGCGAATCCTCGGCCCGCACGGTGTCGCCGGGCTTCACCAGGACTTCGATGACAGGCACGTCCTTGAAGTCGCCGATGTCGGGGACTTTGACTTCGATAGTGCTCACGATAATTCTCCGCTCGGCGTCCGGCGCGGCGCGCTCACTGGATGTCCCGCGCGAACTCCCGGCCGAGCATCCAGTTCCGCATTGCCTGCGCGACCGGCGCGTCACGTCCGAAATAACCGTGCGGGCTTTGCGGATCGCAGGGACCGGACTGCGGCGGATCGCCTCCGCTGACGCTGATCAGGGTGATGGTCTTCGACGTGCGCTCGACGTTTTGGTAAGGACTGGTGAAGCATCCGTCGTCGCGATGGTGAATGACGAGCAGCGGGATCTTGATCGTCTTGAAGTCGAAGCGCGAAAGCGCGTCGCCCATCTTGTCGCGGCTGGGCACGGTCGACGTCAGCACCGCGCCCTGCACCGAGTCGCCGAGCTTTGCGGCCAGCGCCGCGGCGGAAATCGTGCCGCGGCTGGTTCCGACTAGATAAATCCTGGCGCCCTGAAATCGCTTTTTGAGATCGGCGATCAGCGCCCGGATGTCCGCCAGGTGATCCGCGCCCAGCCGGAACTCGTCTTCCATTCCCTGTGGCAGCTTGTCCGAAGGCGCGTCGACGATCGCATCGGCGATGTCCGCGTCGACCAATCGTTCGCGAATTCTCACCAGGTAGTTTGTTCCGGGTCCGAACTTGAGCGGCCCGCTTTCGGCCCGCTTGGCAAGATTCATCGCCCCCAGCCCGCCGATAAACAATATCGCGACCGCCTTGGGCGCGGCCGATGGGTCCTGTACCAGCAAGTAGGAAAGCTTCACGCCGTCGCGCGTCGGAATCGTGATCACTTCCTCGGCTGCATGGCACACCGTCGCCGCCGTCAGGATCAGAAACAGCGCGCTGCGAATCACAGCAGCGACCTTCTCATGTCGCCCAGCAGTGCGATCAGGTAAGTATTGAAGCGCGCCGCCGCGGCGCCGTCGACGACGCGATGGTCGTATGACAGCGACAGCGGCAGAATCAGGCGCGGAACGAATTGCTTGCCGTCCCATACCGGACGCGTATTCGAGCGGCAGACGCCCAGGATCGCGACTTCGGGAGCGTTGATGATCGGCGTGAAGTACGTACCGCCGATTCCGCCCAGGCTGGAAATCGAAAAGCACCCGCCCTGCATGTCGGCGGGGCCGAGCTTGCCTTCGCGTGCCTTGGACGAGAGCTCGCCCATTTCCCTGGCGATTGCGAGCACGCCTTTCTGGTCGGCGTTCTTGACCACCGGCACCATCAGGCCGTTGGGCGTGTCGGCGGCGAAGCCGATGTTGTAGTACTGCTTGAAGACAAGATTGTCGCCATCCAGCGATGCGTTGAACTCGGGGAATTTCTTCAGCGCCGACACGCAGACCTTGAT
>Ga0066789_10000599_pt1 | contig 14824 bp, 11 predicted proteins | sample OrgsoiDNA2013049_FD_70960 | JGI IMG/M metagenome (GOLD analysis project Ga0066789, IMG submission 70960) | Permafrost soil microbial communities from the Arctic, to analyse light accelerated degradation of dissolved organic matter (DOM) -... | ecosystem: Environmental > Terrestrial > Soil >...
CAGTTGAATAACTGTACTTCGACTTCGACAAATATGTTCGGCGGCGTCGTACCTCCTATCGGCTACCACTTTCACACCCCGGGTCATGTGGACCCGTTTGACGAGTGCTTCTACGACGGCGAGGCCTCGCTCCCGGTACGCAAGGAGCTAGCCAACGGCGCCGTGCTGACTTCCTTGGTCGGCTACACGCTGGCCTACAATACCCTCGATAACACTCTGTCTCCGACCAGCGGTTTCTTTGCCTCATTCACGCAGGACTTCGCGGGCGTTGGCGGCAACGTGAATTTCATCCGGTCGACTTTTGAGACGCGCAATTATTACGAAGTCTTCTCGGACGTGATCGGCGTGTTCAAGCTGCAAGGCGGTCATATTACCGGTTGGGGCGGCAACGATCTGCGCATGCTGGATCACTTCCAGATGGGCCCCAATTTGGTGCGCGGCTTTGCGCCGGCCGGCATTGGTCCGCGCGATCAGACGGTGGGCACCACCAACGATGCGATGGGCGGCACCATGTATTGGGGCGCCAGCTTCGAGGCGCAGATGCCGCTCTACTTCCTGCCCAAGGAGATCGGCATCAAGGTCGCGGCCTTTGCCGACGCCGGCTCGCTGTGGAATTATGCCGGCCCGACCAGCTGGATCGTGACTGGCGAGACACTCCAACTCGGCAATTCCTCGGCGATGGCGGTCCGTTCCTCGGTCGGCACGGGCTTCATCTGGGATTCCCCACTCGGTCCGCTGCGTTTCGACTTCGCTTACGCGCTGACCAAGCAACCCTACGACCGTACGCAATTCTTCCGCTTCAGCGGCGGCACGAAGTTCTGACCTTGGCCGCGCCTGGCGGTACGGCATGAGCGAGCCGGTATTCTCACGACACGCGCGGGGCCTCACGCTGGCTGAGATCGCCGCTTTGCTCGGCGTGGCGCCGCCAGCGGCCGCGCATTCTACCCGTCGCATTGTCGACATCGCGCCGCTCGATCTCGCCTCGCCGCGCGCGATCAGCTTCTTGGACAACAAGACTTACACCGGGATCGCGAGCGCGACCCAAGCCGGCGCTTGTCTCACCACGGCGGCGCTCGCCAAATATCTGCCGGCGCACATGCCGGTATTTGTCGTGCCCGAGCCGTTTCGTGCCTTCGTCGCGGTGGCGCGCGAATTGTTTCCGCACGCGCTGCGGCCGTCTTCACTTGCCGCGCCGGGCGATGTGGCGGGCGCCCATGTGCATCCGAGCGCGCGACTGGAAAGCGGTGTCACGGTCGAGCCCGGTGCGGTGATTGGACCGCGCGCCGAAATCGGCGGCGGCAGCGTCATCGGGGCGACCGCGGTGATTGGTTCCGAGGTGCGGATCGGACGCGATTGCTCCATCGGCAGCGGGACGGTGATCACGGACGCGCTGATCGGCGACCGGGTCATTATCCACCCCGGCTGCAAGATCGGTCAGGATGGCTTCGGCTACGTCATGAGCGCCGCCGGCCACCTCAAGGTGCCGCAGGTCGGGCGCGTCATCATCCAGGACGACGTCGAAATCGGCGCCGGCACCACGATTGACCGCGGGGCCATTCGCGACACCGTGATCGGCGAGGGCACCAAGATCGACAACTTGGTTCAAGTCGGCCATAACGTGAGCATCGGCCGGCACTGTATTTTAGTGGCGCAAGTGGGAATTGCCGGCAGTTCGACGCTTGAGGATTTCGTTGTGCTGGGAGCGCGCGTCGGCGTAAATAACGACGTGACGATCGGCGAGGGCGCGCAATTAGCGGCTACCAGTAACGTCAATGGCCCGGTCCCGGCGGGCGCACGCTGGGGTGGGACCCCGGCGAAGCCGCTCAAGCAGTGGTTCCGCGAGGTGATGATGATCGAGCGTATGGCGCGCGCCAAAGGCGGCCGCGAAGCGGCCGCGGACGAGTGAGACGACTGCTATGGATAAGCCCGTCACCACGTTGAATTCCGCCGACATCGCGACGGTGCTCGAGATGTTGCCGCACCGCTATCCGTTTCTCATGGTCGACCGGGTGATCGAAATCGACGGCGACGACCATGGCATCGGCATCAAGAACGTGACGTTCAACGAGCCGCATTTCCAGGGGCATTTTCCCGGCAATCCGGTGTTTCCGGGCGTGTTGATGATCGAAGGCATGGCGCAGACCGCCGGCGTGCTCTGCATCATGAAGCTCAGCAGCCGGCAGCCGAAGTCGGTTTTCTTTCTGACGATCGACAAGGCTAAATTCCGTAAGCCGGTGTTTCCGGGCGACACCATCGAGTACCACATGAACAAGATCTCGCAGCGCAAGACCATGTGGTGGTATCGCGGCGTGGCCAAAGTGGCGGGCCACATCGTTGCCGAAGCGCAAATCGGCGCCATGATTTCCGACGCATGAGCGCGGCCATGATCGATCCCTCGGCGCGGATCGAGGCCACAGCGGCGATCGGACCCAACGTCACGATCGGCCCCTATTGCACCATCGGTCCGCACGTGACGGTCGGCGAGGGCTGCCGGCTCATCGCGCATGTCAACCTTACAGGCCACACCACGATCGGCGCGCGCACCGTCATCCATCCCTTCGCCTCGCTCGGTTCGCCGCCGCAGTCGGTGCACTACCGCGGTGGACCGACCCGCCTCGTGGTCGGCGCCGATTGCGATATTCGCGAAAATGTCACCATGAACACCGGCACCGAAGACGGCGGCGGTGTGACCGAGGTGGGCGACCGCTGTTTTTTCATGATCGGCTCGCATGTCGGACACGATTGCAAGGTGGGCAGCGACGTCGTGGTCGCCAACGACACGTTGTTGGCGGGCCACGTCAGCGTCGGCGACCATGTCGTATTCGGCGGCGGCGTGGCGGTGCGCCAATTCGTTCGCATCGGCGAGGGGGCCATGCTGGCAGGCTTGAGCGGCGCGCGTGCCGACGTGATCCCTTGGGGTACGGTGCATGGGCTGCTCGCCGATCTGGTCGGGCTGAACGTGGTCGGCATGCGCCGGCGCGGCTTTTCCAAGTCTGACATCCAACGCTACCGGCAAGCCTATCGTGTGTTATTTCTCGGCGACGGGGAATTTCGCGCGCGGCTGGAGCGTGTTGCCGCCGATTTCGGCGGGGATGAACTGGTAGCGAAGATGATCGCGTTCATCCGCGCCGGCAAGCGGCCGCTGACCATGGCGAGCAAACGCCACGAGGCCGACGAGGACGCATGAACGCCACGCTGGCAGCGACCCAGGAAGGCCCGCTCGCGCTGATTTGCGGCGGCGGCAGCATGCCCTTGGCGGTGGCGGATTTCGTTGCGGCGCGCGGGCGCAAGGTGCTGCTGTTTCCGTTGCGCGGCATCGCCAAGCCGGAAGATTACGCGCGGCGCGAGCACACTTGGGTCCGCATCGCCAAATTCGGCGCCTTCGAGCGCGCTGCCAAGGCCGCCGGCTGCCGCGAGATAGTGCTGATCGGCTCGATCGTACGGCCATCGATCTGGCAAGTGCGCTTCGACTGGTTGACCATAAAGCTGGTGCCCCGCATCGCAGCCGCGTTCGTCGGCGGCGACGACTTTGTCTTATCGAGTGGGGCTAAACTGATCGAAGAAAGAGGCTTCCGCGTGCTCGGCGCGCACGAAGTGGCGCCGGAAATACTGGTGCCGCAAGGCACGCTCGGCGGCGCAGAGCCATCGGAGCGCGACCGCGCGGATATCGATCTGGGGCTCGACTATCTGCGCGCCACCGGATCGTTCGATGTCGGTCAGGCGGTCGTGGTTGCTGGAAAACACGTGCTGGCGGTGGAGGCGGCCGAGGGCACCGATGCGATGCTCGCGCGCGTGGCGGAGATGCGCGCCAATGGCCGGCTGCGCTCGGCGGCGGGCACCGGCGTGCTGGTGAAGGCGCCGAAACAGGGCCAGGACAGGCGCTTTGATTTGCCGTCGATCGGTCCGCAGACCGTCGAAGGCGCCGCGCGCGCCGGGCTTGCCGGCATTGCCGTGGTGGCGGGCTCAACCATCGTCGCTGAGCCGGAACGGCTGATCGCGGCGGCCAACCGCGCGAATATTTTCATCATCGGCACGCCGGCCGAGACTGCGCGATGAATCCGCATATTTTTCTGGTGGCCGGCGAGGAATCGGGCGACCGGCTGGGCGCCGCGCTGGTCGCCGCCATCAAGCAACGCTGCCCAGGCGCGCGTTTTTCCGGCGTCGGCGGCGCGCAGATGGCGGCCGCCGGTGCGCCGAGCCTGTTCCCGCTCGGCGAGCTTGCGATCATCGGCTTTGCCGCGGTCGTGACCAACCTGCCGAAAATCCTCAAACGCATTCGGCAAACGGCCGACGCCGTCATCGCCGCCAAACCGGATGTCCTGGTCATCATCGACAGTCCCGAATTCACCCACCGCGTGGCGCGGCGCGTGCGCGCCCGCAACGGCACGATCCCGATCGTCGATTATGTCTGCCCCTCGGTGTGGGCATGGCGTCCCGGCCGGGCGCGCGCGATGACGCACTACGTCGATCACGTGCTGGCGCTGTTGCCGTTCGAACCGGACGTGATGCGCAAGCTCGGCGGGCCGCCTTGCACGTTCGTCGGCCATCCGCTGAGCGAACGGGTGGCGAGCTTGCGGCCGAGCGCCGAGGAGGCGCGCCGGCGGCTCGACAATCCGCCGCTGCTGCTGGTGCTGCCGGGCAGCCGCGCGAGCGAAATCCGCCATATGGTGGGCATCTTCGGCGAGGCTGTTGCGCTGGCGGCCAAGCGTGCCGGTGCGCTGGAGGTGGTGGTGCCGGCCGTGCCGCGTCTTGCCGATACGGTGAAGGCCGCCGTGGCGTCCTGGCCGATCCCGGCGCGCGTGGTGACCGAGCCGCGCGAAAAGGACGCGGCCTTCCGTAACGCATGCGCGGCGCTGGCCAAATCGGGTACCGCGACGCTCGAACTGGCGGTCGCCGGCGTCCCGATGGTCGCTGCCTATAAGGTGCCCCTGTTCGAGGAGGCGATCGGTCGCCTGTTCATCAAGGCCCCGAGCATAATCCTGGCCAATCTGGTGCTGGGCGAGAATGTGGTGCCGGAGCTCTTACAGTGGGCTTTCACGCCGGAACGGCTCTCCGCCGCCCTTGTGCCGCTATTGAGCGATAGTCCGGAGCGCCGCCGGCAGCTCGAAGCCTTCCGCCGGCTCGATGCCATCATGGATATCGGCAATACGGCCCCAAGCGCCCGGGCCGCCGCCGTGGTCCTCGATTGCGCCGGCGCCCTTAACCAACCAGGACGCGAAACAGTAGTATCCGCCCCGCCAACAGCGTAATTTGCCTCGTTTAGCCCTATGGGCTTATGCCATAGCGGTTAACTGGAACATTAGCCTTTGACCCTTTCGACCCGCACCGCGATTACCGCCGTCCATGGCTACCTGCCGCCGGACCTGCTCACCAATGCTGAATTGGCGGCCATGGTGGACACCAGCGACGCCTGGATCACTGAGCGCACCGGCATCAAGGAACGCCACATCCAGAGGGGCGAGGGGCTCGGCACCTCGCACATGGCGGCCGAAGCCGTGCGCGGCCTGCTGCAGAAGACCGGCACCAAGCCGGAGGATGTCGACCTGCTGATCTGCGCGACCACCACGCCGGATATGCAATTCCCGTCGACCGCCAACATCATCTGCGACATGGTCGGTATTCGTAATATCGGCTCATTCGACGTACAGGCGGCCTGCTCGGGCTTTCTCTATTCGCTCACCATCGCCTCGCAATTCATCGCCACCGGCGCCGCGCGCAAGATTGTTGTGGTGGGTGCCGACAAGATGTCGGGGATCGTCGACTACACCGACCGCGCCACCTGTGTGCTGTTCGGCGACGCCGCCGGCGCGGTGTTGCTCGAGCCGAGCATCGACGGCACCGGCATCATGGACGCGCTGATCCGCTCCGACGGCTCCGGCATGATCCATCTGCATCAGAAGGCCGGCGGTAGCCGCATGCCGGCGAGCGCGCAGACCGTGGCCAAGCGCCTGCATTATGTGCACCAGGAAGGCGCCGCGGTTTACAAATTCGCCATCGCCAAGATGGCGGAAGTGGCCGGCGAAATCATGAAGCGCAATAATCTGCGCGCCGACATGATCGACTGGCTGGTGCCGCACCAGGCCAACAACCGCATCATCGAGTCGACCGCCGAGCGCATGGGCCTGCCGATGGACAAGGTGATGGTGACCATCAACAAATATGGCAACACCACCAACGCCACCATCCCGCTCTGCCTGTGGGATTACGAGCCGAAATTGAAGCGCGGCGACCGCATGCTGCTGGCCGCTTTCGGCGGCGGCTTCACCTGGGCCGGCGTCTATGTGCAGTGGTCCTATGACGGCGCCAGCGCGCCGAAGCTCAACGGCAAAAACACAAACGGAAAGGGCGGCTGATAAGCCGCCCTCCGCGCGAAATTCCCTGCGAGCTTACTTCCTTCTTGAAATCGGCGTGTAGTCCCGCTGCACGGCGCCGGTATAGAGCTGGCGCGGACGGCCGATCTTCTGCTTCGGATCCTCGATCATTTCCTTCCACTGCGCGATCCAGCCCACTGTACGTGCCACAGCAAAAAGCACGGTGAACATGGTGGTGGGGAAGCCCATCGCCTTGAGCGTGATGCCGGAATAGAAGTCGATGTTCGGATAGAGCTTCTTCTCCAGGAAATACTCGTCGTGCAGCGCGATCTTTTCCAGTTCCATGGCGACGTCGAGCAGCGGGTCGTCCTTGATGCCGAGCTCGTTGAGCACCTCGTGGCAGGTCTTCTGCATGATCTTGGCGCGCGGGTCGTAGTTTTTGTAGACGCGGTGACCGAAGCCCATCAGCCGGTAGGAATCGTTTTTGTCCTTGGCGCGCTTGATGAATTCCGGAATGCGATCGACCGTGCCGATCTCACGCAGCATGTTGAGCGCGGCTTCATTGGCGCCGCCATGCGCGGGACCCCACAGGCAGGCGCAGCCGGCGGCGATACAGGCGAATGGATTGGCGCCGGATGAACCGGCTAGCCGCACCGTCGAGGTCGAGGCGTTCTGCTCATGGTCGGCGTGCAGGATGAAGATGCGATCCATGGCGCGCGCCAGCACCGGGTTTACTTTGTAGTCCTCGGCCGGCACCGCGTAGCACATGCGCAGGAAGTTCGACGCATAGTCGAGTTCGTTCTTCGGATAGACGAACGGCTGGCCGACCGAATATTTGTAAGCCATGGCGGCCAGCGTCGGCACCTTCGCGATCATGCGGAGCGAGGCGATCATGCGCTGATGCGGATCCGAGATGTCGGTGGAGTCGTGATAGAACGCCGACAGCGCGCCGATGCAACCGGTCATCACCGCCATCGGATGCGCGTCGCGCCGGAAACCCTGGAAAAACCGGGCCATCTGCTCGTGCACCATGGTGTGGCGCGTGACGCGGTAGTCGAAGTCGGCCTTTTGCGAGGGGGTCGGTAGTTCGCCGTAGAGCAGCAGGTAGCAGGTCTCCAGGAAGTCGCCGTGTTCGGCGAGCTGCTCGATCGGATAGCCGCGATAGAGCAGGACGCCCAGGTCGCCATCGATGTAAGTGATCTTGGACTCGCAGCTGGCCGTCGAGGTGAAGCCGGGGTCGTAAGTGAACATGCCGCTCTCGCCGTAGAGCTTGGCGATGTCGAGCACGTCTGGGCCGATGGTTCCGTCGTAGACCGGGAAATCCCAGTTCTTATTGCCGACGGTGATGGTGCCGGATTTCTTCTTGGCGTCCGTCTTGGCGTCCGTTTTGGCGTCCATGGTCGAGCCCTCGATTTGGCAGCGAGCAGTGCGCGTGGAAACGTTAAGGCCGGGAGCCGAGAAGCGGGGCGGGGCAAGCGTGGTTCCGGCCAGTTTTTGGGTACCCCATCCTTGTGTGCGCTGCAAGATAGCCTAGCGCACATCGGGGCTCCCCATTTAGACATAGATCAAGGCGCCACGGTGCGAAGGCTGCGGAATTCGGACTGGACCGGGCTTTAGCCGACCTGATCCCGCAAGCGGGCGAGGCTCTCGTCCTTGCCCAGCACGGCCAGCACGTCGAAGATCGGCGGCGAGGTGGTCCTTGCGGTCAGCGCGGCCCGTAGCGGTTGCGCCACAGCGCCCAGCTTGAGCCCGGCGCGATCGGCAAAGCCGCGCACGACCGTCTCAATTGCCTCCGGGGTCCATTCGGTGATTGCCGCCAGCTCGGGCAGCAGCGCGGCCGTTACGGACTTGGCCTCCGGATTGAGCAGCGCCTTGGCTTGGTCGTTTAAATCGAGTGGGCGGCTAGCCCAGAGAAACCGTGTTGCATCAAATAGTTCGACTAAAGTCTTGGCGCGTTCCTTCAGCGCCGGCATGGCGATGAGCAGCTTAGCCCGCAGCGCCGGCGTCATCTTGCTGGCGAGTTCCTGACCGCCGGCGATATGCGGGAGCAGCCCCTCGAGAGCCGCGATCAGGTCGGCGTCGGTGCTGCCTCGGATGTAATGGCCGTTGAGGCTTTCCAGTTTGGCGAAATCGAAGCGCGCCGGCGAGCGGCCGATCTGCGGCAAATCGAAAGCGGCGATCATCTCCTCGGTGGTGAAAATCTCCTGGTCGCCATGCGCCCAGCCGAGGCGGACCAGATAGTTGCGCATCGCCTGCGGCAAATAGCCCATGGCCCGGTAGGCATCGACGCCGAGCGCGCCATGGCGCTTGGACAGTTTGGAGCCGTCCGGCCCGTGGATGAGGGGGATATGCGCCATGATCGGCACGTTCCATCCGAGCGCCTCATAGATATGTTTCTGGCGCGCGCCATTGGTCAGGTGGTCGTCGCCGCGAATGATGTGGGTGACGTTCATGTCGTGGTCGTCCACCACCACCGCCAGCATGTAGGTCGGGTTGCCGTCGGAGCGCAGCAGCACCAGGTCGTCGAGATCGGAATTCTGCCAGACCACACGGCCCTGCACCTGGTCCTCGATCACGACTTCGCCGGTGGCCGGCGCCCGCAGCCGGATCACCGGTTTGACGCCCGGCGGCGCCTCGGACGGGTCGCGGTCGCGCCAGCGCCCGTCATAAAGCTTGGAGCGGCCCTCGCGGCGCGCGGCCTCGCGCATCTCGGTGAGTTCTTCCGGGCTGGCATAGCAGCGGTAGGCCTTACCGGCGGCCAGCAACTGCTCGGCGATCTGGCGGTGGCGGGCCGCGCGCGAATACTGGAATACGATCTCGCCGTCCCAGGAGATCCCCAACCAGGTGAGCCCGTCGATGATGGCGGCGATGGCCGCGGCGGTCGAGCGCTCGCGGTCGGTGTCCTCGATGCGCAGCAGCATCTTGCCGCCGAACCGGCGTGCATAGAGCCAGTTGAACAGCGCGGTGCGGCCGCCGCCAATATGCAGAAAGCCGGTGGGGGACGGCGCAAAACGGGTGACGACAGGCTCGCTCATCGCGGGCCGTGTAGCACAGTTGTCGGGGAGGGAGTCAGCGCGATTGACATCAAGCCGAGCGCCACGTCATACGGGCCGCAGGATAAGGTTTCACGTGGCGTCGAGGAAACATGGCGAAGGACAATAAATCAAGCGGCAATCCGGCACCGGCCGAGCCCGGGCGCGATTTCATCCGCGACATCGTGCAGGCCGATCTCGACGGCGGCCGCGTCAAGCAGGTGGTGACCCGCTTTCCGCCCGAGCCGAACGGCTATCTGCATATCGGCCACGCCAAGTCGATCTGCCTGAATTTCGGCATCGCCGAGGAATTCGGCGGCCGCTGTCATTTGCGTTTCGACGACACCAATCCGACCAAGGAAGAGCAGGAATATATCGACGCCATCGAGCGCGACGTGCGCTGGCTCGGCTTCGATTGGGGCCAGCACCTTTATCATGCCTCCGACTATTTCGAGCGTCTGTACAACTGGGCCGAGGACCTGATCCGCGCCGGCCTGGCCTATGTTGACGACCAGAGCCAGGACGAGATCCGTCACAACCGCGGCACGCTGACCGAACCGGGCAAGAACAGCCCGTTCCGCGACCGTGCGGTGGAGGAAAACCTCGATTTGTTCCGCCGTATGCGGGCCGGCGAGTTCGGCAATGGCGCCCGCGTGCTGCGCGCCAAGATCGACATGGCCTCGGGCAACATCAATCTGCGCGATCCGGTGCTCTACCGAATCCTGAATGCGCCGCATCCGCGCACCGGCATCACGTGGAAAATTTATCCGAGCTACGACTTCGCGCACGGCCAATCGGACGCCATCGAAGGCATCACCCATTCGGTCTGCACGCTCGAATTCGAGGATCACCGCCCGCTCTATGACTGGTGCATCGACAAACTGAATGTGCCGTCGAAACCGCATCAGTATGAATTCGCGCGTCTCAATCTCACTTACACGGTGCTGTCCAAGCGCGTGCTCACCGAATTGGTGCGCGGCGGCCATGTGACCGGCTGGGACGATCCCCGCATGCCGACGATTGCGGGTTTGCGCCGGCGCGGCGTGCCGCCGGAAGCGATCCGCGATTTCATCAAGCGCGTTGGCGTCTCGAAAGCCAACAGCCTGGTCGACGTCGGCATGTTCGAGTTCTCGGTGCGCGAGGCGCTCAACAAGAGCGCCCTGCGGCGCATGGCGGTGCTCAAGCCGCTCAAGGTGGTGATCGAGAATTATCCGGAAGGGCAGGCCGAGGAACTCGACGCGGTCAATCATCCCGACAATCCGGCGGCGGGCGGGCGCAAGATCAAATTCGGCCGTGAGCTCTTTATCGAGCAAGACGATTTCATGGAAATCCCGCCGAAGAAATTCTTCCGGCTGTCGCCCGGCATGGAAGTGCGGCTGCGCTACGCTTTTTTCATCACCTGCAAGGAGGTGGTGAAAAACGCCAAAGGCGACGTCGTCGAACTACGCTGCACCTACGATCCCGCGACCAAAGGCGGTAACGCGCCGGACGGCCGCAAGGTGAAGGCGACCATCCATTGGGTGTCGGCCGCGCATGCGCTTCCCGCCGAGGTGCGGCTGTACAATCCGTTGTTCAGCAAGCCCGGTCCGAGCGGGGCTGAGAATTTCGCCGCCGATCTCAATCCGAATTCAATGGAAGTGCTCGACGCCGCCCACGTTGAGCCGGCGCTCGCCGAGGCCAAGCCGGAAGTGCCGGTGCAGTTCGAACGCCAGGGCTATTTCTGCCTCGATCCGGCGTCGAAACCCGAGCGGCTGGTCTTTATCCGCACCATCGGCCTGCGCGACACCTGGGCCAAGGACCAGGCCAAAGATCAAGCCAAGGAAAAAGCGGCGGGCTGACGCCCGGTGCATTTAGACGTGCGCGTTCACTTCCGTTCTCCTAGCCACAACCTGGGGCTGAGATAGCATAGGGCCAAGTTGCGTGAGCGTTGGGGGCGCCGCGCCCATGGCCCAGAACGAGCAGAGCCGGACGCGAGCCAAAGCCTGGGATATCGATGCCGCGCGCCGGCGCGCCGGCTTCGCAATGCCGGATGGGCTCGCGAGCGCCGCCGATCGGTTTCGGCGGTTGGTCTCGCAATGGGCTGTGGCCGAAGTAGCACCCGGTCGCCTGCTGCCCTGGCTCCCCGTCGCCTTCGGCTTCGGCATTGTTCTCTATTTTACCGCCGACCGCGAACCCGCCTGGTGGGCGGCGGCAAGCGCTGCGCTGGCTGCCAGCGTGGTCGCAATCCTGGCACGCCGCAGCGCAGTCGGCTTTCCGCTAGCGCTCGGCTTTGCCGCGATCGCCGCGGGTTTTACAGTCGCGACCTTGCAGGCCGTGCGCGTCGCCCACCCGGTGCTGCAATATCCAGTGGCCAGCGTGTCGCTCAGCGGCTTCATCGAAGTCCGCGAGGCACGCGAGCGCAGCGACCGCGTCGTGATCCGCGTGCAGCATCTGGAAGGCCATCGCACGGCGGAAGCGCTCGAACGGGTTCGGCTCGCCATCCGCAAGGACACGGCGCCTGCGGTCGGCAGCTTCGTCGAACTGAAGGCCCATCTGTCGCCGCCGCTCGCGCCGTTGCGCCCGGGCGGCTACGACTTCGCGCGCGACATGTTTTTCCAGCGCATCGGCGCCTCCGGCTATGCCCTCGGCAAGATCAAGGTCGTCGAAGCGCCGGTACAACCCACGGCGTGGCTGCGCTACGCCGCGTTCCTCGATTCTGTGCGCGCATCGATCGACAAGCGCATCCGCGCCGAGCTGCCGGGCGACCGCGGTGCGATCGCATCGGCATTGATCACCGGCACGCGCGACGCGATTTCGACGCCGGTCAACGACGCGATGTACATCTCGAGCCTCGCGCATGTGCTGTCGATCTCCGGCTATCACATGGCGGTGGTGGCCGGCATCGTGTTCTTTTTTATTCGCGCGAGCCTCGCACTGCTGCCTTCGCTCGCCAGCCGCCATCCGATCAAGAAATGGGCGGCCGCGGTCGCATTTGTCGCCGCGGCGTTCTATCTGCTGCTATCGGGCTCGGAAGTCGCCACCCAGCGCTCCTTCATCATGATCGCGATCGTCCTGATCGGGGTGATGGTGGACCGGCCGACCCTGACGTTTCGCACGCTCACGGTCGCCGCGCTCTGCGTCATGTTGCTATCGCCGGAAGCGGTTGCGAATCCGAGCTTCCAGATGTCGTTCGCGGCGACGCTCGCGCTGATCGCCGGCTATCAGCACGGCCTGCCGTGGCGCGCCAAGGTCGACACTTCGCTGAGCGCGCGTGTGGCGTTGTGGGGCGGGCGGGAGATCGTCGGCCTGATCCTTGCCTCGTTCGTCGCCGGCCTCGCGACGACGCCTTATGCCGCCTATCACTTCCACCGCACCGCGCCTTACGTGGTGATCGCCAATCTGCTCGCCATGCCGGTGGTGTCGGCGGAGGTGTTGCCGCTGGGCATCCTCGGCGTGGTCGCCATACCGTTCGGCTTTGACGCGATCTGTTGGCGGCTGATGGGCGCCGGCATCGACTGGATGATCACCGTGGTGCTGTGGGTGACGGCCCTGCCGGGCGCGGTGGGGCGTATTCAGGCATTCGGCACCGGGCCGCTACTGCTCGGCACGGCGGCGATCCTGCTGCTGTGCCTGCTGCGCACACCATTGCGTTGGAGCGGGGCCGTGCTGGCGGTCGTCGCCAGCCTGTGGGCGGTGACGACGCCGCTGCCCGATGTGCTGGTCTCCGGCGATGGCCAGACCGCGGCCATCCGCGGCGGCGGCGGCCGCCTTGCGGTTCTGCACAGCAATCGCGACAGTTTCGCGATCAAGGAGTGGCTCGCCGCCGACGCCGATGCGCGCACGGTCAAGGATGCGACCCTGCATGATGGTGTGCAATGCGATGCCGCCGGCTGCATCGGGCGGCTCGCCGACGGCCGGCTGGCCTCGCAAGCTCTATCGGTGGAAGCCTTCGCGGAGGATTGCGCGCGCGCTGCGGTGGTGGTCAGCCCGCGCGAGGCGCCGGGCGATTGCGCCGCCACCTTGATCGACCGCAGGGCCTGGCGCGCCAATGGCGCCTTGGCGCTGCGCTGGACTGGCGATCGCTTCGAGCTAAAGGCCGCGCGTCCGGCAGGTTATGAGCGGCCCTGGGCGCGCGGCCCGCGTGAGGCCGCCGAGATCGCGCCTGCTTCAAGCCGACCGGCTGCGCGCGACGCGACGCCGCGCACGGAGGATATGGAAATTGGAGATTAACCCGCTCTCCGCTCATTCCCGCGAAAGCGGGAATCCAGAATGTTTGGCTCTGGGTCCCCGCTTTCGCGGGGACGAACGGCAACGAAATCAGTACCGCCTGAACAGCCCGACCAGCTTGCCTTGGATGCGCACGCGGTTGGGCGGCAGGATGCGCACCTCATAGGACGTATTGGCCGGCTCGAGCGCGATCGATGCGCCGCGGCGGCGGAAGCGCTTGAGGGTGGCTTCCTCGTCGTCGATCAGCGCCACCACGATGTCGCCGGTCTCGGCGGCCTCGGATTTGCGGATCAGCGCGATATCGCCGTCGAGAATGCCGGCCTCGATCATGCTGTCGCCGCGCACTTCGAGCGCGAAATGCTCGCCGGCCGAGAGTAGGTCGGGCGGCATATTGATGACATGGCTGCGGGTCTGGATCGCCTCGATCGGCGTGCCGGCGGCGATGCGGCCCATGACCGGCACCGCGATGGAGCGCGTGCTGTCTTCATCATCGGGATTGACGGAAGCCGTTCGCACCCGGCCGAGGTCGCCCTCGATCACGCTCGGCCTGAATCCGCGCGAGCGGCCGCCGCTGATGCCGTGGGCGACCGAGTCGGGCAGTTTGATCACTTCGATGGCGCGCGCCCGGTTGGGCAGGCGGCGGATGAAACCGCGCTCTTCGAGGGCCGTAATGAGCCGGTGGATGCCGGATTTGGAGCGCAGGTCGAGCGCGTCCTTCATTTCATCGAAAGAGGGGGGTATCCCCGCCTCGGTCAGCCGCTCGTGGATGAAGCGCAGGAGCTCGAACTGCTTGCGGGTTAACATCTGTCTCTCCCCGGCTCTTTCTTTAGGCAGGTCATTAGGTAGGTCTTTGGCTGGCCCTTTATGGGGAACCAGCCAGAAACAAATCATGAACGGACACTATCTGTTCGATATGTGTTCTGCAACCATTTAATTTGGAGTGAAAAATGCGAAAGGCCGCTACAGGGCGAGCTTAAGGATTACACAGGGTGAACCGGAACTCGCCGCCGGCGCGTTGGGCTCGCGAATCAGCAGGCAATCAGCCTTGGCGAGCGGGGCCATCAGGGAACTGTCCTGGGCCGGCAAAGGGTTCGCGATCAGGCCGTCCGGTCCCGTCGACAGGGTTGCCCGCATGTAGTCGGCCCGCTCGTCATTGGCCGGCAGGTCGCGGCCGAGCCGGGCCGGTTCCGGCACCCGTTCGTAATCCTGGCGGCCGGACAGCCGCCGGATCAGCGGCACCAGGAACAGGAAGGCGCAGACATAGGACGACACCGG
>Ga0066789_10000600_pt1 | contig 14818 bp, 16 predicted proteins | sample OrgsoiDNA2013049_FD_70960 | JGI IMG/M metagenome (GOLD analysis project Ga0066789, IMG submission 70960) | Permafrost soil microbial communities from the Arctic, to analyse light accelerated degradation of dissolved organic matter (DOM) -... | ecosystem: Environmental > Terrestrial > Soil >...
TAGCTAGGATCGAGATTTATTGCCCAACGTGGACTTTTCCAAGTCGAGGATGGCGATAAGTGTCCGCTTATCGGCGCCGGAAGTGGTCGGTCGCGAGTACTTACCTGCGCGCAGTGCAACCCTTGGCCTGGGCGCGTGCCACTGGATCGGAAGCGCGCCCTCGATGGTCGTCGCCGCGTCGGTATAGCGAACGCCACGGGCCTCGACGCGGATGCGGACGTAACGCGCTGCGGATCAATCAGGGGCTTTTCGGTCAATTCCAGTTGGCCGGGCCCCACGGCCTGCACAGCCCGATGCATATTCCTGGATTGTGACATTTGGATCCTCTATTGCTGACCGTCCATGCGCGGCGCTCCGCAGCGCAATGCGATGTGGGAGTTACAAGTAGGCAAATTCGGCCGGAACCATCGGCACTTGCGCAAGCGCTTGCCGGTAGCGGCAAATACCGCCTTTATGGCCGCCGGCGCGGTTGGTTCTCCCATGCCGCCGGGCGCCGCCGTGCTTTTAACAATGTGCACCTCAATAGCGGTCGCCTCATTCATGCGCAGTACTGGTAAGTATCGAAGTTCGATTGATCTACACGCCCGTCCTTTAGATTGATCTCGCCATACAATACGGCCGAGATCCCGAACATCGCGGCTCCCATGAACCATAAAGGCATGCTTGCGGACGCCATCCGTTCGGAACTACGGGCGCGGGAGCGTCATAGTGAACCAGTCGGCGGATACCTGCCGACACGCCGGCGGCGGTAACAAACTTGCCGGAGTGCACCATGCGCTGGTCCAAATGACCGCTTTGCACAACCGGACGATCAGTCAGCGGCGCTTTTGACCCGGTGAGCACATTATTGAAATTGCGAAGATCCGCATCCGGAGGATACCAAGCGAGGCGCCTCAACGAGCTTGCCGACCCTGGAGAGAAGCAGCTTCAAGATCGGGGAATTATTCGCCTTATGATACGCGATGACTAGGTCAACGGTAGGCACTTCTCCCTTCACCGGCCGAGTGGTTATTGAGACGGGCAGATAACGCTTTGTGTAAGCCGGCAACAGCATGACCCCACGCGTCGATGTAATCATCGATATTGCGTGGACGACATTGTGCACTTCATGTTCCGGCTTGAGATCGATGCCGACCCGGTTGAAATACTCCAAAACGACGCGGCGCACCACCGGCGCGGATTTGGACGGAAAATAGAACGTTTCGTTCACGATCTCTTCCGGCGCGACGGTCTCTTGCGACGCCAGGCGATGGTCGCTCGGAAATACAAAAATCAGCGGGTCCGTCCGCACTCGCCTGCAGGCCAAATCTCCCATGTGCTCTTCGGGTCGCATAAAAGCCGGATCAAGTTTGCGTCTCATCAAGGCTTTGGCGAGCACAGGGGAGTAATCACTCGACAGCCGGATTTCGATGCCGGGAAACTCATCGCGAAGCACGCGGTTCACCTCGGGCAACAAACCGATTTCAGCTCCCGACATAAAGCCAAGGGCGAATGTCGGTCTCGCCGGCTGAGCTGCGCGTAGCGCCGCTTCTTTTGCTGCATCCGCTTGAACCAGCGCCATGCGTGCATGGTCCAGAAAAGCTTTGCCGGCTGACGTCAGCTCGACACCTTGAGCGCTGCGATTGATCAGTTGGACGCCGACTTCCTGTTCGAGATCTCGGATTTGCCGGCTGAGAGATGGCTGGGAAGTATGGAGCTTTTGTTCGGCAGCAACCGTCAAGCTGCCTGCGTCAGCTACGGCGATGAAGTAGCGGAGATGCCGGAGCTCCATCACAATCTCCCATGTCTCGCAAGCATGGGCCCAGCTTACAAAGTCTTTTCCAGGCCGAATAGCGGCCTTTATAGAAAAAAGCACTGTATGCGGAGCCTGCCTGCTGAGCAGAGCGCGGCGCGGCCTTCATCCGTCCGTTCGCTCGGCACGAAGGCCAGCGCCTACCCCTACTGGAGCGTACGCATGTGTAAGGGCATTAGAGCGTCACTGTTGTTCCTTCTGGTGACGACAGGATTTGGCGGAGCCGCAGCGCAGTCCCCCAGCAATCAACCAAGGGCAAGCGGCATGGAAGCAGACGTAGCGAAAGTCAAGGAGGCGATGCTCGGAAACTGGGAGAGCATCGCTTCGGAGGTGCGGCCAAGTGCGAGCAAGAACCCAGACGGCTCACTCAAGCCGTTCTATCTCAAGCGCACTTTCAAATATCAGCCGTCCGATCGGTTCGAGCTCGAGATCGTCAACTCGGCCGACCCCAACGGTGCCGTGCCGCTGGCGCGGATCAAGATCGGCGGGCACGTGCTGTGGCAGGGCCCCCATCCGATTGCTCCGGGCGCGCAGAAGGCCGACTTTGTGGCTGATGAAACCTACGAGGTAACTCCCCTCGCGCCGGGGTTCGCCGACCTGCTCAACAAGGTCACGTCGGCAGGATACGCCCCTTGGGTGGTCAACTCGCCCCAGAGCATATTCGGAAAGGCCTTCGCCCCCTTCGGTCTCAAGGAAGGGACGAATTTCATGGAGTACGACCTCGTCTACCTCAGTGGCGACCTGCTGTTCTGGGGCGCCCGCAATATCGACGGCCGCGGCTTTATACGGAGCAGAACCGTCCCACTAACCTGCAGATCCCGCTGATCCGGAAGTAACCTTGGGCTTTAATCCCTTGAGAAGGTTCTTTCATGTCACGGGCGCGAGACGCGGTAGCGACCCCAGACTTTGGAAGGTATCTGAGAAACTGGCGGGTACATCGTTCGAATAACGGTCGGCAGATGCAACTGGCAAAAAACGTCATCGACGTCGGACTTTCAACGACCAATCTGGAGCCAATGCTGCGATTCTGGCAGCAAGAAGTCGCTGTTCGCTTCGATCATGTGTTGCCGGTTCGCCGCGGACAGGAGCAGTACAGGCACGATGAGCAAGGCTCCGTCATCAAGCTCAACCATCATGCGGAACCGTTGCCGGAGGCAGCACCGAGCGGTTACCGCGAACTGATTATCGCGAGAGAGGGCCTGCAGAAGCCGCGACGGATGGTCGATCCAGATGGCAATCGCGTTCAGCTGGTGCCTCCAAGCCATGATGGCATCACCCAACTAGCTGTCTCCATGGGGATCCGAAGCCTCAGCGAACACCGGAGATTCTATGGCGATATTCTCGGCTTCGCCGAGCAATCCTGGTCGGGCGGTCCGGCCTTTTGCCTGGGAGATAGCCTGCTTCTGCTTGAGTAAGACGGCGCTGCGACCGTCGATCCGGCTCGTCAAGCGACCGGATGGCGCTACATCACCCTGCAGATCGCCGATATCGACGCCGTACATGGCGCGCGAAGGTCTTGCACCTATATCGACACCACGAGCATCAGCCACTTCGTGATCGAGGGACGTGGCGTCAAGCAGATTGGCGCCAACGGCGCTTTGATCGCAGAAGGGAGTTCGTCGAAACCCGTCGCGGTCCCCCAAAAAAAATTAGCGCGTTGATCGAAAGCGCCTTCGAGCGCTTTGAGTTTCAGGGCATGAATGTATCGACTTCCCCTATGGGATGCATCCGCACCGAGATCGCCAAAGCGATGATTGAATCTTTAATTATCCGCCGCCCGCAAGCCCTATAAGGTGCCAAACGTGGTAGCGAGACTTAACGATCACTGGCAACGAATGGCGGCCGAAGCCGCCGAAATTGAAGATACGATCAACCGTTTCCCGCGTGAGGCAAGCAGGGCACCGATCACTTCCGGCACAACGGCGCCGGCGAGATGCTGGTGTTCTCTGCAGCGGACTTCGAGGATTTCCGGGTGCCGCGTCTGCCGGCCGAAATGGAGGGCGAGCTCGAGGCGGCGGTGGGCTGCGACGTCACCGTTGAGGCCGAATGCAAACGGCTGGTCGACGCCGCCGTCGACCGCTGGGGCCGGCTCGACTTCCTCGACAACAATGTCGGCATCGGCAGCCGCGGCAGCGTCGTTGACGAGAAGCCCGAGGAATACCGGCGCGTGATGCAGGTCAACGTCGAGACCATGTTCCTGCTTTCCAAACACGCCATTCCCGCCATGATCGAGACCGCCAAAGGCGGCGCAATCGTCAACATCTCGTCGATCTCGGCACTGCGGCCGCGCGGCCTCACCACCTACACGACATCAAAGGCCGCGGTGATCGGACTGACCCAGGCGATGGCGGTCGATCACGGCCGCGACAACATCCGGATCAACTGCATCTGCCCGGGTCCGATGTACACGCCGATGGTCTACGTCCGCGGCAACGGCATGAGCGAGGCCGCGCGCGCCCAACGCGCCAACGCCTCGGTGCTGAAGACGGAAGGTGCCGGCTGGGACGTTGGCCACGCCGTGAAATTTCTGCTCAGCGATTACGCGCGCTACATCACCGGTCAGGTGCTGGAGGTCGACGGCGGCGTCACGCTGCAAGGTCCGGAACGCGATTCCCGGGATCATTGATCCCGCCCTTCGCGAACCACGGACTAAACCGCGATTCGAGGTGCAAATCGGCGCCCAGCGCTCAAAGAAACACCTCGGGCGGCACACCGAGCAGGATCTGCCCGACCTGTTCGAAATGAGCGCTGCGCGCCTGGATCTGCTGAGAGAGCGTGTGCATGTCGCGGAAGCGGCGCTCGAACGGGCTGCCCGGAAAGATCGCGTCGACGCCCGCTCCCTTGTAGGCGAAGTCTACCACTTCGGCCGCCCCATGGATCGCGTTGGTGCAGGCGAGCCGCACGCGGGCCCGGTCAGCTACCTCGATCGGCGCCACATCGTCGGCATCGGCGTAGATCGTGGAGAGCGTCTCGATCAGATAGGCGCGAGCCGAGCCAAGCCGGGCCTCGGCGCGCGCCACGTCGGCCTGCACGACCGTGTTGTCGGCGAGCCGGCCAAGGTTGCGCGGCGCCTTGCGGGACGCCAGCGCGATGAACTCAGACAGCATCGCGCGCGCAATGCCAATCCCCACAGCGGCGCACCCGGTCGCGTAGACGCCCTGCATGGTAAAGGCATAGAGCGGACCGCGCTCGCGGCGCAGCGTCGGATCCTCGCGGGTAGAGCTGAACGCCTCGGACACGAACAAATCGTTGACGCTATAAGAATCCGACGCCGTGCCGCGTAGCCCGATGGTCTGCCAGGTGTCGAGCAGGGTGACGTCGCTCGCTGGAAACAACAGCGTGCGTACCGTGGGCTGGTTGAAGCGGTTGAGCCGCAGCGCGCCGTCGGCTTCGACTACATGGCAATGCGCGCCGATCCAGCGGGCCTGCCGGGTGCCGCTGCCGAAATCCCACCGGCCGGTCAGGCGATAACCGCCCTCAACCGCCGTCGCGCGCGACGCGTTCGGCGGTCCCCAGGCCACGACGCTGCGCGGATCGGCGAAGATGGCGTGATTGACCGCGGGCTCCAGATAGGCGGCGATCAGGGAGGCGCTGTTGAGCGCGAAAGTGTTCCACGCGATCGAGGCGTCGTGCCGGGCGAGTTCTTCGATCGCCGCCACGTAGACCGCAGGCTCCGTCTCGTCACCGCCCGCCGAGCGCGGCAGCAGCATGCGGAACAGTCGCGAGGCGTGCAGCCGCTCCAGCAACGCCCCGGGGATGCGCCGCGTGCGCTCAATCTCGTCGGCCGCTGCGACGATCTCCGCCCCAAGCTCGCGGGCGCGGGCGACCGGGTCCGGACTGGTCTGGATGTCCATGCGCCACCTCGAATAGAGAAGGCCATTGCGACCGGCCGTCCCGGCGCTGTCAAGAGCTGGTAAGCTTTGGCGCTGGCGAACCGGCCTGCCTACCCGCGGTATCGCCACGGCGTGCCGCCGGCGGCGGTCTCGTCAATGGTCCATTGCGGCAGCGCCAACCCCGGCACGACGTCGGTGAACACTATGCGCACGCGGGTGCCGATACCGACCCGCTCGACCTCGCTCTTCGGCGCGAGCACGCCGTCCGGTCGCGCCAGGTTGCCAATCACGCGGAGTCCCGCCTCCTTGGTCGGCGTACCGCTTTGCGTGTCCAGTTCGACCAGCAGCACGAGATATGGCGTGTGCTGCTTGAACGCCGGCTGAATGGCGTGGTGGACCTCGGTATAGGAATGCACGGTGCCGCGACCCTCGACCGACACCCATTCCGCAACCAGTTCGGCACACCAGGGGCACGCAGTCGACGGTGGGTAGCGTAACAGATTGCACGAGGCGCATCGCTGCAGGTGAAAATCGCGCTTCGCACAGTAGGCGAAGTAGTCGAGGTTCTCATGGTCGAGATCATTGATCTCGACCGGCATGCCAAGATATTCCGCGGATATCATTTTCTCACCATGTCCTCTCGTCTTCGGGCCAACATGTCCGGCCCCTCACGGCTTCGATGGATCATATGCTACCCCCGCCGCATCACCATCGCCGATCCCGTGCCGGGCATCGCCCAGCCAAGATTGGCTGATACCTCGGCGTTCCTCACCTGGCGGCAACCACCCTCGCGATAATCGTAGGTGTGCTGGCGCCTGCCATCGGGCCCGATCGGACAGCTGTCGTCAGCATCGTGGCGGAGCTGGCGGACGTTCTCGATCACCATGGCAATGCCGTGGGTGTAGCCCTCGCAGAGGTGGCCACCCGATGTGTTGTTGGGTCTTTTTCCCCCGAGCTCGATGGTACCGTCCGAGACATAGTGGCCGCCCTCGCCCTTCTTGCAGAAGCCGTAATCCTCCAGCTGCAGCATCGTAGTGAAGGTGAAGGCGTCATAGGAGCCCGTGAGGTCGATGTCCTCCGGGCTGACGCCGGAATTCGGCCAGAGGATATCCTTGGCGTAGTAGCCGGCGACGGTGGAGATCGGCCCGACCTGGTAGTGCATATCGACCCGTGGCTTCGAACAGCGGCCCACCACGCCACGGATCCGCACCAGCGACTGCTTTAGGTCCTTGGCCCGCTCGGCCGTAGTCACGATAATGGCATTGGCGTTGTCAGTCTCCACGCAACAGTCCAGCAGGTGCAATGGCTTGCAGATGACGCGGCTGTTGACGACATCCTCCACCGTGAGGCGCTTCTTGTAGTAGGCTTTGGGATTGTTCGAGGCGTGATGGCTGTGGGCAACGCGGACATGGGCAACCTGTTCGGCGGTCGTGCCGAAGTCGTACATGTGGCGCATAAAGGTCGGTGCGAACGACTGTCCCGCGCTCTGCCAGCCGTAGGCGCGGCTGTGCAGCGCGTCGCCCGAGACGGGAGCTGCGGCGCGCGCGCCGGTGCCACCGATCCGCACCTGCGAGAAACCGTTCATCGAGCGGAAGATCACTACCGTCTTGCACATGCCGGCCTCGATTACGCCGATCGCGATGCCGATCAACGCCTCGGTCGATGATCCCCCGCCGAACACGTCCATGTAGAAATTGAGCCGGATGCCGAGGTCGCCGGCGACAAGTGGCGAGAACACCGAGTCGTTCGATTGATATGACAGCATGCCGTCGATCTCGGAGGGTTTGAGTCCTGCATCGAGCATGGCGTTGCGCACCGCGACTGTTGCGAGCGCCCGCGTCGTCTTGTTGGAGCCGCGGCTAAAGCCGGTCTCGCCGACGCCGACGATGGCGTATTTGTCGCGCAGAAATTTCGGCGTGGTGGCGTCGACGTCTTCCCTGGGCAGCGGCATTTCCTGAAACTCCCGACTGGATTTTTTGTTTGTTGTTCCGCCGATCCTGTTGTAGCGCCTTATGGGGGTTGCAGCACAGCTTCGCTCAGCCAGACTTCGCGCGTTCCGCCGCCTGTTTCACGCGCTCCGGATCGGCCGCGATCTTGACGCCTGCGCGTTCCTGCTCAAGCAGCATCACCACGCGGGAGTCGCGTCCTTCCCAGCCGCGGTTGCACGCTTCCCTCATCTCGGCGTAGGCGAGATTGCATATCCGCATCGGCACGCCGAGCTCGCGCCCGAGCGCGATTGCGAGCGCGACGTCCTTGGTGGCGAGCTTGAGCGCAAAATTCGGCGGATCGTATTGACCGGGCAGAAACTGGTCGAGCAGGCCGTCGAGCGTCAGGCGGCGGCCGGTGACGCCCTGACGCACGGCTTCCCACAGAACCACCGGGTCCATTCCGGCTTTCACGCCCATGGTGAATGTCTCGGCAAGGGCGCAGGTGATCGCATAGCTGGACATGTTGTGCACCAGCTTGGCCACTGTCGCGGTGCCGATCGGTCCGATATAGGCCGCGCGATCGCCCATCGCGTCGAGCACAGCCTTGTGCCTGTCAAATGCGGCCTTGTCGCCGCCAACCCAGATCGCCATCTTGCGCGACGCAGCACCCGACGGCCCCCCGCTCACGGGCGCATCGAGCACGTGCGCGCCCCTGGCGGCAAAGGCCTCGTGAATTTTCTTCACGACGCCTTGAGAGTTCGTCGACAAATCGAAAAAGGCCGCGCTTTTTTTCACGCCTTCGATCAAGCCATCGGCTCCGAGCGCGACGCGCTCGACATCCGCCGGTTCCGGCAACGAGGTGAAGATCACGTCGGACTTTTCGGCCAGCGCGCGCGGCGTGTCCGCCCATTCGGCGCCCGCCTGCAAATGATGGCTGGCCGATTGCCGGTGCAAGTCGTGCACCACGACCTTGTATCCGGCCTTGAGAATGTTGGTGGCCATCTTGCCACCCATGGTGCCGAGCCCGATGAAGCCGACAACAATTTCGCTGGCCATCGTCATTCTCCCTTTCTGTCTTCGACTAGCACCGTGTAGGCGACCTGCGCGGCTGACATCGCCGCAGGCCAGCCGGCATAGAACGCCATGTGGGTAATGACTTCGGTGATCTCTTCCTGGGTGACGCCGTTGACGATCGCGCGCGACAGATGCGATACCAGCTGCTCCGGCCGGTACGTCGCGACCAGCGCCGCTACGGTGATGAGGCTACGATCGCGCTTCGAGAGGGCCTTGCGTTCCCACAGGTCGCCGTAAACAACGTCATTGGTGTAGTCGACCAGTGCGGGCGCGAACGCCTTGATACGGTCGCGTTTGGCGGAAGGCGGTGCCTTGGCCATGCGTCTCTCCCTGTTTCCCTGGTGCCGCGCGTCTTGGCGCCGCTTTTTGTCGTAGAAGCAAGCATCGAAATTTAGCATCGCCGAACCCAGGTGTCGACCGGCGCTAATCGCCGAGCTGGCACACACGGATGGGGGCCCAAAGTGTCAAGAAATCCAGAAATATGACGTCCGGAAAAATGCGCGGACGTGGTATTAGCATTCAATACCAGCCTCACGGCTTGCAGGTTGACAGGAACACGGAGGCCCATCTTGCGCACTGGAATCGAAATCGGCTCCGCCACGATCCACCGCATTGTCGAGCAGGAGGGCGCGTTCTTCGAGGCGATGAAGTTTTTCCCGACCATGACAGGAGAGCTTCTCGACGAGAACCGGAGCTGGCTGCAGCCCAGGTTCCTCGATGCCACCGATCAGCTGATGCTCTGTATCCAGAGCTACATCGTGAAGACACCTCACCACACCATCATGATCGATAGCTGCGTCGGCAACCACAAGCCGAGACCGACGCGGAGCTTCTGGCACATGATGAATTCCGATCGCTACGAGAAGAACCTAGCGGCAAGCAGATTCCGCGTGAACGACATCGATTTTGTCATGTGCACGCATTTGCACACCGACCATGTCGGGTGGAACACGCGGCTTGAGAACGGTCGGTGGGTGCCAACCTTCCCAAAGGCGCGCTACGTATTCGCCGACCGTCGCGATCGAGATCGCGAGCTTGCCTACTGGACCAGCCGCCACAAGGACGATCCGGCCGCGTGTCCGTGGATCACTGATTCGGTGCTCCCGATCGTGGCCGCCAATCGCGTCGACATCGTCAAGAGTACGCACGCGTTCAACGAGCTCGTTACGCTGATTCCGACGCCCGGCCACACCATCGACCATTATTCGGTGCAGATCGGCAAGCCTGGTGCGGACGCCGTCATTACCGGCGACATGGTCCACTCGCCGGTGCAAGCCCGGTATCCCGAACTGGGCATGATGTCGGATTACGACTCGGCGCAGGCGGGGGTGTCGAGGCGGGAATTGTTCGGCCGCTTCTGCGATACGTCTACACTGATGTGCACGGCGCACTTTCCCTCGCCGTCCACCGCTCGCGTCGTGCGCTGGAAGGATGCGTTCGACTTGATTGACGTGTAGAATGGCCGTTTTGCGCGCCACGAGCGGCCGTTCGCCGAAATCCAACCTTCGCCGTGCTGCAACCGGAAAGACCCGCGCTGACTTGCAAATCTCCTCGACCTTCAGCGCCAGGAGTTCGTCGGCCCACGTCCGCCCCAGATTCGACGCGGCGATAGGGGTGTTCCGGCGCGAGCCGTCCTCGGCGACCTAAACGGTCGCTATGGGCGAATAGGACGCGGTCGCAGAGATAGACTCGTAGTCGCCGAAATGATTGAACCGCCGACCGCATCGCCGGTAACAACAGAAACGATGCCCGATTAGGATTAGAGAGAGCGGCTCGAGCAATCGACGAAAGATGGCGCGCAACAGACTGTCGGCCTTGGCCTCGGCATCGCTGTTGGGTCCATATTGAGCAAGCCTCTGTTTGGCGTCGCTCGACTAAAGCCATCCAATCCACAATGAAGCGTGGCTAAGACAGCCTGAGGCGTCAGGGTCCAAAACGTGCCGAGCGCGTCGGCATTGCTTTCCGAGACGGGATTGTCGACCGCTTTCATCTAGAACCGCCGATCATGCAACGATGCGGAAGCGGCGTCATCGTCCCGATCTGCCAAGATCTGTTCCCGAAGCCTCAATATCATCATCCCAGCACGAACCTATCACCCTGGGTTGATCCCGCACACACTACTGTTCCAAACAAGGCCCCGACGCCTGCGGTCAGTCCCGTCGCCAGCGCACCGCCATGCGTGTTGAGATAAGCTTGCGAGGGCGCCGGCAGTTCGGTGCTCTTCGGAAAGTGCTGTCTCAACAGACCATTGGTGTTCGCATTTGGACCGCGCTGCCATTTGCTTTGCGGATCGCAAAAATAGGCGGCGATTCTAGTCGCCCGCGTAAAGCGGCGATGATCCCAACAACGGGCTCATGAACCGCTGCGATGGACAACCTGCTCGGCGCAGAATGGAGCGAAAGCCGTGCCCTTTCTCTATCAAACAGTATGATGAAAGAGGCGGGCTCTCCACTTCCCTTGTAAACCGCTCGATTGCGTAGGGAACATGAATACCTTGCGTTTCCGCTGACTGACAAAATGCGTCGCCTGACCCAGCATGGGCCCTTGATTGGCGACGTGCCAGAACAGCCACGCGATCGCGCTTTGGCGTGTCACAGGATCGACCGGCAGCAGCCGGCCGGATTTCTCAGCGAGATACAGAAGGATTGCACCGGACACGAAAAGCGAAACCGCGCGTCCTGCGGCCCGTCGTGACCCACGATCGCCAGGATCTGACCATTCCCCAATCGATCCTAGTGCGCGCTAACGAGGGTGATCGAACAGCCTCTGAATGATCCGAAACAGTCATTTGACCGCTTGGGACGGTTCATAGAAATTGCTTAGGTGCGCGAGGCCATAGGCTGGTATGTTGGAAGCCTCGGGTTTAGCTTGGAGGCTTCCATGCGTGCGGCTCTTGTCCTGATCGCCCTGGCCCTGTGGATGCTGCAGGCGCTGCGCCGCCCGCCGAAGGCGATCTGCATGGCCTTTGGAAGGTGACCAGCTATCTCAGGCAGGTGGTCGGCACCGACGAAATTACGGTGCCGATGGGTGCTCACCCAAACGGGTTCCTCGGACTTCGCTTCGATCATCGCGCCCTCTACATCTTGGCCGCAGAAGGCCGCAAGCCCTTTTTCCAAGCCCATGCGCCGGAGGAATACCGTACCGCCGTGCTGTGCTTCGCGCGTAAATGCCAGCTCGACCCCCACCGGGAAGTCGCAGAACGGCCTTGAAAAGGTTCGAAAATGTTCTCGAAACGGGGCAACGCATGGCGACCCATTCATTCGGACCCTTTCGGCTGGATGCCGAAACTGAAATCCTCTTTCGAGGCAATGAACCGACAAATGCGGGCCAACGCGCGGTTACATTGTTGCGGGTGCTGGTGGAGCGGCCCGGCGTACCGGTCTCCAAGACCGTGCTGATCGACGCGGTGTGGCCTAATCTCGCAGTGGAGGAGAGCAACCTTTCGGTGCAGATCGCTGCCCTGCGCAAGGTGCTCGGTCAGGAGCCGGGCGGCGAGGATTGGATCGAAACGTTGCCTCGTCGTGGCTATCGATTTGTAGGGCCGACGCCTACGAACCAGGAGAATAATGGGGTCCTTTTCCGGCTGCCGTCAGAGGTTCAGGACGCCACGAGACCCGACCCGGTACCGCGGGTGGTTCCTTCAGCCGAGGAGGCGCGTGGCCCCGAAGATTCCTTTCTGGTCGCACCGAGCGAGGAGCGCCCAGCGGAGCGGCGGCAGTTGACGATCATGGCCTGCGAGCTTGTCGGAGCGGCGGCGCTATCCGCCCATCTCGACGCAGAGGCGTTCCGCGTGAGGTTGGAGGCTCTTCATCGACACTGTCGCGAGGTGATCGACAGCCATGGCGGTCACGTTGCGAGCTATCTGCCCGACGGGTTGATCGCATATTTCGGTGAGCCAGTCGCGCGCGAGCATGACGCGGAAAACGCGTTGCGCGCCGGGCTCGTGCTGGCCGCGTCCGATTTGCCGCGCGAAAGCGAGGCCATGCCTCGCCTGGAGGTTCGCATCGGTATCGCCAGCGGGACCGTCATCATGGACTAGCTTGTCGGCGGGATTACTCTGCCGGAACGAGCCGCAGTCGGGGAGGCCCCCAATCTGGCCCAGCAGCTCAAAGCGGCGGCCGATCCCGACAGTGTGATCGTCGCCCGAAGCACGCGCGACCTCGCGCGCGGATTGTTCGAGTATCGCGCCATCGGTCCGGTCGCGCTTGAAGGCAGCCCCGAACCAGTCGACGCATGGCAAGTGCTGCGAGCCTCCGATACGGCGAGCCGGTTCGACGCGAGGAGCGGCCGCTACAGGGCGGAGAGGTTTGACTTGCCCATGCGATCTCTCAGCCCGTTCGTTGGCCGCGGCCGAGAGATGGACGCGCTCAGAAAATTTGCCACCGCAGAGGCCGGATCGATTCGCGTCATCGACATCGTGGGTGAACCGGGGATCGGAAAATCCAGGCTGCTGCACGAGTTTCGTGGGGAGCTTATGCGGCAAAACGTCTACGTGCTGGCGGGCAGCTGTTGGCCTGATAGCAAGGAGACGGCATTCCGGCCGTTTATCGAGGTCGTTCGCCGGTCGTTCCGGCTTCGCGCCGGTTTCTCGGAAGAGGAGGTGGCGCGGGAGCTCGAACATGGGCTGACGCTTCTTGGCCTGGCCGAGGCGGAAGATCTCGGACTGCTGATGAACCTGCTCGGTCTCGCCTCTCCGCAAGGCGTCCTCCAAGGCTTAAGTGATGTCGTGGTCGGTCAGCGCAAGCGCGAGCTTCTCATCCGCCTGGTCTATGAGCGCTCACGCTTCTCCCCGCTCGCTTTGTTGCTCGAGGATCTCCATTGGATCGATCTCGCATCCCAACAATTGCTGGCGGAACTCATCGCCTCGAAAAGCTCTCCGCCACTGCTCATCGTCACTACGTCGCGCCCTGAATATCGGCCGACCTGGGAGGGGCAGCCGAACTGCTCTGCGGTAAGTCTTGAGCCGCTGTCTGCCGCCGATACCGGCCGCATCGTGGAATCCCACCTAGCCCTTGGAATGGACGCAAGCGCCGTCGTTCCGCTGGTGGTTGGCAAAGCCGAAGGGAACCCGCTGTTTGCTGAGGAAATCATCAATTATCTGGTCGAGCAGGCAGACCAGCAAGGCTCTGACGCTGCGCCGCAGGCCGGCAGCATTAATCCGCCCACTGTCCTTCCCGCTACCGTTCAGGCACTTCTCGCGACGCGCGTGGACCGTCTGGCGCCGGCGGATAAATCTCTCCTGCAAGCGGCATCCGTCATCGGGCGGCACTTCTCCATCGAGCTGCTCGAGGCGGTAACCAATTTGGGAGCGAACCTAGCTGTGCGCCTGACCGCGCTCGAACAGCTCGATCTTGTCCGCCGCGATGAAAGTTCCCGCGAATTCGGGTTCAAGCACGCGCTGGTGCGCGACGCGCTCTACGCAAGCTTGCTCGGCGCCAGGCGCGGCTGGGCCTGCAGCTTGCCGGCACCATCGGCCTTGTCAGCGGCAATCGCAATGTGACGCTTGCCTGGGCGGCCGCAGGCTTCGGACTACCGCCGCTGGCCGAGGGTTATGTCGCGGCCTGCGTGATCCCGGTGCTGGCGCTGCCGCTGATCATCAAGCTCGGCGCCGCCGGTTATGCGCGGCTGGCGCATCTGTTGCCTCAGGCTTTCGCTTTCGCCCGCCGCGGAACCTCGGTGCCATGAGCCCCGCCATGCGTAACGCTTCTGGCGACGGGCTTCCGCGCTGGAAGCTCCTGCTGATCGGTGCGACCGTCTGCATCATCGCTGCCATTCCCGCCAGTGCGCATGTCCACCACGGTCGGGATGGGACCAAGGTCGACTGGTATCCCTATGATTGCTGCCATGACGGCGATTGTCATCCCGTCTCCCGGCTCAAGTCGCTCGCGGACGGATTCGTGATGACCACCGACAACGGTGCGACGCTGTTCGTGCCTGCGCGCAAGGCGCGGCGGCCATCACTGGACGGACGATGGCACGTCTGCTTCGACGCAAGTGAAAAGCCCGCGATTCTCTGCGTGTTTGAGCCGCCGAGCAGTTAAGAGAACGCACACCCAAAGCTTCGGATGATGGGCCTAGTGTTCTGACTCATTCATTTGCATCCCGCTTTTGCGATGGCGAGCGCTTTTTTGGCGCGGCGGTGCTTTACAAGGATGGATTTGGCGCTGGCGGTCCACTTGAAGGGCTTTGGG
>Ga0066789_10000601_pt1 | contig 14813 bp, 18 predicted proteins | sample OrgsoiDNA2013049_FD_70960 | JGI IMG/M metagenome (GOLD analysis project Ga0066789, IMG submission 70960) | Permafrost soil microbial communities from the Arctic, to analyse light accelerated degradation of dissolved organic matter (DOM) -... | ecosystem: Environmental > Terrestrial > Soil >...
GGCTGTGAAGCGTAAACCCGGCACCGCGTCAGCGGATCAGACCGGGACCGTCCCCTCGCAAGACGGGACAGCGGCATGAGCGCCAACGAGCACTCATCCGCAACGGTGAGCACAATGAACGACATGCGAAAAGCGTGGCGTCCCTTACCCAACCGGGCACTGGTGGCCTCCATGTGGCTCACCATGGCCGGCGGCGTCATCGGCATAGTTGCACAGTTGGCAAGGTCGCCGGTTTGGTTGTCGCTGGTCGGTGCGACGGCTTTCATGGTAGGAACGGTGGCCGCGTTCGGGACCGCAATCAGGTCGCCTCGACGTGACGGCACTTCCGCTGTCGGTTCCCTTGGCACAGCTGTGAAGTTTAGCTTCCGCTGGCTGTGGGAGTTCATGCCTTAGCCGGTGTGAGCGCCAGCCCGGTCCCATTCAGCGGGTGTGGCCGGACACGTCTGACACATCTCGTAAGGGGGGTGACGGCACAGTCGGCGTGCAGTTGCCCTAGTCCACGACCATGTCTGCGAAGACCTTCGCCACCTGTACCACGGTTCGTGGATCGGCCCAGAGGATCTCGACGGGGTCGAGCCGAACTGCTGGCTTACCGGGTCCCTTCGTGCCTCATGGTGGACAAGATCCAACGGTTGGATGCATCATCGGTCCCCGGCGTTGCCGTCAACGAGGTCTTAGCGGCCTGTGCCGCGGTTGGCGCGACAGACCCGCACTGTGGGGGACCGGGAGGCTAGGTCTGCAGCCAGGCACAGCGCACGACGGCGAAGCCGTGGTGTGATCGCAGCCGGAAATCTTGCCCCCGGGCAGGCCGGCCCGCGCAGGGCAGGGATGCTGGGACCGTGCACTTTTTGCGACAAGGGGCCACGATCCTGCTGCTGCTGGCTGTTGCGGGTTGCGCCGGATCCGCTGCCGGCGCGCTCCCACCTCGGCAGAACCCTGCACCCTCGGCGGCAGTTCCCACGGCCGCCCTGACCGCTGCTCCCCGACCGGCGCGCCTGCCGCCCACCACCCGGCCATCCGGCGCCATGCCCAGCTGCGGCAGTGGGCGCGCCGCAGGCACGGTAGTCCTGGCGTTGCCGGGCGGGCGTCGGGCGCTGTTCGCCGTCCCGGCCGGGGACGACGGTCGCCACCGGCTGCCCCTGGTGATTGGGCTGCCCGGATACGGCCTGACGTCGGAGGAGCTGGCGTCCCAGAGCCGGATCCCGGCCCGTGCCATGGCGGCCGGCGTGCTGGCCGTGCTCCCGCAGGGTGCCGGCCCCGACAAGTCCTGGAACTTCTCCGGCACCACCGGCTATGACGATCTGCGGTTCCTGTCTGCGCTGGTCAGGCAGTTGGCCGCCACCGAATGCGCTGATCCTGGCCGGGTAGTGATCACCGGGATAAGCGACGGTGGCGACATGGCGGGCTTCGCCGCCTGCGCCCTGCCGGGCACGTTCCACGCCGTGGTGACGGTGGCGGCATCGTTCGACCCGCGCGCGGGCTGCCACCGGATCCGGATTGTTGCCGTGCATGGCGACACCGACCCGGTGGATCCCTACCGTGGGGGACCCGACGGCCGACCCGGCTACCCCGCGATCCCGCCGGCCGCTGCGGCCATCTCGGCGTGGGCTGCAGTCGACGGCTGCCAGACGGCAACGACCACCCGGATCGCCACGCACATCGCGGCGACCACCTACCGGTGCGGCGCCCAACTGGTCACCGTCAACGGCGGCGGCCACACCTGGCCCGGCGGCGCGCCGGTCGACCCCTCGCTCGGGGTCACCACCGGCGAGTACGACGCGACCGCGACGATTCTTGGGCTGCTCTGATTTCGCACCCTTGCGGGGCGCACACCAACGCGGTCCGCCTGCCGCCGTCCAGACCGTGGCTGGGACGCGTGCGTCGCGACGAGCGGGGCCATATCTCCTGACGGCCCGATCAACGGGCGGGGATCCTCTTGTTGCCCGTCAACTCTTAGCGGGCCGCTGCATCAACATCCGCATCAAGGGGAACGCCGGTTCACAGAAGCCGGCTGACTGGTACATGACGGCGCCGTCGGGGGTGGCGTTCAGTGTCACGACACGCACATCGGTGTCCGTCTGGAACCAGGTGAGCAGCGCGGTCAGGCACGCACGCCCGTAGCCGCAGCGTCGGTGGCCCGGCTCTGTGCTGATGTTGAACACGTGCCCGTGAGTTCCACTCAGATCCCCAGGGCTGGGAGCGCGCGCATCGCAGCTGCCAAGTGCTGCACTCACCACACCGTCGAGCGGGTGCTCGAGGACGAAGCCAGCAAACTGATGTGGCCGGGCGAGCTGTTCGCCGAACCAACCGGTGGCGGCCTCGCGCCATGCGGCGTCCTGGCCGCCCACGTCGGAGCCCATGGACGAGAACATCAGTGAACGCAGGTGGACCAGCGCCGCGACATCCTGCCTGGTGGCACGGCGGAGACCGGTTTGTTCTGGCAGTGGTGTCATCACCGGTCAATCATCGCGTTCCCGGGGTTGAAACGGTTCTTCAGAGCCGGGAGCAAACCCTGCGGTTGAGGGTGAGTCCAGGAGGTTCGGTTCCGGCAGGCGAAAACCAAGCCCGTCACCGTTGGCACTACCAGCGTCGAAGCGCGGCAGGGCTTGCCGTGCCAGCGCGTGCGGACACGGGAGTCTTGGGCCGGTCAGTGAAGCGCCAGCTTCGACATGTTGCCTCCGGGTAGCAGCGGGAATCCTGGTCACTCATGGCCGAGAGGATGTCAACGCGCTGCCGGCGTGGGCAACCTAGTCCGGCTGGGAAACCTGGGACCGGCTGCCGGATTGCATCCGCCCGTTCGCGTAGTCCGATCCCGAAGGCTCAGATGTCTTGGGGTGCCGCCCGTTCAGTCGCCGACTGACCCATCCAGTCGCTCTCCAAGCAGCTCGGCGTGGCGTTGTGCCGCGTGTACTACTTGATCATGTGCGGTACCAGAGCGACGCACCACCGAAGGGCTATCAAAGCCCGACATCATCGGATGCCTCAAGCGCTACGTCGCCTGCGAGATCTTCACCATCCTCACCGCCCGCACAGCAGGCGATCACTTCAGCCCGGCCCAAGCGATGTCGACGGCGGCTTGACATGACCGCCGGCGCAGCCCGCTGTCTGTACGCCTTGCGACCTGCCGAGCGACCGGGCTGCCAGCTCACCGCGATCGTCACCTAGCGCAGCACCCTCGGCAAAGGTCAGACCCGCAGCCGCCTACCTGACACCGAACCCGACCCGATCGCCCTCGCTGACGCGCGCCTCCACCGCATCGACGCCCACGAACAGCTGCAGGCCGCCGTGATCCGCGCCCGGCAACACCACACTCCTGGACCGCTATCGCCAGCGTGATTGGCACCACCAGACAAGGCGCCCAACAGCGCGTCAGCCGGGACTTGACATCCCAAGGAGCCTCGAAAGGCCAGGGTGCGGATCGCTGGCCTGCGACGTTCTTGAGAACTGGCCGCCTGCTGTTCGCAGAAAAATGCATTAGATGATCAGCAGGATACAGCTGGCGAGATCGAAATCACTGACCTTGTTCGATATGTGACCGCCGAGTCGGAGCCGCTGGGCACGAAAGTAAAGTAACCGTCCTTGATCTGACCTGCGCCAAATGATCCGCAGGTGGTGGCGGTTCTTGCCCCGACAGTGAGGCGCAGCGTCACCAATGGTTGGGCCGCGGTCTTGCCGGGTGCCAGCCATAAAACGCCCACCGCCGCTATTGAGGCGAGGAATGCCAGTAGTGCTGAGACGATCGCCCACCGAAGTCTATCGATCGCACGACGAGTTTGACGCAAAGGCCTCAGGTCAGCATCCATGAGATCCTCTGGGCCTTTGATTCTTGTCATTCTCGGTACGCCAACATTTGCCAGTGTGGCCAGCGAAATGGCAGCCAAGTTGGCCAGGAGAGCAACTGCTGCCAGGCTAATCAGGAGCACCTTGGAATCAGGACCGAGCTGTTGGAGCGTATCCCGGCCGCCGATGAGGGCAACGGCGCCAACTATCCCGAGGATGGCCGTCAGGCCAGTCTGCCATTTTCCTGCAGATGCCTGGACGCTGGTCAAGGCATTCGGCACTGTTGAAGCGAATGCATCTGCCGATGGCCAGTATCGTGCCTCCTGATCTTTTGGCACGGATGTAATGTGCACGGTGCTCACTATTCTACTATCTTCTGAGTTCCTTTTCTGCTGTTTGAGCTTCTTTGAGTCTACTTTCTGCTGTGCGAGGTCGAAGGTGGCTTTCACGAGCCAGCTGGCGCCGCAACCGAATTTGCCGTTGCTATTGGTATGGTTCCAGGTGCATTGACAATGCTGTGAACCGATTCTTTTGATCTCTGTGGGGCTGTCGTCGGTTTGGCCCGCCTTCTTGCGTAGCTTCTGCCAAGCCCCGGTTAGCGAAATGAGTAGTCGTATTCGTCCCTTCGGTGCACCGTTGGCAAAAACAACTACTTTGACTGGAAAGACGTCACTGGTCTCATGATGGCAATGCGGACAACCGGCGCCGTATATGTGGAAACCGACGACCGGAGAATCCTGACGGGCAAGATCTTGCGTGAAGCATTTCAGGTCGGCATATGTGACGCTCACTCGCTGCAACAAATAGTCATTGTCCGTTGCCGTTGTCACTGCGTCCCTATCCATACGACGATGAAGGCCAGCTTCGCTGACTGCCGCTTGCCTGTGCGATGGACCACCGCGTTGCCACGACTAAAGGCCACCGGGGTTGTGGGATGCATCCCATGTGTACTCGTCGTCTGGTCAACGGAACCCTCGTTGGCCGGTGATGGGGTGGTTTCTTGTCGGCCGCGGTAGGGCTTTCCTTCGATGACGAGGTCGTAGCTGGTGGCCATCAGTTAGGGCGATAGTAGGGCAATGCTGCGATCTTGAGAATCCCTCCTGGGCGCTGGTAGGACCAGAACCGGCAGCGAGCGCTCCCTGACGAGAGTGTCTACTTAGGAGCGCCTGCTCGACGCGCTCAAAGCCGACCGGCCTAGCGTGGCTGGCCGAGCTGAGCGTGTGGGTGAGGGAGTTCGCCGCCGTCGATCCTGCCGCAGCCGCGTTGGCGGTTCCGCCGGCCGGGCCCGGTTCCCGAAGTTCACACAGAAGGACCGGAGCCGGCAGCGGCGGACAGTGGGGCAAGCCCTGCCGGCTGCCGGCCGGCATGCTGGCCACCCAAAATCGGTGAGGTCAGGATCTCCAGCGCACCTCTGCGCTGAGCCTTGGGGTGGGCAATGGTGAGGTTGGTGAGTCAAGACTGACCGGGATGTCGCTGCTGACCATGTCGTTGGCGCCCTCGACTGAGCGGGTGGCTTCTGGTGGGCGCGGGTGGTCTCGATTCGGCTCCGCCATAGGGTGAGCGGAGCCGAACGAGAGGACTTCATGCAACCCGAGCTCATTGCTGGCCGCTACCAGGTGTTGCGCGCCATCGGGCGTGGCGGCATGGGCATCGTGTGGCTTTGCCGTGACGAGGTCCTGGGCCGCCAGGTCGCGGTCAAGCAGATCGGCGCGCTGCCGGGCGAGTCGGCCACCGAGACCCAGCGCGCCATGCGCGAGGCTCGCTCGGCCGCCGCGCTCAACCACCTCAACGCCGTCGCCGTCTACGACGTGGTCGAGCATGACGGACGGCCCTGGCTCGTCATGGAGTACGTCGAGGGCCAAACCCTCGCAGACGAGATCCTGCGCGAGGGGAAGCTCTCGCCGCAGCGGGTCGCCGACATCGGCGCCCAGCTGGCCAGCGCCCTCGCCCGCGCCCACGAGCGCCGCATCGTCCACCGCGACATCAAGCCCGGCAACGTGCTCATCGACAAGGCCGGCCGCCCCAAGATCAGCGATTTCGGCATCGCCCGCCGGTACGGTGACGACCAGCTCACCCAGATTGGCTTCGTCACCGGTACCCCCGGATACCTTTCGCCCGAGCTGGCCCGCGGTGGCGACCCCGACTGGGCCTCCGACGTCTGGGCCCTGGGTGCCACCCTCTACGCAGCGGTCGAGGGCCAGTCGCCGTACGAGTCCCGCGGCAACCCGATCGCCCTGCTCCAGGCCATCGCCACCGAGCGGCCCCGGCTGATGACGAACGCCGGCGCCCTCGGGCCCGCCATTGACTCGATGATGCATGAGGACCCGGCCCGCCGCTGGGACATGGCCACGAGCGCCCGCCGGCTGGCGGGTGTCGCCCGGGCCAGCACCACCGTGGTCATGCCCCGCGTCGACCCCGCTGGCACCGAGGTCATCGCCCTGGCGTGGCGTGAACCGACCCGGCGCATTGAAACCGCCGCGCTGGTGACGGCCGTGCCGGTGGCGGTTCGGCCGGTGGCGGTTCGGCCGGTGGCGGTCGTGCCGGTGGCCAGGCGAGCCACGCCGGCGGGCCTGCGCGGCCTGGACGGCGGCACTCCCGTGCCGCTGCCGGACCACCGCAGAAGCGGTCGCCGCGTGCTGCCCCTGGTGCTCGTTGCTCTTCTGGTCGCCGCGCTGAGCGTGACCTACCTGCTGGTTCACATCGGCGACTTGGGCGGCACCACCGCGGTCCTGGGCATCACGACCAGGACCACGTCGGCCAAGACCACAGCACCTGGGGCGGCGAAGACTTCGGAGCCGCCCAGGGCCACGAGCCGCGCGTCCTCGAGCAGCACCACGGCCGCGCCCAACTCGGGCGCCGCCAAGAGTCTCGAGAACTTCGTGAGCTCCTACTATTCCGACGTCACCAAGGACACCAACCACACCTGGAACCGGCTGACGCCCACGATGCAGGGCGCCGCGGGCGGCCGCGTCGCATACGACGGCTTCTGGAAGACCATCGAGAAGGTCACGGTCAACCAGACCCGAGCGGACCCCTCCGCCACGAAGGCCGTGGTCAACCTCACCTTCACGCGCAATGACGGGACCACCTCGACGGAGACCCACCAGTTCGCCTTCGTCGCTGACGGCAAGAGCTACCTCATCCAAAGCGACCAGTTCCTCAGCTGAGTGCCTGCTTCGCTGTTGGTCTCGCGCTCGTCGTTGTCGTGAGCCCCACCGGCCGGTTGCTGGAATACCCTGCCACGCTCGCCCGTCGGCAGTGCGGGACTGACCGGCAGTGCCTCACGCCGTTGGTTTATGCCGTGGTCGCACGGTCAGCGTCAGGGTCAGGGTCTAGGTGTGCCCGACGCGGGTGTGCAGTTCCTCGCCGACGTAGCGCCGAACCAGCAGGGGGACGAAGGAGCGGATCCTGGCGTCGGCGAACGTCGCTGCCACGGTGGACAGGCATTGGTCTACCAGCTGGGGGTCGAGCAGTTCGTCGAACTCCTGATGGACACCGTGGGCGACGTCTTGCAGGTCTGCAGGGATCTCGGGTCGACCCTTGTTGATGTCAAACGCGGCAGTACTGGCCATGGGTGAAACGTACTCTCGCCCGACGGCGCAGTCCTTGTATCCGGTCGAATCGGACCTGACTGTAACGCTTCTCACGGTCAGGACCACCGCAACCTGGCGCGTGGGTGTCCTTACCGTGAACATCAGGTGATCTCCTTGGTGGTTTTGAGTGCCGCCGTCGGCGTGCGATGATCCGCCATGACCGCGCAGCGGCGGCAGCTCCGGTGCTGCACCCGATGGCAAGGTGAGCACCCTTGAGCGCGCCTGGATCGGGCCGCGCGTGCGCACCGTCGAACAGGTTCTGCCGGCGAGCCCTGTTAGCACGAGCCGGTCTCACCAGGTGCCTGCACGGCGAAGGGGATTCGGGCAACGATCAGACACAGCAGGCAGAGCAGGAGCGCGAACGGACCCATCAGGAGGTTCTCCCATCTGCTCGCGGACGCGAAATTGCCCAGTGCGCTCAGGGCCAGTACCGGTACCAGCGCCCAGGTGCCCCATCGAAAGATGCTCATGGCCCGCGCGGGTCCCCAGTACTCGGCGCGGGCCAGCACGACCAGGACTGCGAGTGCGAGCACGACGGCCGAGACTGCGCTGACTCGCAGCTGCGGGGGCAGGTGAGTTTGCGCACCGCCCCACGCGGCCTGACCCCAGGGGGCGCCGAGCGCAAGCGCGGCCTGGAAGCAGGCGATGCCGGCAAGGCCGGTCGCCGCCACCGGCGCCGCCAGGGACCCGGGTGGCTTCACCGTCGATCTCCTTGATGGGGTGCCGGACCGGGTTGGTCGGGCTGCACGATCGAGCTCAGGCGTTGCCGCATCCGCTGTGCGCCGGCGGGGACGTCTTCAAGGTCGGCGCGAAGGTCGTGCAGCCATTGCAGCTCGGCCACGACGTGGCGTATCCCGTTCTCCAGGGTCGCGGTGGCCAGGAGTCCCTCGAGGGCTGGTGGTCCTTGCTCGAGAGCGGCCGTCGTCTGGGCCGCGACCTGACGCAGGATGTCGAGCTGTCGACCGGCGGCCGCGACGCGGGCATCGAGCATGGTCGCCGCGTCGCTGGACGGCAGGCGACCGGCGAAGAACACCTTGACCAGGAACGGCTCTCTGACCGCCTGGGGCTCCAAGGGCGAGCACAGCCACGAGTCGAGCTCGGCCAGCCCGGCCGCGGTGATGTGATGTTCCTTGCGGTCCGGACGACTGTCCTGGGCGATGACGTGGACTTCGACCAGGCCCTCGTCGGCCATCTGTGAGAGCGAACGGTAGATCTGGGCCTGATCGGCGCTCCAGAAGTGCCGGATGCTGGCGTCGAAGTACTTCTTCACGTCGTACCCGGTCAGTGGCCGAAGTGACAGGAAGCCGAGAACGGCATGGCGCAGGGACACGCCGGGAGATATAAGACAAGGCCTATATATGACAAGTCGAATATCAAAGGGTTCTGGACGGTTTGCCCTCGTTGATGGATCGCGCAGGGTGCGGCGATCAGGCAGCTCGAAGATGACCTTGCGGACTCCCGCGTTCAAGGTGAGCCACGTGAGGGCCTCGCTCATGGCAGACCGATGCCCATCAGCGGTTAGCAGCGCCGGCCAGGCGTTCACGGTTGCCGACCTGCCTGCCAGTTCGCCCGCAATACCGGGCGACCATGATGCTGTGTCATCGACCGTCCGGTCGATCTCGCGAGCTTCGCCGAGGGCGAGGTCGTTGTCGCCAACGCCCACGCCTGTCGGTCGCCCCGAGCCACGGCATCGCCTGGTGCCCGGCATCGGCGAGGCCACCTGCCGGATGCCCACCGGACAGAGGGTTACTTCGCCGGCAGCGCCGGCATCGACGAAAGCCCCGCCACCTCCGTCCAGGACTTCGAGCAGCGCCAACGTGGGCACCACGGGGCCAGTTGGCCTCGGCGGGCCAACAGAGATGATGCCCCAGCGATACGATCCCTGGGTGCAGGAATCGAGCGTGTGAAGTGGATCGACAGGTCGTCCGCGACGAGATGGAGCAGGCACGGCAGAGGTTCCACCAGCTGCTGGACTCGGCCACGGTGGCTGAGTTGGGCCGACCCTCCAACGGTACGAGGTGGACCAACGGTCAGCTGCTGTTCCACATGCTCTTCGGCTATCTGATCGTGGTCCGGCTGCTGGCTCTCGTCAGGATCTTCGGCCGACTGCCCGATGCCTTCGGGCGTGTATTCGCGGGCGCGCTGGAGGCCTCGACCGGACCCTTCCACGCCATCAACTACCTCGGATCGGTGGGCGGGACAAGGCTGGTCGGGTACGCGGGGATGGGCCGACGATTCGACCGCGTGATCACCAGGCTGGTGGGTCACCTGGACCGGGAGAGCGACTCTGAGCTGTCCAGGGGGATGCACTACCCGACCTCGTGGGACCCCTACTTCAAGGCGTACATGACCTTGGCAGACGTCTATCGGTACCCGAGCCAGCACTTTGAGCATCACCGACGTCAGCTCACCATCGGGGCTCAGGACTGAGTCTTGGCGCCGGCCGCACGGCTGCCTCAGACGAGCGCGCGAGTGGCCCGGAGACGATCACGAGTCCGGCAGCGCGCTTGCGCCTTGGTTCGATAAGTGTCAATATTGACACATGTCGAAGCAGAGTCGGCCGTTGGCCGGGTGATCGCCAGCATCGCTGGCATATCCTCACATCTGAGCAGATGTTCGGATATCAGGAGGTCGCGTGAACCCTGTGGCGTACGCCGTGGATGAGTGCGCGGTCAAGCTGGTCGACCCAGCCGGGGTCGCCCTGGTCGGTGCGGTGATGCCCGGGCAGGGGGACGTTGCTGAGCTGGCCGATGTCTTCTCGTTGCTGGGCGACCCGGGGCGTCTTCGGCTACTGGTGGCCCTTCTGGAGGCGGGGGAGCTGTGCGTGGGTGATCTGGCGGCGGCGACGGGGATGAGTGAGAGCGCGGTCTCGCACGCCTTGCGGTTGTTACGGGCTCACCGCGTGGTCTCGGTGAGCCGGCGGGGGCGGATGGCCTTCTACGAACTTGCTGACGGGCAGGTGCGGATGCTGCTGGATCTGGGGTTGGCCCAGGCCGTGCGCACCAGCGCGTTGCACCCCCGGGGCGAAGGGGACCACAGGTGAGTGGCGTCGGCGACCACGGCGACGGCCAGGAGGCTGGCTCGGACCGGCCGGGGGTCCACGGCGGGCGTGGTCATGGTGTCCTGGCCGGTGCCGACCGGCGGTACCTGAGCATTGCGTTGGTGTTGATCGTGGCCTTCATGGTGGCCGAGGTCGTGGTGGCCCTGGTCTCGGGGTCGCTGGTGTTGCTCTCCGATGCGGGGCACATGCTCGCCGACGCGGGCGCGATCGGGGCGTCGCTGTGGGCGATCCGTCTGGCCGCGCGCCCGGCGAGCGGGGGGTGGACCTTCGGGTGGAAGCGCGCCGAGATCCTGTCCGCTGCAGTGAACGGCATCACCCTGCTGGTGGTCGGTGTGCTGGTCGCGTTCGAGGCGATCCGGCGTCTGGTCCAACCCCCGCCGGTCGCCGGTGGCCCGGTGCTGGTTGTCGCCCTGCTCGGGGTGGTGGTCAACCTTGTCGCCGCCCGGGTCCTGGCCAAGGCCAACCGGTCGAGCTTGAACGTCGAAGGCGCCTTCCAGCACATCCTGACCGACCTGTACGGGTTCATCGCCACGTTCATTGCCGGCGTGGTGATCGTCTTGACCGGGTTCGTCCGGGCGGACGCCATCGCCTCGCTGATCGTGGTCGCGTTGATGTTCCGCGCTGCCTGGGGGCTGCTGCGCGACTCGGGCCGGGTCCTTCTCGAAGCCGCACCGGTGGGGATGGACCTGGACGCGATCCGTGACCACCTGGCCACCAACGAGCACGTCATCGACGTGCACGACCTGCACGTGTGGACGGTGACCTCGAACCTGCCCGCGCTGTCGGCGCACGTGGTCATCGACGATGGCTGCTTTCACGACGGGCACGCCCCCGGACTGCTGGATGAGATGCAGGCCTGCCTGGTCGGGCACTTTGACCTCGAACACTCCACTTTCCAGCTCGAACCGGCCAGCCACACCGCGCACGAGCATGACGCCCATGCTTGAGTATCCACTGACAGTGCGGCTGGGAGCCGCCGCGTTGACCCAGGAGGATTCACCGAAGCCGACCCGGCTAGGGGCCTGCTTCACCCCGATCGCTCCTGCCCGTGGTGCGGCGGTGGCTGCGGGCTTGCCCGGGCCGCCGTGACCCGGCCTGGTTCTTGGCTGGCCCGGGTGACCAGGGCCGTGCACGCCTGGACCCGAACGCAACGATTGAAGAGGTCTAGGTTGCGCCATCCTCGGGACCCGGGACTGCCGGGTCACGCTGCGGTCCGGCGTACTTCTGGATGTCGACGTAGGGGGCGCCCCGGCGCGAAGTCCCGGAAGGAGGGCGCCGTGGCGATGAAGCAGCGCCGAGATGGCGTGGGTGTCGCTGGCGACGCCGGTGACGTTACTGGCGGGTGAGAACGAGCCGATGAGCAGCGGCCGGGCGGCGTACCTCACGAGCTTCCGTTCCGGCGCGTCGGAGTCGATGTGCCCGTCGCCGTCCTGGGCGATCACCACGACGTCGGCGACCGACTCGCGCCACGGCAGCTCGTTGCAGTCGTGCTCGAAGGGCCCGATGAACACCACGGGGCGTTGTGGCGCGGCGATGGTGTCGTCCAGGTGATACCCGGTCGTCCATGCTCGAGGGAATCCGTAGCCCAAGGATGGCGACCAGCTTGTCGATCGCCGCGGTGCAACCCGAGCCGGCGAAGATGACCACCGTGTCCTGGTTCCCACCGACCGCCGTGACGGCTTTGCGGTGTTGGCACGGCAGCGCCCGCCTCAGTACCTGGTGGCCCGGTGGCCCACACCGGTGCGGGCCAGACGGGCAGAGCAGGGCTCGCCAGGCGGAGTCGGGACCAATGGCACTATCGCAGGGAGGGCCAGGCGGGTGTACAGGTTGGATCGAGAACAGCGCTCATGGCTGTGGGTGCCCGGACTTGGCGACGTGAGAGCGCCGTCGGATCGAGGAGTCAACCATGCACAGGGAAGTCATGGCCCGGATGAGCCACAGCGTGGGTGTCCCCCCGGTGTGGACGTCGGTGCTGGCGGTGATAGCCCATCCTGATGACGCGTCCTTCGGTCTTGGCGCGATCCTGGACGCCTTCGTCTTCGCGGGGGCCAAGGTCGAGGTGCTCTGCCTGACTCATGGCCAGGCTTGGACGCTGGAGGGAGCCCCCGGAGACCTCGCCGCGTTGCGCGGGGCTGAGCTGGCTTCGGCGGCCGACGTGCTCGGCCCGGCCCGCGCCCAGATGCCAGACTGCCCGGATGGGGCTCTGGGCGAGGTGCCCCAGATGAGGCTGGTCGCCGAGGTGGTCGCCGCCGCCGATTCCTGTTTCCCCGACGGGCTGCTGGTGTTCGACACGGCTGCGGTGCCCGGTCATCTCGACCACGTGACCGCGACCTCGGCAGGGCTGATGGCATCGGAGACGCTCAGCCTTCCGGTCCTGGGCTGGGCCCTGTCGGGAGCAGTCGCGGCACAGCTGAAGCAAGAGTTCGGCACCAGCCTCATGGGTCACCAGGACGAGGAGGTCGATCTGCGGGTGACGCTCGAGCGCGCCCGGCAGCGCCTGGCCAGCCACGCCCTTAAGGGCCAGGCCCTGCCCGGCAGCGCCCGGTGGCGCCGGCTGGAGCTGCTCGCCGACACCGAAAGCCTGCGCTGGCTGCGCCGGCCGGGCGCCGTGGCGGGCCGTGCAGCGCAGGGTTGATGGCGCCGGGCGGCGACAGGTGCGGGTCGCCGCCCTGCCTTACCGGCTCGCCCCCGGGGACCCGCGCAGTCAGGACACCTGCGCCTCGTCCTCTTCGTGCACGGGTGGGGTTGCCACCACGTCAACGCCGAGGGTCACCATGAGATGGCGCGGCCAGCGGGCCACCTCAAGGCTGTTCCACCGCGTCCCTGTGCTCCTCCGGCGCGGGACTGGACCGCCAGGGCGCCTTTGGCCTGGGCCATCACTACATGCCATGCCGGCGGGGCCACGGGAACCGCCACGCGGGCTGCTCCGGCGTTGGGTCGCAGGCACATCGTTGCGTGGGGTGGACGCTGGCCATGACTGTGTCGACGTGGTTGCCGCAGCCGGTCCAGGTGGTCTTTCCGCAGCGGGCACAGCGGGCGGGACTGCACATGTGGTGCTCCTTGTAGTTGATTCCGTGACTCGAACGATACCCCCATAGGTATTGGGGTGGCTCGTGGCGCTTGTCGATGTGGTCCGTCACTGGGGAGTCGGCGGTCAGTGTGCGGCGGCCCTGCCCCAAGCCGGTGGCGCTCCTGCTGACGCCTGGGTCACGGGCGGTCTGGTGTGGCTGAGGCGCGAGGGCCTCGGTTGCGCAGGCAACCCCGAAGGGCGACCGGCAGGCTCGCGCCCCTGCTGATCAGCCTGGCGGCCTGCTGGTAGCAACGCGTTTGGGTGAGCGGAAAACCGGTGTCCATGGGAATCCTCCTGGCGGATCATCTCGTTCGGTGCGGGTGGGCGGAGTATTGTCATGATACCCCTGGGGGTATTAACACCAGCTGGGTTCTGAACTATTCCGGTCAGGTTCTCCGTAGGGCTCGGGAGTGGTGGCGCCAGGGTGCCAGCGAACAGCTCGGCGGTGATCAGCCTACGGGTCGGCGGGCGAGGACGATCGTGTCAAGCGCCTCTACCAACTGACCGTCAGCACCGGTCACTGGTCGTGGGGCAGTCTCTTGACGGACGACGAGCAGCCGCGCCGTCTCGATGTCCGCCACGATGTCAGCGGGGCGGTACAGCACCGCGGGGTCCTGCGGGCCGCCGTGCCCGGAGCTCAGGTTCTCCAGGTCGTGCCCCACGACCAGGAGGGTCCCGCCCGGTGCGACCGCCTCGGCGGCCGCTGCCATGACGGGGCTGCGTTGGCTCTCCGGCAGGTGCAGGTACACCACAAGCACCAGATCGTAGGAACGTGTCTGCGGGGCCCACGTCTGGAGGTCGGCTTCGAGGGTCGTCAGCCGGCCGGCGTTACGGCCGAGCCGCTCCTGCGCGAGGGTGCGAGCACGTTGCAGCGCCACCGTGGAGAAGTCCACCGCACTGACCTGCCATCCGCGGGCGGCGAGCCACAGGGCGTTTCGGCCTTCACCCGCCGCGATGTCCAAGGCCGTACCGGCCGGCAGATCTTCGGTCAGCTGCCGGACCCAGATGTTGGGTGAGGCGGACCAGACGAGGTCGCTGTCCTTGTACCGCTGGTTCCATGCCGCGCTGGTCATGGCGTATCCCTTCCTGGGCCGTCAAATGGTGAGTTGGTGCTGGTGAATTGCGTCGTCTGTGCTGGTGGCTTGGGCGCCCGGGCGATGGTGCAGTCAGGGTGCGACGGGCTGTTGGCGGGCGCTGGTGGGCTTTGCGACCCCTGCGCGGGCAAGCTCGGTGCCGTGCTCGAGGTCGGCGAGGTAGCGCTCAGCGTCCAGGGCGGCCGCACAACCCGACCCCGCGGCGGTGACCGCCT